>ERZ650304.7-NODE-7-length-194837-cov-13.742954_pt1 | contig 194837 bp, 174 predicted proteins | sample MGYA00376240_ERZ650304 | MGnify/ENA primary metagenome ERZ650304 (study PRJEB26733, sample SAMN07839271) | wastewater metagenome | biome: small river; feature: stream; material: water | place: USA: North Carolina | collected 2016-03-01 ...
AGCTATAATGCATAATTAAAACAAATTAAGTAATTTTTAAAAGGCTCATTCATGAAGAACTCTTATCCATTAATCTTAATGCTAACTTTTTGTTTATTTGGGTGCAATTCTGGTAGTAACGGAAATTCCGCAAGCTCTTCCAACACGAATCAAACTGGAGAACAAAAAAAAGTTCAACAATATGATATATCCGCAGGTAATTCAAAAATTAATTCCAATACTCAAGTTTCCACTTATGGATACATTGCAAATAATAATAACAATACTGTCACTAAATGTCAAATAAATGACCAAGGAGAAATGCTTAATTGCTCAAACAGTGGAGCTAATTTGATAATGGACCCGGACGGTATAACAATCAATAATGAGTTTGCATATATAACCAACTTTAATGTAGATACTAGACCTAATATCCCAACAATAACTATTTGCAATATTAGTGACAATGGAGATCTTTCTAGCTGTAGAGATAGTGGCGCCAATTTCCATCTGAAACAACTTGAACTACAACCCTACAACATAACATTCAATGCCGGATATGCATATATTACAAATGATGCCAATCATGATGCAGTAATAAAGTGTGATGTCAACAATGATGGTAGTCTCTCAAATTGTAATGATAGTGGAGCTAGTTTGCTTTCAGCACCAGATGAGATAGTATTTAATGGAAATTTCGCATATATTACAAATATGAACAACAATACGATAACGCAATGCGAAGTCGACAGCTCAGGAAATATTCTTAATTGTAAAAATAGTGGCGCTGGATTGCTTTCAGGTCCAGGAGGAATATCTTTCAATAGTAATTATGCATATATCACAAATATGGAGAATAGTACCGTAACTGAATGTAGCGTTGATAGCGATGGAAGTCTTTCAAGCTGTAAGGATAGCAATACCAATTTACTGTCATGGCCAACAAGTATAGTATTTAAATCTGGCTTTGCATATATTACAAATTTTAATAGTAACGACGTAACTGTTTGTGAAATTGAGGGTAGCACGGGAAGTCTTACCAACTGTAACATTGGTACAGCTGATCTTGCCGCGCCTGACTCTATATATTTATATAGCCCTTTTCCATCTCTTCCAAAAGGAAGTTACTCGGAACTATGCAAGAATAAACATTGGGACTCTTCTTCTACAATAACTCATCTGGTTCTAGATGCAAGTTGCCCAGACATTGATAAAAATAGCAATCCAGATAATCCACAAATAGTTTATCATGACAAAACTTTAGACTATTCCACTTGTTCCAACTACTCTGATGTTGAATATAATAATAACAACGTATTTAATGGTTTACTAGAGTGCGCCTCTCAAAAATAATAGCTGAACTAAACACAAGTAGTTAGTTCAGCATCTTTCAATAATAACATCATCATTATAAAAAAGCTGGAATCTAAATTCCAGCTTTTTAATTTAATATAGCAGCTTAGTCTAAAACTAAAATCCCAGTATACCAGCAATAGCCACACACAAAAGCCAAGATCACAATAGTTGAGCATAATGCAATTTCAAATTTATTCTCAAACATTTTACGTTTGTCTTCTTTTCTTGCCTTATAAAACAAAGCAATACCAATTAAATACATTAAGGTTGAAATTGCTAAATATTTTAAGCCACCAGCATAAATCATCCAAATTGCATAAGCTACTGATAATGAACCTTTGATTAGCTCGTAAACATATATTTTCTGATCGGTAATAATCAATTTAACCGAAAACATCGCCGCCAATAAATATGGCACCAAAACCAAACTTGTTGCAATCATAATCATATTAAGATAGATTGCCTGACTAAAATACGCACATACCATCATGAACTGCAAAGTCAAACCAGCCATAATTGCAGCGTTTATCGGTACACCACGACTATTAATCTTAGTCAAGAATTTAGGCATCGTCCGATCTGAAGCAGATAAGAACAGAATATTAGTTGCTAACATATTCCAAGCCAATAAAGCCCCAACCACACAAATTAGAACTGCAAAGCGAATAATATTTGCGCTAACTGGACCAATCACACTTGCCATAACTCCAGCAGTTGACGGAGTAGTTAAAGCCTGTACGCTACTAGTAGACATAATACCAAATGGTAAAACTGATAGCAAGGTATCAATAATCAAAACAACAATAACTGCTAGCATCGTTGCCCTACCAACATCTTTCATTGATTTGGCATAGATTGCATAAATACACGCGGCCTCAATCCCTAAGAAATCCCATACTGTTACAAGCATAGTAGCTTTGATTTGATCCATCATACTACCTAAGTGTAAGTCATGCGTTGCCATATTTTTAGCAAATATCTCAGTTTTAAACCCATAAATAAATACCAAGATTAATGATGCCAGTGCCATTAGTTTAACAGTAGTGATCATTATATTAACAATTGAAGCTTCTTTCACCCCGCGGATAATAAGCGCCATTACAATCCAGATTAATAATGACTCACAGAGAAAGGATGGAAAGGTTGCACCTGCAGTAGGTCCATGACCAAAAATCGGGAAGAAATTACCCAATGTAGCAAAAATATAGATGAGATAACTTGCATTACCTAACAGAGCATTAAGATAATACCCCCACGCCGAAGTAAAACCAACATAATCTCCAAAACCGAATTTGGCATAGCCATAAATACCGCTCTTAATGTCTGGTCGTTTATTACTGATGTAAACAAAAGACCAAGCCAAGGCAATCATACCTGCAGCAACGATAAACCAATGCAAAACAACCGCCACTGCACCAGAGCGATTTGCAATATTTTGCGGGATGTCAAAAACCCCACTACCCATCATAGAACCAAATGTTAGAGAAAATAGAGCAAAAAACGTTAAATCCTTAACGTTAACTCCCGAGCTAGGTGTTTTCGCAGCCATAACTTTTTCCTTAAAAAGTCTAAAGATTTTATTTTAAAATAGTTATCACACAAAATTACATAAATTATTATTAAAAACAAACAGCGCGATAACAACCACCCCCAATCGGCTTTTAGCCGCCCCCTAGACATTATACATTGATTCTTAGTTGAGTTTTAAAGCAATTATAGAAAAAATAACACTGAAATTAAGTATACTATATATCACATAGGAATACCCAAAATAAAACAAATTAATTCACAATGTTATACAACACCATAAATTTAGGGCACAATCTAAAACTGATATTTTATGCAACATTTAAAGAAATGATGAAGGCATTTATAGTTTTTTATGACCATGAGCACGAAGATAATTTATTTAGACAAAAAAATAACGTCAATATAAAATTGACGCTATTTTTAAAATCAACAGAGTTGGGAAGTTTTATTAGTACATACCACCCATGCCGCCCATTCCACCCATGTCTCCGCCACCAGGCATAGCTGGAGCATCATCTTTAGGTAGATCAGCAATCATGCAATCTGTAGTTAACATTAAACCAGCAACTGATGCAGCATGTTGTAATGCAGCACGAGTTACTTTAGCTGGATCAAGCACACCCATTTCAATCATATCGCCAAACGTATTCGTTCCTGCGTTATATCCAAATGCGCCTTTACCTTCTAATACTTTATTAATCACAACTGATGGCTCTTCACCACAGTTAGCAACGATTTGACGTAAAGGAGCTTCGATTGCTTTAAGTACAATCTTAACTCCAGCATCTTGGTCTGTATTAGAAGTTTGTACCGCACTAAGTACGCTACGCGCACGTAACAATGCAACACCACCACCAGCAACGATACCTTCTTCAACTGCAGCACGAGTTGCATGAAGTGCATCTTCTACACGAGCTTTTTTCTCTTTCATTTCAACTTCTGTCGCAGCACCAACCTTAATCACTGCCACACCACCAGCTAATTTAGCTACGCGTTCTTGAAGTTTTTCTTTATCATAATCTGAAGTAGATTCAGCTACTTGCTTACGAATTTGTTCAACGCGAGCTTTAATTACGTCTTCGCTGCCAGCACCATCAATAATCGTAGTATTTTCTTTACCGATTTCAACACGTTTAGCTTGACCCAATTGAACTAATTCAGCTTTTTCTAAAGACAAACCAACTTCTTCAGCAATCACAGTTGCACCAGTCAAAATCGCGATGTCTTCCAGCATTGCTTTACGACGATCACCGAAACCAGGAGCTTTAACCGCAACTACTTTTAAAATACCACGCATATTATTAACTACTAAAGTTGCAAGAGCTTCGCCCTCAACATCTTCAGCAATAATCAATAATGGACGACCTGCTTTAGCTACTTGTTCCAATACTGGTAATAAATCGCGAATATTAGAAATTTTTTTGTCAACTAGTAAGATAAATGGAGTATCTAATATTGCCATTTGTTTATCTGCATTATTAATGAAATATGGCGATAAATAACCACGGTCAAACTGCATACCTTCAACGATGTCTAGTTCATTATTTAAACCGCTAGCATCTTCAACTGTAATCACACCTTCTTTACCAACTTTATCCATCGCAGTTGCAATAATTTCACCAATTGACTCATCTGAGTTAGCCGAAATTGAACCAACTTGTGCAATCTCTTTAGTCGTTGCACATGGTTTAGAAATATTTTTAAGTTCTGCTACCAGACCTTCAACTGCTTTGTCGATACCGCGTTTTAAATCCATTGGATTCATACCCGCAACAACGTATTTCATGCCTTCTTTAACGATTGCTTGTGCCAATACAGTTGCTGTAGTAGTTCCATCACCAGCCACATCTGCAGTTTTAGAAGCAACTTCCTTAACCATTTGCGCGCCCATATTTTCGAATTTATCTTTTAATTCGATTTCTTTAGCTACCGACACACCATCTTTAGTTACTAGTGGAGCACCAAATGAGCGGTCCAAAACAACATTACGCCCTTTAGGACCTAATGTTACTTTAACTGCATCTGCCAAAACATTAACACCACGCACCATTTTTTCACGAGCATCAATTCCAAATTTTACTTCTTTAGCTGCCATAATTAAACAACTCCTTAATATTTTAAAAACTTAATTAATATATTTACGACTTATTTACGCTACGATTGCCAAGATATCATCTTCACGCATTACCAAAACTTCTTTACCGTCTAATTTCACTGCTTGACCAGAGTATTTACCAAATAAAACACGATCACCAGCTTTTACACACAAAGGATGACGCGTACCATTATCAAGCAATTTACCCTCACCGACTGCGACTACTACACCCATATCAGGTTTTTCCGCAGCAGCACCCGGTAACACAATTCCTGAAGCTGTTTTTTCTTCAGCTTCAACACGTTCTACAACTACACGATCATGCAAAGGCTTAATTGTTGCCATGAGTTAAACTCCTTTTACTCTAAAAAGTTAATTAACAAAGTTATTGTTTATTGATATTGGGGTATATAAGACAGATTGAGTATATTTCAAGGGCTAGATATAAAAATAATCAATATTTTCACAAATAACTTTAATCAAGAGATTGTAAAGCTTAACTTTTGAACTCAAAGTTTATCATGCTATTCATTTAGTATACATGCATGTAATCAACAAATCTAGTGCCATATGAAAAAGTAAAACGGCGGTCATTTTCCAAATGATACCGCTGTTTTTAAGGTACTACATTGATTGGCAACCCTAAGGCTGATACGACCACACTCCACCATAAGCGGTTCCAGCCGTTGCACCACCAGCATAAATATTACCAGCTTCACCCTGCAAAATTGAAACAAAGGCACTTGCTGAGGTAACATTACTACCTAGCTGTGACCAGCTACTACCATTCCACATCCATAAAGCACCGGAACTTGTCCCGGTCGTTTGACCTCCGACATAAATATTCCCTGCCAAATCCTGCACAATTGAACCAAAACTTGATACAGTGCTGACATTAGTACCAAGTTGTGACCAACTAGTTCCGTTCCACTTCCAGACACATCCGCGTGTATTAAAAATCCCAGACGAAGTTCCCGCGGCATAAATGTTTCCAGAGGCATCTCTTATAATAGACCGAAACAGGTTGACCGCGCTGATGCTAGTGCCTAGTTGTGACCAACTAACTCCATTCCATTTCCAGACACCGCCACCGCCAGTTACAGTCGACCCAGCGGCATAGATATTATTTAGATCATCTCGGATTATTGAAGTAAAAACAAGCGCTGATTCAACATTTTCTCCACCGAGCTCAGACCAGCTAGTTCCATCCCACTTCCAAACACCTGCACTTTGTGGTTGACTGTTTGATGCTTGCGTACCAGCATATATATTTCCTGCTTCATCCTGAATAATTGAGCTTAGCTGATACGCTGAAGTAACATCTCCACCAAGCTGAGACCAATTGCTGCCATTCCATTCCCACAAGCCTCCGTTATCATTTACTGTTCTTCCGCCAGCATAAATATAACCTGACTGTCTATTCCTGATAATGGAACCAAATGAAACCGAGGAAGTAACATTCCCGCCAAGTTGCGACCAAGCACTCCCATTCCATTCCCAAACACCTCCAGTCATATTTGGGGTATACCCTCCGGCGTAAATATTACCAGCGCCATCCTGAATAATTGACGTAAAGTAGCTTGATGACTGAACACTTTCACCAACCTGCGACCATCCCGGCGTTGGGGCAGGCTGTCCACCTCGAACCGGCCAAACGTAGTAGCTAGAGGTTTTATTAACGCTGTTCATGCCACCACCATTTATACTGACTGACCATGCGTTATCGGTATTCAGCGCGTAGGTAGTGGACGACCAATAGCTCACGTGCACACCAATGAAGCCCAAGCTATTCAGCCAAGTAGCAAGGCTACTTTGTCCATAATTTACCAGTGAACCCAACTCATTGCGATTAGGCAGTCGCCAGTCATTATGTCCACACCAGCTACCACTGTCAGCAATAGTAATTGCATCGCTCCATGAGCTACTACGACCATTATTGACAGTCCCCAAATCCTTCACCCACATTAAACCAGTTTGCTGATCGCTAATACAGCTAGCTTCAGTTCCATTGCCAACAATAAACCTTCCGCTGGCATTGGTTCCGACGGCACCATTCTGTAAAGCACCATCATCACCTGCTGCATAAACCGCTGTTTGTCCAGTTTGCCGAATCTGTGCTGGTAATGCAGTAGTTCCACGAACTGGCCAGACATAGTAATTGTAGTTACCGTCCTTATAGCTGTAACCCACGAAGCCGTCGTCCATACTAACGAGCCATGTCATAACGGTATTGCTCGCGAAGGTAGTAGATGACCAATAATAGTCCGTTTGCACATTACTAAAGCCTTGATCATTTAACCATGCCGCAATATTCGCATCAGCAGCACCCTGATTAACCATGCTTGCCAACTCATTGACATTCGGCAAACGCCAATCTGTATAACCACAATAACCGCTGGCATTCATTGTCGCTACGGCTGCAAGTGCCGGATAAGTGTTGGGTGTGACTGAAGTATCTTGCCATTTATACGTCGCCGAAGTTGGAGCTTGTACCCACATTAAACCTGTTAGATTATCATTGCGGACTTCTTCACCACTTGGGCAACTTGTTCCATCACCTTGAGTTCCGTCAGTAAAGCGCGAGGTGGGATTTAGCGCCCCAGTTCCATTATATGCCCAAGCTACCCCATATGGAATATAATCACCATTTATCGTGGTTCGACCATAGCCATCCGAACCGATCGGTGAGGTATTCGCTGGACTATCACAGGTATCGGAAAAACTAGTTCCCGGTACGCAATACAGCTGTCCAGTTTGTGGCAAGTTTACTTGCGTAAATAACGAATTGGTTGGATAAGATTCTGAAAATCCACACGAGTTACCCAAAGTACACGCAACTGGTGGCGTTTGTGAATAGTTCAAAACGGCATCAAAGGCTCCGTGTGAATATGGGTTATTATTTGGGTTATACAAGCACTGACTAGTAATTACTCCACTTTCTAGATTGTACGTAAATTGCATTGAACTTACCTGTGGTGTAACGGCACTTACATCATCATATAAACCAGCACAGCCAGTGCTGCCGTTGCGAGCATACCTGCCACACAAGCTAACGTTTGAAGCATTGGTACTCGAATAGCTTCCTGCTGCAGGCGTAGCTGGTCCTTGTAAGGTCGTTGTAGCAACTAAGGTTCCACTACAATAGCTACCTGAATAATAATTTATTACTACCGAGTTTATTGTCGTATCCCCCGGTGTCGAAAATGATTGTTGCTGAGATGTTGGACTACCTGTGAATTGTTTTCCATCTTCTGGTATATAGGTCAGCAAATTAATATATTGCTGAAGTTGGGTGTCTTGTGATGGATTATTTGTGGTAGTGCTAGTGCCGCTGCCATTACATGCAACTAGTAAAACAACGCTTAACCCTAATAATATTATTGCTCTTTTCACGTACAAATCCTTAAATTTAAATAATTGTAAGCTATCACTTTAAAATTCAAAGGTCACCATATTCTGGTCTTTTCCTGTCACTACGCTAGCTATAGCAAGATAATTGTCATAATACATACTTACGTGCTAAATTAAGACTGTTGCTTCGGCAACGATGATTCTTTTCTGCTTGAGTTATAATTCTAACTGTTTATTTATTTTTTATAGAATCGTTAATACTACATAGTACTACAATATTCAGTTACCCTACTAATTATTGACACACCAAAGACAGCACAAAAGAGACACAATAAGTTATTCGCTGAAAACAGCACAATATGACACCGAGGAAACAAATATGATATATTAACAATAATTACAGTATGTTAACACCATAAAATACATAAAACAGCTCATCACCTTAAGAGAAGAACCATTTCTCAATTAAATACTGTATTTTGCAACAAATTTCAGAATAAAGCCATAATTATTAAAAACAAATTGCTTATTTTAACTACTGTCTATCCACTTTAATCGCAAACAAACTTGTCATAAAAATACAAATAATTATCATGAAACCAGATAATGGTAAAGTTGAATTTACATGAAATAAACTAATTAGGGCAGAAAAAACAGCAGCCACAAAGACCTGAACCGAACTATATAGAGCTGAAGCAACTCCAACGCTTTTACCAACCGATGAAAAAGCTTGTGCGCTACTATTTGCAAACAATGCACTACTAGATAAATAAATCAATACCACTAAAATAACTAAACTCCAATAAGTCAGTGGAATCAGTGTCGCGATTAATAAACAATAAATAGCGGTCACCCACATTAAAACAACACCATTACGAATTAATTTATCCATATGAAAATGTTGTAACAATCGACCATTGGTAAAAGTACCAAGCATATAAACAAAAGACAAACCCAGAGTGGTTGTACCAAATTCAGTTGGTGATATGCCGACTTTATTTTCAAACAAGAAGCTAGCAACTGCCAGATAGGACATTAGTACCGCATAAGTTAACGCGGAAAACATATTGTATTTAAAGAATGTTTTATCTTTTATTACATCATATGCTGAATGTAAAATCCTACCCAGATTTAATTGCTCATTTAGCTCAGCGTTACTGTCATCTTTAAACTGATAACTGATATAAATAGCAAATAGGTTATAACAAAGTAAGATACCAAAAATAGGACGCCAGCCAAAGTATTGCTGAAGAAATCCACCAAAAAAAGGCGATACATCTATTACCAAGACCGTAATCACTGCCAAATTAGAAGCAAATTTAGCTAATTCAACACCACTCATCCGATCCCGTAAGATAGCGCGGCTCAAACTGCCAACACCACTAAAGCCAAGCCCCTGAATCAGCCGACCGATAATTAAAATATAAATATTCGGCGCTACTACGCACATTAAAGTACCAACTGAACTTATGCTGGTTGAAAGAATTAAAATCTTACGCCGACCAAAATAGTCCGAGATATAACCAAAAAATATTCCCGGCACTGCCATACCAAATAAAAATACCGCGATGGATAATTGCGTAAGACTATTGCTAATCGAAAAATCATGACTGATATACGGCAATGACGGAATGTATATCTCTGCTGCAATTTGCCCGATAGTACTGGTTACAATAATAAACAAGAGAAATTTATATTTATTTTGCTCACTCACAACTTACTCAATTAATTAATTTTATTATTTGTGTTAAATACCTAGCATCAATTTCATCAAATTGATTTAACATTTCACTATCAATATCCAATACCGCGATGATTTCGCCAAGAGTATTTCTAACAGGTAAAACAATTTCAGATTTAGACAATGAACTGCAGGCAATATGTCCGGGAAATTGCTCAACATCGGGAACTAACTGAATTGCACCACTTTGCCATGCACTACCACAAACACCTTTGCCTTTATTAATCCGCGTACAAGCAATCGGACCTTGAAATGGACCTAATACCAGTTGTTCGCCACGTACAATGTAAAAACCAACCCACAGCCAGCTAAACGTCATTTGTAGTGCCGCAACCATATTTGCCATATTGGCAATTAGATCATCTTCACCACTTAACAATCCTTGAATTTGAGGTAACAACTCCCGATAACGTTGCTCTTTATCACCAGTTGAAATAATTAATTCTTCTGCCATAATTACACCTTATTTAGTATGTAGAATTTTTTGCGCATTGGCAAAATCACCACTGATTAAAGCCTCGCCTACGCTAAGTACCTTATCAATATTCCGTTCAATCTCAATTTTATCGTCAAGTGCTGGATTGTTTAAAACATAGCCCGCAACTTTGCTTGCATCTCCCGGGTGTCCAATACCGATACGCACTCGCCAATAGTTTTTACCGATCACCCGATCAATATCTTTAAGACCATTATGTCCACCATTGCCACCACCTTGTTTTAGTTTGGTAGTTCCTGGTTTAAAATCCAGCTCATCGTGCACCACCAAGATTTCTTCGGGTTGAATCTTGTAAAAATTGGCTAAAGTATGAACTGACTTACCCGATAAATTCATATAAGTTTGTGGTTTAAGTAAGAATAAATCTTGTTGTCCAATTTTAATCTTAGCCAATTCCGCAAAATATTTGCTCTCCAAGCTAAATGTCGCACCAAGCTTGCGCGCCCAAGCTTCTACACACCAAAATCCAGCATTATGTCTGGTATCTGCATACTCTCGCCCAGGATTTCCCAAACCAACAATAAGTTTAATCATCATTTTACCTATAAAAAAAGCCCAGGTATACAACCTAGGCTCTTATTAGTTACGCAAACTGAGATTACTCAGCTGCAGAACCTTTAGCTGCTGGTACATCTGCAGGAGATACAATCTCAGCATCTGCAACTTCAGCAATACCGCCAGCGATTAATACAACAGCATCATCACCGCGTAATAATTTTTCTAATTTAACGCCTTGAGGTAAAGTTAAATCAGATAAATGAATTGATTGACCTGCGCTTAATTTAGCTAAATCAACTTCAATAAACTGTGGTAGATTGCTTGCCAACGCACGAATTTCAACATCTGTTGCTACGTGAGTAATGTGAGCACCCTGAGTTTTAACTGCAGGACAAATATCTTCATTTAAGAAATGTAACGGAATGCTCATATGAATTTCTTCAGTAGCAGAAACGCGTTGTAAATCTAAATGCAATACTTCAGGACGAAATGCGTGGAAATGGAAATCACGTAAAACAACTTGCTCAGTTTTACCATTTAACTCTAGATCCAAAATTGACGTATGAAAAACTTCTTTTTTCAATGCGTGGAAAATTGTATTGTGATCTAGTGTAACAGCAACAGCTTCGCTACCTGCTCCGTAAACAATAGCTGGTACTTTACCAGCATGACGCAGGCGGCGGCTCGCACTTCGACCTTGCTCTTTAACGTCACGAGCTTCAGCGATTAATTTGATTGACATATTATTATCCTTATATTATTTAATAAAATACTACTAGATTAAATCGCGACCAATTTAATCTAAGCGCATGATTATAGCATTAAAGTTAGATATTCGCATAAATAAAACAAGCTCAAATTATACTAACCAACAAATAAAGACGCACTTCGTGATATAAATTATGTTACAATATCGCCCCTGTGTGTGCATTTGGCACATTTAGATTAATAAAATTTAATTAAACTTTAGGAGTTTATATTGATGTATGCGGTAATAAAAACTGGCGGCAAACAACATAAAGTTGTCGTTGGCGAGAAATTAAAAGTAGAACTGATCGCTGCAGAACTCGGAAGCAAAGTTACTTTATCAGAAGTATTAATGGTTGCTAACGGTGAGAATGTAGTTATTGGTAGTCCTGTCGTTGCTGGTGCAACAGTTGAAGCAACTGTAATTGCACAAGGTCGTCATAAAAAAGTACGCATTTTCAAAATGCAACGTCGTAAACATTATCAACGTCGTATGGGTCATCGTCAGTATTATACTGAACTTCAGATCGATACAATCAATAACTAAGAGGAGCAACGAATATGGCAACGAAAAAAGCCGGTGGTAGTTCAAGAAATGGACGCGATTCAAATCCTAAAATGCTAGGTGTTAAAGCTTACGGCGGTGCATTAGTATCTGCTGGTAGCATTATCGTTCGTCAACGTGGTACTCAATTCCACGCTGGAGTGAATGTTGGTATGGGTAAAGATCATACTTTGTTTGCTAAAGAAGATGGCGTAGTTAAATTCTCCGTTGGTGGAAAATTAAACCGTCGTATCGTTAGTATCGAAGCAGCTGAGTAATAGCTTAAAAAATTACAATGATATGTATTATGCCCTGCTATATTTAGCAGGGCTTTTTATTTATCAGTTAAATATCCTCTAAATCAAGACACAAAATCATAAATTTGCTGGAATCAAATAGAAACTCACCAATTATTTCACAACCAATTTTTTTCTGCGCATTTAATGACCTTGGATTTGATTCTAAAGCAAAAGAGATTCTTAATCTGGATGGGTTTTGTGTATCTTTTAGAAAATCAAATAGTGCCGAAATCAATTGCGGATAAATACCCAACCCGCGATATTCTTTGGCAATACAACTTGGACCAGCAATAAAACACTTATACTCAGCAAGCGGCTTACCTTTGTAAATAATTTTGTCAAATTGCTGCATCATTTGCATTAGCAAGGGTGAGGCTTGGTTAAACTCGGGTGTACTTGCGATATGGTAGCCACATAAATCACCACCAGAAAAGCAAGTCATAATACAAATACTATCGTTCATTGCTCTAAATTTATCTAAAGTAAATTCTCCAGACAGAAAACCATCTTTCAAATCTTCATGACTTAGCGAGCTTACAATATTTTTATTATGAAGCTCAAATATTTTCTGAAAGTCTCCATCTGTTTCAGCCCTTCTAAAGACTAGATTATTGTCGTGTAACATTCGCTTATAAACTCCTAAAACGCTATCTGAATTAAGTCACTAACATAAAGTTTAACATAACTCGCTGTAATTTCACTACCCACTTCCAGAGCGATAGTGGCTACAGAGTGCATTATACGCTTAATTTTGCAGCACAACACCTCTCCGCGATGCAGTTAAATAAGTAAAAATCATTGGCAATGCTATCGAAAGCGCAAGAGCTAGAGCAATAAACACCTCCAACAAATCCCCTTTTAGCATAAAAAACTGCAATAAAAAGGTTAGTATTGGGGTGAATCCCATTGCCAGTGAAAATTTCTCAGAACCAAATTTCTCAATACATAACTGACCAAAATAAAGTGGTAAAACTAGCGTAATCAATCCAATCACGACACCCTTCCCTAGTATATCCAGAGTAATCAAGTTAAATTCATGTCTGTAGCTTATCAAAGCCAAGGGCATCAATAATAGCAACCAATAGCGCAAGGCAAGAATCTGGCGCGAATTTATCCCTTTAAAATTAAGTCCCTTAGAAGCTCTAAGATAGAAGTATAACGATAACCCCGTCAACATCGTAATTAAAATTCCAATAATAGTTTTGGCTAAGGAATAGCCACTAAAAGTTACAAAGTAAAATAATACAAAAGTAGTCGCAATCATTAATCCCTGAACAATATACAAGAGATTTTTAGTAGTCTTTGCCATTACAATCGCACCAAAGAAACTTGGCCAGCCCAGATAACTAAAAACAAAAATAAATGGCGTAAACACGATTGGAATTATAAAACCTGCAATCCACATAAATGTTGTAGTTACTATTACTTTAGCCAAACCGCCCCAGATTGAGCTATCACTTAAGACACGACGATAAGTATTTTTATTTTGCCCTAAATTTAGTAGATGAAAACTAATCACTGCCGTAATCGCAGAAATAAAAATTAAAATATCATGGTTAATATTTTGTCCCCAGAAATAGATTATAATAGGGGCAATTGCATTAAATGCTAAAAAAAGAATTAGATAAATCATTTACAACACCTCAAATAATTGATGTCGTGATTATATTAAAACCAGCTTTGTTTTCATACCGTATTTTTGCCAGGGGTTAGCCGAATGTTAAAGTCGTTTATAGATAAAATCGTAGGATTAGCCAGTATGCTGCCAACCCAGATAATTGGTGTAAAAAACCTTGAATCCCGTTATTTATATTGTTCGCCAAATTTCGCAGAACTTCTGGGATCTTCTGTAGAAGATATTGTTGGCAAGCATGATATGTTTATTAATGATGCAAACAGTACATTGCGGATTTGTGAAGATCAACAAATTATTGCAACGCGAACGGCACTGCCATTTATTCATATTGATAAAATCAAAGGCAAACTCAAACCATTAACTTTTATTAAATCACCAATTGTTGACAATAGTAATAATCAGGTTATTGGTATTCTATGTCAAGCATTTGATTTTGCCACGCTTAATCCGGCACAACAAATTCTCAATATTTATCAAAGCTTAAACCTTGAGCCGCAACAAAATCAAAAGCTACCTCACTTAAGCAAACGGGAAAAACAAATAGTTTTCCTTTTTCTAGCTAATCTAAATAGTACTGAAATGGTAGAAGTTATTTATCAAATGGAAGGCAAAAAGCTCCGCAAAGGTACGATAGATTGTGTTTTTACCAATCAACTATTTCCCAAATTTGAAGTGTATAATCGCCAAGCCTTATATGCAAAATTGGTACAGCTGGGGTATAACCGCCTAATTCCTAATGAAATGCTTCCCAAGCAAACAATGGCTCTTGATACTCACACGATATATTAGCGATAATCTCTCAAATAAATTTTGAAAAATGAGATAGCACATTATAGTTGGTTGGTTTTTTAACTTTATAGCTCAGTCTGAATAGTCCATGCAGATAAAGAATATGCTATAATTTGCCACCATTTTATTTCAAACGAAAAGGATCAAGGTAAGTGAAAGTCGTAATTAAAGTTGGTTCTCAAGCAATCTTATCCCCAGAAGGCGCGGCACTTGAAACAGTAATGACAAATATCATTGCGCAAATAATTGAATTGCAGCAAGCAGGACATCAGGTTATTTTAGTGAGTTCTGGTGCAGTTGCTTTAGGACGAGGAATTTCACGCAAAATAGTCGCGCGGGAATATGGTAACTCCGTTGCGGATAAACAACTTTTAGCAAGCCTTGGACAACCACAACTAATGGCGATCTATACCAAAATCTGTGAACAACAACAATATTTAGCCGCACAACTACTTTTGACTAAATATGATTTCCAGACTAAACGCAGTTATACCAATATATTACGTTTATTACAAAAAGCACTTTCACAAAGTAACGTAATCACTATTATCAATGAAAATGATAGTGTTGCAGTAGAAGAATTAATGTTTACCGATAATGATGAGCTATCTGGAATCATTGCCGCCCAAATCGGCGCAGATAAACTCTTACTGCTAACTAGCATTAGCGGCGTATATGACAAAAATCCGCTTGAAGCTGATGCCAAACTACTAGAAGAGATTCATCTTAATGATAGTCTACCCGAATTGGCTGGTAAAACCACACTTGGACGTGGTGGCATGAGCAGTAAATTAAATACCGCGCGTAAGATGGCAAGCGTTGGTGTTATGACCCATATTGCCAATATTGCTGAGCCAAACGTAATTACCCGTCTGGTTTTAGGCTCGGATAAAATCGGAAGTAAAGTTATTCCCGAACATAAACAAACTGCCCGTAAGAAATTTTTAGCCTTCACTCAGGGACAAGCACAGGCACAAATTACTGCCAATTGGGGATTAGTTGCGGCACTGAATAAACATGATGCGATTAGTATTTTGCCAGTAGGAATTGAAGCATCCAACGGTAATTTTAAACGCGGTGATTTGATTGAAGTTTTAAATCCGGCAGGAGATAAAATCGCGATTGGTGTTGCTCGTTATAATTCCAGCAAGCTACAAGAATACATTGGTGGCAAAAATCATCCCGAATTTATCCATTATGATTATTTACACATCGACCATGATGCTATTTCGATAGGAGCTGCGATATGAGTGAAATCACTACACGCCTACAACAGTTAAAAAATGATTACCCATCGCTTCTCAACCTCTCAGATCAGCAACGTAATCAAGTCTTATTAGATTTGGCTACACGCATCGAACAACATGCACCAGAAATAATTGCAGCCAATACCCTAGATCTGGCAAAAATGCCCGTTGATGATCCAAAATATGATCGCCTCAAACTCAACCACGAACGGATTAAGGCAATTGCAGCCGATGTGCGTCAAGTTGCCAGCCTAACTACACCATTAGGGATTATCCTAGAGCAACGCACTTTAGCTAACGGTTTGGATTTACAAAAAATCCGTGTTCCTCTGGGAGTGGTTGCGGTAATTTACGAAGCACGACCGAATGTTACTATTGATGTATTTAGTTTATGCTTTAAATCAGGTAATGCGGTAGTTTTAAAAGGCGGTAGTGAAGCAGCTAACTCTAACCAAATCTTCGTTGATTTAATTAAACAAAGTTTGCTAGCACATCATATTAACCCAGATATTGTCTATCTAATGCCGCCTGAGCGTGCTGCGGTTTATGATTTGCTTAATGCAGTTGGATTGGTAGATGTCTGTATCCCACGGGGTAGCCAGAGCTTAATTCAATTTGTTCGTGAAAATGCAAAAATCCCAGTAATTGAAACTGGCGCAGGGATTGTTCATACTTATTTTGACCAAAGTGGCGATGTTATCAATGGTGCTAAAATAATTAACAATGCCAAAACTAGACGGGTTAGTGTCTGCAACGCCTTGGATACCCTAATTATTCATCGCAGCAGATTAGCTGAATTAGCCAAGTTAGTTGTACCGCTGATTGAAAACAAAGTTACTATTTACGCTGATGCAAACAGTTATAGCGTTTTAGAAGGTGCTTATCCTGCCGAACTTTTACAATCAGCAAGCACAGAGGATTTTGGACGAGAATTTTTAGATTATAAGCTGGCGATTAAGTGCGTTGATAAATTAGAAGAAGCAATCAAACACATTCAACAATATAGCTCAGGACACAGTGAAGCAATTATTAGCAGCGACCCACAAAGTATTGAGCAGTTTATAAACCAAATTGATGCTGCTGTAGTCTATGTCAATGCTTCAACGGCTTTCACAGATGGTGGGGAATTTGGCATGGGCGCTGAAATTGGTATCAGTACGCAAAAGCTTCACGCTCGCGGACCAATGGCATTGCCAGAACTAACCAGCTATAAATGGATTGTCCGTGGCAATGGTCAGATACGTTAATCATTTTCTCGAGAAAGTGCCGCAGATTCTGCTGCGGTAACACTCTTCAATGCATCCATCATCGGTGGTTCGGCAGTTTCTTTAGTAGTAAACTTAAGATAGCTTAGTGCAATGACTAGCATCACTAAACTAACAATTGCCAATTGCTTAAAACTTATTTTATCAGTAGCAAACATAAAGACGGCAATAACCACCCCAATGCTAAATATGGTAATAACATTACCCGACCCAGGAACAAAAAAATCCATAGCAGCCCCATTCATTAATATGCAGCTAAGCTAGCTGTGAAAAGACTTTATTGTGGAGCAGGAGCGCTATTGACCGCAGGAGGCGGAACAATGTTTCCTGCTGCAGCGGGTTGCGCGGCATTACCACCGTTAATAGCCTGTTGTACCAATTGTTGCTGCTGTTGAGGACTAACTTGATCAGCATTTAACTCATCCAATTTAACTTTAGTACCCACTTGTGGCTGATGTTGCGTAACAACCTGCACTACTGCATTATCGCTATTTAAATAACCAACTTGATAGCCTACCGGAACTTGTATTGGTCGGTATGCTGTGCTACATTGAGTAGTTGTACTATGATGCGCTACGTAATCAGGCTGATTACTACGCTCAATTAAATCACCACCAACCGCACCAACTGCGGCACCGACACCAGCACCAACCCACGAATGTGAAACTAATCCACCAACTGCGGCACCACCGACACCACCAATAATTGCACCCTCCGTCCCACTCTTATGGTTACGAGAATAGTGTGTATTACCAACTCTTTCACAACTTTGGTAAGGCTGTTGCGCGGATAGCAACGCAGGCTGAACGCTTACAATTTCTACTTTACCAGCATTACTCAGGATAATGCCTAAACCAACTGCAGCCAAAACAGCTGCGGCAATCGCTCCACCAATAATTAATTTTTTCTTATTTGTAGCAAACCCACCACCCGTAACATCATAATCGTCAAAAGACTCTGCACGTACTCTGCGTGAATTGCTACGCGGTGCATCATGTCCTCTTAAATTTTGATTTGATGATCTTTGCGGCACGTCAGAATAACTATCGTTATAATTTTGACGGCTACCTTGCTGGCGACTATTTCTAGTTCTTGTTCTTGTATTATCTGCCATAATTCTTACCCTTTAATATAATTTTTATTATTATCTGCACACTGTCTTTATTTATACTTGTCTATCTCTGCGTCTTACTCGAGTATCTGAATAGGAGCGGTTAGGTTGACGAGGTTCAATTCTTTGATAGTCATCTGGTTCGTCCTGATAATCATAGCTCCGATCATCATACCTTCGATGATTGGCAGAATAATTATCACGACGTTCATCAGGATAATATTCTTTGCGTTTGTTACCCCGCATGGCATAGGCGATTCCCAAACCAGCAAGTACCAATACGCCAGTACCCAATAACCAATAACCTGGATTAGAACTATTTTCTTCAATTACGGTATTATTTGTGGTGGTATTATTAATGTCTTCTGAAGGTGTATTTGGCATGCTATTGGATGAAGATGAGTTACCAGAAGAGTATCCACCACCTGAATAAACAACTGGTGTAGAATTATTGTGATTGAAAAAATAGTTAAATAAACTAGTTGCTGCAATCCCACCAATTAGCCCTTCAGCTAGACCAGCACCCCAACCACCATTGTTATAGCCGTTATTCCAGCCGCTACCCCAGCCATTACTAAACCCAACTGGGCCTTGGTTCCAACCACGATATGGCGGATAACCACCATTATATGCTCCATTATAGCCATTATGTCCATAGACATTCACAGTATCATTATTATATCTGTCATTGCCTAAATGATTATTGCCGTAGGTGTTAAGATTTTCGTGAGTCGCAGAATGATACTGCCCCTGGTGGTAAGCACCGTCATGACTAACGTTAACATGTGTTTCACCACCGCCTGCTCGATTAATCGTAATATGTTCTTCCGCGTAAACAGATAATCCAGCAAAACTAAGCGAAATAACCAAAAAAATTTTATTTATTTTAAACATACTCTATCATTTTCAAAAATTTGCTATTAAATACTACTGCGTAGTTACCTGCGCCATAGACTGCAACTGATTTAGAGGAAGCTTTGCTCCAACTGCCAATGGCGATTGCGTAATAATATTTGCTGTAGCATTCTCGTAAAGGTATTGAACTTTATAGCCCGATTGATGCTTAACTGTTTTATACGCAATCCCGCACTTATCATAACTACTTTTCTTGGCAACATAGTCTGGTTGATTTGAACGCTGTACCTCGCGACCGACTAAAGCACCACCAAGTCCGCCAACAATAGCACCAACCGCAGTTCCACCACCACCTTGCTTGATTTGATTCCCGATCACACCGCCTGCAATTGCACCAGTTGCACCGCCAATTAAAGCACCATTCGTACCATCTTTTTGATTCTGCACATACGTAGTCGTTGATACTTTATGACAACTATTGTAAGCCTTTTTGGAAAATACATAGTTAGGACTTACCGACAGAATTTGCGCCTGAGGAATTGGTGGCGGAGTCATAAATACTTTATATGCACCGGCGGCAACTGCTACTGCTCCAATAATTAGAACGGAGGCAATTACAAATTTTTTGCCACCACTTGAACGACGATAATCTGACTGATGATAACGATCATCATAACGATTACGCTCGGGATAACCATCGTCACGATGTGGTTCATCGTAATAACGTTGATCTCGTGATTTTTGAGGAGCATCGTTATTATAACGTTGCTCTCTGGAACGATATCCAGTACTTCTTTCCCTTGAATTCATAAACTAAAATCCCAATATTCTATTTTCTTACAAGCCATTATTTTACCTTACTACAAACGCTACAGACCAATCTTCTGGCAATATATCATTGTATTTCAGCTAGTTACGATAAAACAATGCTTCGCTAAATTCTATAATATAGAATCAAATCAGTCAACTATAGTTTCACCTACACTTTAAACCAAATGTTACATTTCGCAACAAATCAGTTACTGAAGCAGGGTGAAATTTGAAGTACAACACAAAAAGCATAACATGATGCGACTAATATACCTGATTTCAAATTGAGTAGACCATCAAATAACCTACAAGTACTAATCTATGAGCCTGCGGGCATAGGCAAAGTGATTTTTGTACCACCCTTTAAACTCACGGATTTTAACTCCACTTGCATGATCATCAATGATATGCCCAGAATCAATATAAATTACCACATGCGAAACCCTACTATCATCAACCGTACGAATAAATAGTAGATCACCTGCTTGCAATGGTTCATTTGGCGCTAACATTCGTCCTGCAGTATTTGCTTGTTTGGTAATATCGCTGTTAATTTTTATACCAAGCCCATAGTTATATACCCACGAGGTAAAATTTGAACAATCAAGCCCAACTCCATCACCACTATCAAATCCAGGTATATGGTGGTGTTTGTAGGGTAAGCCAATGTATTTCTCTGCAACGGCAACAATTCTCTGCTGCTGCCATTTTACCGAATCACAAGCAGAAGGAATTGTCGGAGCTGGGTAGTGTGCAGGTCTTGGTCCCCAGCTATCTCGATAGTTAGGGCTTGAATATTGTGACAAACTATCCCGGTAGCTAAAATCGCTACTAACCGACTGCTGATAATTACACTCTTCGGCATTTATATCCGCAATTGTAATTAAACTAACTAGCAAAGCAATGAGAATATTTCTATTTAATTTCATAATAGCACAACCTAATTTACAATAAAGGCTAAGTTAGATATTTTATCTGTTCTGGCATATTAAAACATGACATTAATCAGATTATCCAGCCACGGTCAAGTATCTAGAGGAGTAAATATAATAGAGTATTAACTGCTTATGATAAAATTTCAGGCTTCTAGAAAATGATAGGTTATACCTATTAGTGATTTATGATAAAATCGCGAAGTTAATTATACCCAATATGTTTTATTTGCTCTGTTCAAATTGGTATCAGCGCAAGAAATATACTTAAATCAGAAAGAAATTATGAAGTTTATAGATGAAGCCAGAGTCGAAATAATTGCTGGTAATGGTGGTAACGGTTGTATGTCATTCCGTCGTGAAAAATATATCGAAAATGGCGGACCAGATGGGGGCGATGGTGGTAAAGGTGGTTCGGTAATTATGATTGCCGATAATAACCTCAATACTCTAGTGGACTATCGTTTTGTTAAACGTTATGCTGCTAAAAACGGCGAACATGGACGTGGTGCAGATTGCTACGGGCATAAAGGCGAAGATATTTATTTAAAAGTTCCAGTTGGTACAACAATTATCGATGAAGATACTGGTTTGGTAATGGCAGATTTGGAAACTAACGGACAAGAGCTGGTAGTTGCTAAAGGTGGTAAAGGTGGGTTAGGTAATATTCACTTTAAATCCTCAACCAATCGCGCCCCACGTCAAACAACCAAAGGTGAAGCTGGTGAAAGGCTGAATATTCGGCTAGAATTAAAAGTATTGGCTGATGTTGGCTTACTTGGTTTACCTAATGCTGGCAAATCGACCTTTATTCGTGCCGTTTCTTCGGCAAAACCAAAAGTAGCAGATTATCCGTTTACTACTTTGCATCCCAACTTAGGTGTGGTACGCGTGGATGCAGAACGCAGTTTTGTGATTGCCGATATTCCAGGACTAATTGAAGGCGCTGCAGATGGTTTAGGTTTAGGACATAAATTCCTCAAGCACTTACAACGCACTAAGGTATTGCTGCACATCGTGGATATTGCACCACTGGATGAGGCGACCGACGTAGTTGCTGAAGCGGTTGCGATTGCACATGAACTAGAAAAATATGCTGATGATTTATATGCCAAACCACGCTATTTGGTTATCAATAAAATTGATTTGATTCTGGAAGAAGAGCGCGAGCAAATCATCAATGATTTCATCACCCGTTTCAAAGAGCATAACACCAATACTGATTATACGCGTATTTTTACGATCTCTGGTGCAACCGGTGAGAACTGTAAAGAATTATGCTATTATCTGATGAGCTTTATTGAAGAAAAAACTGGACGACAACTTGCAGAACACGCGGTCTCCAGTGTTATAGGTTAAATAAATATGACAGTACAACGTGATGTAATGGAATACGACGTAGTCGTTGTTGGTGCTGGACCTGCTGGTTTGGCAAGTGCGATTCACCTCAAACAACTAGCTGAGCAAAATGGTAGTGAAATTAGCGTTTGCATCTTAGATAAAGGTAGTGAAGTTGGTTCACATATTATCTCTGGTTGCGTAATGAATCCACGCGGCTTGAGTGAACTAATTCCCAATTGGCGAGAACTTGATTTTCCAGTTGCTACTGAAGTTAAACAAGAACGTTTGGCTTTTATGGGCGCAGAAAAAAGCTATACTATGCCAATTCCACACGATTGGCGCAATGATGGTAATTATATTATCAGCCTGAGTCAGCTGTGTCGCAAACTCGCCGAATATGCCGAATCAATCGGAGTAGAAATTTATCCTGGATTTGCCACCAAAGAAGCAATTATTGAGGATGGTGCTGTCAAAGGAATTATCACCGGAGATATGGGACTAGATCGTTTAGGACGACCAACCGCCAATTATCAAATGGGAATTGAAATCCGTGCTAAACAGACTATTTTATCCGAAGGCTGTCGTGGTTCAGTTAGTAAACAAATCATTGCTAAATTTGCTTTAGATAAAGATTCACAACCACAAACCTATGGTCTGGGAATCAAAGAAATTTGGCGCATTAGCAGCAAAAAACACTCTCTTGGCAGCATATTACATACTATCGGTTACCCATTAAATAACAGCACTTACGGTGGCGGGTTTGTTTACCACTTAAATAATAACTTACTGTCAATTGGTTTAGTAACTGCATTAGATTATAAAAATCCATACCTTAATCCTTATGAAGAATTTCAACGTTTCAAACAACACCCCGAAATTCGCTATTTATTAGAAGATGGCGAGCGTCTGGAATATGGTGCACGTACCGTTGTTGAAGGCGGTTTGCAAGCCTTGCCTGAACTAAGTTTTGCAGGTGGAATTTTGGTTGGCGATAGCGCTGGATTTTTAAATGTACCAAAAATCAAAGGGGTACATAATGCAATGAAATCTGGAATGCTTGGTGCCAAAGCCGTAATGGATGCTATTCGCCATGAAAAAACAGTTGCTAATACTTACGCTGAGCTATTCAAAGCTAGTTGGCTCTACAAAGACTTAAAAGCCGTTCGTAATATTCGCCCAGCGTTTCAATATGGACGAATTATCGGATTGCTTTATACTGCATTTGAAAAGTATATTTTACGAGGTAATGCTCCGTGGACATTATCTATAAAACATGCTGACCACTTGTGCATTCAGCATAAATCCAAATTTATCCCTTTAACTTATCCGCCACATGATAATAAAGTAAGTTTTGATAAAGCATCATCAGTTCACTTGGCAAATCTAACTCACGATGATAGCCAGCCAGTACATTTGCTGCTTAAAGATCATTACCAAGCCATCAAAATTAATTTGATGGACTATGCTGCGCCAGAGACTAAATTCTGCCCAGCAGGCGTATACGAGATTGTCAAACAGCACGGTGAACCTACCCTACAAATTAACTCACAAAACTGCGTTCATTGTAAGGCTTGTGATATTAAAGATCCAGAACAAAATATCACATGGACAGTTCCTGAAGCTGGCTCAGGTCCACAATACAGTGATATGTAATCAAATTTGTCAGGATTAACAGTAACTGTTAATCCTGACGAATGTATAAAAGTTAAAATGCTGGACACGACAACGGAAGAGTTGCAGATGAAATCCCTTCACAAGTGTTTGAAAAAGTTAGCTGACCATTCTGATTCAGTTGAATTTTCCAAATTGTATCATAGTCATTGCCAGCCCATGTCGGGATTAATGCAACAGATTCTGGCTGGTCATAAATAGTCCCAATCAAATAATCTAACATGCTGTTTACCGTATCATGTTCCCATGCGATCAGAATAGTCTGATTGCTAAACTGACTCTCTTGAAAGAAATACTGCGCCATTGCCTGATAATTATTCCAGTTAAAATTACTCTCAGCAACTAAATTAAGTGACATACTATTTTTAATCACAAAGGGGTTGATGGTTAACGATGGACGAACATAGGTTGGACAGCTTTCTGCTGGTAAAAAAGAGCTGCCATTAGTACAACTATATGGATCGCCAGGATCTGAAGAATAGACCAGATTTGGTAATCCACCAATAACTGATTCTAATTTATTAACCGCACCAATCGCCCGCCACTGCCCCTGACAAACATAATTACCATTATCGAATGAGTATACCGGGTGCGCTTCAACATGGCGAATTAGATAGACTGTCTCATTGCGATTCATATTAGGAGGTACTGCACCCTGCAAAGTAAATGTAACACTACTTTCCTGACAGGCAGAATTAGTATTTAACTGTAAATTGGGATATTGGTTAGATGAGATTATGCCATCATTATAGGTTGCAGATTGAGCTTGGGCAACATTATTTATTGATAGCACGGCATATTGATGATAGTTATTGCTCTCAAGCGGTGTATAAGTAAAGGACAAATTTGGATTTTGACTTAGTTGAGCCAAAGTCTGGTTAATTTGTTGACTTGGCAATGCAATGACAAAATTTCCCGAGCTAGGAACACCAATTTGGGAGGTTTGACCGATTATTTCTTCAATATAATATGCTACAGATGGAAATATTGGTTCATAATAGTCGCCAATAGTAGTTGGCAATAACGCATAGATACCAATTCCATTTAATACTGCATAATTTTCGATACTCTGTATCGGTGACATATTGGGATAGCCATTAATAATCTGGCTCCACGGATCCAATGACAGAACAGCACTGATATTTCCCCCCGTAATTTGGTTTAACAACTGCCCAAACTGTAATGAATGGTTAAAGCCAGTGATAGATAAATTATTTCCTTGCGCATTTGCTTCAAAGCTCTGCACAAAAATAAAATTTAAGTCATCGGAACTCAGCTTAGCCTGAGAATTGACAGGAGCAGAATCAACTTTGCTACCACCACTACCACACCCAGTTATTATTCCGCTGGCTAACAAAGCAAAAGTTATAGATTTTATTTTTGCTAAATTCAAAATTTAACACCTCTTAAATTTATTAATAATCAAATATTCTGAACGTTAAATAATCATTGATATAATTGTATGTAGTTGAATCGCTGATCTTAAGATATCAGCAATATTACAAACATCATAACCTTCTTCATAAGCTAAAATAGCTCTCAGATGATCTTTCTCATCTATGTTTCTAGTGATGCGAACCAATTTTTCAAATTCAGCTCGTTTACTTGCGGTAAGTATTTTTTGCCTAGTCATGATTATAAAATAATTTAGTTTGATAAACCCAACTTTCAGTTACGAAAAGCATATTTAAAAAAATTTTACTGACCAAACTTCACTGGAGGTTACTACCTCAAACTCATTCAGTGACAGATAGCCTAGTTTTGAATAAACCCGATTTGGATTGTACCAGCGATTTATATAATTCATTATAATTGAGGATTATACTGTAAAAGTGTAACTCTTTTATTATTGGAGAGTGGCAGCGATTTGGAATTAATTTACACTGACTTAGATTAGTTTGATGCGTTTTAAGATGATATAATACCTCCTATCTCAAACATCTTTAAAAGAAATAAAGAATCGCTGAAATAATTATAAGCTCGTTGTTTTTAATTTCTTATTCAGAGATAATTATATAGATAATTTTGAGTACCACAGTGAGCGTTTGTCTCAACTAACGAATAGCTTGGACCATAAATATAAGTAGTGTGTTCTTGCTGTATAGAGTAAATTTGATTTTTTATACTAACCAAATAAACATAAAATAATAAATAATACACTACCGTTAGTTACAAACTCAGCCAGCAATACAGCGATATGAAATCATGATTAATATGCGCTAAGACATATTATGACGTATATTGATAAAAGAAAAATAAAGATTATTCATTCCTATATACTGAGATAAAATAACATAAAACCATAAATTTCAAGTGGTACTTTCACTGTGATAGTAAATAATATTCGAATACTACTGATGCTTGGCTTATCACCACGAGAAAAAAAAGCTATCTTTATGGCATCACTTGGTAGCATTCTAGAGTTTTATGATTTCATCATATTTGGATTCATGACTAACTATTTTATCAAAAATATTTTTGGTAATGATTCACTAAATAACAATAACATTTTAATACTATATTCAATTTTTATCATCGGTTATATTATGCACCCACTGGGAATGCATTTATATAGCAAAATTGCACCCGTGCAAGACTTACGTTTGGTTGACGGCGGAATCACATTAATGCTGATCGTTTCGACGTTAACTATGGGTTTAATTCCAACTCACATGCCAATTGTATGGTGGATGCCGTTGATAATTCTTGGAGTAGCGAGAATTATTCAAGGTTTAGCCTGCGGCGCAGAAATGCAAGCGGAACTAGACCATATAAAAATAAAGATTCCGCAAAACATGTCGTTTGCAGCGCTAGGAATTTTAGCTGGAAATGAAATAGGGCAATTTTTGGCAATTGTAGTTAACCGTATACTCAACTACTGGTTTAGCCCCAATCAACTTCAAGACTATGCTTGGCGGCTACCTTTTATATTTGGAGCCATACTAGCGTTGCTTATTTATTTGATTCGCCTAAAATTTGCTGAACGAATTACTGAAGAACATTGTTACCGTAACATTATTCCTGTTTATAAACTATTTAACTATTATCCCTCCCAAATATTTATTGCAATTGGTCTTGCAGGGATTCGCGGCGCCTTGACACTATTGTATTTAATATTTATACCATTTACCATGTATCACTTTCTACACTATAGCTTGTTGATGATCAGTCGCATAATTTTTATCACCAGCATTATAGGTGGTATCGTGGCATATTTAATTAATCGTTATTGCTCATACCATAATGCCCCACGTCAGCTACTGGTATGTGTAATATTGCTGCTGCCATCTGTGATTTTGTGGATGCTATCTTCTCATTATGATAAATTTGTATACCCAAGTATCCTAGCACTAGCAATACTCAGTAGTTGTTTTACTTTTCTAGTACAACGGGTTATGGCAGGACTTTTTCCATCGGCAGTACGCTTGGCTGGAATGAGTTTTGCCAATCAACAAGGTTATATTTTCTGTGCCGGCTTAATGCCTTTAATTAGCATCGGATTAGCTCATTTACTCTTAAAATCAAACATTCACTTTTCACATTACCTAGTATTTTATATTGGTACCGCATTTTATCTATTAATCTTGGTCGTACTAAACATATATGGGTTATACCGACTGCCAGATTATGCGAACTACACCGACATTCATCAGATACGCCAAAGAATATTGACATCTAAAGTAATAAATTGATGTCAGTCCTATTTATAGCAAATGCTATGCTATAATAGCAATATTACGGATATCAATATATTTTAAACACCATAATTACCAGACAAATCATAAGGAAGAAAATATTATAGTAAAATTTAATTGGAAAAAACCTGACTGGACACTGCATGCCAAGATAATTTCTATTTTATGTAGCGGAACAGTAATATTTAATGCATTATATATCTTCATTAATAGTATTTATCCATTAATTGCCGATAATCACCATATTTCACAAAACCTGACTAACCTTAAATTTGATGCGTTAATTTTACTTCAAGAAGGTTACGCCTACTGTTTGTTAGTATTTGGAATAGCACTACCGGGAAGATCTAAAACTATTTGGTCTCTGGCGATTATAACTCTCGTGACTATACTACTCAGTGGGATCTGGCTAACTCACAGCTATCACAGCAATGTGTTATTGATTGCGTCGCTCGTACTGTTAATTGTCTGTTCCCGTATATTTACCAAACCACTTTATTTGTCTTATGGTTTTGTATTTGCTTTTGCTTTTTTAATTTTTGCCTTAATCTATGGTATTTTAGGCTCTTATGTCCTAAGAAATGAATTCCATGGAATACACACGATCAATGATGCGGTTTATTTTTGTATCGAAACTTATAGCACTGTCGGCTATGGTGACATTTACCCTCTCACCACAATGGCTAAATATTTCGTAATTTCCATGATTATGATGGGTTTAATAATGTTCACTTCGGGAATTACACTAGTTGCATATCTGTTTAACAACAAATTGCGCCACTTATTATTTAATATTAATAAAGGAAAAATTTCAATGACTAACCACGTTGTCTTACTTGGCTATGGAATCTTGGCTAAAATATTAATTGAAGGTTATAAACAATCCGGCAAAGAATTCATCGTGATTGATAATAGCAAAAACATGGATACTGATCGGGAAATACTGCAAGAAAATGAACGCTTATTAATCTCACCTTACCCTGGTAATAGAAATATTCTAATAAGAGCACGAATCTCTGAAGCAAGTCTGATTATAATTAACTTTGAAAATGACTCTGATACAATATTTGCAATTATGAATGTCACTGAATTCTTAACTAATCACCCAACAGCCAATAAGCCCCAAATATTAGCTCGGATTTATTACGAAGAAAATATTGCCAAAGCCAAGTTAGCTGGCGCTGACATTGTTATTGCTCCACACTTACTTGCCGCAGCTGAAATCAAAAGATTGGGCTTAGCTTAATTTAAATTAAGAACTGAAAATACCCCTTTAATTGATTACCAAAGGGGTATAGCGATAAGAAAATATACACTTGAGAAATTTAATTAATTACGATAATTTCCGCATTAATCAAATCCGCAGTTTTAGTACCACCCACATAGCTGATTGAGGATTGTAAATCTTCTTGAAGCTCAACCAATAAACGCTCCATATTGCCACGATAATCAATCAATATTTTTTTACCTTCGACGTTTTTGTATTCACCCTTGTTGTACTGTGATGCCGAACCGTAATATTCTTTATATGCTCGCGGCAATGAACGACCATCAAGAGTGACTTCAATAATATTACCTGCGGATTGATCATATCCAGCAAATAAACTGCCTGCCATAACCATAGTTGCACCACAAGCAAAGGCTTTGGCAATATCACCATGTTCAACTACACCACCATCGGCAATCAATGGCACACCAGCTTCATAGGTATAACTAGCGCAATCAAGTACAGTACTTACCATTGGGCGATGAAATCCAGTCTTATTTTTGGTGATACAAACTTTACCCCCAGCAATCCCAGCTTTAAGCGCATCAGCACCCCAAGCATGAATCTCAGCAGCAGCATCACGTGATGCAATATTACCAACAATCAGAAATGAATTAAAGTGATCTTTTACATATTTAATCATTTTTTCAGCTTTAGGACACCATGCATTGGCAATATCCAAAGTCATAAATTCTGGTGTAAGTCCTGCAACCTGCAATTGTTTCAACTGATCAATCGTATCATCATTAACTCCAATACTGATTGATGCAATCAAACCATTTTCCTGCATATGACGGACAAACTCAACTTGATCGACATTAAAACGATGCATGGTATAAAACCACCCTCTACGAGCCATAAATTCGCAAGTATCAGCAGAAACTACCGACTTCATATTTGAGGGATAAACTGGCATGACAAATTTATGCCCACCAAAAACTACCGATGTATCACACTCTTTACGGCTATTCACCAAAGTATGACGTGGACGCAGATAAACATCCTGATAATTATACTCCCGAGCAATTACGTTCTTAAACATCATATATATCCTATAAATATTCTATAGCATTATTTTACCGCAAAGAGGTGACAAAGATTAGACAAAGCGACGACTCACAACCTAAACATGGCATTTTAAAGCAGTAGCCCGCGCACATCCTATCACTGTTGCAAAACACCAACAGTTAAGTGGACAATTCTAATGTAAGTGACTGTATTATCGCAATCTACACTCAAAAAACTTGCCCCATCATCAAATCTCGTGCTATAATTGCAGCTGGAATTGTAAATTATTAATTCACAAATTTAACACTCTTTCACACTTTTAATATATTTTTAGGGAATAATCCATGAAAAAAATTTTAGTTAATTTATTAGCTCTTGGTTTAGTTGGTGGCGCTGTAGTTGCATGTTCATCTGGTAGCAGCAGCTCAACTCCAGCAAGTGGACCTGCAGCTCCTTCAGTAACTCCAGCTACACCACCAACAGGTTTCACTGTTCCAACTAATTCAACTTCAGGTGCTGCATTTAATCTTTTAGGTCTTGCAATCGCTCTGCCAACTAATAATTCAAGCGCAACATCTGGTTATACTACGTATTCTATTCCAGCAGGTCTAGTAACGGCAATTACTAATGCAGGTGGCGAATCACAAGCGGTAGTAACAAAAAGCAATGGTAACATCGTAGTTACTGTACCAGTTCCAGGAACTCCAGCGTCAGTACTAACTTATGTTTTAACTCCTCCATCAAATGCACCAGCAGGTGCAGCATTAAATGCAACTGTTACAACAACTGCTGAATCATACTCTTATGAATCAGGTCTTGCTACAACAAATGTTATTGCTGTAGAATCTTCTGGCACTTCTGCATTTCCACACGGTTTATTCTTTGCAACTGCTGAGAGTATCGTTGTAGAAGCTCCAAACCCAAGTACTACAAGATTCAGTGTACCACTAACATCTTGTACTGGCGTATTTACTGCTGACAATGCTTCAACAATCAGTGCGACTAAAACACAAGGCGTGGTTTACCTAAGCTTTGGTACTCAAACAGGTAAAGTGTGTGTTTTAAGTGGTGCAAATGCTTCTTGGACTAATCTTACTACATACCCAGGTTTCCCTACTAGCAAATATACTGCTGGCAATGTAAACTATCTTGGCTTCCCTTATAACCTAAATACTGGTTCTAGCCTAGTTGGTTATTGGAATGTTGGTTCTCTTGAATCTGGAGTTAATCTATACCGTATCACTGGTTCATACGTAGGTAATACACCGAGAGGTAGTGGCTTCTTAAATACAACTTCAAGTGCAGCACAAACTACTAGTAATGGTACAACTCAAGTTACGTTCACTAACGTACCTAGCAATTCAATAATCTACTCATCTTTTGTTGATAGCAATGGTAACCTATGGGTTGGTACAACTAATGGTCAAGTATATGTACTTCGTACTGGTGCTACTGCTTGGACTAATTCAACGTTAGCTGGTGCTACTGGTAATGTTACAGTTGCAGGTAACGGAACAGCTCAAGGTATAACAGCTTCTACGTTCGTTAGTAGCGCTGTTAAGTCTTCTATCGTGAACTAATCTTACTGTTAAGCAATCTGATAAAATGGACATTAGCAATAATGTCCATTTTTTATATCCATAAGAATTAAATTTATGTCAAAAAAAATCTTTTATTTAGCTTCTGCTTTAAGTCTTTTGGGGATTCAGAATGCCTTTGCTTCTGAAGAAAATGCTCTATTTCAAGGCTTAGACAATCAAATTGCATTAGGTTACAGTTACAATTCATTGTATGCCTATAATCCAGATTATGCTGGTCCAAATGTCACAACTACTGCCAGCAATTTAAATTTACACCTTGAGCAATTATTTGATAGTAACGTATGGCTTGCCATTGATGGTAGTTTTACCTTCAAGGCCAATCAGAATGCTCCAGGCGGTGCCGGATTCAGTGATAACACTCAAGAATTTGGTTTCCCAGCTAGCCTTAGTGCCAAAGGAGGTTACTCTTTCAATTTGGGTGGCAATTCTACTCAAGGTTTTCAAGTTATCCCCTACCTAACAATAGGACGAATGTTAAATTATAATGGAATGTCAGTAGCACAAAATACCTTCACACAAAGCTACTTAAATATGTATGGCGGAGGCGCTCGTCTTGAATATGCTTTTGCTCGTGATGCAAGTATTTATCTAGATCAGTCTATTGGATATTTACAAGACCCCAATGCGAATACTTCTGATGTTTATGATCAAAGCGCTATGTCATACACTACATTATTAGGTATAAAGTATAACGTTACTCCTTATTTTCAAGTCGGCTTACAAGGAATGTACAATCAAACTAACTTGATTGATACCTCAGTTGGTTATAATGCAATTACCTACTCATATCAAAATACAGCACAAACCAGCTTTGGTGGAATGTTAAGCTTTGCCTATCTTTATAACAACGATCAGCTAATGAGTAGCCTAAGCAACATCGGTTCAGGAAACAGCCATTCTGAAGCTCCAAATTCATTATTAGCTGCATTTGATAATAGCTATAGTTTAGGTATGGGTTGGGTAAATTCGACTAATAGTTACAAAGGGGGCTCAGCACCCAGTATAGGAACTTCATCAAATTACATAGATTTTAATGTGGCACATTTATTTGAAAATAATGTTTGGGCAAATATTGATGCACAGCTAATTAATAACATTAACCAAACCAATATTCCAGCAGGACGTGTTAATTCAAGCGTACCTACATATATTGGTTTTCCAGGTAGCGTAACTATTGATGCGGGTTATGGTTTCCAAGCTTTTGATAGTGGATTCCAAGTAATTCCCTATGCTAATCTCGGCGTAATTATGAATATGAATAGCTATAATATACGTAGCAACTCAAGCATTATGAATGCTATTTCGCAAGACATGTACCTTCAATATGGTCTTGGTGGACGTGCAGAATATGCCATTAATGATTTCTGGCAAATCTATGCTGATCAGTTATTAGCAGAAATGAATGATCAGTCATCACTTGGGATAAATGCTTGGCGTTCAACCTCAAGCCTTGGTGTTAAAATTAATCCAGTAGCACAATTGCAACTAGGGCTTAAAGGATTTTACGACATCATTACACCAAATGGTGATGCGTATAATACTAGTACTAATAGTTATATGCCAGCCCAACAAAATTCTATGGGCGTACAGTTTGACATTGGGCTACGATATTAAACTTTCAAAGATAAAAAAACAGCAACATACAGTTGCTGTTTTTTTATCTACTATCACAAGCGCCACAAGATAAAGCCACGTGCGCGAATCTCTTCTTTCGGTAGGATTGACTTAACATCCAAAATGACGCCACTAGGTTGTACTTTAGCCAATAACTCATCCAATGACAAAGACTTAAACTCTTTATGTGCAACAGCGACAACTAGTAGCGGAACTTGTGGTAAATCAGTAAAGGCAGTAAATTTAACTCCATATTCATGCTCAGCATCTGGGGCATCCGCAACTGGATCACAGCAATAAACCTTAGCATTATAATCTTCTAGTTCCTTGATAATATCAATAACCTTAGTATTACGGACATCAGGACAGTCTTCCTTAAACGTAAAGCCTAACACTCCAGCTTGTAGCTTGCTAATATCCAAACCATTCTTCAATAAGAGTTTAATACCTTTACGTGCCACATAACGTCCCATATTATCGTTAATCCGACGACCAGCCAAGATAACCTGAGGAATATAACCCATTTGCTCGGCACGGTAAGTCAAATAATAAGGATCAACCCCGATGCAATGTCCACCCACTAGACCAGGACGAAATGGCAAAAAATTCCATTTGGTTCCTGCAGCTTGGAGTACTTCTTCGGTATCAATTCCCATCCGATCAAAAATAACAGCTAATTCATTCATAAACGCAATATTTAAATCACGCTGCGAATTCTCAATAACTTTAGCTGCTTCGGCAACTTTAATCGAACTGGCTTTATGTACACCAGCAGTTACCACTGAAGCATAAACCGCAGCAACGATATCCAATGTTTCTTGATCTTGTCCTGAGACAATTTTATGAATAGTTGTAAAACTACGTTCTTTGTCCCCTGGGTTAATCCGCTCTGGTGAGAAACCTACAGTAAAATCTTCACCACAACGAAGCCCAGATTCACGCTCCAGAATCGGCACACAAATTTCTTCAGTAACGCCAGGGTAAACTGTCGATTCGTAAACTACAATATCACCTTTTTTCAAGGCCTTACCAACAGTTTCCGAAGCACGCTCTACGGGAGTCAAATCAGGCACATGAGCATCGTCAACCGGAGTCGGAACTGCCACAATATGAAAATCAGCTTTTCTTAAATCATTAATATCGCAGGTGTATAAAACATCTGCCGCAGCTAAATCCGCGGAAGTAGTTTCCTCAGTACGATCAATCCCTTGCTTCAATTCCAAAATTCTTTGTGGATTAATATCAAAACCAACACACTGCTTTTGTTTACCAAAAGCAACTGCTGCAGGTAATCCCACATAGCCTAATCCAACTAGGGAGACAATTCTATTATGCATTTCTATTTTCTTTCTAATTAAATTTAATTTTTACTATACTGGAACAGATTCGAAATACTGGTAGGCGATAAGCTACGAAGCTTACAGTTAGTAAGTGAGGAGCTTAGCAACGACCCAGTATGATGAATATGTTTCAGTATATTAAGCCAGCGAGAGAGACAAATACTCGCTCAAAGCACTTTTATAATCAGGCATTACGTAATATGGCGCAATTTTTGTACTATCTAAGATCGCATATTGTGGACGCAAGGCTTTAAACGAATAATCTTTATAACTAATCGGTTTTACTTTATTTACATCTTGTCCACTTTGCCGTAAAATTTCCTGTGTAAATTCAAACCAACTACAAGCTGAGCTACTCACACAATTATAGATCCCATAGTCACTAACCTGCTGCTCAATCAAAGCCTCAATTGCGCGCGCCACATCCAAGGTATGTGTTGGGCAGGTAATTTGATCACTAATAACCGTCCAATTATCTTTCTCACGTGCCAATCTAAGCATTGTCGTTACAAAATTACCACCTTTACCCGATGCTCCTGCTACGCCGAACAAAGATGAGACACGCAAGATAAAATATTTATCCGCATAAGTCTTAACCGCAATTTCACCTGCATATTTAGACAAACCATAAACATTTAGTGGATTAGGTTGATCATTTTCCAGATAGGCATTAGGGTTTGTGCCATCAAAAACATAGTCGGTCGAGATATGAATCAAGGCAATCTGATTCGCAGTACAAAATTGCGCTAATTGGACAGCAAATGCACTATTCACCAAAAAGGCTTGCTGCGGATTTGATTCACATCCATCAACATTGGTAGTAGCAATACAATTAATTATATAATCAGCATCCGTATAGGGTGCCAACTGCGAACTTACATCCGCTGCTGCAGCATTGATGTCTGCTGAAGTCGAGTTAATTAGTTCATAATTGGGAGCTAAAACTTTACGAAGATCACTACCTAGTTGTCCATTACTACCTAAAATTACAATTTTTGCCACGATTAATCTCGATTATTATAATTTAGGTTAATCCAATTTTGATACTCACCACTTAGCACATGATCAACCCATTGTTGGTTATCCAAATACCATTGAATTGTCTTACGAATACCACTATCAAAATTTTCTTCGGGCTGCCAACCTAGCTCATTTTGAATCTTAGTTGGATCCATTGCATAACGGTAATCATGCCCAGCACGATCGCTAACATAGCTGATTTGCTCTAAATATGACCGCCCATTGCTCCGTGGTTGTAACTCATCGAGTAAACGACAAATCGTTTGCACAACTTCTAAATTAGTCCGCTCATTATGTCCACCAATGCAATAGCTCTCACCAAGCAACCCTTTTTCAAAAGCTAATATAATTCCTTTGGCGTGATCATCAACATACAGCCAATCGCGGATATTATCGCCTTTACCATATATCGGTAAATTTTTACCCTGTAATGCATTATTTATTACGAGCGGAATTAATTTCTCTGGAAAATGGTATGGACCGTAATTATTAGTACAGTTAGTAATCACTACCGGTAAATTATAGGTATGGTACCACGCCCTTACTAACAAGTCGCTGCTAGCTTTTGATGCCGAATAAGGACTACGTGGATCATAAGCAGTATCCTCACGAAAGTAACCACTATCACCCAGCGAACCAAATACTTCGTCAGTTGAAATATGGACAAACTTAAATTGTGTTTTATCCGCTAGGCTATTATAGTACTCTCGAGCACATTCTAGCAAATTATAGCTACCGACAATGTTAGTCATAATAAATTCACCAGGACCACTGATTGAACGGTCGACATGGCTTTCCGCTGCCAAATGCAAAATTCCAACTGGTTGATATTGTTTAAAAATCCGACTAATATTTTCTTTATCACCGATATCTACTTGTTCAAAACTATAGCGTGGATTATCACTTATTTCTTTAAGAGATTCAAGATTACCCGCATAAGTTAATTTGTCAATATTTACCACGTGATAATCACTATGATTAATTAATTGCCTAACCACTGCAGAACCAATAAATCCCGCACCACCAGTTACTAATAATGTTTTTTTTGTCATAATTCGACCTATTTTTCGTAAATAAAATTAATATCTGCATCTTTAAGTAATGGCTGCTTTTGATCTTTGTCAGATAAGAGCAACTCTCCGATCTCAGGCCATTCAATCCCAATTAGTGGGTCGTCATACTTAATACCACGATCACATTCAGGTGCATATTCTGCAGTAGTTTTATACAAAAACTCAGTGTTATCCTGCAACGTTACAAACCCGTGCGCAAACCCTGCTGGAATCCACAACATCTGTTTATTAGCTTCACTCAATTCATAACCAACCCATTTACCAAAAGTTGGTGATCCACGACGAATATCAACCGCCACATCAAAAACGGCACCACTAACACAGCGTACTAATTTCCCTTGTGCTTTAGGATCTAGCTGATAATGTAAACCACGCAAGACACCCTTGGTTGATTTTGAATGATTATCCTGAATGAATTCTGGTAAAACTCCATTTGCTTGAAATAATGATTTACGATAGCTTTCCATAAAAAACCCACGCTCATCGCCAAAGACCTTGGGTTTAACCAAGATTACATCATCAATTGCGGTGCGAATAAATTCCATTATTTAACCAACCTCCGTAAATATTCAGCATAAGTTGACTTGCCCATTGTTTTAACTTTCTCACGAACTTGTTCTTTAGTTAACCACCCTTTAAGTAAAGCAATTTCTTCTAAACAGGCAATCTTAATTCCCTGACGATGTTCAACAGTTTGAATAAAATTGGAAGCTTCAAGCAGTGAATCATGAGTTCCGGTATCTAACCAAGCAAAACCACGTTTCATCGTCACCACATTCAAATTACCCTGCTCCAAATAGATTTTATTAAGATCGGTTATTTCAAGTTCACCGCGTGCGGATGGCTTAACTTGCTTCGCGTTAGCAACTACATGCCCATCATAAAAATAAAGACCAGTTACCGCAAAATCTGACTTAGGTTGACTAGGTTTTTCTTCTAAACTAATCGCGCGATTATTAGCATCAAATTCAACTACACCATAACGTTCTGGATCAGACACCTGATAAGCAAACACAGTTGCACCATTACCTTGCTGCGCTGAAATAAGTAGCTCGGTCATCCCGCTACCATAATACATATTATCGCCTAAGATTAAGCAAGCAGGTGAACCCGCCAAAAACTCTTCACCAATTAAGAAGGCCTGAGCCAAGCCATCGGGACTTGCTTGGACTGCATAAAATAACTTAATCCCCCACTGGCTACCATCACCAAGTAATTGCTCAAAGCGGCCAATATCCTGCGGAGTAGAAATAATCAATACCTCTTGAATTTCCGCTAACATTAAGATAGACAATGGATAATAGATCATTGGTTTATCATAAACTGGTAATAGTTGTTTAGAAATTACCTGCGTTGCTGGATGTAAGCGCGTGCCACTACCACCAGCTAAAATAATACCTTTGTATTTGCTCATGTCATCTCCTTATTAATATACTAATGGTAACGATACTTTTTTACCATCACGAGCAGAAATATATATTGCAATTAAAAACTCTAATGAACGTAATCCTTCACGACCATCGGTTAAAGGTGACTCATCACCACGCAAAGTAGCAATCACATTCGCATAGTATAGCGGATGTCCAAACCCATAAACTGAAGTTGTTGCATAGCTAGCATTTAAAATTTCATCATCTTCTGGTTTTTTATCAGCAAATTCCCAGTGATCAATCTTGTTGACCGCCACTCCGCCAATTCGTACCGTACCTTTTTCACCAATCAAAGTAATTGAACCTTCCAGATTTTTAGGATAGGTTAACATTGAAACATTCATTGTTCCTAAAGCACCACTGCGATATTTAATTGCTAGAACACCACTATCTTCAGTTTCAATATTACGTGCAAGCGTTGCCGTATAACTTTGTACTGATTCAACTGAACCAACTAACCACTCCATCAAATCAACATAATGTGAAGCCTGATTCATAAATGCGCCACCATCAAATTCCCAAGTACCACGCCAAGCATCATGATCATAGTATTCTTGCGGACGAGTCCAAAACACATTACAAGCAACTGAGTAAATCCGTCCAAAGCGCCCTTCATCAATCGCTTTTTTTACCATCTGAATCGTTGCATTTTGGCGGTTTTGCTTAACTACAAATAATCTCACGCCAGCTTTATCACAAGCCTTAACCATTTCGATACCATCAGACATGCGAGTTGCCATTGGCTTCTCGGTCACCACATGATAACCAGCTTCAGCGCATTCAATTGTTTGGGTTGGATGTAATCCACTTGGCGTAGTTAAAATAACCACATCAAAACCACCTGCTTCAAGCATTTTACTTAGCGAAGAATAGGCTGTTGCCCCATATTTCTCAGCAGCAGCACGTGCACGTTCACTAGCAATATCACAAACCGCAACTAACTCACACTCTTCTTTGTGCTGCTCTAAGGAACCAAAATGATTAGCAGAAATCCGACCACAGCCAACTAAGGCAAAACGAATTTTACGACCAGTAATTGATTTATATTTACTTAACATGATTATTCCTAAAGTTTTATTTCCCGTAATTATACTATATTCAGCATGGTCTTAAAAGGCAAAAGCCACACTATTAATAGCGCGGCTTTTGTAGAAGATAATAAAGTGTTAACCAGAAACTAAAGCATTACAATACATCATAAGCGCGGAAGGTAAAACTCCGATTATTACTAACAATGCCACGTTTACTAAGAGAACTGAACGGCTAAGCACACACACATCCGCCATTTCCAACGTTTTTACCGGTTCGTCAAAATACATAACCTTAACTACGCGGATATAGTAGAACGCACCGATTAAAGACATGATTACGGCAAACACTGCCACGCCAACATAACCAGCAGCCAATAATGCCGCCAAGATTTTAAATTTTGCATAAAAACCAACTAATGGAGGAATACCAGCCATTGAGAACATTACTAGCATCACTAAAGCAGCCATTACTGGATGAGTTTTGCTTAGACCTTTAAGATCATCAAGGCTTTGACATTCAAAATCACCTTTAGAGAGCATTGTCAAAATTCCAAACCCAGCTAGAGCGGTTAATGAATAAGTTACCACATAGAATATAGTAGCCGAAACACCATCAACACTCACTGTAACTAGTCCAAGTGCCACAAATCCCATGTGAGCAACTGTTGAATAACCCAGCATCCGTTTGATATTGGTTTGCGCAATCGCAATCACATTTCCGAAGAATAATGATAAACATGCAAGAATTAGTAACATAACCGACCAAGCTGGATTTAACAATACCAGTCCGCCGATTAAGAAACGAATTACAAACACAACTGCAGCAATTTTAGTCAAGCTACCGATGATAGTAGCAACTGCCAGTGGTGAACCCTCATAAACATCTGGCACCCACATATGAAATGGTACTAACCCGAGTTTAAATACCAAACCAGCAACAATAAATACTAAACCAAAGGTCATCAAACCAGCATTAGTATCGCCAAGAGTTAACATAGAGCGTAAAACATCTTCCAATTGTAAATGTCCACCAGTTGCGCCATAAACAAAAGAAATACCATAAAGCAAGATTCCTGATGCCAAAGCACCCAAGATAAAGTACTTCATTGCCGCTTCAGTTGCACGCACATTATCACGATAAAGTGCAATCAAACCATATAATGCCAAAGAGAATAATTCTAAACCGACATATAGAGTCAACATATTATCAGCAGAAATCATCACCATCATACCAAGTACTGAGAATAAGAAAATTGCGTAAAACTCACCACTTTGGTATTTTTTATCACTAACATAACGTTTAATATATAATACAGCAACAAACGAGAACAGATAAGTAAACATCTTAGTTCCCATAGCCAGATTATCTAAAATAAACATATTGTTAAAGGTCAGCTCAGTTACACCATGATCAACATATTTCTGTAACACAAAACAACCAACAAGTGTAACCATCGTCAATACAAGATTAATACCTTTTTGCGACTCGGAAGTAAAAGCATCAGCCAAGAGCAAAACAATAATCATAAACGCCATGAATAATTCTGGTAATACCGGAATCAAATTTGGATAAGTCATCTTTTTTCGCCCCTATGCTTAAATTTTGCTCTGCGCAACTTGGTTAATTAAATGACCCACGCTGGCATGCATTTTTGCTACAAATAGATCTGGATAAATACCCATAACTAATACCGCGACTGCTAATAGCGCTAAAATCAAAAACTCACGTTTACTAACGTCGTTCATTTCGGCTACATGCGAATTTGCAACAGAGCCAAAAACTACTCGTTTGTACATCCACAAAGTATAGCCTGCACCTAAGATTAAGGTTACACCAGCTAAGATAGCCGCAATGAAATTAGTCTGAACTGCACCCATAATTACCATAAATTCACCGACAAATCCAGAGGTACCAGGTAAACCAGAGTTAGCCATTGAAAATAACATGAAGAAGGCAGCAAATACTGGCATTTTATTTACCACTCCACCATAATCTGCAATATTCCGTGAGTGAACACGATCATACATTACACCAATACAGAAGAACATTGCCGCAGACACAAAACCATGCGAAATCATTTGCGTAATGGCGCCTTCCAATGCCCAAGTATTTAAGTTAGCCCCAACAAATAGGAAACAACCTAACGTCACGAAACCCATATGAGAGATTGAAGAATACGCCACTAGTTTTTTCATATCTTTTTGAACTAACGCTACCAAACCAATGTACACAATTGCAATCAAGGATAATACTACCATTACTCCGGCCAATTCACGCGATGCATCTGGTACAATCGGCAAAATAAAACGAAGGAAACCATAGCCACCGATTTTCAGTGTAATCGCTGCTAGTACCATTGAACCACCAGTTGGTGCTTCAGGATGGGCATCGGGCAACCAAGTATGTAATGGCCACATCGGAACTTTAACTGCAAACGATAAAAAGAACGCAATAAAAATTAGAATTTGTACACCCATCGTTAACGGCAGATTATAGTAATCAAAAATTTCAAAACTACCTTTAGCTTGGTTATATAAATAAATCAATGCAACTAACATTAATAGCGAACCAATCAAGGTATATAAGAAAAACTTAATCGCTGCGTAAACTCGATTAGTACTACCCCATACTCCAATAATTAAATACATCGGAATCAGCATAGCTTCAAAAAACACATAGAATAAAACTGCATCTAGTGCACAGAAAGAACCGCTAATAAAACCAGTCATCATTAAAAACATTGCATTATATAGCGCAACTTTTTGCTTGATAACTTTAAAACCAGCCAATACTACTAATACAGTAATGAAATTATTTAGCATTACAAACGGCATTGAAATACCATCAACCGCTAAATGATAATTAATATTCAGACTTGGCACCCAAGCATAATTTTCACTGAACTGCATCGCAGTTTGCTGTGGATCAAAGGTTTGAAAAACTATTAGTGAAAACACTAATGCAATTATCGAACCCAACAACGCCACATAGCGCGCCATACAATCATTTTTATTAAACGCTAAGGTAATGAAACCAAAAACTATTGGCGTCCATATTGTTAAACTTAATAAATAGCTCATCATTCTCTTTTCACCCTTAGTGTAGAATTAAACCGGTACAGAACGTTAATAAGATCAGCACACCTAAAACCATATAGGTAGCAGCGCTATTAACATATCCAGTTTGTGCCCGACGGAAAATCTTGGCAAATACAGCGACAACTCTTGCCGAACCATTAACAATCAAACCATCAATTAACAATATATCACCGATGGACCATAATATTTTACCAAGACCGCGACCAATTGGAGCTAAGATGTTGATAAATAAATCATCCATGAAATATTTGCGTTCCATTACAAAAATCACAGGTTTAAAGATAGTCTTGATTACGGCAACAAAAGCTGGAGATTTATGCGCAATAAACGCGGCAATAATTCCTGCCAATGCTAAGTATACCGGTGGTTGATGCAAACTATGTGCCATCATCGCAATCGGAGTAGTCGGATCTTTAATAATTTCTTCAGCAAAGAATTGCGCATTGTAAATTGCACCACTAAAAAACTCACCCGGAACAAATTTATCAAAAGCTAACCAACCAATAATCACCGATGGAATTGCTAATAGCACCAATGGTAAGGTAATCACCCATGGTGATTCTTTAGGCTCACTATGCCCATGACCACCGTGATCGTCATGACCATCGTGTCCATGATCATCATGATGAACCTCACGGAAACGCTCTTTACCGTGGAAAGTCATAAATAACTGACGGAAGCTATAGCATGCAGTTACAAATACTGCCGCATATACGCAGAATACTACAAACGAACTACCAAACATATGATGTTCATGTGCATTTGAAGCCGCATCCAAGATCATATCTTTAGAAAAGAATCCAGCGAAAGGAGGAATACCTGACAATGCAAGGTTACCAATAATGGTTACTACGTATGTGATTGGCATATATTTCCATAAACCACCCATTTTGCGCATATCTTGTTCGTGATGCATTGCCACAATCACTGAACCAGCAGCCAAGAATAATAGTGCTTTAAAGAAAGCATGTGTCATCAGATGGAAGATACCAACTGAATAAGCACCGCATCCTAGCGCAACCGCCATATAACCAAGTTGAGATAATGTCGAATACGCCACAACCCGTTTAATATCATTTTGAATTAAGCCAAGTAGTCCAAGGAATAAGGCATTAATTGCACCAATAATTGCAATAAATGACAATGCTGTTTCTGACATATTATACATTGGTGATAAACGTGCCACCATAAAGATACCAGCGGTCACCATTGTTGCCGCATGAATCAATGCTGAAATCGGTGTAGGACCTTCCATTGAATCAGGTAGCCAAACGTGTAACGGAAACTGTGCCGATTTACCCATTGCACCAACAAAGAGCAATAAGCAAATAACGGTAATCGCGTTCCAACCAGTATTTAAGAATGTAACACCAGAAATCTCGTGTAATTTAGCAAATACTTCAGCATAATTTAACGTACCGAAATAGGCTAAAACTAAACCGATCCCCAATAAGAAACCTAAATCCCCAATCCGATTAATTAAGAATGCTTTCAAGTTGGCAAAAGTTGCTGACTCGCGTTGAAAATAAAAACCAATCAACAAATAAGAAACCAGACCAACACCTTCCCAGCCAAAGAATAACTGGATGAAGTTATTTGCCATTACTAGCATAATCATCATAAAGGTAAATAATGAGATGTAACTGAAGAAGCGCTCATAGCCTTCTTCATGTTCCATATAGCCAATGGTATAAATATGCACCATCAGTGATACTGAAGTTACAATAGTCAACATTGTCGCAGTTAAGCTATCAACCAAAATTCCTACTGAGTACGATTGACTACCAACAGTCAGCCAAGTATATAATGGACCATCATAAGTTAATCCACCATTAAGAACTTTGTTTAATAAACAATAAGAACCAATAGTTGAAATTAACACCCCTAAAATAGTCAATGAGTGACTAATCTTTTTCCCTAGTGCAAAACCAAATAAACCAACTATTGTTGAAGCAACTAAGGGCGATAAAATAATCGTTAAATATAAATTCATTTCAGTCATAACGCTCCCCTGTTAGCCTTTAAGTTGATCCATGTCTTGTACATTGATAGATCTCAGATTACGGAATAAAATAATCAAAATTGCTAAACCAATCGCCGCTTCTGCCGCTGCTACCGTTAAGGTAAAAAAGACAAAAATTTGCCCAGCCACATTATGTAAAAACGTCGAAAAAGTTATAAAATTAAAATTAACCGCTAAGAGCATCAACTCAATTGACATCAAGACTACAATGATATTTTTACGGTTAAGGAAAATACCCATCACCGACAAAGCAAACAATACTGCCGATAAAACCAAATAATGAGTCATTCCAATCATTGTGCATCTCCTTTATCTTCCACTTCAGCATCCATTTTAACCATGGTGAAGCGAGTTTTGCTATCAGTTGCCACCTGTTTATTAATATTTTGGTATTTTGCAGCTTTTTCTGATTTGCGTAAAGTTAAAGCAACAGCTACGACTAAGCCCAATAATAACACCATCGAAGCCAACTCAACTGGATAAGAGTATTGAGTATACAAAAACCATCCCAACTTATTAGAGTTGCTAATATTAGTTGCTGGATCACTATTTGCAGCCATTGTCACGAGTGGATTTTTTAATACTACAAGTAACATCTCAATTAAAACGACCACACCAAGAACTAAAGCCAGAGGAAAATTTTTCCAAAAGCCTTTACGGATTGCTTCAAGATCAACATCGAGCATCATTACCACAAAGAGAAACAATACCATTACTGCACCGACATAAACCAAGATCAAGGTCAAAGCTAAAAACTCAGCACCCAGCATCATCCATAGACAGCTGGCATTAATAAAAGCTAATACCAAAAATAGTGCTGCATGCACAGGATTTTTGGCTGTGATTACTCGCAAACCACTTATTAGCAGTATTGCGGAAAACACATAAAATAAAACGCTAGTTACATCCATTGTACAACCTCTTATCAGCGATATTTATGATCTGCAGTTTTGGCATTCGCGATAATACTTTCGTATTGATCTCCAATGGCTAACAGCATTTCTTTAGTGTAAAATAAATCCCCGCGTTTTTCGCCATGATATTCATGGATCGGAGTTTCAACAATTGCATCTACTGGACAAGCTTCTTCACAAAAGCCGCAGAAAATACATTTGGTCAAATCAATATCATAACGGGTAGTACGGCGTGTACCATCATCGCGTTCGTGAATATCAATAGTAATTGCCAATGCTGGGCATACTGCCTCGCACAATTTACAACCAATACAACGCTCTTCTCCATTTGGATAACGGCGCAACGCGTGTAACGCACGAAAACGTGGTGATAACGGAGTTTTTTCTTCTGGGTAAAAAATGGTTGGCTTTGGTCGCAACATTACGCGCCAAGTAACCGCCATTCCTTTGAATAACTCAGTTAAAAAGAAGGTCTTAAAAAATCTTTTCATTGCATGTATCCTTATTGCCAAATACTAAGCGGGGAGACCATCCACGCGCCAAGCACAAAAATCCACACCAAAGTAATCGGTAAGAATACTTTCCAGCCTAAACGCATAATTTGGTCATAACGATAGCGTGGAAATGTTGCACGATACCAAATAAAACCAAATAACAGGATCAAAACTTTAACCACAAGCCATGCCATAGAATGTTGCCCCAAGATACCCCAACTTTGTGGGAATGGAGATAGCCAACCACCTAAGAACATGATCACGGTTAAAGCAGATACCAAAATCATACTTGCATACTCAGCTAGCATAAATAATGCAAATGGTGTACCTGAATACTCAACATGGAAACCAGCAACAATTTCAGATTCACCTTCACAAACATCAAATGGAGCGCGATTAGTTTCGGCAACACCTGAAATCAAGTAAATCAAAAACATCGGAAATAAAGGAATCCAATTCCACGATAAAATTGAACCAGCTAAACGCCCACCAGCTTGACTATTCACAATATCAATGAAATTTAAGCTGCCTGAAATCATGATTACACCGAGTAGTGCAAAGCCCATAGCTAATTCATAAGAAATCATTTGTGCCGTTGCACGAATACCACCTAAGAACGAATATTTAGAGTTTCCAGCCCAACCAGCTAGGATAATTCCATAGATTCCCAATGAACCAATTGCAGTAACATAGAGTACACCAGCATTAACATTGGTAAAATAAAGCTCAGGACTAAATGGTACTACTGCCCAAGTCGCCAATGCACAAATTAAAATTACCGCAGGAGCTAAGAAAAACACTGCTTTCGAAGCTTTAGCTGGAATAATAATTTCTTTAAAGACAAACTTCAGCAAATCAGCAAAAGGTTGTAATACCCCTTGTGGACCAACCCGGTTGGCACCAATCCGCGCATGCATGAAACCCAAAATCCGACGTTCAGCCAGAGTAACATACGCCACAACCAATGTTAGTGGCACAATAACAATAACTGCTTTAATCAGGTACCATACAGCGTAGCCTAAATTCTGACCTAAATAATGTTGTAATAAATCCATCATTTTGACTACCCTTACTACGCGTTAAGTTCAATAGCATCATAGCTACCGGCAAAATTAATGCTACTATGATCTTTTGCTAGTAACACAACATCACTGGCGACCGTCTCAGACACTGCAACATTATATTTGTTCTGCGCATGTGACTGTTTAACTACGACTTCATTACCATCAACCAGATTCAGCTTACTTGCTAACTGATTGCTTATAGCTAACATAGGCAATTTTGCCCATGCCGTTTGCTGCAACGAAGTAGCACGACGAACAATGCTATCACCAGAATAAATACCCGTAATTCCAAAACGAATTAAACCAGTAATAGTTGGTAAACTAACTGCAAATGAGTCAAATTTGGCATTGTTATTTAAGTAGCTACTAGTATCTTTTAACCCATTCAACTCTGAACGAACATCTTCAATACTATCTTGCTCAAAACCATCTAAGTTAAATTTATTTCCCAAAACCCTAATAACTTTCCAAGCAGGTTTAGAATCACCAAGTGGACGAGTTACACCATTAAACATTTGCCAAGTTCCTTCCATATTAACATATGAACCTGCTGTTTCAGTAAATGGCGTAATTGGTAAAATCACATCGGCATATTGCAACATGTCTTCATTAATGTAAGCTGACATGACAACCACTGTCTCAGCCTTATTAAGTGCAGCCAATGCCAATTGAGTATTATACGCATCACGTTCAAGCTCAGTATTTAATAACACATATGCTTTACGTTGATTTTCAAGCATTTGACGAGCATTAAGACCTTTAGTGAAATAACCATTAAATGCTGCACGGTACGGCGTAAAGCCCACTAATTGAGCGCCTAATTCATTTGCCAAGTCAGGCAAAATACCACTCTTACCACCAACTACAGCAGCGATCTCATTACTCAAAATCAATAACTGCCCATAATCAGCCAAAGAACGAGCAATCCTTCCTAGTACAATATGACCATTATTTTTTAACAAGCTCTCAGCAATAGCTTGAGTTTGTTCACAAGGCTCTATTTGGCCTAGATCAATTGAACTAGTCTTACCACTTAGTTTACACGCTGCTTTTAAAATTTTACCTAAAACTAAGGCAAACTTACGAGGGTCAACGGTTATTTGTGAGCTTAATTTGATTTTAACATCTTCTTGTTTCAGACTAACAAGATGTATTTCATTATCATGTTTTGCAGCTTGACGTAAACGCTGAGCCAACAAAGGTTGCTCTTCACGCAACATACTACCAATAACTAAAATTGATTTATTCGCTGCGAAATCAGCAATACTACTACCAAGGTAATTAACCCCCTCTTGCTTACCATCTAAGCTAAAATCTTGTTGCCCTAGACGATAATCAAGGTTATTTACACCAATACCACGCATCATTTTTTGTAATAGGTGTAATTCTTCGGTAGTTGAAATAGCAGAAGCTAACACACCTATAGCATCACTTCCATGATCCATTTTCACACCATTGATACTTTTCGCCGCGTAATTAAGAGCGGTTTCCCAATCAACTTTAATCCACTTGCCATCTTGTTTAATCATTGGTTCAGTCACACGTTCTTCGTGGTATAAGCCTTCATAACTAAAACGATCTCGATCTGATAACCAGCACTCATTTATGGCGTCGTTTTCCAATGGTAATACGCGAACTACTTTATGGTATTTATCCACGTGTACTTGAATATTGCTGCCCAATGCATCATGTGGCGATATTGATTTACGACGCGACAATTCCCATGAACGCGCTGTATCTCTAAATGGTTTAGACGTTAAAGCACCAACAGGACAAATATCAATAATATTACCTGATAGTTCGCTATCAACCGTTTTACCAATAAACGGCATTACTTCCACGTGATTATTGCGATAACTCATGCCTAATTCTTGGAAACCTGCAATTTCATCCGTAAAGCGCACGCACCGCGAACAGTGGATACAGCGGGTCATAGTCGTTTTTACTAATGGACCAAGGTCTTTATCTACCACCGCGCGTTTATCTTCTTCAAAACGACTCGTGCTACGACCATAACCAACAGCCAAATCTTGTAACTGGCACTCGCCACCCTGATCACAAATTGGACAATCTAGAGGATGGTTAATTAATAAAAATTCCATCACACCTTGCTGTGCTTCAACTGCCATTTTAGAACAAGTATGTACTTTCATACCTTCTGTAATTGGCGTTGCACAGGCTGGTGCTGGACCACGTGCTTTTTCAACTTCTACCAAACACATCCGACAATTTGCGGCAATCGATAATTTTTTATGGTAGCAAAAATGCGGAATATATTTTCCTTCTTGCAACGCCACCTCAAGTATCGTTGAACCTGGCTTGGCACTGACGGTCTTACCGTCTAATTCAAATTCAATCATTATTACTTTTTCCTGTTAATATAATTAGCACCAGCGGTGATTTACCAGACATTTACCGTGTTCGATATGATACTCAAACTCATGTCTGAAATGTTTGGTAAAGCTTCGTACAGGAAATACCGCGGCATCAGATAAAGCACAAATTGTACGCCCAGCCATTTGATTACCAATACTGTCTAACAACTCAAGATCTCCAGCACGCCCATGACCAGTTTCAATTCGATGAACAATTTGGTATAACCAGCCAGTACCCTCACGACAAGGCGTACATTGTCCACAGCTTTCTTCATGATAGAAGTAAGACAAGCGCTCTAAGGCTTTTACCATACAAACATCTTCATCCATTACTATTACTGCGCCTGAACCAAGCATAGAACCAGCTTTAGCTATTGAGTCATAGTCCATGGTACATTCCATCATGATGTCCGCGGGTAATACCGGAGCAGATGAACCACCAGGAATAACTGCTTTTAGTTTTTTACCGCCACGCATACCACCAGCCATCTCTAGCAATTTACTAAATGGAGTACCAAGAGGAACTTCAAAATTTCCTGGACGCTCAACATGACCAGATACTGAGAAGAGTTTAGTACCACCATTATTTGGAATACCTTGCTCCATGAAGGTTTGACCACCATCACGTAAAATAAAAGGTACTGAAGCTAATGATTCGGTATTATTAATTGTTGTTGGTTTACCATATAGACCGTGCCCAGCAGGAAATGGTGGTTTAAACCGTGGTTGACCCTTACGGCCTTCAACTGAATTTAATAAAGCTGTCTCATCACCACAAATATACGCACCATAACCGTGATGTGCATGCAATTCAAAATCAAAACCAGAACCTAAAATATTATTACCTAATAAATTTGCAGCGCGAGCTTCTGCTAATGCTGCTTCAAATTTTTGGTAAATTTCAAAAATTTCACCGTGTATGTAATTATATCCAGCAGATGCACCAATTGAGTAACCCGCAATAATCATCCCTTCAATCACTGCATGCGGATTAAAGTCCAAGATATCACGATCTTTAAACGTACCGGGTTCACCTTCATCACTATTACACATGATATACTTTTGACCTGGCATAGTTCGTGGCATAAAGCTCCATTTTAAACCAGTAGGAAATCCTGCTCCACCACGCCCACGCAATCCAGAAGTTTTCATCTCATTGATTACATCTTCGGGTGTGATTTTTTCCGCCAAAATTCTTTTTAATGCCTGATATCCGCCTCGTTTGAGATATTCATCTAAGCGCCAACAAGCAGAATCACTAGTGTCAACACCTGCGAAAATTACGCCTTTTTCAAAAATTGCCATAAATGCTCCAAAACTCTAATACTATTACGATAAACTTCGATTAAAAATGATAATTAACACTTAATACTAAATCATTATTTTCTACCGTTGCAGCATTAGCCGGCGGATTTCCACCAACAACATTATTACCATTTTCATTATAATGTAAATTTAGCGGTAATAATAAGCCATAGTTAATATAATCTAAATCTAAAGAAATATGTTTAAAAATATAAAAAGCTCCACCAATGCCTAACACAGAAGTAAAACCATCTGTCATAGGGCTACCTACATAATCGGTCATAGTGGCGCGCTCGAAAGCTATACCACCCCGTACCTTTAAATCAAACCAATCAGTAAAAGGATACAGAAATAACGCATTCGCTGCTAGCAAATTCTGTGAACCCAAAAAAGTCTTATTTCCGGTGTTCTGAGGCGATGGTTGATATACCTGATTATTCGACCACAAAAAACTGACCTCAGTTGCAAAATAATCATTAAACTGGTAGCCCCCACTGAAATAGGTACCAACTGAATTTTTACTCTGATTACCCAAATACGAACCAACTGCATCACCAGAACCATCTGGTGCGTAATATGTTTTATAAATATTATCTGAGGAAGTCTGATTTAATGCAACTCCTCCTCCAAGATAAAACCCATCCAACGCATAACACAGCACGCTCACACTAGATAGAGCAAGAGCAATAACTAACTTTAGCACTTATACCAATTCTGACAATTGTTTATCAATCGCTTCAGGTGTCATAAAACTGCACATTTTATGGTTATTAAGTAGTAATACCGGAGCATCACCACAGGCACCAAGGCACTCTGCTTCAATAACGGTAAATTTACCATCAGCACTAGTTCCGCCTAGTTTTGCAATATTCAATTTTTCCAATAGGTATTCCGCAGTATTAACTCCACCACGCAATGCGCATGGAAGATTGGTACATACCGCTAATTTATACTTACCAACTGGTTTTAAATTATACATACCGTAAAATGTTGCAACTTCCATTGCTTGTGTAGCTGGAATTTTTACATAATCTGCAACATAGGCAATTGTATCAGTCGACAACCAACCCAACTCAGTTTGGGCAATTCTCAATGCTGACATAATTGCACTACGACGACGCTCTGCCGGATACTTGGCTAGTTCGACATCAATTTGTTTTAATGATTCAAGCGATAACATTATCTATCCACCTCACCGAATACAATATCTTGCGTTCCAATAATTGCTACCACATCGGCAATCATATGCCCGCGGCTCATTTCATCTAAAGCCGCCAAATGTGCGTAACCCGGAGCTTTAATTTTTAAGCGATAAGGTTTATTTGCTCCATCTGAAACCATATAAACTCCAAACTCACCCTTAGGATGTTCTACCGCAGCATAAACCTCACCTTCAGGAACTCTCATCCCTTCGGTAAATAATTTGAAATGATGAATTAAATCTTCCATCCCATGTTTCATTTTTTCACGACTTGGCGGTGCGATTTTATGATCATCCGTAATTACTGGACCTGGATTATCCCTCAACCAAGCTACACACTGTTTAATAATTTTGTTAGATTCACGCATCTCAGCAACTCGCACTAAGTAACGATCGTAACAATCGCCACCCTTGCCAACCGGAATGTCAAAATCCATTTTAGCATACACATCATACGGTTGTTTTTTGCGTAAATCCCAAGCAACACCTGATCCACGTAGCATTGGACCAGAGAAGCCTAAATTAAGTGCGCGCTCTTCAGTTACCACGCCAATATCAACCGTTCTTTGTTTCCAAATCCGATTATCAGTAATAAGCGTTTCATATTCATCAACACAACCATCAAAACGCTTGGCAAAATCAGCAATAAAATCCAATAAACTGCCCTGACGGGTTTTATTCCGTGCGGCTAATTGTTTTTTAGTTCTAATTTTTGATTCTGTATATTGTGGCATAGTTTCAGGTAAATCACGGTATACACCACCAGGACGAAAATACGCCGCATGCATCCGCGCACCAGATACAGCTTCATAACAATCCATCAGGTCTTCACGCTCACGGAAAGCGTACAAAAACACCGCCATAGCACCGATATCCAATGCATGCGCACCAATCCACATTAAGTGGTTTAAAATACGAGTAATTTCTGCAAACATGACACGGATATATTGCGCACGCTCAGGTACATCAACACCTGTTAGACGCTCAACAGCAAGACAATAAGCATGTTCATTACACATCATAGACACATAATCTAGACGATCCATATACGGCAACGCTTGCAAATAAGTTTTATGCTCTGCTAATTTTTCAGTCCCGCGATGTAATAAACCAATATGTGGGTCTGCACGCTGAATCACCTCACCATCAAGTTCCAAAACTAAACGTAATACACCATGAGCCGATGGATGTTGAGGTCCAAAGTTCAGGGTGTAGTTCTTAATTTCTGCCACCGTAGTGCTCCTCACGAATAGTGCGTGGTGTTATTTCACGCGGTTCAATAGTAACTGGCTGGTAAATTACACGTTTTTGTTCTTCGTCATAACGCATTTCCATATAACCAGATAGAGGGAAATCTTTTCTAAATGGATGTCCAATAAAACCATAGTCAGTTAAAATGCGACGTAAGTCAGGATGTCCATCAAATACAATCCCATATAAATCAAAAGCTTCACGCTCAAACCAATTGACAGAACTCCAAATTTCAACAACTGAAGGCACAACCGGAAATTCATTATTGCTCGCAAAACATTTAACCCTAACCCGCCAGTTATGCTTAACCGACAGCAAATGGTAAACCACCGCAAATCTTAATGCATCAGCAGGCTTCTCATCCTGTTGATCTCTGTAAGTCAAATAATCAATACCACAAACATCCTGACATTGAGCAAATGCCAAACGTTCATTTTTGGCAAGTGTACTCATTAGTTCAATCAAATGCTCAGGCGTAACTTCAAGGGTTATTTCTTGATCTTTGAATTTATATAAATTACTATAGATTTCACCAACGGTTTCTGTAAGAGCTAACTCAAGTTGTTCAATCTTTTTCATTAGGCACTCTTTCTGGCAATCGTAGATTCACGACGAATTTTATTCTGTAACTGAATAATACTATATAATAAGGCTTCAGCAGCCGGAGGACAACCAGGAACATAAATATCAACTGGCACAATACGGTCACAACCACGTACTACGGAGTAAGAATAATGATAATAACCACCACCATTAGCACATGACCCCATTGAAATTACCCAGCGAGGCTCAGGCATTTGGTCGTAAACCTTACGTAATGCTGGCGCCATTTTATTACATAATGTACCAGCCACAATCATCACATCAGATTGACGTGGCGATGGACGGAAAACCGCTCCAAAGCGATCCAGGTCATAACGCGCCGCACCAATATGCATCATTTCGACCGCACAACAAGCCAAACCAAATGTCATTGGCCATAAGGACCCTGTACGCGCCCAATTAATTAGCTTATCAGCTGTGGTGGTAACAAAACCTTCTTTTAATACGCCATCTATTCCCACTCTAGCGCTCCTTTTTTCCAAACATAAATAAATCCGGCAATTAAAATAGCCAGAAAGATTGACATTAAAATAAACCCGTACATACCTAAAGCTTTAAAAACCAAAGCCCAAGGAAATAAAAAGGCAATTTCCAGATCAAATAAAATAAAAAGAATCGCAATCAAATAATAGCGAACATCAAATTTAACCCGAGCATCTTCAAACGCTTCAAAACCGCATTCATAAGGAGAATTTTTTTGCGAATCTGGCTTATGGCGACCCAAAGCACGCCCAGCAATCATCATTGCCGACCCCATCAAACAAGCCAATAACATAAAAAACAAAATCGGAAAATATAAACTAGCGACCATAAAATGCCCTCAAAAAACTCTAAAATGGTGCCGACGACGGGACTCGAACCCACACAGCCTCACGACCACTACCACCTCAAGGTAGCGTGTATACCAATTTCACCACGTCGGCAATAAACTTACTTTATTCAGGAATTTGATTTCCAGTTTTTTTAGCCGGAGCACTTGCATTTACTACTCCTGCAGACTGGCTCGCAACTGGTTTACTGGCAACAGACTTGCCATTCATACTACTCATATTTGCCATAACGCCCAAATCGCCAACCTTACCTTTGCTCGAAGTAACTACCAAGGTCAATGTTGCAGCAAAGAACACTGCCGCGCAAATCGCCGTTGAACGGCTCAAAAAATTGGCTGACCCTGAGGCTCCAAACAATGACGATGAACCTCCAGAACCAAAAGTAGCACCCGCATCAGCACCTTTACCTTGTTGCAATAATACTAAAATAACAATCGCAACTGCCGAAATAATCATTACAATCCACAAAATTGTATTTAAGATTTCCATAAAACTCACAAATCAATAAAATTTTTAAAATCAACAACTTAGCTACTAGATTTGCTCACAGATTGCCGTAAAATCAGCAACCTTAAGGGACGCTCCACCTACTAGTACACCACCAACACTAGGAATATTCAGGATTTCACCTGCATTCTGACTAGTTACGCTACCGCCATACAAAAGAGTTATTTTAGCATAATTGAAGCGTTTTTGCATATAACGATTGATAAATGCAATAACTTCGGCAATTTGCTCAAGTGTGGCAACCTTACCTGTACCTATTGACCAACACGGTTCATATGCAATTATGATTTCCTTCATTTGCTCAATTTCCTCAAGCCCCGATAGCTGCAACTCAACAAATTGTAGATAGCTACCATCCTCACGCGCACTCAGCGGCTCGCCAACACATAAAATAGGAACTAAATTACTATCAAATGCATTACGAACTTTATGGATCAAAATTGCACCATTTTCTCCCATTAGCGTTCGACGTTCTGAGTGACCAATGATTACATAATCAACCCCTGCATCTTTAAGCATGCTCCCATTTATCTTACCTGTATAAGCGCCACAATTACGATAGTGACTTAAATCCTGTGCAGCAATCTTAATGTGTGAGTTAACCAAAAGCTTTTGTTTAGCCCAAACAATGTATAAATAAGGTAGCGCTAAAATTACATTAGATTTATTGGTCTCTGGTAAATGAGCGTAATAGCCCAAATCAGCGTTAACTTTAGACAACTCACCATTCATCTTCCAGTTGGCGACAATTAACTTCTCCATGCGTCTAATCTCCGATAAACGTTATTCAGCATGATTTTAGCATAGTTATTATCTACGCAATTTGGTTTAAGCTATTTCAAACTAAATAGCATACCTGAGTTCAAGTGCGAAATACAAGCTATAGTTTATCTATTTCTTTGCATTTCGCACTTGAACTCAGGTCATGTTTCTTCATCTTGTAATTATTATAGCTACGACTTACAGCAATTTAACTAAATACTTAGGCGATTCAACGTATCCTTGCCTATAATAAAACTCGTGCGCTTTAGTTCTCCTAGAATGACAGTGGACTTCTATTCGATCACATTCTCTTGCTTTAGCAAGCTCAACACAATATTCTTCAAGTTTTCTACCTATGCCACCACTTCTGAAATTTTCATTTACTGCAAAATAACTAATTCTTGCAAAGTCTCCTCTTAATGCAAGCTGAGGAATAAAATGTAGAGAAATTAATGCAACGATTTTACCATTAAATTTACATGTTAAAAGTTCTTCGTCTGGATGCTCCAACAGAAATTTAATTTTATCTTCTACAAAATACTCTGTGTCGGGATAGCCTAATTATTGAAGTAAAGAACTTATTTCTTTACTATCTTCTATTCGTGCTGATATTATTTCCACTTTTTGTATTCCTTTTTACAATTACACGCAAAATATAGGTTGCACAATACCACAAAATTCAGGACACACTCAAGCATATATTTTAACTTAGACTTACTCTTAATCCAAGAACTCTTTTAATACAACTTACATAATATTGCAATACTATAATTTATGCTTAACTACATTACTGCTGAAAAGCATTAAACAATGTAAGAACCAGTCGTTACATGAAACTTAATAATCATAGTAACTTATTGCTATAATAATGGTGTCAGCAAAAAACACTCTTTGATTTTAAATTATTTGCTGAAATTTTTGTTACTTAAGTCGAATTATAAAATCTAAAAATATTCTAATGGATTAATACATGCAAAATAATATGTTCTTTGAAATGTTTCCTTTAATCGCATTTTTTGCGGTTTATTATTTTACTAAAAATATCTTCACTGCTACATTAGTTTGTATCATTGCAAGCTGGATCCAGCTCGGCTTATATCAAATTATTTATAAAAAAATTGGTAAAAATACTTGGATTAGCACTATTTTAATTACAGTTTTTGGCGGTTTAACTGTTGCACTGCACAATAAAACCTTCGTTATGCTAAAACCCACAATGTTATACTGGATATTTGGAGCAACTCTTTTTATCTCAGCCAAGATGGGCAAAAATGGGATCAAGTTATTACTAAAAGAACAACTTGAACTTGAAGATAAAATTTGGAATCAAATTAATTTGATGTGGGTTGGATTCTTTTTTGCCATGGGAATTTTAAATCTTCTAATTGCCTTTAATTTTAGTGAAGCTGATTGGGTAAACTTTAAAGTATTTGGTGGCTTTGGACTAATGTTGGTCTGGACTTTACTGACTGGTCTTTATGTTTATGCAAAGTCCAAAGGGAAAATAAATAATGGATAATACAAAATTAAGTACGGAATTCCAAAAACTCGATGTTGATTACCTCTATCATTTAGGTTTAGATACCACAATGGATCTAAAAGCACAATTTGGAGGAATTAGACATGTAGTTTTTACACGTTCATTTGCATCATCAGATCAAATCAGTAACTTGCTGACTAGTGAGTTTTATGGCATTAATGATATAAAAATTCATTGCGAGGTTATTGCAAAAGACGAACGTTACCACCTACATAAAATAGCGCATACTTTGGTAGTATCTCACGGCGTGGGATTTCCTTCAATGCTAATTTGTCTAAATGAAATTACTAAATTACTCTTCCATGCTGGTGCTACTGATTTTAATTTTTATCGAGTTGGTCCTGCAGGAGGAGTAGGAATTAGTGAAGATAACGTCATTATTGCTAGCGAAGCATTATCTCCAGAATTGAAACCCGAATGGAAAAACATTGAATTTGGCGAGTATTATTCGTATTCAACTCAGATGAAAGCAGATCTGACTAACAAATTAATATATGCGAATAAAGACAATGGCAGCATTATAAATGGTAAGGTTTTGTCATCAGCTAATTTCTATGAAGGACAAGCTCGTTTAAACGGTGCGATTGCACCTTCATTTAATAAAGTACAGCGTGATGCTTACCTACAACAAGCTCACGAAGCGGGTGTCAGAGCAATTGATATGGAGTCGGCTTGTTTTACTGCATTTTGTAAAAATATGGACATCCCTGCTACAATGATTTTACCTATCATTGTAGATAGATTATGCGACAATGATCAAGAGCCTGTAATCACTGCAGACCAAACCAGAGTATCCCCTATTATGGTTACTGCCAGCAAAATACTCTCTAATTTACTAATTACGACTTTGTAACCAAGAGGTCATCTAATGAAAATTAATCCTATTCTAGAAAATAATCCAGAAAAGCATTTATACCTTTTTGATATTGAACTAAATCAGCAAACACTAGAGCAATTTAGCGGCATAAATTATGTAATAATGCAAGGAAGCAGCAAACGTTCCGAAGTTTTAGCTCGTAAGTTAGCCGACAAAGTTTTAAAAATTGATTCTCGTTTTTTCAAACCAGTAAACTTAGTAAACACTAGCGATTATGCTGTATATCGCGTTGGTAATATTTTATCCGTTTCACATGGTATGGGTAATGTTACTATTGATGCCCTGTTACATGCAGTCACAAAATTACTCTATTACGCAGGTAGCCATGATGTAGAATATATTCGAGTTGGTACCTCAGGCGGTATTGGAGTTGAACCAGGGACAGTAGTAGTCACTAAAAATGCTTATATGCCTAATTTGGCACCCTACTATACTACTTATGAGTTAGGTCAACGAATTGATACTCCGACTAACCTTGACCATAAGCTAGTTGAACGGATTTTGACCGCTCAACCAGATAATTTACCATTTCCAATAATTAGTGGTAATAGCATCGCTGCTGATGATTTTTACCTTGGACAATGCCGCTATGACGGAGCAATGCCTGCACGTAAAGATCGAGCATGGCGTGAAGAGTTTTTCCAAAAAGTTCATGCATTAGATATTCGTAACTTTGAAATGGAGTCAAGTGCAATGGGTGCATTTTGTAACCGCGCTGAAATTCCAGCTACCATGATTGCTGTAACCTTGCTCAATCGCTTCAAAGGTGATCAGGTAAGTGCCACACCAGAACAGTTAGCAGAATTCTCTGATCGCTCACAAGCTGTTGTAATCAACTATTTGTTAAGCCGTGCAGATGTTAAACTTCACACTAACTGATCTTAAATACTTGCTGGCTTTGGCTGAAGAAAAACACTTTGCCAAAGCCGCTGCAAGATGCTTTGTTTCCCAACCAACATTATCCATCGCAATTAAGAAGCTTGAGGAGAACTTAGAGGTTTGCATTTTTGAGCGTGAAAATCATCAAATTTTATTAACTCCTGCTGGCAATATGATCATCGAACAGGCCAAAAAAATCTTAAGCGAAGCACAGCAAATGCGTGAAATGGCATTAGGTTGTCAAAACCCGTATAGTCAGCCCTTACGAATTGGAGCGATTTTAACTATAGGTCCGTACTTATTTCCGTCACTCGTTCGTGATACTATAAAGCTTGCGCCTGAGTTAAAATTAATCTTAGAAGAAGGATTTACCACTACATTAACCGCGAAGCTACTAGCTGGTGAACTTGATACTATTATTTTAGCCACACCAGTTACTGAAGCGGAATTAGAACAAACTGAGATTTTTCAGGATGAATTGAGCTTAATTTGTTCATCTAAACACAGACTGGCAAAACAGGCTAAAATATCACCCAAAGTATTAAATGATGAAACGCTTTTATTATTGGGAAATGGAAATTGCCTGCGCGATCAGGTATTGCAGATATGCAAACCTAGTACTACCATTAGTAATATTAGTAATCAAATAGTTTCAAGCTCTCTTGAGACCATTAAATACATGGTTGAAATGAATATTGGTGTCAGTATTCTACCTAAAATAGCTCAGATTAACCTACCTTCTGATTTAATAGTTAAACCTTTTGGCGCTAGTAAAAAACCCGCACGGACGTTAAGCATTGTAACCCGAAAGAATTTTCCACGTAAATCTCTGGTTGAATTAGTAAAAAAACAATTAATTACACAACTGGTCAACAGCTAAAAACTTATCTTCACCAAGAATTAGCGAATCTGTTTGTTTGTTAAATAGCAGCTTGCCACCCAAGCTACTAATCCAATTAATACTTGAAATCAACTTTAGTTCATAGTGCTCAATTAACGCCAAGGTTTGCTGCTGCTCGCTGTAACTATATTGACAACTTTCTTTCAGCTCGCGTAATTGTTCAAGACGGAGTAATAATGCATCTAAGCACTTCGTCAATTCAACACAAGCTTCTTTATCACCAGAGGTAAGCTGATTAATTGTTTGCCAAGTATTAATCACAAGATCGTCAATTTGCTCTTTTTCAACTAATGATTGGGCATTGGAGTAGCTATGTTTAAATACAAAATATTCAAAAAACTGACACAAACAAACTCCCGTTAAAACGCACATTCCACGATTAGCTATATACACAATCTCATTATTGAAAAACAAATTCATATAATCAAAATTAACGCACAACATCACGGTAACCAGCATAATAAAATAGGTGTATTCTTGTAATGCAGTAAAGGCCACAGCACAAACTAATAGCAAGGCAATAATGACCAATAAATTATAGTTATAATGAATAAAAAACCAAACTAAAATGCTGATTAATAGCCCAGCAATACTCCCAAGAACCCTCTGTTTAGCTTTATTAATAGTAAGTCCCGGGCGAAATGGTCCAATAATTGCCAACACCGAAATTGGAATCCAGAGACCGTCACTCCATTCGCTCCATTGATAGATGAACAATGCTACTGCAAATAAAATCGTAACATGGATGATGCGTAAATGGATTAATTGTTCACGTGTGCGCATATTTTGTTCCACTGGTAGTAAAGTTGAGTAAAAAGTTCATTGTGAGTTACCAAATCAGGATGATTGTGATAACCGTTGAATTGCGCAGGATAATTGCTCTTTTGGCGAATTGCGCTTTCTAATAACCCCAGATCATTGGCAATCAAATTTAGCTCTGGCGATGATGTTGTTTTATTCACGATCAAATCGGTAATATAAAAATAATATTCACCAAGTAAATTAGTCATTTGGATTGATTCAAAATAGTATGCTTTACGTTTCAACAGAGCGGATACATTACGTGCATTCCAATTGTGTTTAAGCACCAAAGTTGCTTCATTGATACTAATTTCATTTAACATATGTTGTAGCCCCACTAAATTACGTATCAGCGCGGAAAGCCATATTTTATGATATAGATGAGGAAAGAATTTATGTGCCCAAAATACAATTAATGCGAACTCAACAATAAAAAACAAACGATTGAGAATGTCAAAAAAATTACCGCTATTATACCCTTCCAAAGACATAATCCCGAGCATCAAAATTACCCCAACGATAGGAAATAATTCTGGTTTCTTTTTTAGAACGCTATAGAGAATATAGCACCAGCCAGCGGCAACTATAATAAACCAGCCTTTAAGATAGACATAGCTCGAAAATAAACCAACAGTCAAACAAATAATGATAATATATGCTAAATAAAGATTATCTTTTTTATCTAAATCATTGATACTTGGCATTTCAATAATCAACACTCCTGCACCGCTTAACAGCATGACTAACGGAGCAAGCGGTGGAGATAAGAGCATATTCGCAATAAAGAGTATTATCGTAATGTAAGCAATTTTCAAGCTCATTAGGCGTGAATACCAGTATGGATCAAAGCGATCCAGCCAATTATTAAGCCGCAGTAGGACATTCATAATTATTTGGTGGAGATATAAACGTAAGCGCTCATCCCCGGACGCAAAGGATAGCTATTAGTGTCCACATCAGTAATTTTAATTTGTACTGGGAAACGTTGCGGTAAATTTAACCAATGATTATCGGTGAAAACAAACTGTGTTTCTTTTAGCGGTAAAATATGCTGCCGATCAACCGACCAGTTATCCGACATTACTACCCCATGAAAAACTTTATGTCCCAAATATGCTCGTGGGAAAATCCACACTTTGTCGCCTGCATGAACATTAGCCAAATCGGTCTCGTTCAAATTTGCTTGGATATAGGTATTGGCAGTATCAATAAAATTAAATAAACCAACATGCGGTACCGCAGAAGTACCAACACCCATATATAGATTTTGAATATAACCCTCAGATGGCGCTCGGATAATGGTATCTTGCAAATCAATTGCTGCTTTATCAACTGCCGCGCGTAATGTTTCAATACCAACTTGCGCTTGTTTTAACTCGGTTTGCTCAAGTTCGATATGCTCTTTTAACGAAGCAACGACGTTAACTTGCGATTTGATATTGTATTCCAGCGTTTTGAGCTCAATTTCTGGGATGGCCTTACTAACTGTTTTATCATTCTTCTGGTTATATTCGTAATTCATACGGTCTAACTGATCTTGTGCGGCTTTCAGGTCTAAAGTTGATACTGCGATTCTTTTTTTAAGCACCTCTAAGCCAATCTTAGCCTGATCATATTGCGCTTTAACCCCTGCGTACTCGAGCTTATATTTTGCAGGGCGAATCAGCATAATCGGATCTCCGGTTTTGAGGCGTTGTCCGTTCTGTGTATAAATTTCTTCAATGTGCCCACTCACTGATGATGAAACTGGCGTCATATTTTCAACCACAAAGGCGTTATCGGTTACGGGAAACCAGTAGGTAGTAAAATAACCTAATGCAATTACTCCACCAACCGCAAAAATCAAGGTGGCAAAATTAAATTTTAAAGCTTTTTTCTTCATTAATAATCCTGTTTAGTTTAATTATATATAATATTTTTATAAGTTATTGTATGATATTCTGAAAATTACATTACAAACTGCAGTAAATTCGAAATACTAGTAGGCACTGGGCGACGACACCTACAAAAAGTAGGTGAGAAGCTCAGTAACGACCTAGGATGATGAATTTGCTGCAGTTTGATAGCCGCCACCTAGGCTTTGGTACAAACTAACCAACGAAATCAGTTGCTGTAACTTGGTTTGCGTGATATCAATTGCTAAAATATCTTGTTCAATTTTCGCCCCAAGTACTAACACATAGGGAGTTAAGCCTCGTTTATACATGGCTTGTTTGGCATCCAATGAATCTTGCAAACTCTGCAATGCTCCCATATCGCTAGTCATCTTTTGGTTATAACCGTTATTGGTTGCCAGTGCATTATCAACTTCATGTAAGGCACTATTTACTACCATTTTGTAATTCGCAAGTGCAGCTTTAAATACTGCGGTATTGGTATTAATCTGACCAAAAACACTTGGCGAAATGGTCCAGTTTGCATACGCAGCATAATAGCTTTGCTGATTACTATTCGCAACATTAACATTAGGAACAGGCTGATTAAACCCTTGCGTGCCTGACCCTGATGCATAAAAATAATTTAAGTTTACGCTTGGTAATAGCGCGCTTGAGGCAACACTAATACCTTCATTCGCCGCTTTGAGTTGATCTTCAGCCTTCATCACATCAGGTCTGCCAGCTAAAACACTCACTGGTAAATTACCTGGAATTACCTGATTTGGATTAATCGCAGCAAATTTATTGGTAGATTTAACCTCACCCGGAGTTTGATTCAGCAGATAGCGTAGCGCATTTTGCGTTGCAGTCAGATTCTTTTTAGCCAAGGCTAATTGTCCGGCAACTAATTGCTGTTTACTCTTGAGTTCATCAACACTAAGCTGATTTGCTAGCCCACGTTTATCCATTGCTTGACTAATTGCAGTTAACTCACCTAAATCATTATGCAGCTCAGTAAATTGCTCAACCAGACGAATTTGCGCTAGATTAGCAAAATACGCACCAGTTACTTGTCCAATTACTGCCAGACGTACACTTAATTCCGCATTTTTAGCAGCATCTACATTATACCCGGCTTGTTTTTGTAGCGTGTAATTGGTAAAGACATTAATTGCATAAGTTGGCAGTAAAGCAAAAAATGCGCCAGTGTTATTCACCACACCCAGATTACCAATCGGCGTAAAACTATTTTGTGAACTACCATTAACGTAGCCTCCAAAAACACTAAAAAATGGAATCCAGTTAAGTTTAACCGTCAATAACTGTCCTTGTGCTGCCTCTAGATTAGCTTTGGCAGCCTCAATGTTAACATTATTTTTTAAACCACTTTCAATCACGCGATTAAGTTCAGGATCATTAAACTTTTGCCACCATGCCAGATATGGCAAACTTTCACTAATTGGCGCAAGATTTGTATTAGTTGCATTCCAATGACTAGGAGTATTCAACTCCGGCTTCTGGTAATCTGGCGAAAAATAAGAGCACCCGATCAAAACCATCGGAAATAATAAACAGGATAATTTACGCATTATATAGATTACCGTCCAAATTTAATAAATTTAAGTTGAGGATATTTTTGTTGCAAAAAGTATAAAAATTTGCGCGTCCATTGAAATTTTAACATTAAGAAACACAATACTACTGAAAATAATAGTGCGTCATAGTCAAACCATTTATATAAAAAAACTGCGACAACGCCGCCCCAGAAAAAACTAACTAGTAAAAGTGTATTAATTATCAAGCGCCAATTATCAATTTTTTGTCCGCTTATTTTTTTGGCAATTAAAGTGCCAAAATCAGTCATTGTCCCTGTCATATGCGTCGTTCTGATAATCGACCGCCCATAGTGTGAGCTGAGCGCGTTTTGCACGCCCATTGCAGCAGCTAAAAAGTATTTAGCCGAATCAACACCGCTGCGTAAACCAAAACTACCAGCTAAAAGACAGAAAATTTCCAGCGCAATTACTAAGTTATAATTATTGCCGCGCTCAAAACTATCCTTGGGTGTGAGTAAGCCACTTAAAATCGCACCACCAAGAAAGAATAGTAAAGCCAACAGCATATCATAAAACAGCCCAAAATTGCCATCAGCAAATGCATCTGCCGCAAAAGTTAGTGTTCCCGTTACATAACCAACCGGATTATGCAAGAAACTAATGAAGGTCACCATATTAACAAAGCCACCATTGAAGGATAATAAACTAACGGCGCGATAAATCCAATGCTTTTTCTGTCCTAAAACCTGCTCCATTATAACGCTTTTCCCTCAAACGGTTGCTGATTATCATAATCAATAATTTCTGCAAGATTATCAAATACACGTTTATCAGCCACTAACTCCAATAAGCCAACAGACTTAAATTTATCTTCAATTCGTTCATTAACACCCACTAGATATATCATAATATTACGCTTATACAGTTTTTCGATAGTTTCCTGAAAAGAACTAAGACCAGAGTAATCAATAAACGGAACAGCATAAAATTTAAAAACTACCGCGGCAGTTGAGCTATGGGTATTGGATAAACTTTCGGCAAATTTCTCAGTTACGGCAAAAAACATTGGTCCATTTATCGCAAAAATCGTTACTTTACGGCGGAAACGATAGCTTTCATCATTCATTTCTCCACCAGTAAAATTAGGCGATTCTTCCTGAATATGGGTAGTTAGCGTCATTCTTCGCATAAAAAACAACATTGCTAAAACTACACCTATGTTTACCGCAATTACCAGATCCGCAAATACCGTTAAGAAAAAAGTTGCCAGTAGAACTAATTTGTCATCCCGTGGTGAGTGTTTGAGAATAAAGCCAAAATGTGGAAAATCACTCATATTGTATGCCACTACAAATAGAATGGCAGCTAAACTACATAACGGGATATATTCTGCCAAGGGCGCAAGCAATACAATAATTACCAATAAAAATAGTGAATGAACTATTGCCGAAATTGGCGAATTACCGCCATTGCGAATATTCGTTGCGGTTCGGGCAATTGCACCAGTTGCAGCAAAACCACCGAATAGAGGACTAACGCAATTGGCAATCCCCTGCCCGATCAGCTCTTGATTAGGACGATGCTTGGTATTTGCCAAACCATCTGCAGCGGTTGCCGATAGTAACGATTCAATCGCACCCAGCAACGCAATCGTAAAGGCTGGCCCCAATAGCGCTACTGCACCGTCAAAAGTTAAATGCGGCATACTAAATTCAGGAATGCCTCGAGGAATCGTGCCAAAAACACTGCCTAAAGTTGCAACATCTTTAAAACCAAAAATCATTTGAATAATCGTTGCAACTAGCATTGCAACTAATGGACCTGGTAAAATTTTTAAATATTTAATCTTATGGTTGTAGATAACCAAAATCAAACTCAATATTGCTAAAAGCGTGGTTATTAGGCTTAGATGTGGCAATGACGTAACAAGCGTAATTAATTTAGTGTGAAATTTAGCATCTAAGCCAAGCTTAACTGGTAAACCAAAGAAATCTTTCCACTCACCAACAAAAATTATCACACCGATTCCACTAGTAAAGCCAGCGATCACAGGCTCTGGAATAAATTTTATAACGCTACCTAAACGCATCAAACCCATGATGATTAATATACCACCAGCAATAAAAGTAGCAAACTGCAATCCTGCAAAACCATACTGTCCAGTAATATCAGCTAAGATAACAATAAACGCACCAGTAGGTCCAGCGATTTGAGCACGTGTCCCACCAAAGACTCCAACTAACAGCCCTGCCACAATTGCGGTATAGATTCCATTTTCTGGACGCGCCCCTGAAGCAATCGCAAAAGCCATTGATAATGGCAAGGCAACAATACCGACAATTAATCCAGCTAAGGTATTTTTTATAAAATTTTTCCGCGTGAATAATCCAGCGCGAAATGCTTCTTTTATCGCAATCATGGTAATCCCAGTTGTAGTGCTATAGTAGTTTGAAAATAATATTGAATTAGAAATTTCTTTAGCCCGTAATTATAACAAATTTTACTAAAATCCAGATTTATAACAATGTTTTTATTCCACATTTTTTAGTCTGACCCCATTAATCATTGATAGCTTATAGCTATTATTTTGATTAAAATCATTAATTAGACTATTTGCTATTTGTCGCATATAATAGCTCCTGTAAGCAAAACAAACGTAGTAACGAGAGCAAGCACTTAATCTAATTGCCACCAAACGTCATTACGCAAATTAATTTTAATTTACACATACATAGGAGTGTTATCATGTTATCAGTAGGAAATAAATTCCCAGAATTCAAATTAACCGCAGTTAATGGAACTAGTCCGGAAAGTTTTAGCGAAGCAACTCTTGAAACTTATGCAGGTCAATGGAAAATCATTTTTTTCTGGCCTAAAGATTTTACTTTTGTTTGTCCAACTGAAATCGCTGGCTTTGGAAAACTTGAAGGTGCATTTAAAGATCGAGATGCGGTTCTAATTGGCGCTTCAACCGATAGCGACTTTGTACACGCAGCTTGGCGTGGTTCTCATTCAGATTTAAAACCGTTAACTTTCCCATGGTTAGCTGATATCAAAAAAGATTTAAGCAATGCCTTAGATATCTTAAATGCTGATGCGGGTGTAGCCAATCGTGCAACTTTTATTGTTGACCAAGACAATATCATTCGTTACGCAGAGATGACAGACATGAGCGTGGGGCGTAACCCAGATGAAACACTACGGATTTTAGATGCATTACAAACCGATGAATTATGTCCATGCAATTGGCATAAAGGTGATGCAACCCTATAATCAATTAATCAGTTAGCAGATGAAGGTATTTGCTTTCGCCTGCCTTTAAAGGAGAATAAATCATGAATTTTGAAGCAATTTTAAATGGCATTCCTGCTTATGCGAAAGATATCAAATTAAACCTAAGCAGTATGATAACCAACCATTCAACACTAAGCGATAGCCAATTTGCCGGCGCAGTATTAGTTGCCGCTATTGCAACTAAAAATAGTGGTTTAACTAAATTAGTCAATCAAGCAGTTGCTGGAATATTACAAGGTAGTGAATTAGAGGCCGTTCGTGCCGCAGTAGCAATTATGGGGATGACAAATATTTACTACCGCTTTACTGACTTAGTCGATGATCCCAGTTATGCCACTATGCCCGCTGGCTTACGTATGAATATTTTACGGGATCCCGGCGTGGATAAATTAGATTTTGAAATGTGGTCGCTAGTTGCATCGGTAATTGGTGGCTGTCATAAATGTGTAAGCTCACATGAACAACAGTTAATTAAACATGGGATTAGTAAAGAAACAATACAACTATTAGCTAAAATTGCAGCGGTAATACATAGCTTATCTTGTATCCATACCATAGAAGTAAGTAAATAAACGATGTGCCATCAGTACTGATTCACTTAATTTAGGAGACAATCATGTTAAAACAACAATTTTTCAATATCAATGACGGACTTAGCCAAGAACATCGCATAACAATCGCTAACGGTTTGGCGGGATTATTAGCCGACAGCTATTCACTTTACCTTAAGACTCATAATTTCCATTGGAATGTGACTGGTTCGATGTTTAATACCTTGCATTTAATGTTTGAAACTCATTATACCGAATTAGCATTAGCGGTAGATTTAATTGCCGAACGAATTCGCGCACTCGGTTTTATCGCACCGGGTAGTTATTCTGAATTTGGCAAATTAAGCAAAGTAAAAGAACATGCTGGCGATACACCTGCCACTGACATGATTAAATTTTTGATTGAAGCACATGAAGTAGTTATTAACACCGCTCGTGGAATTCTACCTGCTGCTGACGAAGCTAATGACCAGGTAACTATGGATTTATTAACTCAACGCTTACAAGTACATGAAAAAACTGTTTGGATGTTGCGGAGCCTGATTCAATAACTCTTACTGTTTTTATATAATAACGGTAATTCCATAAATTACCGTTATTCATTTATCGCTATGCAATAAGCGCAAAATTTAGCTCTACATCAAGCTGTAAATTCAGGTAAAATCCAAATCTTAAATAATAAACAGCGGAGTTTAGATTATGCCAGATATGGTGAGCAACAGCTTTCTGGGTTGGGTAACTGATGCCAATCTTAAAATTATCTTTAGTTCAATTATTATCTTCTTTCTAATCACGGCAGTAGCTGTCGGCGTCGATTACCTCATCCGTAAAACGATTATCTATGCGCTAAACCGTAAACTACATTTTTCAAAGTTAAAATTACTGCAGCTGATTGAAGAACACCACGTTCTTGATTCATTAGCGCTCTTAGTATTTGGTCTTGTGTTTGTTTTTGGTAGTTTTCTACTTGTAGAAGGTAACAAAGCTTTAACTCTAAGTATTGCAAACTTTACTCTCAAAGCAGCCAATTTATTTAATCTTTATATCTTAACAGTCTCGTTGAACCGTTTTATTTCGGCACTCCATGAATATTACCAGTCAACCTCTGAACGTGACGATAAATCTTCGTGGCATAGTTATATCAAAATTATAAGCTTTTTTAGCTGGCTTGGAGTAGCAATATTAGCGATTGCATATATCTACGGGCAACCTCCAGCTTCAATTTTAACTGGATTGGGAGCTTTGTCAGCAATCATTTTGTTAATCTTTCGTGATACTTTTTTGGGAATTGTTGCCAGCATTCAAGCCAATGCAACCTCTATGGTGAGAATTGGCGATTCGATCATTATAAAAAAATATGATATAGAGGGTACGGTGGAGGAAATTTCGATACATTCAGTACGAATTCGCAATTTTGATAATAGCGTAACAACTTTACCTACTTATACCCTAACCACTGAAGCAGTACAAAACATGGAGTATGTAACTTATTCCGAGGGAAAGCGCTTTAAACAAGCAATCGCAATTGCGCCAGACAGCGTCAAATTTATCAATAATAAATTGATTGATATAGTTGCTAACAAATATTCAGATTTTTATGGCAACCTTGATGCTGATGCAACTGATTTAGCACAAGTAACTAATTTAAGTTTGCTGCGTATGTTAATTCAATACATATTGCAAAATCATCCATACCTAAACCAGTCCTACACTAATATTGCCAAAATCAATGCCACAGCCAGCGATGGAGTAGCAATTGAAATTACCGGATACACATTTGAGACCAGTTCACGGGAACATGAAGAAATAAAAGCCAGCATAATAGGACTAAGCTATGCAATGCTGGCTGAATTTGAATTACGCGCTAGAGAAATAATCCTCTAATTAACGCTATACATTAGCAGGCAACTACGTTTACCGCAAGACCTGCTAATGCAGTTTCTTTATAACGATTACTCATATCACGCCCAGTTTCCATCATTGTATGAATTACCGCATCAAGGCTAACCTTACCAGGTTCGTCTTCAAGCAGTGCTAATTTGGCAATATCAATCGCTTTACTCGCAGCAACTCCATTGCGCTCAATACACGGAATCTGCACTAAACCTTCAATCGGATCACAAGTCATACCTAAACAGTGTTCCATCGCAATCTCAGCAGCTTTTTCTACCTGTAAGACATCGCCACCCAAAACCGCAGTTAAAGCGCCAGCTGCCATCGAACAAGCAACTCCAATTTCACCCTGACAGCCAACTTCTGCAGCAGAAATTGAAGCACCATATTTGTACAAATTACCTATTGCACCTGCAGTTAGGATAAATTCTACAATATTATCATCGGTAACTCCGAGGTAAAAATTGCGATAATACTCCAACACTCCCGGAATAGTTCCAGCCGAACCATTGGTTGGTGCAGTAACTACTCGACTAAATGCTGCATTCTCTTCATTTACAGCAATGGCATAAGTCATTGCTAGAAGTCGCCTATCTTGTTCAGAGACTAAGTTTAGATCTTTGTCGATAAGCTTTTGATAAAGATGAGGCGCACGGCGCTTAACATTTAAGCCACCAGGTAAAGTCCCCTCTTGTTTGAGACCCCTAAGCGTAGAATAACGCATTACATTGGCAATTTCCATTGCCTCAGCATAGACTTCATCACGTGAGCGTGTTACGGCTTCATTCGCTAACACTAATTCTGCAATAGTTAAATTGTGAGCACTACAATGTTCAAGCAATTCTTTTGCGCTAGTAAATGGATATGGAACACTAACACTTTCGCTGCCAGCACCCTCATTATCTTTACGATTAACTATTTGCTGCTTGTCTAGGATAAACCCACCACCGATAGAAAAATATTCTTCTTCAGATACTAGTTTACCACTTTGATCAAAAGCACTAAAGCGCATACCATTAGCGTGTTCTGGTAAAAATTGGTCTTTGTGAATAAATAAATCTTTATCATAATCAAAGCGAACAAGTTTTTTTCCGCCAAGCTTTAATTCCCGGCTGGATTTTATCTCATCAACGCGTGAATAAATTGTATCTGGATCAATAGTCTTAGGATGCTGACCTGCCAGACCATTTACCACCGCCAAGAAAGTACCATGCCCAGCACCAGTTAACGCCAATGAGCCGTATAAATGAGCTTGAACATGAACAACCTGTTCTAATAACCCAGATTGTTCTAATTTAACAGCAAACTCTAAGCCTGCTTTCATTGGGCCTACCGTATGTGAACTAGAAGGACCAACCCCAATTGCGAACATATCCAATGGACTTAACATTTTTCTCTCCTTTTGTGCTGCTCTGCACCATTAAAAAAGGCACCTCTAGAGGTGCCGCTTAAATTAACGTTTTGTTTCAATCATTTCATAATTAATATTTGGATCGATTACTTTTTCTTCAATTACCAAATCGCTGTAACGTTTGACATTCTCAAGAATAACTTCAGGTTGAATCTGTGCAATTAACTCAGCCTTAGTTCCCACCATTTGCAAAGACCCCAAATCTACAGGCTCAAAAACAACTGGCGCTACAACTACTGGTTTTTTTTCTTCGTGTATTGACGGAGTTGTTACTATTGTTTCGTCAGCCGTCACAGCAACTTTACTACTTTCAACAACAGGCTCCTGAGTATTGTGAATAACGGTTGCAACTGCTCCACCGGATACACCACTAGCAAAGATTGTTTGCTGAATTGGTGATTTATCCGCAATATTTAATTTATCCATGCTCGGTGGAGATATCTCAGCTGTAGGCTGCTCAACCCTACGCTGTGGACGTTGATAATTTTCATTACGGCTTGTGGTTTGCGAAGCGTTATGTCCAGCAGATTCCTGACGTGGTGAAGCTATTCTGTTTTGTGATTGCTCAGCATTTGCTTGGCGTGGCGCAGTTTGACGTTCAGTGCGTTGTTCATTGCGCTCGTTACGTTCAGGACGCTCAGATCGTTCGGTTCTCGGAACAACTGACGCAGTTGCTACTGGTGCTGTAGCTTGTGCATCATTGTTTTTGGCTGGACGTACCGTCTGAATCTTATTATTGCTCTTACTAATCGGCACTGGACGAGTTTTATTCGTGCTATTTACAGTATTATTACGCTCGTACGCCCCATTAGTCCGAGGGGTGCGCTCAGGGCGTTCACTACTACGCTCTGTAGTGCTACGCTCATTATTACCACGGTTTAACTCATTGCGAACACGTACATTACGGCCTGCTTGCTGAGCATTACGCGGATTAGTTGGTTTATTATTTTTTGCAGGAGTAGCTGGCTTACTGGTAAATAATTCACCAATTTTTTTCACCAATGAACCAAACAACGATTTAGATTTGCGTGCTTCCATCATTGGTGCTGGCTCTGATGGTGAAATATTAGGTACTACAGGTAATTTACTCGTTGCAGATTCAGGTTTTTTAGTCGCAGATTTATAACCCAAAGTCTCCTCAGGAATCTCGACTAAGTTATAGCTTGATTTACTAAAATTACTATCATAATTTTCGTAGCTAATTTTCTTAATCTTATAGTTTGGTGAATCCAGATGAACATTTGGAATCAAAACAATTTTGACTTTCATTCTGGCTTCGATTTTAGCTACATCATCACGGCGCTCATTAAGCAAGTAAGTTGCAACGTCAACTGGTAACTGCACATGTAGCGCAGATAAATGATGACCATTTTTAACCGCTTCTTCTTGCACAATGCGTAGTACATGTAAAGCACTGGATTCAATCCCACGAATCGTACCAACGCCAGCACAGCGTGGGCAAGCAATTGAGCTTGACTCATCTAACGATGCTTGCAAGCGCTGACGCGATAATTCCAATAGACCAAATTTTGAAAGTTTACCCATTTGAATTCGGGCACGATCGTAACCTAATTGATTTTTAAAATGATTTTCTAATTCACGTTGATTGCGAGTATTTTCCATATCAATAAAATCAACTACCACCAAACCACCCAAATCACGTAAACGCAATTGACGGGCAATTTCTTCTGCTGCTTCAAGATTGGTAGCAAAGGCAGTCGCTTCAATGTCAGCACCCTTATTAGCTTTAGCTGAATTGACGTCAACAGAAGTTAAGGCTTCGGTATGGTCAATAACAATCGCACCACCTGACGGTAAATTTACCGTCCGTGCATAAGCAGATTCAATTTGGTGCTCAATCTGAAAGCGAGAAAATAAAGGTACATCATCCCGATATAGCTTAATTCGATCCGCAAAATTTGGCATTACATGCGCCATGAATTGGCGAGCTTGATTATAAACATCCTCAGTATCAATCAACACTTCCGCAATATCTGGGGAAAAATGATCACGAATTGAACGAATTACCAAACTACTTTCTTGATAAATTAAAAACGAACCGCCTTGCTCCTCCGCAGCTGCTCGAATCGCACTCCATAATTTAAGTAGATATGTCAAATCCCATTGCAATTCTTCAATAACGCGCCCTAAAGCTGCTGTGCGCAGAATAACACTCATTCCATGCGGAACTTCAAGCTGTGCCATTACTGATTTTAGCTCATCACGCTCTTCACCTTCGATTCGACGTGAAATACCGCCTGCGCGTGAATTATTTGGCATTAATACCAAATAACGCCCTGGTAATGTTACATACGAAGTTAAGGCAGCCCCTTTATTGCCACGTTCATCTTTTTCAACCTGAACGATCAGCTCAGTACCTAGCGGTAACTTTGAAAATTCACGAGTTTTTTGACCATTAATTTCCGGTAAATAGCGGTAATCAATTTCTTTAAACGGTAAGAACCCCTGCTTCTCAGTCCCATAGTCGACAAAACATGCCTCCAGAGACGGCTCAACACGAGTGATAAACCCTTTATAGATATTGCCCCGACGCTGCTCTTTGCTGCTAGTTTCAATATCAAAGTTAATTAGTTTCTGTCCTTCGACAGCTGCCACGCGCAACTCTTCTGCATACGTGGCATTAAATAACATTCTTTTCATGTTTAATTAAACCCTTCTTGGCTAATTAAACTCAGACCGGTTTGTTAGTATTTTTTATTTTGGCCCAAAGCGCAGATACTTATTTTAATTCTAAGTTATAATTTTTAAACTTGTCAATCTCAGCTATACTATCAAGTAACAGCTAGAGATTATGAATTAAATTAGTACATACCACCAAATTTAACTTTCAATTCCGCCCACCTGAGCGCATTTATTTTGCGATAATCAAGATGACAAAACCGAACTTCAAAATATTAAAGGTATATAAACGTGTATAAATGCATCACATCGGTACATTTATTATAAATTTAGTGCATCATATTGCGTAATCACTTAATAAATTTCTCTTAAAATTATTAATGCAAGCCAAGTAGGTTTCTCTAAAACTTCCAAAAACCATTCTAAACTTACGTTAACTAATCAATAAAAAACGTCATTTATCAGTTTGATGTTCTTCTAATTATACATAACAAATAGGCTAAGTTAATAGCTAAATTAATTTATAAAATTTGTCGCTGTGTAAATTACAGCAACCTTTAATTAATAGTGCTTGGTAGTTCTTTCTGTAGGGCTAAATTGCTAGACTTGGATTGCTTACCATCCAATGTTAAGTCAGATGCGTAAATTTCAAGATCAGCTTGCCCAATATACAAAAATAATACAAGCATAAATAATACCGTGCAAAGATCATTTATACCATGACAGCGTGCTGTTTGTCACTAACATCCACGAACTAAATTTGTTGGCACCTACGCCACATATCTCTCCAGCTCAGACAAATTTAGGAGTATATTATTTATAGCAAATTGATTAAACCAGCTGATTAAACTAAACTAGCCTAACTCACCATTGATAAATAAGATACAATTATGTGCAGTATAAAGCAATCAAGCTATAATTATAAACTAAAATGCCTATCAAAATGAATGAAATAAACCAAAATCAAGTAAATTTTTATAACGTAACCGAAGCAGACGATCAACAACGATTAGATAACATGCTGATTAAAATCCTCAAAGGTGTTCCCAAAAGCCATATTTATCGGATTATTCGTCACGGAGAAGTTCGCATAAATAAGAAACGTTGTGAAGTAAGTAGCAAAGTTACACTTAATGACATAGTGCGTATTCCGCCAATTAGAATAGCCACCAAAGATGACGTTCAGAACAAATCTGTCCCAGCTGCTAATTTTCCAATACTTTATGAAGATGAATATTACCTAATCATAAATAAACCGCAAGGAGTGGCATGTCATGGTGGTAGCGGTGTATCTTTTGGTGTTATTGAACAATTACGCCAAACCAAGGCTCATAAATTTCTTGAATTAGTCCACCGCTTAGACAAAGAAACATCTGGAGTCCTGATATTAGCAAAAAAACGAATTGCACTGGTTGAATTGCAAGAACTAATCAAAAATAATCTGATGACTAAAGAATATTACGCACTCACTAATGGCGTATGGCGCGATGATAAACGTAATGTCAAAGCACCTATTTATAAATATACCAATAAAGACGGTGAGCGTCGAGTGCGAATAGATGCTGAACAAGGCCGCTTCTCCCATACTATCTTTACAGTTAAACAAAAATTTGCTGAATTTACCCTCGTTAATGCGGACTTACAAACTGGACGGACTCATCAAATTCGAATTCATTGTCAATACCTAGGATTTCCAATCACAGGAGATGATAAATATGGAAATTTTGAACTGAATAAGCAGTTAGCTAAGCAAAGTTTAAAACGAATGTTTTTACATGCCCACCATGTACAGTTTACACATCCGATTACGCAAAAATTAATTGAAATAAACTGCGAATTACCCGAAGAATTGCAAAAATTTTTAAAAATAATTTCAGCCACCATTTAACCCGCAATCCCTTGCCAGTGTTAGGCGCTGGGATTCACACCACAAAAACAACACTCAATTAATAAAATAATGTTGCTTTAAGAAACACAAAGAACACTAAATCGTCATCGCACAAACAAAATAACAAGCATCTTACCACTAATTTGCCATTATTTAAGGCTTTATGTTGGCAAACAACATTTCAAATAATTAAGATTATCAGTATGTTAAGCCACAGGGTACTTGACACATCAGTACATCATATGTGAAAATGCGGTTCTTGGCAAAAACTACACGCATTGTGTAGTTTTTATTTTCTCTAGTTTGTTTATTGAATAAAGGAACTTCGTAACCCATTTTCCCACAAGGAGTAAAGGAATGTTAATCGTCTCGGCGCACCTGTGCATGGCCATTAATTTATACAAAGAATGTCGTGGAGCATCCGACAAAGAATGCCAACTAATTAACCGTGTGGTTATCAACCGCATGCATGAAACTAACCAAGACGCTTGTAGCGTTATTTTTGAAAAAAGTCAATTCAGTTGGACTAAGAAAAGCCCTAAGAAGCTTCAGTTCAACAACTATAGCGACATGATCGCTTATTACAAATTAAATGACAGTGCACAGCTGATGCGCGCATTTGATAACGTTGATAAATCACAGGATGATAACAACGATTTGAAAACCTCAGCCAATATGACCCATTACCATGATCGGTCAATCGCACCTAAATGGGCGAACCATATGCAAGTTGCATATCGCACGAAAAATTTCGTGTTCTTCAATGTTTAATCAAACATAACTCAATTTCAAAGGCAACCTACTGATGCGGTGAACTTATTTTCACCGCACAATGTTTTTTTATATATGGACGTAAAAAAAGGCCGCATTTCTGCGACCCCCATTGAGAGACAATGTAACGCGTCAAACTAGAACGTGTGCGAAAAACCAACCGCCGCCGTTCCGTTATTAATATATTTAGAACCACCAGTAGTAATTGCATTAGAGTTTGGAGCCTGCCCTGAAGATTGGAACACTGTATTTTGTGCTGCACTACCATACCACATTTGACCATAGTTGATAAATGCAATCGTGCGTGGGGTAATATTCCAATCCAACTCAGCAATTGCTTGTTGATAACCTGTACCACCTAACTGATTATTACCATTAATAATATCCCACGGTGAACCACCTGCCATCAAGTTAGCACCATAGACATAACCAATTTTTGGTGTCCAGTTATCCACATGCCAACCAATCGACATACCAACCTCGGCAGTTGATAAAACTGCTTGATTTAATGGGCAGTAACCATTAGCACAATTGGCACTGTTAGTATATTGACTATTCACTCCATTTGCAGAAGAGTTCTGAATCCAGAAATTATTTAGATTACCATTACCTGGTGCACTAGACCAACCATAACCTTGAGAAATTTGCCCACCAAAACCAAGAATCAAACTATCCGGATTGTTATAACCTAATTCCAGACGGCTATTATAGGCATTAATCCCCTGCGCACCTGGTGCATAAGCTACTCCAGTGATACCAACTGGTACACTACCGCCCATTTGTTGATAAACACCAGTATTTAAAGCCACTTGATTATTCCACGTCGCTGAAAAATTACCTGGATTATAGAAAACGCCAAAACCCATTACTCCAGCATTGTTGTAACCATTCATATCACCAGACTGATCCATCCCATTACCATTGGCACCACCGGTATTATAGTTACCATCTTGATTAAAGCTATAGTAACCAGAGAATGAAACATTTGACCAACTCGGTGAATCATAACGAATAGTTTCCGCTAAAACGCTTGCAAAACGATCATAGTTACCAAATACATTGGCATTGGCACCATTATACACATCGACTGCACCAGTATTCGTACGATAGGTATTAGACAAATTACCGATCCGTACCCGTCCCCAGCCACCTTGTAAACCAATATAGCTATCTGACGAAGCTAATACGTTAACACCAGTTGTTGGTTGACCACTCACGCTTGAATTACCTGGATGATTAGGTACCCAGCCTGAGCCAGTAGTATTTTGATATGCTTCACCCGAAGAGATGTTTAAAAATTGCTCAACCTGCCAAATTACGGCAGTTTGCCCATAAACCTGATCAGTACCACGAATACCAAAGTATGAACCATAATCCTGAATTGAAGTAGTTCCTGGTTGAACTTGATTTGCGCTAGGGAAAGTATCATTTTCCAAAGCTGCTGAAATCCGCCCGTAAAGCGTAACATCTGCGAAGGACGCTGTTGCCAAAGTCCCTAATACTACTGCTAAAACCTTCTTCATTTAAATGCTCCTTCCACAAAGCAAATAATGTTATTAATGTTTAAATAATTAGATTAAATTCTTCAGAATAAAAGTAATATTATTTTTCACCATTGGTTTTCAATAAAATAAAAATCAATTTTTGCACAGTCTCGTAATACCAAACAGGAGAGGCCTGTTTCACCCAAGCAAGACAAGAAGAAATACCAATTACCTAAATTACTACTTTTAAGTTTTTACAGCGTAAGTTTAGCACGATAATTGGATATTATTTGCGTGATCGCGCCAATTTAATACTAAATATTACAAAATTTAGCGAAAAACTAAGTATTTCCGTGTTGTAATTACGCAACACCACATAACACATAACAGGATGTTTTCACTAAATTTTAAATTTTGAATCATCACTATTGAACGACAAAATTTTTATAAATATCAGCGTAACCATCAACGATGTTATAATCATGACTATTTACATAGTGCAAAATAGCAACTGGCGCTGGGACGCAACAGGAAATAAAGAAATATGATCGAAAACAAAATTATTAAATTTGAACAGGTTAGTAAAATTTATCCGGGCGAAATTACTGCGCTGAATAATTTGACTTTCAGCGTTGATAAAGGTGAACTGGTGTTTTTAGCGGGTCACTCTGGCGCGGGAAAATCAACAATTCTCAAACTTATCGCAGGAATTGAATTAGCTAACTCAGGAACAGTTACTGTCAACAATATCAATTTATCGCAAATAAGTCAAAATCATCGTACATTTATCCGTCAACATATTGGACTGGTCTTTCAAGACCATAAGATTTTATTTGACCGAGATGTCTTTGCTAATGTACGCCTTGCTTTGGATATCTGCAGTCAGAATTGTTCTACTAAAGAAATTACAGCGCGGGTTACTCGCGCTCTAGAGAGCGTTGGTCTTGAACATAAGATACACGCTCGTCCAGAACAACTGTCAGGTGGTGAACAACAGAGATTATGTATTGCACGTGCAATTGTTCATCAACCTAAAATTCTCCTCGCTGATGAACCTACTGCCAATTTAGATCGCGCGAATGCTTTAAAAATTCTCGAACTATTCAAGAATTTTCATCGTGCTGGAGTAACACTCATAATTTCAGCGCATGATGAATCACTACTAGATGATTACGGTAAACGGATTATTCGACTTAGTAACGGGCAGTTTAGAGGTTAATATGAACAAATTAATTCACCATCTTCAAAGCTTCAAACAAGCATGGTTAACTATATTTAAGCAACCATTTGAACACCTGATAAATATTATTGTTCTAGCTTTGATTATCACTATCTGCGCAGCTGGATTAACACTGAATAACAGCTTGAGTCACTGGCAGAAAAATAATTTGGTTTATCCACAACTAATGCTTTATTTAGATAGCAACGCTAATCCAGCAGACATTAATAACATTGAAAAAGCTCTTAATAAACTTGCTACTGGTGCAGTAAAAAATTATCAATTCATTAGTAAAGCACAAGGCTTGGCTGAACTACAACAAGATCAGCAGATGAAATCAATTGCTTCAGATGTAATCGACACCAACAATAATCCTCTTCCAGATGTATTTGTAGTTAATACTGCTACAACAGAGAGCCAGCCTCTTGAAAAGCTAAAAATTCAACTTGAGCAACTACCAATGGTAGATAATGTCCAATTAGATATGCAATATGCAGGTAAAGTAAGCGAACTAATGAGTTTTGCAACTAGCATCGGAGAATTTGCAATAATTCTCTTTGGCGCAGTGCTGGCTTTGGTTGTCTATAATATGATTCGGTTACAAATGCTCTTAAAAAGTGATGCGATTAAAGTTTCACGCTTAATTGGTGCCAGCGATAGTTTTATCATGCGCCCATTGATTCACTATGCAGTATGGCAGGTTAGTTTAGCTACTGCAATTGCTGTAGGCAGTCTATACTACCTGACTAAGTCACTTAATATTATGTTTGCCAATTTTAGTAATTTATTTGGCAAGGGCTTTCAGTTAGCACCACTAGAGCTGTATCAGTTTGGCACTTTATGGTTAGCCCTGATCATATTTACCATTTTCACCGTATTTTTAGCAGTGCAATGGGTATTTCGCAATAGTTACAGTCATTAAGGAAAAAACACATTTTAACAACAATGAAATTAAGTGATTTTGATTATCACTTGCCCGAAGAATTAATCGCCAAGAACCCATTAAGCAATCGTAGTGACAGCCGTTTATTAGTGGTTAACGAGCATTTGGAAGACCATAATTTTAGTGAAATAATTAATTATATCAACCCTGGCGATCTTCTCATTCGCAATGATACACGGGTGGTAAAAGCACGAATTTTTGGGCATAAGCCTAGTGGTGGCAAAGTTGAAGTAATGCTCGAACGAATTATTGATCAGCAGCACTTCATTGCCCATGTTCGTACTAGTAAACGAATTAATATCGGTATGGAAATTATTCTCCCCGATGATTTAGTAGTAACAGTTAGCGAAACTTTAGATGGTTTATTTGCTCTGCAAACACGGACACCGATTGATTTATATGCATACTTAGAGCACCATGGTAATTTACCGTTACCGCCGTATATGCAACGTCAAGCAGAAATCGCTGATGAATCGCGCTATCAGACAGTTTATGCGGCACATAATGGCTCAGTGGCAGCACCAACGGCTGGTTTACATTTTACGCCTGAATTACTGGCACAAATTGAAGCTAAAGGTGCACAAATTGCCAGTGTAACGCTCCATGTTGGCTCAGGTACCTTCAAACCTGTCAGTGTCGAAAATATTAGCGAACACAAAATGCATAGTGAAGTTTTTCAAATCAATGAAACAACAATTGAGTTGATTAAACAAGCTAAAGCACGTGGAGGCAAGATTATTGCAGTTGGTACAACCAGCCTTAGGACACTAGAATCAGTTGCCAAGCGCGGGTTACATGCTCAAAGTGGCGAAACGGATATCTTTATTACGCCGGGATTTAAATTTCAGCTGGTGGATAAACTAATTACCAATTTTCATTTACCCAAATCAACCCTATTAATGCTGGTTTCAGCTTTTAGTGGTAAAAATAAAATTGATATGGCTTATCAATATGCAATCAAAAATAACTATCGTTTCTTTAGCTATGGCGATGCCATGCTCTTAACTCGTCAGGATTAATTATTATGGAACAAAATAAAACTCACTTTGGTTTTAAAACCGTTGAAGAAGATAAAAAAGCCAATTTAGTTGCCGATGTTTTTCACTCGGTAGCTGGTAACTACGATATTATGAATGATGTAATGTCAATGGGGATGCATCGGGTCTGGAAACAATTTACTTTTTTTACTGCCGAATTAAAGTCTGGTGATAAGGTATTAGACATCGCTGGTGGCACTGGAGATATGACTCGTGGCTTTAAAAAGATCGTTGGTGAAAATGGTGAAGTTTGGCATACCGATATTAATTCATCAATGCTTAAAGTTGGGCGTGATCGCTTGTTAAATGAAGGTATCCTAACCCCACAATGCCTCTGTGATGCCGAAAAACTTCCCTTTCCTGATAATTACTTTAATGGTGTTTGTGTTTCATTTGGTTTACGCAATATGACCCATAAAGATCTAGCATTGAGTGAAATGTACCGCGTGCTAAAACCAGGCGGAATTTTGATGGTACTCGAATTTTCTAAAGTCTATAAGCCATTATCCAAACTCTATGATCTTTACTCATTTAAATTTTTACCGCTCATGGGTAAATTGATTGCCAAAGATGCCGAAAGCTATCAATATCTGGCGGAATCAATCCGTATGCACCCCGATCAGGAAACTTTGCAACAAATGATGTATGATGCTGGTTTTGCCAAAGTAAAATACCATAATTTGACTTTGGGTATCACGGCGCTGCATAAAGGATATAAAGCATAATGTTTAATACTTTGGCACTTAGTGCACTTAATTTAGTTCTAAAAGCTAATCCAGCAACTAGTACTGAGCTGCAAAAGCTAGCGACTAAAATTGTCCAGCTAAATTTACCGTTGTTATCATTAAATTTTATCATTTCTGCCGAAGGATTGCTGGAGGCAGAATCGAGCACCCCAGATTGCACGATCACTATTCCACTAGCCGCAACAAGTCATCTAATTCATCAAGATGAACTTAAAACTTTTAAAACGCTACAAATTGAGGGTGATAAAGCGCTGGCAAAAAATCTACTTGCCGCACTAGCAACGATAGACCCAAGCAATACTTTATACCTACATCAATCTCCTTTAATCGGTTTATTTGCGGCTAAATTTGAGAAATTGCTTCATAGCTTGGTAAATTATGCTAAACAAGTCAGCCATAATGCAGGTTATTCAAGTAGTCAATATATGCAATACGAAGCAGAGATAATCAGTGATCGTTATGCTTTAGAAGATTTCTACCGCCAAGTTGATGAATTAAAAGAACGCTGTGACTTACTTACCAAGCGTGTTGAAAGACTGAGCCAATAATGAGATTTTTTCGCCTGCTAAAAATTATCTTTACTTTTAAACGCTATGGTTTGTTTCAAATTTTAAGTATTAATGAAAAAACTAGCACCTTAGCAGTGCTTATCGAAGCAATGCTGTGGTTTGTCCCACAAAAACATAAAGATAAACCATTACCCTTGCGAGTTAAACTTGCTTTTGAAAAATTAGGTCCAGTATTTGTTAAGTTTGGACAACTTCTCTCAACTCGCCCCGATTTAATTCCCAGTGAGTACCTATCTGAACTATCTAAATTACAAAATCAAGTAAAACCATTTGATTCAGCTAAATCACGAGCAATTATTGAAGCATCACTCGGCAAACCGATCCAGAAAGTGTTTAGTGAATTTAGTGATGATCCAGTTGCCTCAGCTTCGATTGCACAGGTACATCGCGCGCGCTTATTAGAAAACGGACATGAAGTTGCGATTAAGGTTTTACGTCCTAAAATCAGTAAGGTTATCAATAAAGATGTTTTATTGTTAAAAACAGTTGCAGCATTAGTTGAGAAACTATTCAAAGATGGTAAACGCTTACGCCCGCAGGAAGTTATCAAAGAATTTGAAACTACCATTCATGAAGAGCTGGATTTCTTGCAAGAAGCAGCTAATAGCACTGAATTAGCAAGACTACATTCAGGTGATAATCGCATAATTATTCCGCAGATGTATTATGATTATTGTACTAAAGATGTAATTGTCATGGAATGGATGCACGGTACACCGATTTCGGATATTGCCGCACTCAAAGAGAAAAAAATTGATCTAGTGCGCTTATCACATTATGGCGTGGAGATTTTTTATACTCAAGTGTTCCATTTTGGTTTTTTCCATGCCGATATGCACCCAGGTAACATCCTTTGCTCAGACGATGGACGCTATATTGCACTTGATTTTGGGATTGTCGGTTGTTTGTCTGATGAGGATAAGCGTTATCTGGCAATCAATATTCTGGCATTCTTTAATCGTGATTATAAAAAAGTAGCAATTACCCATGTTGAATCTGGCTGGGCGCCAAAAGATACGCCAATTGAACAATTTGAGAACGCGATTCGGGCAGTCTGCGAACCGATTTTTAATAAACCTCTGGCACAGATTTCATTTGCTCAAGTCTTAATCAAACTATTTCAGGTATCGCGCCGTTTTGGAATTGTTGTTCAACCACAACTGATACTCCTACAAAAAACTATTGTTAATGTCGAAGGATTGGGGCGCATCCTGAATCCAGAACTTGATTTATGGAAAACTGCCAAACCAATTCTAAATAAATGGTTACGCGAACAAATGGGAATCAAAGGCTTGATTCATAACTTTAAAAATGAACTGCCGCATTGGTCATACATATTACCAACTTTGCCACGAAGTTTCGCCAATACTTTAACAACTTTACAAGAGCATACTACGCTTAATCAAAACTATGCTAAGCTCGCCAATGATTATCGCCGCACCACTTATTTGTTGATGCTGATAATTGTCGTTTTAACCATTATACTAGCGATCAAACTCTAATGACCTATGCCCTAATCTTGGATAATAACCAATACAAATTTGTAAACCTAATCTCAAGCGAAAAAAAATACAGTGTTGTCAAAGAACTCGATGGTAAATCTGACAAAAAAATTAAAAATGATAATCTGGTGTTAAGCTTTGAGGCTAAAAATGCAAATATCGTTGAACAGATTACCGCACTACAAACCGAAATAGATTTGGAACTCCTCTGGGAACTCTCCGAGGATCAAGAAAGTTGGTCGTGGTTAGAACTAGTCCAGCTTTACTTTGCTGAGGGTGAAATTAGCCAACAACTAGCGTTATTTTTGGCAATCGAAGTACCAGAAATTTATTTTAGCTATTTGGGTGAGCATAAATTTAAACGTTGTTCAGCAGAAGAAATTGGCACCCGTAAATTACAGATTCAACGTCAGCAGGAATATCAGCATAAATTTGATACCCTCTATAATACACTCCTTCAATTACAAGCTCCAGAATGGAAAATTGACCCGCTAAATCTAGTTAATAAACCAGATAAAAACTCTTTGGAATATAAAGTTGCCAGTAAAGTTGCCAAAGACCTCAAAATTTCCCTTCTTGAGCTACTTTTTAAGCTAGGTTATATCAGTTCAGTCGAAGAACTATTAGTCACGAGCTTTAATAAGCATTATTTTCCACAGGGCACTCAATTGCCTGACCTAGCGATTAATGATCATTCAGCGGATATCCCACTTAATGCTGAATTAAAAGTATTTTCGATTGATGATGCCTTAACTACCGAGATCGATGACGCATTTTCAATTCAAATTACTGGTGATGGCTGGATTATTGGGGTGCATATCTCTGCCCCATCGCTCAATCCTGAGCTACTCAGTATTGCTAGCGAACGCTTATCAACTGTCTATTATCCTGGTAATAAGATTACCATGCTCCCTGAGAATGTGATTTCTCATTATAGTCTTGATCAAGGCAAACAATTACCTGTTGTAAGTATTTATTTTACTATTGATCATGAATTTACTATTACCAACACAGAATCTAAACTCGAGCAAGTGCTTATCAGTGATAATTTGCGTACCGATAATCTGGAGCAATACTTTAATAGCGAAAATTTGCAGCTTGAACATGGTTACCCATATGAGAGTGAGCTTAAACTATTGCACAAATTCGCGCTTAAACTTGAAGAACTTCGCGGCAGATCAAGTGTTAATCAATTACAAGTTGATTATAATTTCTCATTTAGTGATGATGGTAAAATTGCAATTAAACCGCGTTTGCGTGGCAATCCGATAGATAAACTGGTTAGTGAATTAATGATTTTGGCTAATTGCAGCTGGGGACGGATGTTGACTAATGCCTTTATACCGGCAATTTATCGAGTTAAGCAACCAATGCTACCAGTAGTAATGACGCTAACCCCCAATTCACATACGGGATTAAATGTTGATTATTATACCTGGGCAAGCTCACCATTACGCCGTGCGGTTGATTTGGTTAATCAGTCACAGATTATTAGCTTATTACAAAAGACTAAAGCTTTAACCCCAACCGATTTTGCGCTGGCAAATGTAGTCGAAAATTTCGATGAGACCTACAGTGCTTACCTTAAATTTCAAGATAGTTTGGAGCGCTACTGGTCATTGCGTTATCTAGAACAAGAGAACATCACGCAGATTAAAGCTACTTTCACTTATCGCAATAATGTTCAGCTCGATGGTGTGCCGATTACACTCGATCTAAGTGCGCATTGCAAAGCTAAACCAGCTGGAACTGAGGTAATGCTCAGCTTGGATAAATTTAATTTTGTTAATCAGACTTTGGAATTTAAACTAATCGAAAACTAAAAAATGGTGGCATAAAAACCACCATTAAATTAAACTACGTTGGTTTATCAATGCAGCAAAGATAAACCAACTTCATATACTCGAAGTATTTGATTCTTGGACGCGAAGGATTAATAAAAAGGACGACGCAGTGTAGTTAGAACTACATAAGGAGTCTTTTTTGAAATACGACAAAGTACAAGATTCAAAGACGATGAGTATATTAGTTTTGCAAATCAAATCTACCAAGCATCATGGTTTTATTCCATGCTTGCACGAAATCATTGATAAATTTCTGTTCATTACCATTCTCAGCATAAACTTGAGCAACTGCTTTAAGCTCTGAATTAGAACCAAAAATTAAATCAACTGAAGATGCAGACCATTTTTGCTTGCCAGATTTTCTATCATAGCCGATATACTCACCAGCTTTAGATGATGGCTTCCATGCGGTTGACATATCAAGCAAATTAACAAAGAATGCATTATTAAGTTCACCCGGCGTTGTGGTTAACACTCCATCTTTAGAAGACTTATAATTAGCATTCAATGCACGCAAACCACCGACTAGAACCGTCATTTCTGGAACATCCAGATTTAACATACTGGCTTTTTCAACTAATGCTTGCGGAAGTTTATTTGCACTTACACTGCCATCAGTATAATTAATAAAGCCGTCTGATTTAGTTTTAAGGTAGTTTGTTGAAGCCACATCAGTTTGATCCTGGGTTGCATCAGTTCTACCAGGTGTAAATGGAACTTGTACACTATAACCTGCTTTTTTGGCTGCTTGTTCAATCGCAGTATTACCACCAAGAACAATCAAATCTGCTAAAGAAACTTTAGTGCCATCTTTTTTGCTGTTGTTAAAGTTAGTTTGAATTTCTTTTAGTTTACCAAGAACTTTATTTAATTCAGCAGGCTCATTCATTTCCCAATCTTTCTCAGGCGCTAAAGCAATCCGCGCACCATTTGAACCACCACGGTAATCAGTTTTACGATAACTTGACGCTGAATCCCATGCAGTTTTTACCAGTTCCGCCGTAGTAAGTCCAGAATTAGCAATATCTTTCTTCAATTGCGTAATATCTTTGGCAGAAACTTGTTTATAATCTGCGGCTGGAACTGGATCTTGCCAGATGAAGTTTTGTGCAGGAATCCATGGTCCCATATAACGTGATTTAGGTCCCATATCACGATGCGTTAACTTAAACCATGCTTCAGCAAAAGCTTGTTTAAATTCTGCTGGATTTTTGTAAAATTCCTCGGCATATTTATTGTAAATTGGATCTTCTTTTAATGCCAAATCGGTAGTAAACATCATTGGTTTATGATACGAATTTGGATTTTGTGCATCCGGAACGCTAATTCCTTTGGAAGCAGTCGGTGTCCATTGATTAGCACCAGCTGGGCTATGTGTCAATTTCCAATCTAAATTATATAAATTATATAAGAAATCATTATTCCATTTAGTTGGAGTAGTGGTCCAAGAACCTTCTAAACCGCTACCAATCGCATCATCACCCACCCCGCTGCCGAAGCTGCTCTTCCAACCTAAACCTTGCTGCTCAATTGGCGCTTTATCAGGCGCTGCACCAACGTACTTATCAGCAGGTGCCGCACCATGTGCTTTACCAAAAGCATGTCCACCAGCGATAAGAGCTACAGTTTCTCTATCGTTCATACCCATGCCACCAAAAGCCTGACGAATATCGGATCCAGCACCTACTTTATCTGGCTTGCCATCTGGACCTTCTGGATTTACGTAAATCAATCCCATTTGCGTAGCTGAATAATGTGGATCTAGCTTACCATTTTTAACATTACTCGAAAGTACCTCTGGACTAGTACCCCAGTTGGTATTATCTGATTGCCAGTCATCTTGACGACCAAAGGCAAAGCCAATTGGCTGCATACCCATTGATTCAAGTGAAACTGTACCAGCAAGGACAATTAAATCTGACCAAGAAACGGCATTACCATATTTTTGCTTAATCGGCCACAATAATTGGCGGGCTTTGTCTAAGTTAACATTATCTGGCCAACTATTTAATGGAGAAAAACGCTGTTGACCACGATTAGCCCCACCTCGTCCATCTGATAGGCGGTAAGTACCAGCATCATGCCAAGATAAGCGAATAAAGAACGGACCATAATTGCCAAAATCAGCTGGCCACCAATCTTGTGATTGGGTTAATAACGCTTGCATATCTTTTTTAAGTTGATTAACGTCTAGTTTTTTAAATGCCTCATGATATTTGTAGTCTTTATCCATTGGATTATCCACGATGTTTAAATTACGTAAGGGAGATAGATCCAGACTTTGTGGTGAAATGCTTACACTTGTAGTTGCAGCAGATGTTTCTGCCATTGCACTTTGAACCGAAAGTAGCATACCAGATACACCTAGAACTATAACAATTTTCTTCAGCATTTTAAAACTCCTCGTTATTAAAAATTAAAACATTCTGGAAGGGCGCACTATTTTTTGAACTTCAGACCTTGTTGCATTTCCAGCTTAACTAAGTAACTATTATAATACAAATTATTTAATTAAGATAATTGATTATTTTTATTGACCCAATAGTATTTATCTATAACATTCCCTAACTGAAAAAATAGATGAGCCAGGAGTAAGCAACTTAACTCTCTTAGCTTATATTTTGCTATACTTGGCAATTTATGGTATGATTCACTGTACACATACTAGCTTAGAAAATATAAAGAGCAAAAAAATAGTTACTGTAACGCCCCTTTCAGAAGCTATCAAATAATAAACCAAACGCTATATTTATAAATGATGATAATATGAAGAAAATTTTTATCCTCGCAACCTTTGCTAAATCAAGTCTGGCGATCAGCTTGTTCCCGTTTCATAATCATGTTAGCTCAGTTAGCAAGCAATTACTGCATAACTCAAAAATCTATCAAGTCTTAAATACTAATGCAATAACAACCAAAAAAACAGAATCTAACAATTTGAATTGCTATACTCTGAATAACCTAATGCTTTCATCTGCTAAATTTATGCCAGATTTCAATAATGAATTTCAACCTAAAGAATTGCCCATGACTAAAAATATTGCCCAATGCAATGAGAGCAATAATGTTCAAATCAATACAACATTATCATCTTCTGCTAAGCTAGCATTGGCAGTGTTAGATAAAGATAGAAAATATAAAATTCTAATAACTGATTATGCTGGACAAAATATTCAGCCTATTATTATAAGTAACGCTCCAATTACATCACTATCTTGGAAGCAAGCCAATAATAGCATTGCCTATGTATCTTACGAAGCAGGAAAACCTGTTGTTTATATCCAAAATATATATACCAGCCAGCGTTATGTTGTGGCTAATTTTAATGGTTCAAACTCTTCTCCAGCCTTTGCTGGTAATTCCCTACTCGTGTCATTAAGTAAAGATTACGGAACACATATCTACAAAATTGATCTTAGTAAATATACACCAAAAAAAACTGCCACGCCGCTGATTACAACTAGTTCAATTGATACTGAAGCGGATTATGCCAATGGAAATATAATTTTTACTTCAAATCAAAAAAACACTCCTCAAATATACCTTAAAAAGGGCTCAGCTCAGGAGCAACAAATTTCGATCAATAAAAATAATATTACCGGAAGAATTTCAAATGACGGATCAAAAATATTGTATGTCCACGGCAGTCGAGGAAGATATGATCTTATGTATTACAATTTGGCTACGGCTAAAACAATAAAAATTGATTCTGGAAAAATATTATCTGGTAGTTTTGCACCCAATAATAATCTGGTAGCATATATTAAAAATAATAGCGTAATCATTTATAATCTTAGTACGAAGAATTCAGTACTATTGCCACAGTTGAAATATAAAGAGATTTTTGATATTAAATGGTCAAAGTAATATGCCTTAATATCACCTGAATTCAAACGCGTAATGTAAAGAAATAGATTTAACTGTGGCTTGTATTTCGCATTTGAACTTAGGGATATTGACAAAGTCGACCACTATATTAACAACATCCTATTGCACAGAATATGCTAGAATACTCCGGTGGCGCTTTCTTGTAATGATAAGCATTGTTTTAGAATCAGAGTTAAATGGAGAGAGAAATGAATAATTTAAATTGTTCTCAAGCAATAGTAAAAATGCTTGAAAATATGGGTGTAACTCATGTTTTTGGAGTTCCTGGCGGTAAAATTGATAGCCTGTTTGTGGCTTTTAAACATTCAAATATTAAATTAGTAGCAGTTAGACACGAACAAAATGCTGCTTTTATGGCTGCTGCATTTGGACGCCTTACTGGAAGAGTTGGTGTATGCGTGGCTACTTCTGGACCGGGAGCTACCAACCTGATAACTGGGCTTGCAGCTGCTACTAGTGAAGGCGATCCAGTATTAGCTATCGGTGGAGAAGTACCGGTAAGCGATAGACTTAAGAAAATACATCAATCTTTAGATACTACAACGCTAATGAAATCAGTTACTAAATATAGTGCAGAAATAGTTACTAGTAATCAGTTGGCTGAAATTTTTGGTAATGCTGTTCGAGCGGCAGAAAGTGGTCGTCCTGGTGCTGCATTTATTTCACTACCTAAAGATGTTGGTGTTGCTGAATTCACAGGAAATGTCGACCGAGAATGGGGTAAACCTGTAGCTAACGGTTCTGGTGCACCAAGCGCAATTGAAGCTGCGGCACAGTTAATCAATACCAGTCAACGACCAGTGGTATTATTTGGTATGCAGGCATCTGCACAAAATGTTTCGGAATCGGTGCAAAATTTTTTAGCCAAAACTAAGATTCCGTATACCTCAACATTTCAAGGCCCTGGTAAATGGGCTCAACCAAAAGATAAAGAAACTTTTGTTGGAAGAGTGGGTTTATTCCGTAATCAGCCTGCGGATCAGCTGCTTAATCTTTCTGACTGTGTAATTACTGTCGGTTATGATCCAGTTGAATATGAACCTGGTGTTTGGAATAAAGACATCCAACGAAAAATAATAGCAATTGACGTGATAGAGTCTAGTCAGGATAATGATTTTGTACCAGATGCAGAAATCATTGGCGATATTGGTCTAATCCTTGATTCGTTAGCAGACAAATTGAATTTAAAAATAGATACGGATTTTTCTGTTGAAGTTGGCAAAACGTTGACTGAAAATAAACAGATTGTGGCTGATGCAGCACATTTAAACAACTACCCTGTACATCCTTTACGTGTTATTCACGAAATGCAAAAAATCATTACATCAGATACTCATATTGCACTGGATGTAGGTTCAAACTACATTTGGATGAACCGTTATCATGGAGCAGAGTATGCTCGACAAATACTAGTAAGTAATGGTCAACAAGTACTTGGGGTTGGTCTACCATGGGCAATTGCATCAAGTCTAATTTACCCAGATAAGCGAATAATCTCAGTTTCAGGTGACGGTGGCTTTTTATTTAGCTCAATGGAGTTAGAAACAGCTAAACGTCTTGGTGTTAAATTTATTCATCTTATTTGGGATAGTGGTTCATACGATATGGTGGGTTGTGATCAAGTTCTTCATTATGGCAATGAAACTTCTGGAGTTCAATTAGGTCATTATGATATCGAAGCATACGCTGAGTCTTTTGGTTGCAAAGGCTATCAAATCAAATCAGCAAACGAACTTGGTAATGTACTACAACAAGCTCTGACCTCAGATGTTCCAGTCTTAATTAATATTCCAATTGATTACACTGATAATGTAACCCTAATGGAAAACGTACTTCAGCACTTTGTTAATTAAGGGATCATGTTATGAAAAAACATCATCACTATGGACATGTCGTTCAAACAAGGTTATCTTCAGCAATTTGGAATGCAATTCTTGAGCGGTGTAAGAGTACAGGTGAAACTCCAGATCACGTAATACAAATGGCATTATCAGAGGAGCTTGGGGTTAATCATAATACTCTTTTTCAGGTATCTACGGCTACTGCACTAGTTCAGGGTATTTATAATGGTTGTATGACAGTGGCTGAAATAAAAAAACATGGCAACTTTGGCTTAGGAACTTTTGATGAACTGGATGGTGAAGGCATTATGCTAGACGGTACCGTTTGGCAGGCTAAATCAGATGGTTCATTATCTGTTGCAAATGACAATGCTCTGGTACCTTTTTGGGTTACTATCAATTTTAAGCCACAACATACAGTAGTCTTAAAAAGTATTAGCAGTTTTGACGACCTTTGCAACCAGATAGATCAATTACGTAGTTCACAAAATATTTTTACATCTATTTGTGTTAAAGGTACTTTTAAACATATCCAATACCGAGTTGCATGTAAGGCGCATCAAGGTACTGATTTAGTTACGGCAACTAATAGTCAGGCAACTTTTGAAGTCAATGACATCAGCGGAACTTTAATCGGGTTTTGGACGCCAGAATATGCTAAAACGCTAAATGTACCGGGCTATCATTTGCATCTCTTAAGTGATGACCACAAACATGGTGGACATATATTAAAAATTAGTGGAACTGATTTAGAATTACAGTTTAGCGAAGAAAACGACTTTAAGCTTGCTTTACCAGAATCATCAGAGTTTTTACAAGCTGATTTAAGTATTGATCCATCAGAAGCTCTATCAAAAGCCGAAGGAGCAAAAAAAGCTTAGCTGGACGATGCTAAACAACTCTCCAAAAATTACCAGTTAGTAAAAACTAACCGGTAATTTTTTTGGATATTTTGCAAAAACAAGCAATATTTAATAAAATAAAAAACCTTAAAATCATTCACTTTAGGTCTTTGTTTTACCAAAAAATTTGTGTAATTTAATTATTCTTCTTCAAAAAATAAATCATCATCAAGGTTAATCTGATGTTTATTTAACACCGAGTGTATTCGTGATACAATCATTTCAATTGCAGCTTTGTTAGAACCATGTGGAATAATGATATGTGCATTACGCTTAGTTGGCTCAACAAACTTCTTATACATCGGACGGACAAATTTACTGTACTGATCAATAACACTATCTACTGAAGGCCAGCGACCTTCGGCAAGATCACGTTTAAGTCTACGAATTAATCTTATATCGCCAGCGGTATCAACAAAAATTCTCAGCTCCATTTGTTTACACATTGTATCGTCAAAAAGCCCAAAAATGCCTTCAACAATAATAATCTGTGCGGGTACTACCGTTTTAGTTTCCGAGTTACGAGTGTGAGTCCTAAAGTCATATTGTGGCATTTCAATTGGCACACAATTAGCCAACGCATCTAATTGTGCCTCCATCAACTCCCAATCCAGTGAATCTGGATGATCGAAATTAACTTTATCCCGCTCTTCCATAGTTAAATGGGAGAGATCCAAATAATAATTATCCTGCATAAACACAGTTACACTCTCTGCACCAGCTGCATGAATAATCTGCTCAGTCACGGTTGACTTACCTGATCCTGAACCACCTGCTACCCCAATAATAAAAGGCTTCATACTTTCTAGACCTCTTCAAAATAAGCTGAAACTGACAGCTCGTCGTTATTAATTGCCGCTTTAACCCGAGCGACGATCATTTCCAAGGCAGCCTTATTTGCTCCATGGGGAATAATTATGTGCGCATTACGTTTGCTTGGTTCAATAAATTGGCGATGCATCGGGCGTACTGATTCAAGATATTGTTTAATCACTGATTCAGTAGTTCGACCCCGTTCGGTAATATCACGTTCCAAGCGACGAATAAAGCGAATATCATCGGCAGTATCAACGTAAATCCGTAGTGCCATATATTTACGCATATTGCTATCCAACAGCGCAAACAAACCCTCAATCACAATGATTGGTGCTGGTAATACCGTTACCGTTTCTGCTTTGCGCGTATCGCGAGCATAATCGTAAGTGGGCATTTCAATCGGTAAACCATTCGCCAAATCATCAATATGCTTAAGCATCAGCTCCCAGTCAAATGAATCAGGATGATCAAAATTTACCTTGCGGCGTTGTTCTGGTGTTAGATGCGCCAAATCACGATAATAATTATCCTGAATGATAACCGCAACTTGTTCACTACCAATCGCACTAACAATGTGTTCGGTAACAGTTGATTTCCCTGAGCCAGACCCTCCAGCTACCCCAATAATAAAACTTGGCATAAATTATTCTTTCACATTAATTCTTAAATAATAAATCTTTTAATACTTTTAATTCATCACGACATTTTGCTGCATCTTCGTATTCCAAATTAAGCGCATGTTGTTTCATTTTCTTTTCCAGCTGCTTAATTAATTTGGTAATTTCTTTTTCACTCAAGTGCTCTGGTAATTTCATGGCAAAATGTTGCTTCTCTTGCTCTTTATACACACCATCAATAATATCATTAATCGGCTTAATAATCGTTTGTGGCGTAATTCCGCGCTTAAGATTATGGGCAATCTGTTTTTCGCGGCGGCGTTTAGTTTCATCAATCGCAAACTGCATAGCTTTGGTGATCTTAGCGGCATAAAATATTGCTAAACCATCACTATTACGCGCCGCACGTCCAATAGTTTGAATCAACGAACGTTCTGAGCGTAAAAAACCTTCTTTATCAGCATCAAATACCGCAACCAAACTCACTTCAGGCATATCTAAGCCTTCGCGCAGTAAGTTTACCCCAACTAAGACATCAAAAACGCCCAGACGCAAATCACGAATAATCTCTACCCGTTCAACGGTATCAATATCTGAATGCAAATAACGTACTTTTACGCCATTTTCAGTATAGTATTCGCTAAGTCGCTCTGACATTTTTTTAGTTAACGTAGTTACCAATACCCGTTGTCCACGCGCTTTACGTAAACCAATTTCATAAAGCAAATCATCCACCTGATGTTCCACTGCTCGAACTTCAATCTCTGGATCAAGCAAACCAGTTGGACGTACCACTTGTTCCAGTAGATTATCCTGATGCTCCACCTCATACTTTCCAGGAGTAGCTGAAACCATAATGGTTTGTGGCATTCGTGCCTCGAACTCTTCAAAACGTAACGGACGATTATCCATTGCCGATGGTAGGCGAAAGCCATACTCAACTAAATTTTGCTTACGTGCACGATCACCATTATACATCCCACCAATTTGTGGAATTGTTACATGGGATTCATCAACGAATAAAATACTATTAAGCGGCAAATAATCAATCAAAGTCGGAGGTGGTTCACCCGGTGCACGTCCGGTTAGATGTCGCGAATAATTCTCAATTCCTTTGCAAAAACCAATCTCCGTCAGCATTTCGAGGTCAAATTCAGTACGCTGTTTAATCCGATAGGCTTCCATAGTTTTACCAATCGCTTCATAATCTTTAATTCGCTGCTCCAGCTCGGCTTTAATCCCATCACAAGCGGCTAAAACAGTTTCAAGTGGTGTAACATAATGTGAGGACGGGAATACTGTAAAGCGACTCAGACGTTGCTCAACTTTACCAGTCAATGGATCAAAAAGAAAAATTCCATCAATTTCATCATCAAACAAACTTACTCGAACTGCTTTATCATAATACTCAGCAGGAAAAATATCAAGCGTATCGCCACGCACGCGGAAAGTACCACGTTTAAATTCGGCATCGGCGCGTTGGTATTGCATGCTCGCCAATTGGCGAATTGCTTCGGTATGGGTTAACTTTTCGCCCTCTTTAACATGTAAAATCATTTTTTGATAAGCGGCTTCGTCCCCGATACCGTAGATTGCTGATACAGTAGCAACGATTATTACATCTTCACGCTCCAAAAGATTTTTGGTAGCAGAAAGACGCATTTGCTCGATATGCTCATTAATCGCCGAATCTTTTTCGATAAATAAATCTTTATGCGGAACATAGGCTTCTGGTTGATAATAATCGTAGTAAGACACGAAGTATTCAACTGCATTTTCAGGAAAAAAATCGCGAAATTCGGCATAAAGTTGCGCCGCCAGAGTCTTGTTATGCACCATGATACAGGCAGCACGTCCAGTCTGGGCAATTATATTCGCCATGGTATAGGTTTTGCCGCTCCCAGTTACACCTAGGAGAGTTTGGTACTGCAGACCATCGTTCAAGCCTTCGACAAGCCCCGCAATCGCAGTTGGCTGATCTCCAGCTGGTTCAAAAGGTTGGTAAAGTTTAAATTTACTATTGGGATATTGGACTATTTTCATGTACGAATTATAACTGATTTTTCATAAAGGTACAAAAAAAGACCGTCAATAAATGACGATCTTTATGAGACAGGCTTGAAATTATTTGACTCTCAGGATTAAAACACATACAAGTAGCTGCCAAAATAAAACATTACTCCAATTAGCTGGTGAGATAACTAATTAGATAACACTATCACGTATAGTATAGCGCTGACCTCCAAACAAGATAAATACTCACCGCCCACCGCGTACAGGCCATACAGAATAAGAACCATCAATACCCTGCGGAGTAGTAGTCCCATCAATCATATACGCAGACCAAGCACCAATACTATTGGACGTAGATGACCAATAATACTCTGCTCTGACACTATTTTCGGCAAATATTCCAGTATCATTTAGCCAGTTTGCCTGATTACTATTTGGCGCTGAATAATTAAATAAGCTCAATAACTCCGTCTGATTTGGTAAGCGCCAATCGCTATAACCACATAAATGGTAAGCAGTTGCGCTAGGATTTGTATTCATTTGCGCGATAAGATACTGTGCTGTACCCTCTTCGGAACTACTTCCCCAGCTAGCTTGTCCAAACAAACTTGCACTCCGAGCCCACATTAATCCAGTTAATCTATCGATAACACATTCTCCTGTTGTATCCACTACAAAACGAGGATCAGGCCATTCTCTACCTACCCCCGCAGTAGCAGTATTCCCTGGTGCAGTTTTAGGAACATAAGCAATATTCGCTGCATGAACCATGATAAGAAAGCTATTTAACAATAAAAATGGAACTATTTTATACTTCATTATTTAACCCGTTTCAATTTTAATTAATACCTAAACTTTATCTAAAGTTATCCCAAAATAGATAATATTATAAACATGTTATCTACTACGAACTGGCAAAATGTAATGAGCTTCACCTCCAGTATTTATGGCAAAAACAATACTCCCATCCACCATATTAACAACCCATACCGACGAACTATTGCTCTTTAGCGTAATTGACCAATATTCGAATCCCTGTATATTAATAAATCCTTCCGTAATTAACCAGGCTGCTACATCACCATATGGAGCTGAATAATTAACCAAGCTCAGTAATTCTGTTTCTGTTGGCAAACGCCAGTCTGATTGCCCACAGAGCTTGTTAGTTGCTGCATTCATATTATTAATTGCAGTATTAACATCTGACCACTTTCCGAAGCTGTTTAAGTTTGCAGTTGTATTTGCATAATTTGGTTGAGCTATTGGAGGACCATTCGAGGTTGATTTAAAACCAATGATTCCGTTTTTTGCCCATTCCAGTCCAGTTAGATTATCTTTTCGAGAATCAGCACATGCCCCACCACCACTTTGCGTTCCTGCTTCAAAGCGAGGGTTGACTGAACCACCACTACCCCAAGTTATCCCTGTATTACTTTCAGTTGCTGAACCTTCCATCGGGGCAGGTAAGTAAACGTACGGTGTAGTTATGATATAACTAATTGTATTACCACTTACCCCAGTTCCACTTATTGTTGCTCCATTAGTTGCAGATAACGTGATCTGCGTGCCATTTGGCGTATATGGGTCAAACTCAGGTAACCCTACAGTACTATTATCAAAACCTGTATACCATGGGATTATGGTAAAGTTACAGCTTGCCGTACCCCCGACGGTCAAAGCGCATGGACTTGGATCTGACACTATCGTCCCAGTAACTGAATTATTCAATGTAGCAGTTAACGTTGAACTGCCAACACCGCTAATCGTTGCCGTAAAAGTTATCGGTGACGTCCCCATTACACTTGTCGGAGTATTACCCGTGAGATTAGTGATTAATATAGAAGTACCATTATAGCTACTTGGTAGCGTTACATTATAAGCTTGCGAAAAGCCGCAATTAGTTCCATCGGTACATGCTGCCCATGGGCTACTACCACTCCAGTTAAGTACCGCTTCCTTATGCGAACTATCTGCATTTCCTGCCATACAGTCACCAGCTACAGTGCCAGGACCGCCGCTATCTGCAGCATAGTTATAATCAAAACGCATCGACTGGACTAGATTGCTCTCAAACGCAGCATATAGTGCGCCACAACCACCAGGATACTTTCCACATAGCGCATAGTTTGAGGCTCCTGTACTGGTATATGTTCCAGCTGGGAAAGTTACTCCGCTACCGCCATTTAGAGTAACTGTTTGCTGTAATCCACCACTTTCGCAGCTATTATTACTAAAAAACTTGATCTCAATACTACTAAAAGTAGTACTACCATTCACCGTAAAGGATTGCTGGCTATTGCTGGTAGCTTTTACTTGCTGACCTGAAGGTGGCGCGTAGGACAGCATCAGCTTATATTCTGCCAAAGGGCTGCTATTAGTACCTAGGGCGTTACTACTACTGCTATTTCCGTTACAGGCTGTCAGTAAAATTACCCCCCCTACAGTTAATGGCAGATACAATCCAAATTTCTTCATCGTGGCAATTCCTTCAAATTATTTCTCCCTTGATTCATGAGCTGTAACAGCTATTAATTTGGTGCTGCAAACAGACCATCATACAAGCCTTCGACAAAGCCCCGCAATCGCAGTTGGCTGATCTCCAGCTGGCTCAAAAGGTTGGTGGTAAAGTTTAAATTTACTATTGGAATATCAGACTATTTTCATATACGAATTATAACTGATTTTTCATAAAGATACAAAAAAAGACCGTCAATAAATGACGATCTTCATAATATTTATGTTAATTCTCATATTATAAAAACAATAACTACCGGAATATGAAGCAAGAGTTAGGCGCAAGGCGACGAAGTGTACTGATAAGTACATGAGAAGCCTTGCAACGAAGCTATTGCAAAATAGTCCGAGTAGTTATAATTTATCTTCTGTCGTTACCGGACAATGCAATAATAATCTGCAACAAGCTAGTAAATAAATTATACAAGCTAACATAAATGCTCAGCGTAGCAGAGATATAATTAGTTTCACCACCGATAATAATTTGGTTAACTTGCCATAAAATCATCAATGATGAGAAAATAACAAACGCACCACACAAGATTAACTGCATCATCGGCGTATGGAAGAAAATCATTGCTATCATTGAAATCAAAATCACGATCCCACCGATTGCTAAAAAGTTAGTTAAAAATGGCGTTTCACGTTTGATCGTAAAAGCAATTGCACTCATCACAAAAAACACGGCAGAAGTTAGCACAGCTGCTAACAAAATTAGTTGGCTACCATTTGGAATGCGTAACGCCACCTGAAATAATGGTCCTAAGAGCAAGCCCATCAAAAGCGTAAATGCCATCAACCACACGATTCCAGCAAAGCTATTACGATTTTTTTGTACCATGAACATTAGGAAATACATCCCACCAATCAAAAGCAAAGTTCCCATAATCGGGCTGCCCAATAAAAAGGCAAATGACATATTAACCCCAATCAAAGCACCAATTGCCGTTGGAATCATTGATAACGCTAATAATAAATAAGTATTCTTCAAAACTTGCTGGCGAATTTCTGCTGACGGTGCCGCCATCGCATACTGTTGTTGCTGATAATAGTTGTTCATATATATTCCTCAATAAAAAACTTACTAATCCTTGTTATTATATAGTACTTTGCCCTCAAAAATCAAGCATGTGGATGCTTATTTAGTTCCAATCTGCAAGATTTGTTAGTACAACAGCTTATAACATTAAATTTAGAACTATAATAAGCAATTCTTTCTATGGCAATTCCAGCTGAATTATTTATTTTACGCTCGGATAAACTAAAGCGGCATGTACAGCCTTAATCACGTCCAATCGACCAACACTTTCTGGCAAAGTTCCTTTGCTTTTGAGCTTGTCGACGAATGCAATCCGTTTATCAGCAGCAATTGGCTTAGCCGTAGATTTAAGAATTGAAATAATCTCTTCTGGGGTTAACTTAGGATTTGCAGATAACATATCAGCCACAGCAGCAGTAACCAACGGTGCTGCCAAAGAAGTTCCATTTTTCCAACCGTAGCCAAAACAAGCAGCACCACTACAACTACTATACTCTTGCTTTGCAGCATAAGTAGTAGTCCAAATGCCAAATCCATCTGTATTATTAATCTGAAAATCACCACCAGATGCGGCAATTGTTACATCACCGGCATTACTATAGCTAGCAAGTTGCCCTAAAGGATTGAGCGCTGCAACCGTAATTACGTTTTTAGTACTATCTTTACAAACGGCAGGAGCTTTTAGCCAATAGTTTTGACCATTATCATTTCCTGCAGTAACAACAGCAGTAATGCCAGCATCATTTAATTGGTTAAAGGCTTCCAAATACTCTACAGGGCAACCATTACTATCTCGCTGATCATAATTATTGGCCTTATCGCTAAAGCTCATGTTAATAACTTTTGCAGGATGCGGATTTTTTATGGTTGGATGGATTCCCCCAGCCCACAGCATGGCAGCAATAATATCGCTAAAATATCCAGCTCTAGCACCTACTCCCTTACCAGACATTCTCACTGGAACCACTTTGGCATCTGGTGCACCACCAGTATTGGCATCAACACCACTGCCTTGTCCAATGATTGCGCCTATTACGTTAGTGCCGTGCCACGAACTATTTTCTGTCTTAGTTTTGCTCTTAAAATAATATTTAATGTCATCATCATTTAAAAAATTACCAGTATCTAAACCATCTGGGCTTGGGTCTAGCCAAGTAACAGCTGGAGGATTTGGGCAAACACCACGCTCTGAACAATTCGCAATAAAGGTATAACCATATTTACCATTCTCACCAGCTTGTAAGTGGCTAACAAAATTTGGATGCGGGACATATCCTGTATCTAAAACCGCGACCGTAACACCAGCTCCCTTATATTCAACAAATGAATTACCATCAAAAAAATCATCGCCATAAAACTCAGTAACCCCTGGTTTATAGACTAAACTTTGCCCACCAGTATATTTACTTTTATCATAAAGGTGCCAATTATACTCATTGAGATTAACTACGCTATCTAGATTTACTAATTCATCCTTTTGTACTAGAGCAACACCAGGAATTTTTTGTAGTTTGGCAATTATCACACTCAACTGAGCTTCTGTCAGAGCATGCTTAAACGTAATAACTCGCCCACCTAAGGCATATGGCGCAGCATCTACTATCTCTACTCCTGTTAACTTAGAAAATAGCTGAATTTTGTCCGCACTTAATTTTTGCATTAATTCTGCCTCAACTTTTTCTTTATCTAACAAATGCTCTCTTTTATTTCTGGCACTATCAATTAATTTTTGCTGAGTTATTGTTGGCTTAAATTTAATAATAAGCCGAGTATCGGTATAATTATTGGAGGTTGCCGCAAATAGCTCAGTTGCAGCCATTAGAGGCAAGGTCAATTTTAATAGATTCAGCGTTGAGAGTTTTTTCATAATCTGCCTTAGATAATTTGTCAATGGAGCCTATCATAATATTTTATAACAGGTACATATATAACCTTTACTTCAATAGCAGATTATATATTAAATCAATTAAATTTGAGAAGCATAAAAACATGATAACACTTATCTATAAAATGATAAATGAATCTAATTCATTATTAACTGATACCATAAGTTAAAATCATGTTCAAGTTTACGGTAAATTAATCAATTCACAAAATAGTCAAAATAGCTGTCTAGTAGTGGCGTTGTTAGACGCAAAATAAATTGCATAACATTCTTGCTAGCAAGAGATTTTCCCTGATAACTATGAATATCTGCCGAACCAAGATAGTAATGCTCACCACCTTCATTATCGCTTTTTTTAAGAAAAATCATAATCTTAAGATTATTATCCCGATAGTTGATAATCTTCATTAATTCTGGAGAAATTGTTGCGCCATAAGGGCGAGAGTACCAAACTAAATCTTGTGAATTGAGAAAAATATTATCATATTTGGCATTCATCTGATTAGCTGCAATTTTTTTATAGGTAATAAAAATTGGCACGCTATTGGCAATAATTCGATAACCATAAATTGAAGTTTCCATTGATAGATTAACATTTAATAATCGAACTAGCTCTTTTCGTGAATATTTGTTATAGAGAATAAAGTCATTATCTTTGGTAATTGATTTATATCCCTCAAAATAACTTAAACCCAATTTTATTGTTTGTAGCACTAATGCTTTAAAACTCGTATTTTCAAGATTCAGGCTAAAATCATTGCTTAATCTAAATTGATTATCATCAGCTTCAAGCAAGCTTATCGAATATTTTTTCTGCAAGGCGTTACTAGTTGTAAGAGTTAGGATATTACGGATAGCAATTTGTTTTTGACTGTTAAGCTCAACACCATATTGACTAGCCAGATTGGCATAAATTAGATTCTCATCATTACATCCAGTAACTAAATTCAATAGTACGAACAATTCATCTGGACGGGCAGCAAAGAGTAATTCTTGAGTAATATAATTAAGATAAGCCAAGCTATTATCTAAAAACATAGCTGCAATATCATCATGATCTTTGAGTAGCTCATAATAATTGTTATACATGATTTTATTCGATTGATTTTGATAACGGAAAATAATTTTGGGATCAATAGAATTGTATCTGCGAAAATCGATTAATTCTGGAATACGATTTAATTTCTTCTTTAATTCCTGATAGTTTTGATTAATAAACTTACGATTAATTTGAATATTATTGATTGATTGGTATATTCGTTCGCGAGTAACCCGATCAAATGAAACTGAAATATTCGAGGGAATTAAAGAGTTAGCTTCACTGACAAATGAACGTAAATCCTCTTTATTATATGAATTATTTCCAGACAATGCTACTGCAATTAAAAAGCTACTGGTATAATTACCGATAAAGTCCAGAACCACACAATAATCTTTGTCGGGGCTTTTACGTAGTCCACGCCCAAGCTGCTGGACAAACACAATGGCAGATTGCGTTGGTCTTAATAGAACAATCTGATTAACACAAGGAATATCGATTCCTTCATTGAAGATATCAACACTAAAAATATAATCAAGATATTCCTGTGGCTTGCCATTAGCATCATATGGTTGATTGGCTAAAAGCTGAATTGCGTTTTCACGACCACGGTCATCATCCGTACCACTTAAACCTAGCGTCTTATAACCAGCTAAATTAAAGTGACGGGATAATTCGTGTACTTCTTCAACTCGTGAGACAAAGATTAAACCACGTACCTTATCATTACCACCATGCCCATACAATTTAAGATTGGCAATTATGTGCCTTACTCGCTCACTATAATTAACTTGATTAAAACAACTATAATCATCCAGATAATTATTATTAACCATCAATTCAGAAATTCCAAAATAATGGAATGGACAGACCAAATTTTCTTCAAGTGCCTCATTTAAGCGAATCTCGTAGGCTATATTATGATCAAATAGTTGATAAATATCAAAATTATCACTGCGCTCGGGAGTCGCTGTCATTCCAAGTAGAAATTTTGGTTGAAAATGCTTAAGAATTTTTTGATAACCTGCTGAACCAGCACGATGAACTTCGTCTATAACTATATAATCAAAATAGTCTACCTCAAACTGATATAAGTATTCATCTTTCTGTAAAGTCTGTAATGAAGCAAAAATAAAATCAGCCTCAAATTGCTTCAGTTCACCAGTTAATTTACCAGCTTTTAATTGTGGAAAAACTTTAGCGTAGCTATGAATTGCAGCATTAAGAATATTTTCCCGATGTACAATAAAAAGCACTCTCTTAGCAGCAAACTCTTTTATGGCAAAGGTGCTTAAATAAGTCTTACCGCTTCCGGTGGCAGATATAATCAAAGCTTTATTCTGGTTTTGCTCGCGTAATCGATTAAGCGCAACCAGAGCTTTTTTTTGCATGCTATTTGGTACTAAAATCTCAGCAAGCGGAGAGGGAGTTTTCTCGAGTTTAACTCTTGCCAACTCATATTTGTTGCGGTATTCTTCGAGTAATTCAGCGCTCAATGGCTGGGATTCAGCATAAATCTGCTGGTAGAGCTCATTCATTTGTTGTGGAATCACTGCATTTTGAGAATACTCGAGGTAAATATTGGTTTCAAAGTTACGGCGCAGAGCGTTATTAGTAAGGTTTGAACTACCAATAATATATGAGGAACTCCCATCTTTATGTTTAACTATGTATAATTTAGGATGATAGCCCGAAATATCGGCAATACGTACCTCCAGATTATTAATCCGAAGCATAAATTCAAAAACGCGCGGACTATTAAAATTATTCATAAACCCAGTTATAATCACTACCTTCACTTGTTTTTCAAGTAGCTCTTTTAACTCATTTAAAATCAGATATAAACCATCTGGGGTAATAAATGCGACCAGAATAATGACTTCAGTTATATCATTGGTTTTTAAGAGATAGCTTAGTTTAGAATAGACGTATTTCTTTTGTTTGGGTTGATTAGTTAATATTTCCTGCTGATTCATCTTTATACTCAATCAGATTCATTATACTGGGTCGTTGTTTTGCTACTCACTTACGGCTAGTAGGCTTCGCAGCAAAACGCCTACCAGTATTTCAAATCTGTTTCGAGATACATCGCTGTAATTTTAGTGCTTGGCGATAAAATCATCAATCAGGCGACTAGCGATTGAGAGATGGGTTGAAGGACGTCCGGGAATTTCATCTTTGCTGAAAAAACCAGCTGCACGCATTTCATTAGTATCCAAGACAATTTCTCCGCTTTCATATTCGGCGGTGAATGCAACCATCAGCGAATTGGGGAATGGCCAATATTGTGAACCCCAGTACTGGACATTTTTAATTTTAATACCAACCTCTTCAAAAACTTCGCGATGCACGGTCTGTTCCAATGATTCACCGACTTCGCAAAATCCAGCTAAGACACTCCACATTTCGGGGGCGAAGTGATTGGCTTGCGCCATCAATAATTTATCACCACGAGTAATCGCAACTATCATAGCAGGTGATATACGCGGATAAATCTCATGCTCACAACTACTACAGTGTAGCCATTTACCTGAAGCAGATAAACTGGTTTGTTGTCCACAGCTCCCACAATAGCGATGTGTATTTTGATAAAACAGCATTTGCTCAGCATGGATGATCTTTTCGATCATTTCCATGCCAAAGAAATTTAATGCCTGCCGTAGATTAACTAAGTGCAGCTCTGGAAATAAGCCTAAATCGATATCAGCGCTAACTGAACCCAAGATATTTACACCATCAATCTGAATCAGGCTTGGCTGATAGCTTAAAGCTTTTAATTGTGCGCTATCTGGTAGACACCAACCACCGCTAGTAACCGCGCGGGTTACCAACAATGATTTGCCAGCAAAAATTAAGTTCACGACTTAAGCGCGCAATAATTCATTAATTGAAGTTTTGCTGCGGGTTTTAGCATCCACGCGCTTAACGATAATTGCTGCATAAGTAGAATGACTACCATCCGCACTAGGTAAGCTACCTGAGACCACTACCGAATACGCTGGAACACGTCCATAAAAAGTTTCGCCAGTTGTGCGGTCATAAATACGCGTTGATTGGCTGATAAAGACCCCCATGCTGATTACTGAGCCCTCTTCAACGATCACACCCTCAACAACTTCAGAGCGCGCTCCGATAAAGCAGTTATCTTCAATAATCGTCGGATTAGCTTGTAATGGCTCTAGTACGCCACCAATGCCAACGCCACCAGATAAATGAACATTTTTACCAATTTGCGCGCATGAGCCAACCGTAACCCAAGTATCAACCATAGTTGCTTCATCAACATAGGCACCAATATTGACATAACTTGGCATCAAAATCGCATTTTTGGCAATATATGAACCTTTGCGCGCTAATGCTCCAGGCACAACCCGGAAACCACCCGCGGCAAAATCTGCCTCGCTATAATTTTCAAATTTTAATGGAACTTTATCATAGAATTTGGTAAAGCCAGCTTCAACCACTTGATTTTGATTAAGTCTGAACGACAATAACACTGCTTTTTTTAGCCATTGATGAGTTACCCATTCGCCATTGATTTTTTCGGCAACTCGTGCTTTACCATTATCAAGTAGCTCAAGAGCCGCATCAACTGCTTGACGCAACTGAACATCACTGCTATCTAACTCAGGTAATTTATTAAACGCTGCTTCGATAATATTTTGTAACTGCTGCATAACTAGTACTCCATCCAAAAATTTAATACCGAATTATACCGCAGATAATTAAAATACGATGAATTGTGTGATGGAGAAACTATTAAAAATAAAAGGCTCGTAATGAGCCTTTTATCTGGGTTTAGGTTTTAGAAACCAGTTTTACCGTTTACTTCAAGTTTTGAATCAAGGAATTGGCTTCCGTTCTTTCCATTGGTAAAAGAAATTTTAGTATCAGCAGCTGAGAGACCTTTATCATAGATCAAGGATCCAGTATCGGATTTACAATCATTTGTCATACATAATAACTGCATTCTAAAAGAAAAATAGAATTTGGCATATTGCGGTACATAATCACGGTTCATATCATTTTTAATCACCCATACACGACCAACGTTATTCTCATCTAAGGTGCGCATATATGTATATAAATTATTAGAATATCCTGTTGTACTTGAAGAATTACCCCAATAGTCGGCTAAATAGAACATAGTTTGTAGCTCTAATGCGCCAGCAACGCTACTTGGAAATAGAGGTGTAAATAATTTACGCTCGTAATCTTTGCCATCCCGTTTTATGTGGATTCCATTAGTATTTGGAAATATAGAGTTAGCCCTAAGTACAACAGTAGTTGGATAACCTGAACTATTGTTATTAATTGCAGTTGTTTGATTAACAAAATATTTTCGTGATATAGTATCCCCATCTTTAGGATTCTCTACCTCTACAGACTGCCTCTCCCAATCTGTATGTGCAAAAGCATCTGAGTTATGATCTGTGAAGAAACGCTTTGGTACTAATACACCGAGAACATTAATGACTTCTGCATCTACTGTTTTAGTATTTGGATTAATATAATGGTAATTAGACGTAATTTGATCTTTAAAATCAGACGTGATCTTGTCTCCAACTCTGCCATCTTCTATATTACCAAAGCAAGTTGTAGTTATGTAGGGACTAGTTCCAGCTGGTGAATTAGGTCCATACCAAGCAGTAATTTGAGTGATATCCTTAGACATTTCTTTATCTCGGATATTACACGCAGAAGTTGCTTTAATATTAGCTATTAGGTTTTTATCTAAACCAGCTAATGGATCATAAAGCGCGGTTTTGGGAATAAATTTATCAATTGCAGCATTCGTGCTTGTGATTGTAGCGTCATCCAACGTTGCAAATCCACCTGATGCTTCAGCTCCAAAAGTTTTCTTGTAGTCAGCAAAAGATGATTCAACCACATCTGCTGTCACTCTCAATTTAGTATATATCTCTAGCACGCTATAATTACACTCAAGACGAGTGGCTATGATTTCTTTAGGCATGGTACTATAATTTCCGCAACGTAGATCCAAGAAGCTTTTTGCTTTGTCACTATTATTCACCATGTTTTTATAATCGGTAACAATAGTTGCAGAATTCTCAACGAATTTATCGACTTTTTCTTTGAAAGCTTTATTTTTCATTGCTTGCTCTACTCCGCCATATGATGCCGCTAGTGATTCTAAGCTATCATGAACTTTTCCATCTTTTCCTGGGGTTTTTAATAAATCAATATAATATGACCGGATGATAGTATCAATTTCATTGGTATTGTTTGTTAAATTATTTGTAATATATGTACCGATTTCTGCATTGCGCCATTCGTCTCTAAATTCTTTGATCTCGGCATAAGCCAGAGCAAGATCTTTCGCTAGTGCATCTAATTTGGCATTTATTTCTGTAAAACTGGCTGAATAATCTGTGCTGCCAGAAGGGCATGCAATATCTGCCACTGTGCCAGCACCTTTAGTAAATAGAGCTAAGCCAGGAATTGGTACAAGAGAATTCAAAGCACTAGTTACAAAATCCATTGAGCTTTTAAATCCTGCACTGCAAAGAGGGTTAGCGCCTGTCTCTTCTTCAGCCTGTGCACTCTTTCCTGACTGCACACCTTTCTGCGCAAAATTAGTACCTTTAACCATAGGCTTATCTTGGTTAACAACTCGTGTAGATTGTGGATTAATTAATAATGGTTTATTACTACTAACCTGTTTTACCAACTCTTTTATTACAGCGCTATCATTCGTACTGTTACCCAAGAAGTCCAGATAATAATCACCGAGTGCAGTAAATGGATCTTTTTCATCCTTGACATCATAGAAAGAAGTTGCCAAATTAGTAAAGGTAATTTTAGGAGCGCTAGTTTGAATTTTAACAAACACATATCTACCCAAACTTGCTAAATCAGCTTGCGCATCTATTGATGTCGAATTCTTGCCAAGATTAGTAAAACTATACGCTGAAGCTAATTTGTTGTTACTATCATAGAAAAAGAAGGTTCTATCATTTGCTATTAATTTCTGGTCAATGTTAATGGTACAAACACTATTAACTGCGCAAGACTTTCCTTTGGTTGTTGTAAATAATACTTTTCCAGTTTTGTCTTTTAATACTGCAGATGTAAGCACTGTGTTGGTTCTATTTACCAGGTTAAATTTTAATTTTCCAGTTTGAGATTTGGCCGTTTTACTTTGCTGTGCAGCAGCATTTCCTGATGTGCCTGCTTTACCATCATCTCCTACACCACCAAACCAATTTGAAAAACTTATAGCATTTGCACTGACTGCCATAGCTGAACATAGTGTTATCAATAAAATTTTAGGCTTTCTCATACTAATTTTTCCTTTATTAAAGCATTATCTCAACCTACCGACTGTATTATGCATTCTTTAGAAATAATTCACAATAGATGATTTTGTCTATTCGGATCCAAACCATCTTTATAACTAATATTACATACTAGAATGCAACAGGTGAAAAGATAACTCCCTCGGTTCAAATTAGAGTTTATTTAGTTACGACCAGCGAAAGTTACGCTATTCAGACTGATGATTGTGCTATTTAAAGCCCATGATTGTGTAGCGAAACTAGCAATATATGAGCTAAGTGTCGGCGTAAAAGTACCGCTATTAATCGGATACCAGTCAAGACTAATACTACCATCTGGATACCAACTACTTGTAGCAGTTGGCGAATATGAACCATAACCATAAATTGTACCAACCATACTCACAACGCTAGTTGATTCAGCATAGACTTCTGATCCAGTTTGTAAATATTTAAAATCTGGGTTAGCACTAAAACCGCTATAACCACTAAAATGACTCTGTGGCCAATAACCCATGTCAATCGCCGATTCAAATTGATAACTGCCACTAACTAGTTTAAATGGTGTAATAAATAACTCATACCCTGAACCATCTTGATTTTGCTGGTATTCAAACTTATATTGAACATCACTAAGCGGGGCACCAAAAGCTGGAGTCCCTGGATTTTGAATAAACCCTCCTGCTAAATTATATTGATTACTTTGAGAGTTAGAACCATAAGCATTCGGTGTTGAAAAAGTAAATAAAGTAGTCGCTGAATTAGCCGTAAAATAATTACTATAAATCCATCCAGTTTCTAGTGATTGAGTTTGGTTGGTACCACCATTGGTAGTTATCCACCATAATTGATTTAATTGGTGGCTGCCATTGGCAGGAACTATTGGCGTTTGTCCATTATTATTTAAAATAGTAAACACAGCATTGTTTGGAGTAATTAAATTTATTGGACTTAAAACATATGAATAACCAGCATCACTATAGTTTAAAGAATGTGAATTAGTTGTGTTTGAGGAAACTTTTTTGAATAAATTACCGTTGCTATAAGCAGCAAGACGCGCACGCGAAAGTGCAATATCACCACTAGGACAAGCATTGGTATCGTAAGCAAAAGAAGGTAAGCTTCCTCCAGAATACTGAACCATCCGCTGTAGCGCTGCTGCTTTAACTTCAGCTGTAGCATAAAAGAGAGATGGTTGTTGTTCAAATGGAATACAATCAATAACAAAACCATTACCAACAATAGATTTATCAATTGTTACATGACTATAATAATATGACGCAGTCTCAATTGATTTGGCAACATCGGCATCCGCATTAACAATTTTGGCAAGCATTGCACTATAGTAACCTGGCGACATTCCCTCCTCGGGACCATAATACTCATCGTATACCGCGGCAGAATTACCGCTATTACAAGCACTAAGTAACGCAGCAGATAATGTGGCAATAGCCATCAGTTTTAATTTATGTTTCATTTGCTTCAACCTAAAAGATGAATTGATTTTAGAATAACATAAATTATACTATACTCTTCGTCTTTGAATCTTAGGATTTGTCGGATTTCAAAAAATTCTTATATAGTTCAGCATAAAGCGTATAATGATCAATACTAAAAAAACATCATCACTATTTAGCTCTGGCGATTCAATGTCACATTAGCGTGATTGCCCAGAATATCAATAAAATTAATATTTAATTGCTGGTTAGCAGATTGCGTTACGCTGACAATCTCTATCGGCAAGGATTTCCCAATATATCTACCAGATAAAAATGTTTCGCTGGCTGCCATACTTTTATCCGCTGTTTGCAAATTGCCTGTAATTGATACTTCACCATCTGGAATATTCATGCTTAAATTGATGCTACCATCAGCACCAATTTTTCCGCTACTAATGGAACTGAACCCTCCAGAGCAAAGATTCATGCTACCAAAATAATCTGCAGACTCAAATTGCTTGAGTTCATCATCAGATTGAAGAAAACAATTAGGCTCCAATTTGAGAGTAATTCTACCTGAATCGGTTCCCAAATCACTCCCCATGGTCGTATAATCAGCAACTAAAAGACCATTCTGATAATTGCAATTACGTAAAATAAGCTTTCCATGTTCACCATTAGTTAGGTTACTTGGTGCAGAATAGCACTCTGCAGAATCGGTTTTTAAAACTCCTGAGCTCACTGCAATTGACGAGCTTGAGTTACCATCTAGATTAAAATAAAATTTCTCTGCTCCATTGGCATCAAGTACACCATAAATTTTGCCATCACCTATTCCATTACTTGATTGAATATCGCCACCATATACACCTTTTACGGGATATACCTGCAATGTTGAGCTCGATTGAATCACAGACTGATCTGCTCCACTATTACAACCGGACAACGAGCCAATCACGATAGCTGCCAAAGCAGATAATCTAAAGATTCTTCTCACAGGTTTCTCACAAGATTTTATAAGTTATATGAATCAAATTCGGTACGCAGCTTTGGTCATAACTTTGGAGCTCAAAGTCATTACTTTCTTAACTACATCTGGTAATTCGGCAGCACCAAAATCATGCGCCATATGCGCATGTTTGATTTCATCTTCTTTCATCTGCTCCAAAATCGCCCGACTTTTATTATCATGTTCAGGTAATTTTTCCAAATGATCTGCCAAATGTCCCTCCACCTGCTTTTCGGTTTCCTCGAGAAACCCCAGGTTCCACTTATCGCCCAAAAGCCCAGCACTGATTCCAATCGCCAAACTTCCTGCATAAAATAATGGATTAAGTAAACTAGTTTTACCACCCAATTCGTGAATTCTTTGTTCAGTCCAAGCTAAATGCTCAACTTCTTCATATGCAGCATGAGCAAAAGCATCTTTATTACTTTTATCGCGAGCAGTAATTGCCTGCCCCTGATAGAGACCTTGAGCACAAATTTCACCGCAATGATTAATCCGCATTAAACCAATAATATGTTTGCGCTCCACGTCACTAAATTCACCATCCTGAATACTATTATCTGGATGCGGACGTTTAGATAAAGGCTTGTGGAATAAATTCTTAAAAATTTTATCGACTTCTACGATTGCACGATCTAACATTTTACACCTACTCTTTATTTGCTTTTATGGATAATTCCAAGGTATAATTATACATCTTACAAACTTTTTTAGGAGTTCTTAATGAATTTAAAAAATATTGAAATCGGTTCTGCTGAAGAATTTAACGTTGTTATTGAAATCCCCGCTGGTGCTGCACCAGTAAAATACGAAATGAATAAAGAAGCTGGTGTGCTTTTTGTGGATCGTTTTGTAAGTACTGCTATGTCTTATCCAGCTAACTATGGTTTCATTCCAAATACTTTATCTGAAGATGGTGACCCAGCTGATGTGGTTGTGATTACTCCATATCCAGTAGCGCATGGCAGCATGATTAAATGCCGTCCATTAGGCGTATTACGCATGGAAGATGAAAGCGGAATTGATGCGAAAATTATCGCGATTCCAACTAAAAAAGTTTGTGCTATGTATGCTGAAGTTGAAAAAATTGAAGATTTACCAGCGCTACAAATCCAACAAATCGTTCATTTCTTTGAAAACTACAAAAAACTTGAAAAAGGTAAATGGGTAAAATTGTCTGGTATCGAAGATGCTAAGGCAGCGATTAAAGAAGTTCAGGATTCGATTGATCGCTATAAATAAACATCGATAGTTTTAAAGACTTAAATTAAACAACCCCTCAACTATTTCACAGTAGTTGAGGGGCTTTGTTATTGTTTTTTTTATAATTAATATGTAATTGATGGTGTAGCTGGAATTCCTACAGATATTGGAGTCATACCTGCAGTTGCACCACTTGCAGACTGTGGAACAAAACCTGTACCAGTCGAATACACTGCTTTTAATGGTGCAAGACTTGAAGGACCACCCACAGTTTGTACCGGAGCAAATGACTGACCTTGATCTTTTGATACTAGTAATTGATTAGTAGCTGTTGAATCAGTTGAATTTACCGTAGCAATCAATTCAGTTCCTGTGCTTGCCATAGTACCAATACTATAACCACTTGACATTGATGATGTATTTGAGCTACTCCACGTAGCCCCATTATCAGAAGAGTAAACCGCACCATTACTTCCAGAGGCTGTCCATGATGATGAGGCATCAGAGGTAGCCGTGATTGAGGTCAAATTTTGAGTAGTTCCGCTAGTTGCAGCTCTAAAATTCTGCCCATCATTCGTAACTAGGATAGTTCCACTGTCACCTGCGACGATACAAGTTGTATAGTTACAAGCGATATCATTAAGATTATTCATGGTATTACTGGTAATTGAGGTAAAATTTTTCATGTCAGTTGAAGATAAGATTGTTCCAACATCACCAACTAAAATATATTGAACGGCATTAGATGATGCGCCCCAAGTTTTTGAGACAATATCATTTAGATTATTTTGGGTGGTAGAAGGAACAGTAGTTACCGAAGAAGGAATAGTTGTTCCACTTGTACTACTTGTCTCACCGTGAGTAATATTTCCTGTATTACCGATAGAATAGATATTATTGTTGATTGAACCATCATAAGACCCACTGTTAATAACTACTGTTGAGTTAGCTATCACAATACTAGTAGCAGGCGATTCTGTTTGTAACTTATAGGCATTTAAACTTTGTTTAAGAACTGGTGTCCAGGTTTCTAAATTATTACTCATAAAAATCCCCTCACTTGTCGCAAGCGAGCAAATATATGCATCACACTTCAAATCATTAATCGTCGCAGTAGATGGAATACCAGTTGTTGCAACTTTATAAAACTGATTATTAGAATTAACATACAACTGATTATTTGTATCAAATGCTACCACGCCCGCTGATACTGTCGGAGTAGTGCTTGTTGAACCAGAGCTACCGCCATTACACGCTACCAGAATGCCAGCTGAGATTAACACGACTAAGGTCATCTTAATTGGATTTTTCATTTATTTATGTCTTTCATAAAAATTATTACACGTATTTGTTATAATAAACTACACTTTGCTTATTTAAACCAACTTAATATTTAACTAAATAATTTCACTTAGTCTCTTATTCCGATGATAATAACAATCCTTCATCTTTAAAACTAAACATATTGTAGCTAAAATAGACTTTAATCACAATCATCATTTTTGATGAGGTAAATTTGTAAAAAGCCTTGAAGCAATTCATAATTCAAAAATCTGTTTACATCGGCATGAAAAAAGCACGGATTTAACTCCGTGCCGATTTTTATAGAGAACTATCTATTTTGTTATTGAACCTGTTACTGTAGTCTTATTTTGATCAGACATTATAGTAACATCTGAATTATCATTATCAAATACTACTTGTGTACCATCAGTCCAAGTTAAGGTTGTTTTATTATCATTATCACCTGTTCCATCATCTTTCCGACTGCAATATTCAGTTACACAAAATACACCTACCGCTTGTGCCGAAACTTGATTTTTTTGATCAGGAGCACTATCATCATCCGTTTCTTTTTTAGTATCAGAAGTTTTATCTGTCGTTACTTTAAAGGCAAAAGTTTTACCATGATAATTGCCCAAAAACCAATAAGCATAACCAAAAACATGATCCCAAGGATTAGCATCCGTATAATACCAAGGAGCATTAACATTAGTACCACCAAAATAACTGCTATCATATCTCGTCCTCTGAATATTAGTATCACTAACCCCAATATGACCATCACCGTATGAAGGGATAAGAGAGTCATACGAAAAATCTTCATCTAGTGTATGAAACCAACCATTAGTGTCTGCATCGGTGGCAGATGAACTATCAGTATACTTATCAATATAAAACTTTAAGCCACTAGTTTGAGAACTAATATCAAATCGCTCCCAATATCTAGCAGTATCTTTACTCTTTGATTGCTTTTCAAACTGCACCCAAGAAGCGGCAAGGATATTCATTGATTCTTTATTTGCCCAATAATAACCTGGAGCAAATTCAGATTTACGTTCGAATGCGATATGCTCCACATCGCTAGAATCAAGCGCATCTGTTGAAAGATCATTGGTAAAATCATTAGTAACACTTTCATATTTGATATTATATTGACCATAACGATCCAAAGTTTTACCATCTGCCGAATGATAAGGGATTTCAAGCATGATCGTTGATGATTCGTATTTAGTCTCGGATTCGCTACCTGTTTTTGATTTTATACAAATTGCATTTAGATCAATGATACCATTTGAAGTACCACCATTGGTATAGGATTGGTCAAATTTCAGTTTGCTGACAGTACAAACTCCTGCATCCGCCGAATTGCTATTAAAAGTTGTTGAATTAAGCAATGGTTTACTTGAAGAAAACATCTGAGTATTTATCATAGTGAATAGTTCAGTATTACTAATACTTGAGAAATAGGTATTTACATTGTTATTAAGATTAGTAAATTTTGAAGCATATGCAGTATCCAGTGTTATAACCGACTGTTCAAAACCTGATTCGCCACTTCCAGAAATATTACCCAAATTAGAAAACTCAATTGAAGCATTACACGCATAATGATAGGCTAATTGAGCTAATTGCATATTATATAGTTCTTGATATGAACCGACTAAGTGTGTTGCATAATATTTCACAGTATAATTGTAGCGGTTAATATATGACATAAAGTCCATTGATTTAGGAAACGTTGATACCATTGCATTTTTATAATTAGTCTTGGCAGTGGCTACTTTCTTGTACGCAGAAGCATCACCCAAAGTAGTGGATTCTGCCGAGTAGGTTGTAGTAAAAGTAGTAAACATAGTATCTACATCGTATTGAGAATCTGTTCCAGTAGTTGAAGAGGTAACATCAATCGCATCAATAATTGCTACATCATTACAATGTTGTCCAGCATAAGCGTAAAGTGAACTTAAATCTGTAGCTGAGCTGCTGTCACTACCAAATACATTAGCAGTAGTAAATTCTGAATATTTAGCTTGTACATCAGAAATACTGGTTTGAACTAAGGTGAAAGAATCAGTTAATGCATTGCCTGTATATGCTTTATAAAACTCACTAATGGTATCCAAACTAATTGCTGAAATATTCATTGATGTCTCAAGCTTAGCCAGTATTTGATCAAGTTTTTCACTAATTTCTTTCATGTATTTAATCGAGACATCTTCTTGAACCCCAAAAATTAAGTTTTGGAGAACTCCTGCTGCCCATGTTGCAGGAAAGGCAGCAAATGCCATACCAAATGCTCCTTCATTACTTTTCAATATCCAATTTACGAAGGCATTTTCTGTCGGACCTGGTTTTGGCTCAGCTTGGAGACTGCTACCAGCTAAGAGTTTATTACTACTAGAAACAGTTTTCGCTGGAGTTGTTCCTCCAGATTGTACTGCACCTGAAGATCCACTACCACAAGCACTTAAACCAAAAGCTGCCGCTGCAACTAAACTAATTAACTTCCGTTGTCTCATGATTAACTTCCTATAAAGAGATACCGAACTGGCTAACGCTATTTTAAGATTAATCCAGTAGATTCACAATCATCACTTTTGATGATTCACTCATAGCCACAAAACACTAAAAAATTGGAACTAGAAACAACAAGGCAAAAATATAACAAAAAACGTAGACAGCAAAAAGCCCCTTACTGAATAGCAAGGGGCTTGGTTAAGGTTTAGTTAAATTTAATTCACTTTCTCTAGTGCACATGAGTTATAAGTAGGGTTAACCATTACATTATACGTATGCCCAGTTTCCAACGTCTTAGTACTTAATGTAGTCTCACATTTTATCTGCGTATCTGACTTGCTCTTGCTTTCATTATTATATTTATTAATGTATAACGCAGAGACTGTTATCGAGTCAGTATTTGCAAACAATAAATCCAAATTATTGCTGTCAGTCACATACGAAGAAGTATTTGGATCTTGTGAAGATGCTAATGTCCCCCATGATTTATTACTACCAGCCGCCAGTGCAGTATCTTTACCAGTTGAGCTCAAACCACCAAATTCATAATTACCACTACCAAAATTTAAACTAACCGTTGCATAAGGATAGCTGCCCGTACCATCTCCAGTGTTAGATACCTGTAGAATAAAATATTTACCACTTGGAGTACTACCGCTCTCAGCACCGTAGATCGTAGTACTAAAAGCTCCTTTAACTGCATAGTTATCATTATAATCAGTCGGATCATAATCGGTATTTAGTGACCACATCATAACACCATCAAAATATTTATAATTGGTGGTATCGGCAATCATTTCATCAATACTAGTCTTAAACTGAGTCAGAATTGAACTCTGGTCATAAGATGTTCCTGGTGCTACGCCAAACATATTTGCCGAACTAAACGCACCACCAGCATTAGCAACCGTTCCGATAACTAAGTTAGTTGCTTCAGGAATACATACACTAGTAGTACTATTAGTGTATGCAGAACAATCAGATTTAGTGCTGTTGTTTAGAGCTTTAGCTGCAACCTTAATGAATCCAACTTGACTTTCTGCATAGCCATCAATTGTCCAATTAGGTGTGTTATAAGTTTGAACAAAAACATAGTCAACATAATTAGCGGCAATCGCAGGGGTAAAGTTACTTTGATTAGAATTAGGAGAACCAGAAGTTAGCACTAGATTGCTTGGATTGCTGCTATCAACAGTACTGCCACTAGATAAGTACACTTGTGGTGCTACACTCACCAGATAGCCTAAATCACTAAAACCTTTAGCAAGAGCCTTAATTTGATCAGCGGTAAACCCACCTTCAAGATCTAAATCAACACCGTTAATTTTAGCCGTAGATAATTGGCTATTATAGCTTTCAATCTGCGCGCTGATATTGCTCACCACTTTTGCAGTATCAGTCATATCGCTGGCTGAACCAGTAGCACCACCAATACTTAACAGATTAACTGTACCAGTTGACTCACTATTTAGTGCTGTCTGAATTGTAGTTAAATAACTCGTATTAATTGATGAACTACTGGTATCTGCAAAGCCAAAGATTAATACATTGGCAGCTTTATAACCACCAGATTGAATCAGGGCTACAGCACCTGAAGCAGACATATCAATATACGATGCTTTAATCATTGAACCTTGCGCCACGCTTACGCTTGCTAATCCAACTACGGGAGAACCAGCCAGCCCTGTTGCGATTAATTGCACTTGTCCAATTCCGTTACTAGCTGAGGATTGAATTTGCAATTTATCTGTATCTACCGATTGCCTATTTAAGGTTGCGGAAGATAGCGGATTAGAGATTAACGCTTTCAAACCAAGTTTATCTAATGAAGTTGGTCCAGTTACCGTCACTTTTGCTGATGCAATATGGTTTGTATCCATACTCAAAATATTTGATGACAATTTAACCTTGGTTCCATCCGGTAATTGAGCACTCCCATCAGGCAAGAATTGTACTTGCGTAGTCGCCGTATTTGCAGGAACAGAACTACTACTCCCTGATGAACACCCAACAATCGCAATACTGCCAATTAATCCAGCGCCAATCAGAATACTATTAATAATTTGCTTTCTCATTTATAATCTACCTCAGAAAAGTTAAAGAACCCTAACAAATCGGATTATAACTAAAAGCCAAATTGATTAACAATCATCATTTTTGATGAGGTAAACTCAAACTCAACAAATTAAGCATAATGCATTAACCAACTGGTTAATGCTTCATCAAGTGCTATAACCGACGGTGCCCATAGTGATGAGGGAATACTCAATGGAAATCCAAGCGCCAAAGCAGCTTCAATAATTAATTTTGTATTTGAGGCAGAAACACCAAATTTTATACTTAGCTGGTTACGGATAATGGCTGCAACAGTAGCTCTTGTGATATGTAAGATTTGGGCAATTTGTTCTTGGGTTATTCCACAAATCAGCAGAAATAGTACTTCATCTTCGCGATTCGAAAGCTTTATGTTATTATTCATTACAGGAGGAATATTCTTGGTAAGGATGTGCGCCACATGCTCTTGATAACTCGCCAAGCGGTGATTAAGCGCAACGCTTTGTATCGCAATAACATTGCCAATATTATCAAAAACAGGAATAAATGTCACTAAATAACTTCTAATTCCTTTATCATATGGTAACGAATCAATAAAACTTGCAGGCAAACCAGTTTTTAAAACATATTGCTGAATCCGAAATATTTTTCGCGCATAACGGTGAATATGAAATTTTGTTTGTGAATTATACCATTCTCCAAAATACCAAACTGCGGTATCAATTCGCGCATAATACTTATATGAAGCACCGACCAATTGCTCCCAACTATGCAAACCTATTGATTTAGCGCTCTCATTGGTAGCAAAGATTGTTTCATATTTATAATCAACTATAGTAGCACACATATTTACTGAAACACAGCTCTTGAAATATGGAGCAACTGTGTTTTGTATGTAGTCATCAACCTTCACAGTATCAAATTTCTGTTTTGGAACATAATACTGATGATTTATCCACTCATTTTCGAATAAATGATAGCAAAAGTGCAGCATAGATAATGGATGAGCAATTCCTGATACTTTATCTAAAGCTGCATCCTTTTTAAAGCCGAGAGATAGTAAAGTAGCATCAAAGTTTTTATCATCAATAACGTATAGTAATAGATGTGATACATATAATTGATAGAAAGAATAATCGACAAACCAGCTTAAAACATCAACTAACGAATCTTCACTAACAATACTATCAAGTACCTGACAATATACCTCTATTGCCAGATTATTCACAGATTTAACCCACAGAATACCGACAGTATTTTCATCATCTATCAAACCAATAACACAATCTGATTTATCCACATAACTCTTAATGTAATCTTGGCTAAGATCTTCAGCCCCAGATAAGACATCGTTAAATATATTAAACTTTGCTGAATGCGTATTGCAATATTGATCATAAAATTGGTAAATTTTATCAACATCATCAACATAAAGTTTACGTGCTATTAGCTGTGGTGTAATATACCAATCAGTATCCGCAGCAAAACTTAATACACTCATCAACAACCTCAAACAAAATAACACGAATAATTAGACTAATATCTGAAACATTATACAACATACATTTAATTAATTCATAACCAAGCTTATTAATAATATGAGCTTATTTGATTGTTGTAACACGTAAGCATTTATTCTAGATGGATAAATAGCTATTCACTCAAACAGAATAACCACAAGATAGACTATTAACTGTAAGTATATCATGGTAGATATAAGTTAACTAAGAATCATTCACATCTAAAATCACTAGAATCATCGTGAATTTATAGTACAGAGAGGTCTAAAATCACATATAATGGTGATCATCAAAATACTTATTTGAAGAAACTATGCAAAACTCACTACTCGCGACTAATATTGAAAATGATTATCTCAAAAATAAAATAATTCCTGAATTTAAGATCATGATAGACAGGGATATCTATTCTTTAATTATTAATCGACAACATCAAATAGAGGTATGCACCAATAAATCTGCGCAATCCGTGGGAATGAATAGCTGGGAAGATTTAATTGGCTACAGCTTTAAGGAGTTTCAAGATAAAAATAGATTAACAGAGATTTTTAAAGAGTCTTATTCTGCGGTTCTTAAAGATGAAATCGATGTATATGTAGGAAAGCTCTTAATGCTGCAGGAAATAGTATTTAGCTCTTGCAAAGTCGTTCAATTTATTGATATGCTGCCGTATAATAATCAATTCCTGACCTATATCACGACATATACACCAATTATTAGTCCCGATGGCGAAGTTGTAGCCATCCAATCTTTTTCTATTCAGAGCTATGTGTTAAGATTTCAAGGACACATCTCTTCACCGAATGAAGTAGCAAAACCCGATAAATTAAATAACTTTACCAATCGTGAGCTGGAAATCTTGTTTTTGTTAAGTAATGGCGCGACTCAGGATCAAATCGCACAAATCCTCAATATTTCGCGGGGAACGATTGCTGCCGTAGTATCTAATCAACTCTGCCCTAAATTTAAGATCGCAGGAGCTAATACCCGCTTACTCACCGAAGCGGCAATAAAAGCAGGACTGTATAAACACATGCCGCAATCATTATGGCGCCCCTGCTTAATTGTTTTAAATTATGATCTGCTGGGTATTTTTTCAGATGATAAATAATGATACATACTCATAGTATTAAATTATGGGCTTACGGTTTTATTGCGATGACGCTCAGCAATCACTTCGGCAATATCATCTAAGTTCATACCTTGAGCATGCAACAACACCAGTGAATGATAGATTAGATCGGTCATTTCACCAAGATAATCTTCACGTGTTTCAGCTAATGCCGCAATTACAACCTCAACAGCTTCTTCGCCAACTTTTTGGGCGACTTTATTTAACCCACGACTGATTAGCTTGTGCGTGTAACTATTTTCAGTTGGATTGGCAATCCGTTCTTGAATAACCTCATCCACCATTCCGATGTGGCTTAAACCTGGCATTCTTTGCTCGCTAAAACAAGATGTGCTGCCAGTATGACAGGTTGGTCCACACGGTTTTGCCATTACCAAAATCGTATCTTGGTCACAATCAATGAAAATATCTTTTAATAGCAAATAATTTTCGCTGGTTTCACCTTTTACCCACAGCCTTTGCTTGCTACGACTGAAGAAAGTTACTTTTTTGGTATTGATAGTTTCTTGTAAAGCTTCCTGATTCATATAACCCAGCATCAAAACCTGCAGTGTTGCATGATCTTGTACCACTACAGGGATTAATCCATCCGAGCTTTTGTTAAAATCAATTGCGTTAATATCGTGTATCATTATTTTTTCCCCATCTATTGATAGATCATTCGTTACAATTGTTATTTAGTTCATACCTAGTTTCATCGTCAGCAACCAGTAAATTTAAACATTCATTTTGGCTGGGGATAACAAATTACAAACCATATACTTACAATTATCCAAGCACCATTAGCAGTAATTTTACCATATATTACAAAATGCCATTTTGCTTGACCCAGCAAAAAACTATATTCTTGAGATTAGAGATTCATAGTTAACCGCCACCGATTAAGTCATAAGTCTTAAAGATATTTTCAATGAACAGAGCAAAAGCCTTAACTGCCTTATCATTATTATGCGGATGCCTGATACTATAAAACTTGTTTTCACCAAAAGTATATTCTGGTAATACTGCTACCAGTTCAAGCCGTGCAGCTAAAAAATCCACGGCATATTTCGTTAAGACACAAATAGTCTCATGAGATAGTATAAATTTAATATTATGTAACATATTATTTGTTGTCAATGACTCAGGCATTGGCAAAATATATTCTGCATTGGTTTGATCATGAGAAACTATAACATTTCTTCGGACAGTGTTACCGTCAGTACCAATCAAAGAAATATTAGAACCTGGTGTCAGATGTTGCTGTAAATCCTCAATTGATTGGGGAATACCATAGCTCTCGACGTATTGCTTAGAACAATAAAGCTTGTAACGAACCGTTGCCAGATGCTTGACTAAGTAATTTACCTGAGTAGGTAATAGGTTAGAAATTGCATAATCAACACCATCATCAATTGATTCAGCTTTGATATTATAGCTAACCGATAAATTTACTTTGGGATATTTTTTAACAAATTTTGGAAGCTCTTCAGAAATAATGTCAAATGATAAACTCGGTGGCAAGATAACACGTAGTTTACCGCTGGGTTCTGAGACAATCCCAAATTTATTATTAACTCGTTGATTTAAAGAATCAGTCATCGCCTTAAGCTGAATTAAATCACCTTTTATTTCGTTATAGAGCTCTCGCCCGGCATTACTTAGCTCAAATAACCTGTTATCCCGAATAATCAGGTTAACCCCAAGATTATCTTCAAGCGTTTTGATTTGCCGACTAATTGTCGCAGTACTGATATTTAGCTGTTTAGCAGCATTTGAGAAATTACCCAAATCAACAACTTTAATAAACAGCGACAAATCTTCTGTGGTATACATGCGCAATATCCCTAATGATTTAACCCTTAATTGTACAGCATGTATCCTCATTTAAGAACTAAAAATCAAGTAACTTCAAATTTAACTCTACCCATCAAATCTGCAAAGCAAGCTTTTCAAAATTGTAAAGAAGATAACACTCTCAAGTGTGAAATAATAGCGGAACAATGGCAAAAATAGTACGATCGATTTAATATTAAAACCCTCATGGCAATATAATATTTAAATTATTCTCTGGAGATTACAAAATGTCCCAATACCAATATCTAAAAGGCGTTAGCATGTTTTTACAGCAGACTGAAGCCAATAGCCTGAACCAGCTTTGTGATAAAGACTTCCATTTTCATTTTATTGGTGGCGGAGTTACCAAGTCTTTAGGGATCGAGCACAAGCATGCAATTGGAAAGCAGTTAAGAGACGTTTCTAGCCCACTAGAAAATCTAACCGAAAATCTGGCTAAAATACACCTTAAATTACTGTCATCCAAACAAAATTCAACTGAATACTTGGTGCTTTTACCATGTGCTACAGAGACTAAACTTATTTTTAATCATGTACAAAAGATATACACCGATAATGAAGTAAGTGGTATCTATATAAAATCTCAGATAAGTGATTATTTTCTACTTCATGATATGTTAAAAAATCTTCCCGAAGGTTTAAATCACAGGCAAGCAAATATTATTAATCTGCAGAATACTTGCAGCGCTAATCAAGTCAAACTTAACGATCGTGAGGCATTAATCTTATTTTTGATTATTATTGGCAAACCCGATAAGCAAATAGCTGATGTTGTATCTCAAGCCACGTCAACACCAATCTCCAAGAGCGGAATAACTCAACTCGTAATCCGTAACCTTTATTCCAAATTTAATGTCTACTCTCGTACTGACTTGATCGCAAAAGCGCATGCAGATGGTTATCTACGGATAATTCCCAATTTATTAATGACAAATCTGGGTTTATTCAAACTAATTTAAGGTGCTAATTTCACACAAGCGATTGATTATTACCACAACAGATAGTGCAGTGTCACTTTAAATGACACTCACTTTATAAACTTTACTTCATAATTCGCTCTGTAAAGCGCAGAATAATTTAAATTAAGAAACCTCTGCACATAAAAATAAATTGTATCAGCTGTAATTCAAATGTTTCTGACTGGATACTGCCATGATACTAAATATGCGGTATCCAACACCAGCAAATGACTAAGGATAGCTAAGTATAAAAAATAATCAATATAGCATATGCCTTGTCGCTAAGACTTTTGTTCTTTGTCCTCTGTCGGTCTGAGTGCTCTCTTCCTAATCTCTCAGACCGATATTTTTTTGTCTTTCACCACACAAGCGATCAGATTACTGAAAATAGCCATTTGAAATGATCAAACGCGACACAATCAAACAGCTCTTTTTAACCACCGTTGTAACTGACTACACGACAAAAAATGCAGCTAAATAAAGGCACTCAACATAACTTATCTGCTAAAGAAAGATACTAGCAAAAGCCTGAAACACAAATTTACTCCATTCACGCATAATTATGAATGAATAAATTCACCAAGTACATTTATTTTCTAACCGCCACACCATTACCAGCTAGATAATCTTTCAAATCAGCAATCGTCATAATCCCCTTATGGAAAACTGAAGCTGCTAAACCACCAGTTGCCCGTGTTTGCTGAAATAAATCTACAAAATGACTCATTTCACCGGCACCACCTGATGCCACCACTGGAATTGTTACTGTTTCTGCCAAAAGTCGGGTTTGTTCCAAATCATAACCTTTGCGTACGCCATCCTGATTCATGCAATTAAGTACAATCTCACCCGCTCCACGGTTCATGACTTCACGTGCCCATTCTAATGTATTGCGTCGCGATTTAATCGTTTTATTCTCATCACCAGTGTATTGCAACACCTGATATTCGCCATCCTGATTCCAACTATCAATCCCAATTACCACACATTGACTGCCGAAGCGTTTAGCTAACTCTTCAATTAAATCTGGATTCTCAAGCGCAGGTGAATTAATCGAAATCTTATCCGCACCGTTTGCCAATACATCTTCCGCCATCGCCAAGGAACGAATCCCGCCAGCAACGCAAAAGGGAATATTGATTTGTTTGGCGACTTCTTTGACCCATTGCCGATCATTATTTGCCGCATTACTACTGGCAGTTATAGCATAAAACACCAACTCATCAGCTCCCGCATCCGAGTAGCGCTTAGCCAGCTCTAAAATATCACCAACAACTTCGTGGTTACGAAACTGAACGCCTTTAACAACCTGTCCATCACGTACGTCTAGGCAGGGAATAATTCTTTTTTTTAACATCGTAAAATTATCACTTTCTTGATCAACAAATGGCTCTTAGTCTATAGCTTTGCCGTTTTAATATAATTACCTTTAATGTATGATTGATTCAAATAGGTATAAGAACCAGTCACATACAAGCGATACACAGAGGAAAGACTAAGCGCTGATTTCGTTATTTTAACCATATAGCTACCTTTAGGTGCGGTAAATTCAACATAATTAATATAGCTGTCAGAATTTGATAACGCAATTAACTTGCCGCTGGTAGTATAAACACTAACATAAATTACATCTGACATGAGGGTGGTATCTGGCACAGTTAGCACAGTAACAATCTGATCTTGGCTACTATTTATCGTGTAGCTATTGCTTGCATTATAGCCAAGACTACCTTCGACCATGAATGAGGTATCATTATCAACCATTTGTGTAGCAAAATTTTGCGCATAATTTTCATAAACATCAAATGAACGACTGGTTTTACCATTATATGGAACACTTAATGAACGCACCACATTTCCAGATGTATTGGTAAATTGTCCTGTTGCTGGATTTCTAACTAACCCAGTTGCACCAATTGTACCTAATGGACCAAGCGCTCCAACCGCACCGAGCGGTCCAGTTGCGCCCAATATAGACCACAAACCAAAATTACGTGTATTTGCAGCAAATTGATTGGTACTAAATATTGATCCATTATAATAATTAGCCTCAGTATATGGTCCATTTTGTCCAAGAGGACCGCTGGCGGATAATGGACCATTAATTATTGAGAAGTAACTATTCCACGAATAGGCACCAGAAATCCATGCAGAAGGATTCCAAAGATTTGCTCCTAACGGTCCCAACGGACCTAGTGGACCTAATTGACTAATTGGTCCCAAATATCCCAAAGCAGAATTTACACTCAGATAAACAGATAGATCAGAGCTAACCACGGGATAAATTCCTGACATATTGGTATTCTGTGCTTCGACAGTACTTGCTGTCATATATTGAATATTACTACTCGAATAATTGCTCCCCCAGCTTAATGATTGATAAGGAATTGTAACAGTTGCATTACTTATACTTCCACTGGAATTGGTATAACTATAGCTTAAATTTACCGTTCCATTTTGTGAAACTAATGTAGGTGCATAACTTAATGTTAAGACACAGCTTTGCTTAAGATTTGCACAGCTAAATTGACTGGGTCCGCTCCAACCTGAGTTAGTTGTAGATAAGTTACTAAGTCCCGTAGTAATCTGCAAATTAGTTGCATCTTTACTATTGTCAGAGCTAAAAGAAATCGCAACGCTTTGACTAAGACCAATTAATTCTTGAATTGGAGCAGCTGGAGAGACAGTTGCATTTACATTGTTACTACTTGTTGCTGCATAATCTAGGCTCAAGCTACCGCTTTGGGAACTTGAGGAAGTTAAAACCTTATCCACAGAAGATGTAACACTATCTGAATCAGTAGAATATGAATATTTGATTGTTAATTTACCACTATGCGTAAGTGACGTCGGCGAATAAGTTAAGTTTAGTATGCATGAATTATCAGTATTCAGTATAGGACAATTAAACTCACCAGACTGCCGCCAACTAGGATTTGCAGCAAGCAATTCAGATAAATTATCAAATTTTAAATTATTCAACTTACTCTGTGAACTAATTAAAACATCAACAGCCCGAGTTCCATCAATCGAAGCATTGATTTTCTGAGTCCCCATAACAGTGAACTGAACAGTTGCAGTGGTAGGTGGCGTGTACGCACTATTCGCCGTAGAATTATTTCCAGAATTACAGGCTACGAGAGCTAAGATACTAAATATTGTTCCAATTAAATTAAATTTTATTTTTTTCAAATCACATCTGCTTTTATAAAATTATAAGACTCTAATAACATAAAACCGCCAGAAAAACTGACGGTCTTATAATCTAAGCTAGCAAGCTGTTACTTCTCTTAACGACAACCAAGAACCAAAGATTTAGGATCTTTCGTCGCAAAGTCACAACGAACTAGGTAATCTTGTGGAGACGTACTATAAAACTGAACTTCATACTCTCCAGAAAATTTATCAAAATGTTTTTGATGCTCAAACTGTCTATAGATTAAACAATTATCTTGAACTTCTTGCAATGTAGTTGAAGCATAAATTTGCAAATTTCTACATTTCAAATTACTCATATCTAAATCAGTAGCAAAAGCAACCACAGGTAATAGTGACAAACTAAATAATAACTTACGCATAATAAACCTTCCTAAGCACAAATAAAATTATGATTAAAATATCAATCCAATTTAATTAATTATTAACGACAACCATTAACTGGAGCGGTTGGCTCGTCACGAGGAAAATCACAACGTACTTTATCATTGGTTGCAGTATTTACGAATTTCACTTCGTACATTCCTAATTCATAATTAAAAGTTTTGTCATATTCTTTTTTAATTTGACACTTGTCTTGTACTTGCTGCAAAGTAGTAGCAGAATCAATTTTCAAATCACCACAATACAAGTTGTTCATATCTAATGAACCAGCATATGAAACGCATGGAAGCACTAAGAGAGATAAAATTAATTTACGCATAAATAATTCCCTTCATTTAATTAAAATTTGCCACCTATTAACAAGCAGCACGTGTTGCCCAACACAGCATTCAACTGCTAATTATTATTCCTTATAGCTACATTTTACTCTTTTAGCGCACTCAAGTCAATCCTCATAATATTTGCAAATAAGTGATTTATGAAACAAATTACATAAATCACCAAGAATCGAATAGAAACACCACAACGCCAATTAATCGATGCAAATCAAAATATTACATCACCAACAAAGCTAACAATGTTTAACCATTTAAGGTAGGATAATCAGTATAACCCTCAGCTCCCCCTCCATGAAATAACTCTGGTTTTGGCTGATTTAGTGTAGCATTAAGTATAAAGCGTTGTACCAAATCAGGGTTAGCAATATAGGCTTGCCCCCATGCGGCTGCGTCGGCATGTCCAGCATTAATCTCACTTTCAGCAATCTCTTTACTTAGCTGTTGGTTAATTATATATACCCCGCCGAACTCTTGTTTAAGTCGAATATGTAAACTATCTTCACCTAAGACCGCCCGCGCGCAAATAAATGCAAGCTTGCGTTTACCGAGCTCTTGTGCCACATAACTAAAGGTTTCTAGCGGAGTTGAATCACCCATTGATTGAGCATCACAACGTGGCGATAAATGCATACCAACTCGGTCAGCACCCCAGATTTCGCAGACAGCATCAGTAACTTCCAACATCAGACGTGCGCGATTAACAATGTTACCGCCATATTCATCATTACGCTGATTGCAGTTATCCTGTAAAAATTGATCCAGCAAGTAGCCGTTTGCACCATGAACCTCAACACCATCAAAGCCAGCTAATTGTGCATTAAGTGCAGCTTGTTTATAATCTGCAACTACTTGTTTAATTTCTGCAATACTCAGTGCGCGAGGGACTTCATATGGCTTGATTGGACGAACAAGACTGGGATGACCATCCGCAGCAATCGCACTCGCTGATACTGGTTGCGCACCATTTAGAAAGCTTGAGTCAGACAAGCGTCCAACATGCCAAAGTTGCAATACCATCCTACCACCAGCATTATGAACTGCAGTTGTAATTTTTTCCCAGCCAATAATCTGTTCTTCAGACCATATCCCTGGAGTGTCTGGATAGCCAACACCCATCGGACAAATTGAAGTTGCTTCACTAATAATTAAACCAGCGCTGGCACGCTGAGTATAATACTCAAGCATCAGATTATTAGGAACTCTCTCTTCACTTGAGCGACAACGCGTCAGTGGTGCCATAATAATTCGATTATTCAGTTCAAGGGAACCTACTTTTAGCGGCGTAAATAAGACTGACATAACAATTCCTTTTTAATCATCAATATAACATTGATCTAATTTACCGTTTAAAAAATAACAATCAACAATTCCTGCTTCTTCGGTCTTAACCCGTAATAAAGTTTCTCCATCCGAATTTAGTGCCTGTTGAACTACCGTACAATAATTCAATACATCGTTAATTGATGAACCATTTACTAAGGTATAACGTCCACAACTAACGTTATCATTCCCAAGAAATAAGCTCTCATGTCCATAATTAATAACCACCGCAGCATCGGAGAATCTAGCTAGCATAATAAATAAGAAAATTAATAAGTTACGCATAGCACCACCTTTTAGAATTAGTTGGCTAATTTTTTATCTTTGGTTTAAATGACAAAGTTAAAAATGCACCAACAGCTAAAGATAAACATATAAAATAAATCCCATCTTCCATATTACCAGTAAAGTCTTTCAGAAAACCAATCAGATATGGTCCAACAAAACCAGATAAATTACCAAGCGAGTTAATCCACGCAATTGCTGCAGCCATAGTAACACCACTCAAAGCCGTAGTTGGCAAACTCCAAAATAATGGAATTATACTCAAAATTGCGCCGGTCGCCAAACTCAGTAGGATTATTGCCACCGCTAAATTATCACTAGCCGCAACACTCCACCATAAACAACAACTGCCAGCTAAAGCTGCAAGCGCTAGATGCCAACGCCGTTCATTATGTTTGTCAGAACTTCGCCCCAGAAGCAACATCGCAACTACCGCAGTCGCATAAGGAATAGAGCTTAAAACTCCAATAGTTAAATTATCGCTCACTCCAGCATTTTTTATAATCGTAGGCAGCCAAAAACCGATTCCATAAAGACCAATACTAAAACAAAAATAAATACAACTTAATTTCCAGATTACGGGGCTAGTAAAGACTTGTTTTAATTTAAGCGTTACTTTGCTTCGTTTATCCGTTTGCAGATTAGTCAATAAGCGCTGTTTCTCACTTGGATTTAACCAGCGAGCGGCATAAATACTATCATCAAGAGTAAATAAAAGTATACCACCCATTACTATCGAAGGAATCGCTTCAATAATAAATAACCACTGCCAGCCAGCTAAATTATGAACTCCAGACAAACTATGCAAAATCCATCCTGATAATGGTCCACCGATCACACCAGAAATCGCAACTCCAGTCATAAATAGCGCATAGATTCTGCCGCGTCGCACCTCAGGATACCAAATTGAGAGATAGTAAATTATCCCCGGAAAAAACCCAGCCTCAGCAAGCCCAAGCAAAAAGCGCAATAGATAAAACATAGTTGGCGAGGATACCAGCATCATACACCCAGATATTATTCCCCAACTGACCATAATTCGCGCCATCCAGCGCCTAGCACCAACACGCGACATAATTAAATTACTGGGCACTTCAAATAAGAAGTAACCAATAAAAAACACTCCAGCACCTAAACCATAGATGGTTTCGCTAAAGTGTAAATCATTAAGCATCTGCAGTTTGGCAAAGCCTATATTTACCCGATCCAAATAAGCCAAAATATATGCTGTCAATAAGATCGGAATAATCCGCCAACTAACTTTACGATAAAGCTGTCGTTCTTTATCAATGGTTAACGCCATTAATTTTCTTTCTAAACAGCAGCCATAAGTGCAGAAGCTAGGTCAAATTGATTTTCATACAACGCTTTACCAATCACTACACCATGTACATCCAATTGACGCAACTCAACTACATCGGCTAACTTACCAACACCACCAGATGCAATTAAATTCAAATCAGGATAACGCAACTGAATTTGTTTATACAGTGCAATACTAGGTCCAGCCAAAGTACCATCTACACCAACGTCGGTACACAAAACATATTGTGCATTCGGATAATTATCTAACACGTCATAAACGCTTAAGCTACTTTCCTGTTGCCAGCCATGCGTACGAACTTTGGGCACACCTTGATTGTCTAGACTACAATCCAATGCCAGAACAATTTTATCCGCACCAAAGCGTGTCATCCATTGATTAACTAGCTCTGGTTCGGAAACACAAACGCTACCAACTACGACTCGCGCCACACCTGCAGCAAACAAAAGCTCTAGATCTTCAGTAGAACGGATACCACCACCAACTTCAATTTTTAACGGTGAATTCTTGACTAACTTTGCGATCAGATCACCTTGCGTGAATTTACCAGCTTTAGCCCCATCCAAATCAACCATATGCACCCATTCACTACCCGCTGCTGCAAACTCTTCAAGCATTGCTGCTGGATTATCATTATAAACTTTAGTCGTTGCAAAATCACCTTTATACAAACGCACACATTTACCATCGCGTAAATCAATTGCTGGATAAATTACCATTAATATTTTCCTCTTTTTTATTTAAATTGTTTTTTATATCATTAACTAAATCATCAAATCTAAGCGGTTGATAACTCCGGTGTTCCCCTAACCAAATTCCTGCATATTCAAACAGCCCCATTGACTTGGCCTTTGCCCGCAAATAGCTGCTGGCGTAGTGCTGTATGGGAAAAGGATACTCAGCAACATCAAGCTCGCGCATCAACTGGTTATTAATTCCGCGCACTGATTTACCAGTAATTGTCGATGACATGCTAATATCACAGAACGATTTACTGGCAATAAATTCGCGTAAAGAATTATTTAATGTACTCAATTCACTTAGCATAAATAAGCTACCAAGCTGAACATAGTCAGCGCCATACTCATTAAGATAAGTATGAATATCACTAACTTCAATCCCACCAGTAGCAATTAAGACTTTATTATTGCCTAAGGCACGTATTTGTTGCAATAACTCTAGCGTATTTAGCGAGTTTTGATAGCTATCAGAAAAACTAGCTTGATGCCCACCTGCAGCACAACCCTGAATTATTAATCCATCAACCCCAGTATCCAAAGCTTCTTGGGCTTCTGTTAACGAAGTAACCGAAGCAATAACTTTAACACCATTAAGCTGCAACTCTTTAACCGTATCCTGAGAAAGTAAGCCAAAAGTTGTGCTAATTGCTGGAATTTGGTATTTATTAACCAGCTCCAAATAGTCCTGTATGGCTATTGTGGTTGGTACTTCAAACCAATCTCGCTCATAAATATCAAGCTGCTGTTCTATCCTAATTATGCTATCAGGTTTTTTATAGCGCTGTAAAGTGTGCCGTGGTTCTTCAATAAAGAGGTTAAGAATAAAGCGATTTGAGCTTAGAGCTATTACCCGTTGTATAAATTGCTCACAGTCTGATAGACTCAGATAACCACTGGCAATTGAGCCAACCATTCCCGCATTGATAACGCCTGCAACTAATTCTGGAGATGTTATACCACCAGCCATAGGCGCTTGAATTATATTATAATTGCTAGCAAACAGCTTATTAGACATTTATAATTCCTGTTGCTGCACAATCGCAATAAAATTAGCCAACAGTTGCTCACCAACACTGCCAGATTTTTCAGGGTGAAACTGCATTGCATAGAAATTATTTTGTGCTGCCATTGCGGCAAATTTAACCCCATAATCACAAGCAGCAACCGTTACTTGATTAACTGGTGCATAGTAACTATGCACAAAATAAACATCTTTGGTTAAATCGATCTCATTAAGTAATGAAGACTCTTGCAGTTTACTAAAATTATTCCAGCCCATTTGCGGTACAATCAAATTTTCTGTTGCATTAAATTTGCGGATTTTACCGGGTAAAATCCCGAGACACGCAACATCACCACCTTCCTCCGAAGATTCGTAGAGCAGTTGCATTCCCAGACAAATTCCCAGTAGTGGTTTTTTGTAATTACGCAAGGTGTCACACAAATCATACTTACTCAATTCACTCATTGCATAAGCTGCAGAACCAACTCCAGGTAAAATTGCACCATCTGCAGCATTAATCACTTCTTTATCTGTAGTGAGTTCATATTCAATCTGCATCCTTTTTAATGCTACTTCAATCGAATAAAAATTTGCTCCACCACCAGTTATTACTGCTAATTTCATTAATAAAAACCTTCAACATAATTACATCATACAAACGGAACTGAATACTTAAACCAAGGAGATATTATAGCGTTTTTTAATAGCTCTTGGTTGGTTTAGCAAAATCATCAGGAAATAAAAAATCCTGCCACAAGGGCAGGATTTAAATGACTGCATTACTGCAAATTTGGATTATAATTAGGAATAGTTTTTCCACCTGGACAGAATGTTACAGTGTAATTAACCGCATTAGCAGCATTGCTTGAAGAAGCTGGCTGATAACCACTAAACGTCGAGGATGGATCATCATACGGGAAAGAGTATGCTGTTGGTGCACCTTGTTTAACCCACTGAACTCGCGGCAATACTTCATTCAACCATGCAGAATTAAAACCAATACCTACAGTAGTTGCACTATAACCACTAACCCCAGTTCCCTGACATTGCTTAGTTGGAGTAGCTATACCCATAGTATCCCAATTAGCACAACCACAGGCTTGCGGATAAACCGTTGATTCTTGATAACCACTTTGTGCTGCTCCATTATTACACAGGTAGAAATCATGCATCGGATTACTATTTGCGTTCGGATATGGTAAATCTCCCGATTGCGCACCAGTATATAATACCGAATTAAAATTAAATGGTGCAGTATTACTACTTGACGGGTTCATCGTATAAATCGCAGCACCTGTTAAATACGCTAAACGATATCCGCACACCCGGGCATAAGTTGGCGGATTTCCGTTCGTGTTTGCTAATGAATTTGCTGCATAACCGCATACTGGACCATTAGCATTTCCTGTACAGCCAACACCAGGTCCACCCGTATCTGTTGTACATTGATCTGTAGAGCTAGATGTACCTGACACATAGTTGTAGTAGGTAGATGAAGTTGTAGCACCAAAAACTCCCGTCGAGGATGGGTCAAATGTCCAGCTCGACGCTTTAAGCGTATATTGAGTTCCCGTCTGAACTGAGGTAGAACCCGCTACACCATTGACATATGGATTACCAGAATCAACAGTTACACCATTTGGCGCCATAGAAGTCGGTACGGTTACACCATTAATTAATTGCAAATCAAAAGTATCTACACCACCTGAAATCATGGTAATCTCAGCAACAGTCTCTGGTACACTAAAGCCAACACCAACGGCACAAGCACCACCTAAGCTTTCTTGCCCAGCATTACACTGTCCAATAACCCATGAGTCATTTAATTTTAAACGCGCCATAATTCCACCACCCCACATCGTACCAACAGTATCAACCGATGAGGTAGGAATAACAAATTGCGTTGATTCACCCTGAGTTAATTTATAACTTCCCGTGCTTGGCGCTGGATTCTTCCAATAACATAACTCATAACCAGTTGTTGGATCAGTGCTCTCCATGTCATAAGTACCAGTTGGGCAAGTTCCCGGAACAGGCCCCTTGCTTAAATTAGCTGCCCCACCTGATATACCTGCATAGACTGTGAATGGACACATATTAATCACTGTAATGGTTCGCGGAACAGAAATAGATGGTGCAATAATCACAGGTAACTCACCATTGGCGATAGCTGGGGTGTCAACTGGTGCTGCAGTAAAAGCAAAATTTCCAGTTGTTCCACCAATTGTAACATTATTGATATTCACGACAACAGTTGGAGACTCCTTCGAAAGAGTAGCATTTCCAGGACTAAAAGCAAATTCACTGTCACCACTAAATGTAATGAAAACCGGACTTTCTGGAGGATTAACTAAAGTTAAAGTAGAGGTTTGTGCCGTAGTATTCTGATTTGACAGAACCAAAACATCCGGGTTAAACATCAGTTTAGTCTCAGCCTTAGCTGTTACTGTAACGCTCGCATTCGCTGGGTTCGTAATTTGAGAAGCACTGGCTGTAACCACAGTGCTGCCATTACTTGCTCCAGTCACACTGAATGGACAGCTATCATTAAGCGTTGATAAAGTACAACTTGGCTGACCTAAGGTTACAATTCCACTCGGTGCTGCAGCCAAATTAACCACAAGTGAATTAACATTGGAACTACCAACTAAAGTCAATATCATCGACTCATTTGCACCGTTCAGTAGATTACTGTTTGCAGGCAAGAGCTTCAGGCTACCATAAACAACGCTTCCAGATGGTAACACATTAACCGTATTAGTCACATCAGGATAACCAGTTGCTTTAGCAGTAATTGTAGTCTGTCCTTGAGATATACCCGAAACTGTAATATCACAAACTGAAACGCCATGAATATTATTCATCGTACACGTTGTTCTTGAGATTGTAATATTACCATTATTAGTACTTAATGTAACTGGTAAATTAGTGACCCCGCTACCACCGGTATACATTAGCCGAACCGTCGTATATGCATTAACTGCCACAGATTCTGCTGAGGTAGCAAAATATAGATTACCGTTAACCGGAACTGCCGTTACACTAGCAACCATCCCTGCGTCAGCATAACCAGCTGCAGTTGCTGTTATATTATCCGAACCTGATGCTACGCCAGTTATAGTAATGTAGCATAAAGGTTTCGCACTCGAAAGAATACATCCATTGATTGGAGAAATTGTCGCATCGCCATTTTGTGTAGATAATCCAACTGCGAGACTCTCTACACCGGAACTACCTGACAGGCTTAATATTGCAACTCCTTTGCCACCTACTTGAATCTGTTTATTACCATCAAACGATAATGTTCCTGCAACTACAGCACCATTGACACTGATTGCATTTGTTGCATTTGTATATCCTGTTGCAGAAGCAGTAATAATAGCATTTCCGACACTGGCCGCATCAACAATCACTGTACAAGTACGCTCTAAAGTTGAAAGTACACAGTTACTATGTAATGGATTCGCAATCAAAGGTGCTGAACTTGAAACTTGGACAACTAAGTTATCAACTCCTGAACTGCCATTTAAACTCAATGTCAGCCTAGTATCACTACCAACTGTTGCTGATTCACTAACTGCAGAAAAAGCCAAAACGCCTGGTATTGCATTACTAGACGCTACCGATACAGTTGCCGAAGCACTTGCAACACCTGGTGCTGATGCGGTGATAGTTGCTGTACCTGCCAATGAACCATTTTTTACTTTAATTTCACACGAAGTTGGATAACCACTTTCATCAGATAAAACACACTGACTCTGAGTAACTACCGCCACATTATTATTTGAGGACGAAATCCCCACATTAACACCAGCAGTGCTATTGGAACCTTTAAGACTCAAAATAACTTCAGTTGATCCATCGCTGGCAATTTGATAAGAGCTTTGGTTAAAACTTAATGCTCCATTAGTGCCGCCACCAGAGTTATTGCTGCTACTGCAAGAAATTAATGCTACTAGCATCGTAATCAAAAGGATTATGCGTTTACACATTTCCAGATACCTCTCCAAATATTAAATTATACATATCAATTTTGCGTAAAATTATTGTATTCACGCATCACATTCATAGATAACATCAATCTTAGATCCCTCTACATGATTTAGTCACTATGAAAATACAGCAATATTCAATTGTAAACTATCACGTAACGTTATATGCAAGCTATAATCGGCAAATATAATGTGATTATATGCCAGCATAACTATTACTCTATATAAACTTGATTATTTTTGCTAGAAAAAATTGCAACTAAGATAGTACTCGCGACAATAAACGCTAAAATATACAGTACAGGAGTTAGATAAATAGCCTGTGTTTGCTTGATTAACGTGGTTACTAATACTGGTGCCAAACCACCAAAAGTAGCAACCGATAAATTGTAACTCATTGCAACACCACTAAGCCGAATATTAGCTGGAAAGAGAGTTGTTAAATATAAAGGAATCATTAAACCAATAAAAGCATGTCCAAACATTAACAGAATATAACCACTAAATGAGTATTGATTAACAATTAAATAGTAGGCTAGAGGTACAATTAACAGATTTATCACTAAAGAAAATATCATTAAGCGGGGCAAATTTAACAAATGGCGGAAGGCTATTCCTGCAATAGCAATCGTCACTACCGAGACAATCAATGCCACTGGTAACATACTGTTAATTGCATCCTGACTAATATGTAAAATTGAACGTAAGTAAGTTGGCATATAGATAATTGCCAAAATGGAAAAAACCTGCTGGGTTGCCGAAAAAATCGCACCTGCACCTACTTGCGGGGTATAGTTTTTTAACAAATAAACCAGTGGCAATCTTGGCTTATTCATAATTTCCTGAAACTCTTTGGTTTCGCGCAGAGTCTTACGAATTTTGTAACTAATAAAACAAACCAAACCACCTAAAGCAAACGGAATGCGCCAAGCAAAATCATTCAACTGGCTAGTATTAAAACAACGTGTAAGTATATAGTTAATTGCCGCAGCAAATAAATATCCGCTAAACACTCCTGTCATAGTAATACCAAAAGCCAAAATTCGCTTATTCGGCATTGATTCACTGATATAAACAAAGGTCGTGGGTAACTCACCGCCAATTGCCAAGCCCTGAAGTAACCGACATGCCAACAATAATAATGGTGCGGCAAGCCCTATCGTCGCATAAGTTGGCAAAAGTGCGATTCCAACCGAAGAAACACCCATAATCAGGATCGTATATACCAAAACATTTTTACGCCCATACTCATCACCAATGTGGCTAAAGATGATTCCGCCCAATGGTCGTAAAATAAACCCCAATGAGAAAACCATGTAGGTTTCTAAAATCGCGGTATAGGTATTGGTACTTGGGAAAAACTGATGCGCAAAATAAACCGCAAACATGCCATAAATTGCGAAATCATAGAGTTCTAGCATCCCACCTAGAGCTGCCAGACCTACAATCTTACGTTCTTCTTTATTCATAGTACGCCTTTAACAATAAAATTTTTCAAATTTCTTAAACATCGTGAATTATTCATAATCTTTGACTTTGTTTTGCGGATTATTTTTAATTGAATAAAGCCAGATTATCATCCCAGGAATCAATGAAGCCGCAAAACCAATAAATAACCAATTCAGTATACCAACCTCGTAATGTCTGTTGAGAGTAAAACCACAATTCGCAAATAGTAACACACCAATCTCAACACATATTAGATTTAAAGTAAGATTTTCTCGCACCTTAATATCAATAATAGGAACAGCTCTTGCACATTTAAAATTATTAACCTTTATAAAATGTAATAGCCCTCTACCTAGATTAAATAATAACAATCCACCAATAGCTATTAAAATTAAACAGACAAACAGTACTAATGAGCTACTACCTGTCAACTTTGGTAATATTATTAATCCGCCAATAAACCATATCAAAAAGAAAATGTTAATGATAGTTAGTATAAAAACAAATAGATATTTCATCACTTCAGCTCTTCTAAGCCATGATATGTTGCAATTTTTTGTCTAATTTCATTCAATTTAGATTGATCACCACGGTAGAATATATTACAGGTTTCAAAAGGAATTAGTTTACCATCAGGCTGTACAATATGAACACAAGACTTTTTCGCTGCACGCACATCAAAATTAATCACATCCATAAAACTCATGATTAGAACTCTGAATACATTTTTATAACTAAGGTTTGGTGAAATAACATCTGGTAAGCAACACATTAAACTCGACAAATTCCCAGCCATTCCTTCTGGGCTTAAATTAGTTGCAAACAGTTTAAAAACATGCTCTTTTAGCGTAATGTCATTCTCAAAAACAATAGTATTTTTTTTGCCTGACAGAAGTATCTCTGGGTTTACATATCTTGTTAATGGCAAAATTTCTTGATTTAATTTTAGTCCATAACCCATAGCTAACGCATCTGGATTACAAGGTACGGGTATAATATCCTGCAATGTAAATAAATTACTTTGTTCACAGATTTTCCGACGGACTTCACTCAAAGTAATTCGGTTTTCCAAGCCAAAACTTGATACTCGCCCAGCTAACTCCAGAGGCTGAAATGTAACACCTCGAACACAAGACTGCTTAGCTGCAAACTCTAAAATATCACCAATTTGATGATCATTTACATTTTTTACAAGTGTTGTGACTAAGGTTGTGGAAATATCATAGTAATTTAAATTTTCTAACGCCCTATTATGAATTTCCGCTAATTTTGCTGCACGAATTTGCAATAATACATCATCGTCTAAACTATCAAACTGCAAATAAATTTCTAATCCTGGCTTAAATTCAGCTAACTGCCTAACAAAATCTTTATCTTGCGCCAACTTTATGCCATTTGTATTTATCATTAGGTGGCGAATTGGGCGCTTTTTTGCTTCTTTTAAAATTGTAAAAAAATCTGGATGTAATGTCGGCTCCCCTCCAGAAATTTGAACTACGTCTGGCTCACCTTCCGCGTCAACTATTGCATCTAGCATTTTACAAATAGTTGCTAAATCACGGTGTATGTTTTTTTCCGGACCTGAATCAGCATAACATATTGGACATTTTAAATTACATTTTTCATTTATTTCCAAGATTGTCAAACAACTATGCTGCATATGTTCACTACATAACCCACAATCATATGGGCAGCCATATTTAAAAGATGTGCTAAATTTCTGTGGCATTTCTGGAGGTTTAATATAAACTTCTCGTCCTAAACGATAAAAGTCAGCATCATCTGCGATTAATACTTTTTCTGTACCATGGGCAGGACACATCTTATACATAAATACTTTGTTATCTTGAATTACTATTGAAGCAGAAATTTTCATTAAACAAATGGAACAAATTGACTCAGTAGTATCATAGAATAAATAAGGGCGATTCTTCATAGCGCGCTCCTATAACGTTGTTGTGTTTGACACAGAAACCAATAGAAATAATAAGCTAGTCCAAGCAAACAAGCTACCTGTATAGCAGATAAGCCATAGTAACTATTCGCAGGTAAAATGTTCTTTATCACAATAATGGGACCATGAGGAGGCTTTAAAAAATCAATAAAAAATCTAAAAATCAAATAGCAAATTAGAAATATTTTGAATTTAGTTCCTGATACCTTAAATTTAACTACTCTAAGCATTAGAGATAACATCACTAAAAAAATTATTTCATATAAAGCTGTCGGGTGACGTGAGATCCCATCACCAAGATTCATACCCCAAGGTAAAGAGGTTGGGATTCCAAAGGTATAATCTTCAATACCAGATTGTAAACAGCCAATCCTACCAATTACCATACCTAATAACAAGGGATAGACAAATCGATCACCAGTTGAGGATGTTATATTCATTAGCTTTTTACTAACTTCGATACCGATTAACCCACCCAACAAACCGCCAACTATTGTTTTTCCTTCAAGCCAAACAGAAATTGGCTGATTTTTCAATGCATCCAAGTAAGTAAGCATAGCCAAAAGCTTTGAACCCCACAAAGCACCAGTAACTAGACCTAACAATAATAAAATTTGTGCAGAAGATGAAAGCTTTATTGATAAAGTAGAAGTGGATTGTTTTCTATAAACATACCCACCTGCAAGATAACTCAAAGATTCACAAAGCTGATGAATAATAAGATGAGTATGACTAAAATATTCCATCTATTTTCATTTTCTAAGTATTTTTATTCATAGTACGCCTTTGGTCGATGGTAACCCATCGCTAGTAATTGCAATTGCTTGCTGCAGAGCTTTGGCAAAAGCTTTAAATAAGCCCTCGACCTGATGGTGCGCATTTTCACCGCTAACTTTAAGGTGAATTGCTGCTTCCATAGAATCAGCTAAACTATAGAAAAAGTGCTCAACCATTTCAACGGGGAAATCACCAATCAAAGGCGTGGCAAATGATGCTTCATAAACCAGCACCCCACGTCCACTTAAATCGATATTAGCAGACGCTAATGATTCATCCATTGGTACAGTAAAGCCATAACGATTGATTCCGCGCTTATTACCCAGTGCTTGTTTTAGAGCTTGTCCCAGCGTAATTGCCACATCTTCAACGGTATGATGGTAATCAATATGCGTATCACCATCAGCAATTAATTTTAGACTAAAACCACCATGTTTACCCAATTGCTCAAGCATATGATCAAAAAAACCGATACCCGTATGAATTTTAACTGGTGTAGTTTTATCCAGATTCACCTCAACAACAATCTTAGTCTCGTTGGTATTACGAATTACCGTAGCAGTCCGCTGTAGTTGCGGATTAGCTCCAGCAACACCAAAAGCTGCCAATAATAAATCATTTTCCGCAGCAGAAGCAATTGTAATTCGCAAGGTATTGGCAATGTCTTTATGGCGATTGCGAACGATAATTCCTTTGGCTAATAATTCCTTATAAGTCTTAGCAGCATCAGCAACTTGCACTAATAAGAAATTAGCATCACTTGGGTAAACGGTAATACCCGCAACTTGCTGTAATGCGGTAAACACTCGCTCACGCTCGCTTTTTAGCGTATCAATCCGACTTTGTGCGAGATACATCCCGTGTGGTGACAGCGTTTGCATCGCAACACGAATACATGGTTCTGCTAATGGATATGGTGCCATCACTTTACGAATTAGCTCAATAATCGGCTGCTGCGCAAGTAAACTACCCATACGCACGCCAGCAAAAGCAAAAGCTTTGGACATCGTTTTCATTACCACCAAATTGTCATACTTGCTCATCAAAGCAATCGCCGATGGTAGGCTACTAAATTCTAGGTAGGCTTCATCCACCGCTAGTACAATTTCTGGCTTAGCTTTTAGAATGGTTTCAATTTCGGCTAGTGTTAGTGAATTACCTGTCGGGTTATTCGGCGTACAAACAAAAATAATTTTAGTTTTGGCATCACATAGCGCCAGTAATTGCTGGATATCCAATTTAAAATCTGGTGCAGCACCTAATGCCAGCTCACGAGTTTCAACCCCTTGAATATCAGCAGCAACTTTATAATATGAAAAAGTTGGTTTGGCAGTAACAATGTTGTCCTGATAGGCGGTACAAAATACCCGAATCAGTAACTCAATCCCCTCATCCATTCCACGACCAACAAAAATTTGCTCGGTTTTTACTCCGTAAAATGTTGCTAAGCGCGATAATAAATTAACTGGCTGAGGATCAGGATAGCGATTTACCAGACTCATCTCAGCAGTTTGTGGATATGGAGCCCACGGATTTTCATTAGCATCAAGCGGAATCAAACCGCTGGCATCGGCTAATTCAGAACGAGCCGAAACATAAGGCGCCAGAGCAAGAATCTCTGGACGAACTTGTTTATTTAACCATTGCATTTATTCTCTCTTTCTTTTATCTCATGTCATAGACTAATTATTTATACACCATTCTTCTACGAATTGATTATTTAAAATTGTATTACAATATTCTGCCACAATCTCATTTTGTGATTGATAACCATAAGCCTTAAAACGCAAGACCACTGGCGCAAACATTGCATCAGCAATACCAAATTCACCAAACAAATACTCACCGCTGTCGGCAGCTTTAATACGCAAATCTAACCAAATTTCTTCTACTCTCTTTATTTCAAGGCGTAACTGGTTAGAATCAATAAATGATAAGCCAGAACTTAAACTAAATGGCATTGAAGATCTTATAGCTTGAAATCCTGAATGCATCTCACTAATTACGCTTCTGGCAATTGCTCGCGAATTAATATCACGAGGGAATAAACCACTCGTAGGAAATAATTCATTGAAATATTCTGCAATCGCCAAAGAATCCCAGATAATTAGATCATTGTGTATCAATGCAGGAACTTTACCTGATGATGAATAACGCAATATTTCATCTTTGGCTGATGGTGCTGACAAATTGATAAATTTAGTCTCAAAGTCAATACCAATATATTTAGCCATTAACCAAGCTCTTAATGACCATGACGATAATTGCCGATCACCCAAAATCAATGTAAATTTATCTGCCATATTACACCTTATTTAAATTATTATAATCAAATTTATTAATTAATATCTGAAGTTTAAAAATAATCTAGTTACATTACTTCGCCAGTTATTTAACTACTGGCAAACCATTGGCATCTAAGTGATAACTCGCTGGTTGTTGCTTGGTAAAGATAATATCAGTGCGACGATTTTTTGCCCGTCCATCATCGCTAGCATTGGAAAATTTAGCGATCAGTTTACCATTTGATACAGCTTCAATATGATTCATATTTGCACCTTTGGCAATCAGGGCTTTTTTCACTGCATCAGCACGGCGTTGACCTAGCGCAAGATTGTATTCGACCGAACCAGTGTCATCGGTATTACCCGCTACTTTCACACTAGCACCATTATGACTTGCCAGATAATTGGCATTATAATCAATAACTGAGTCATATTGATTATCGACATTATACTGATCAACACCAAAATAAACTGAATTAGTCGCTTGATCAGCGTTTGCATTATTATTGATATTTGCATTGTCTGCATCATTTGAACTAATATTCACCGCATCCGACGGATTAGTCTGTGGCGGTTGATTCGCTGTTGTGTTAGCCGATTGATTGCTTGCACAAGCCATAAGTGATAAACTCAAAACACCAATACATAAAAGTTTATTTTTCATTGTAAAACTCCCATTTCATTAAATTAAAATTTCATTACCCTAAGCACTATTATTGATAGCTAAACTACAACATTAATTATGCTTTATGATTAATCTTTCGGCAATACCACCATAAATACCCCAACACCAAAAAATGTGGAATAAAAAATAATAGTAACATATAAATAAAATTACTATGCCACGGTAAATAAACACATAAATACAACCATAACCAGTAGCGCCCTTTTCTTGCCTTTAATTTTAATTGCTGATTAATTTCTGAAAACTCATTATCACGAACCATGGATTTTCGTATCAATAACCATGAAATTATCAATACATAACAGCATGTGATTAAAAATAAAACCGCAATTATTTTATAAAATTGTTCAGGGTTATCGTCATAAATAAATGTACCATTACGTAACCATTGGTAAATTAATCCAATAGATACAAATACTGGACCAAAAAATATACCAACTCCAAATTCACGAACAACTATATCTACCAAATATTGAGACTGCTCAGTTTTTTGCATAACTTAATTAACTTTAATTTTTAGTAACATCTTTGGATCATTATGCTTATAACGGTTTAACCAATATTGGGACTGTGATTCGCTATATTTTGCCCAACCATGTTGTTTATATAGTTCACTCAGTATCAATTGTGCTTGCGTATTGTTTTGTTGTGCAGACTTTAGTGCATAATCGTAAGCCATCTCATTATTTTTAGGGAAATAAATTCCAGAAAACAACATCGTAGCCACAATTGATTGTTCTATCGATTCACCTTGATTCGCTTTAGTAAACAGATCGTCAAAATACAGAGTTTGATTCGTATCATGATTAATAACCTTTAGTTCACTTTTACGAATCAAATTTCTTGCTCTAGAATTTCCATTCAGTGCTGATTTAACTAACCACCAGTTTGCCATACTTTTATTCTTCTTTACTCCAGTTCCATCTGCATACATTATACTCAGATTATATTGCCCATCGCTGCTACCCAGCTGAGCTGCGTGTAAAAAGTAAGTAAATGCTAAGTCATAATTTTGTGGCGTTCCTTGTCCATTAAGATTTAATGTTCCAAGCATTCCATAGACACCCGCTTGTAACGAACTTTCTTGCAATTTATTCACAACCTGATTTAACCAATAATACTGTTCTTTAGCATTGCTTTCGATTCCATATTTGGAAAAACCCAAAATTAATTGCGCTTGAACATTACCTTGCTTAGCCCACAATTCGCAGTACGGCAAAGCTTTTTCACTTATTTCCAAAGACTTAGAATTAACCCCTCTGCGACAATTATCAAAATCACCTTTATGATGTAAAATTGCAAACGGAACGATTAACAATAATACTACCATTATTGAACGATGAAAAATTTTCAACTTGATAGCAAATGATTTAATATTTCTCACCCTCCAACAAACCGGTATTGCTAAATACAATGTCCACGCAAATAATCCAAACGCACTGTCACGGCATTTTTATGTCCGTCCAGCCCCTCCAGATCAGCTAAAGTTTCGACCGTAGGTCCTAAATGACGAATCCCTGCTTCAGATAGATTTTGGAAAGAGATCGATTTCATAAATGCAATCACATCCAAACCGCTATACATTTGTGCATAACCATAAGTTGGTAAGACGTGATTAGTTCCGCTAGCATAATCCCCTACTGACTCAGGTGTCCATGCACCGACAAACACTGATCCGGCATTAATTACCTGTGGTAAATAGCTCTCGGCATTTTCAATTTGCAAAATCAAATGTTCTGGCGCATACTGATTAGAAATTGCAAAAGCTTCCGTCATATCTGCGGCAATAATTGTCGCGCTTTTTGCCAATGATTGCTCAATAATTTCTTTACGCGATAAATACGCTGTTTGGCGTGCCACTTCAAGCTGAACTTTCTCCGCCAACTGCGCTGAAGTCGTAACTAAAATCACTTGTGCTGCTACATCATGCTCGGCTTGCGCGAGTAGATCACTGGCAACAAAAACCGGATTAGCTTTCTCATCAGCAATCACCAATACTTCTGATGGTCCGGCTGGCATGTCCATTGCTGCACCTTGATGGTGTTGGGCTGCTTGAATCTTAGCTTCGGTCACATATTTGTTACCCGGTCCAAAAATCTTGTAAGTTTTCGGGATTGATTCCGTGCCAAAAGCCAATGCCGCAACCGCTTGCGCTCCACCAACTTTATACACTGCATCAATGCCACAGGCTTTAGCAGCAAATAAAATTGCTGGATTAATCGTACCATCTTTACTCGGTGGCGTTACCAAAACCTTGGTTGGGCAACCAGCAATTTCTGCTGGAATCGCCAGCATCAGCATCGTCGATACCAATGGCGCAGTTCCCCCAGGAATATATAAACCAACTTTTTCAATCGGGCGGAATATTTTACCTAATTTTGCACCATTTTTTTCAAACTCAAAAGGTTTTGGCGCACTCACCGTATGATAATGACGAATATTGTCAATTGCATCTAAAATCGCCTGTTTATCCGCTGCGGATAAGCTCTCGGTTGCCGCATATTCGGCTTCACTCACGATTAAAGAATCGAGTGTTACTCCATCAAATTTCTCTGCATACTCGTATAATGCAGCATCACCACGAGCGCGTACATCAGAGATAATACCTTTTACCAATGCCGTTAAAGCAGCATCATCACTGCTACTGCTACGGCTTAATACTTGTTCTTGTTCATTTGCGTTTAATTTATTCCATGTTACTACCCGCATTTTATCCACTCCCTTAAAAATTAATCTTTAAATTTCACGGCATGTCTCTTGCTGCCGTTATGCTGGTTTTAAATCTCAGCTTGATATGTTTGCGTACATTACTTTACCATTATAAATAAAATGGTTATTAATGAATTTAGTCAACCTTTAGCTTCTCATGTCGAAATGTTGCTGTTTTTTCGACACGTTATTTTGTCATGTCGAAAAACCCGTGTTTCTTCGACACATTAAAGCTTAGCAGAATTTGTTCGCTATTTGAATATATGCCCCTTATACCTTTAAATTATATTCTTCTTTTATATAATCTGGAATACATGACAGCATAAAGTTAAGTAATGGATCAAATTGCTCGGTATTATAATAGTCAATCATCATTTGATTAAATTCAAGTTTTCGTTTGGCAGGAACATTTATCATTGGTAGCCCATGCGATAACAAAATACCACTCATCATCATGCGTGCTGTGCGCTTATTTCCGTCAAAGAAAAATTGAGTTCGTGCCATTTGCCCAAATAAATGAATTGCAACAGCATAGATATCAGCCGCCATTGGTTCTTTTTGGTTTAGAGCAAAATCCTGTGCTAACTTATTATTGACATCTTCTGCCAGCTGCGACCACAATAAATCCAATTTATCGTGTTTGGGCGGCAAATAGTCAGTCCCGGAAATACTTACTTGTCCGGTTCTAAATTCACCCCAGCTTAAAGCTTCCTGATTGGCAACTAAAGCATGTAACCGCAGTAAATAATCTTTACTCACAACAAACTCACCTTGCTCAATACTTGCAAACAAAAATTGCCACGCTTTAATTTGATTAAGCGTAATCAGCTCATCTTGTAGTTTGTGTCCACCAACGGTAATACCATCCAAAAGTGTCTGCACTTCTGGTACGGTATAATTAATATCCTCCAGATTCACTACATCGGTAACAATCTGGGCAATTAGGCGTTTGGCATCAAAAAGTGCTTTAGTTTTCATCTATCAATCTACTTTTGTGCCTCAATATAAAAACAAGTCTGATTAGGATTTAATGCCATCATTATATTAATTATGGTTTTTGCAAATTTTTGTATTTCATGCAACGATGTTTTATGTTGACTATAATAATCAATAACACTTCCATGACTGTCCATATGCAAACCTTTAATAATGGAATCTAACTTAGTACACAAATCACTTTCACAGGATATTTTAACATCTACTTCGTCAAAATGCTCCCCAAGAAAGGCATGTGTACGATTATTATTCTTGATTACCTGGATTATTTCTTTAATTGATTTTTCATCAAAGACAGATTGATCTCTGTACTCTTTTGTTAAAAATTGACTAATGAAGTTTACTTTCATAAAACTCTCGATTAATATCCTAATTTTATTACCATAATTTATGGCTAAACTATAATCTTCATTAATAGAACCGTTTTTACATAGCGCATATACGTCACGGAACAATAACAGAAAAAATGAATCAAAATATCCTGCTACATTATTTTTTAAATTTATTTTTAACTCTTCATTACTTCGCTCTAATTGATAATAGCAAGAGTGCTTACCTAGTATTCTAATTATGTTTGTCATAAAAATATGACTATGAGTAAAAATAAATACCTGCCCTTTATCCTCTGCTGCGTCCAGAATACAACCAGCTATTTCTTGGTTAATTTTAGCAACTAAATATGATGTGGTATAAATTCTATTTTCATCTAAACTAGAAATAGGATCATCAATTACAACTACTAAATTCTTTAATGAATCTTTATTATAAAATAATTTAAGTCGTGCTAAAAAATATGCAAATGATAGCGTGGTCTTCTCACCTTCACTTAAGACAACTCTTAAATTATCATTATCTATAATCGACGTATTTATTGTGATTTTATAATCTGTATTAATTTTGTATTTTGATAGGTTAAGGGCAATTAAATAATTATTAATTGTTTCAATGTCTGGACGCTTGCGTGAAATTATTTTGTTTATTTGATCTTGTACTTCTAAATTTCGGCTTTTAAGCTGTTTTGATTCATCGAATAATTTTTTAATACGCATATCATTGTCAAAGATATTTTTTTGGCAATAAAAACTATCATACTTGGCTTTATTAATTCTTAGTTTTTTTAATTGACTTTTTACTTCTAATAATTTTCTTTCTTGTGATTTTTTATCATTTAAAATACTATCAGTTGAAGTTACTACATCAGAGATATTTCCATCATGCAACGTCGTTATATTTTCATATAAAGATGAAAATATATCTTTATCATTAATTCCATTACGATCATTCACCAATGTTCTAAGAGTTGAAAGATATTTCTCTAATTTAGAAAAATATTCATCAATTATTTCCTTTTGCGAATCAAAATTACTTAAAAATGGCTTAAATTTATCAAGTTTAGCAATCAGTGACAGCTTATCAAATGACAAACTCTTTATATCTTTATTTAATAGATTGATTACGTTATTGATATTACTATCAAACTCATTAAGAGCTTGGTTAAAATAGTTAACAAACTCTTGCAAGGTATTATTTTTTATTTCTTGAATACAAAATGGGCAGACTTCTAAATCATGCGCAGAGATTAATTGTCGACCGTCTTTGATAAATTTTTCCCCTACAATCTTTAAATGTTCTTTTATGCTTTCACTAACATAACCAGCTTCTTTATCTTTGTCAAAATTAAAAACTTGTTCAAAAAGATCATGAGATGAAATTACTGATATATTTGGCGTAGAAATAGCCTCTAAATCAGTAAATTTCTTAATAGCATCATTCAATTTGGAAAATTCTTGTTCTTCAGTTAAAATACCCTGAAATACATTAAAATCATTAACATCAATATTTTCATTAAAGTTTATTTCTACTTCTGCTTTTGTAATTTGAATTTCTCTAGTCGTAATATTTGTTCTAACTTTATCGAATTCTAAATTTAATTCTTTATTTGTAGAGCGTATATTTGAAATTTCACCTAATTCACCTGATTTATCATTTCCATTAATTTGCTCAAATCGCTCCAAATTCAATTTCAATTCAGAATTAAGTGACTCTAGCTCCTTTGACTCTTTGCCTAGACTAGACCCCTCCAATACAACGGTTTTATCATCAAGTTTTTTTAACCCAAATTCACCGTTTAATGGCAAATTTTCAGATAAAAAATCACTGTTATATATTTCCACATTAAATGATGTACTTACATTAGGATTATGACTATTTATATTAATGGAACTATCGTCTTTTAATAAAAATGAAACTTCTGGAGGCATCGTTGAATTGATAGTTTGATATTTGCCTATATGACTATTTTTATTTATTAATAGCTCAAAAGCCCTAGTTATAGACGTTTTACCTGAACCATTATTAGCAAAAAATACATTATAGTCTTTAAACTCATGATTCGTATTAACAGCATTAATTCCGCAAAAATCAGAAATAGTATTTATTTTCTTTATATGAATAGACATTACTGCTTACCTAAATAATTGTTAATAATTCTCTAGTATTTTCCAATTTTTACTCACCAAATAAATTTACTACTTATGTAATAAATAACCAAAAACTATTGATCACTTCTAAACCGCAATGTTCAAACATTTCATTATCCCATTTTTTTACACATACTTACCATACTACATAAAACAACAAAAACTCAATAATGACTACGGATATTCTTCCGCTTTTGATGAATTATTGCCAAAACCTCAAGAACCTCATTTCTCACGCGATATGCCAAAATATATGGGTACTTATCAACTATTAATTCCCGCGTGCCAATTTTTTTACCGGCGCGCCCAATGGCGGGCATATGAGAGGTACTATTAATAGATTCTTGAATGATTAGAGTTAACTCTTTTGCCAAGATTGGATTAATTTGTCCATAATAGTCAAGCTCAGATTCTAAGTTAGCTAGCGCGCGCTTAGTCCAAAGAATATTTAGAGCCATTTATTCAAAACTCGTTCAACTTCAGCTGATAAAGCAAACATACCCGCGTCCGCTTCTTTAATTCCGGCTTCAACTTCTTGTATTTGCCATTCTTCTAGAGATATTGCTTCTTCAAGCCAATGTAATAACAAATCAGCCTTATTACGCTTAGTTGCCTTAACCAACTGTTCTAACTTATCATATATTTCACTAGGTACGCGAAAAGAAATGACAGGATTTTCGGCTTTCATGGTGTATTCCTAAGTAAAATTAATAAGATATGATAACACAGCTATCGCAAAGGTAAACAAAATTAATTTTCGTTTACATATATTACTTACTTCTATCAACAACAATAGCAAATCATAAATTAATTCTTAAATAAACCATAAGTAATTATTATATCAAGCTTACAACATTGCCAATTAAGTTAAATTCTGGCATAATATCTTCTATGTTTGAGGTATCTGAATTTATTTCATGGTGTAAATGATGGTGTTACTTAGATTATTTGTTTTAGGCGTTATCTCAGGTGTTATTCTTGCATGTTCAAGTGGTACAATAAGCAGAGCTTCTAATGTTCCAATTAATGGAACTGTTCAATCGGGTAATCTAAATAATAGTCAACCATTGTCTGGTTATGCAATAAATTTATACGCAATAACCGAGTCTTCCACACACTTAATCACACAAACCACTTCGAATAATAGCGGTAAATTTTCACTTCAACTCCCCAATTCATTAGTCGGTAGCCAGCTGTATCTGACTGCGACAAATGAAAGCCAGCACGAATTAGCGCTAGTCATTGGTAATTATACTGAATCTAATCTAGTTATAAACGAATTAACTACTGTTGCAGCAGCCTATGCGATGGCTCAGTTTTGGCAAGGTAATATTATCTCTGGTCCACAAAGTTCAATTCTAATTGCAAGTGGCATGAATCAAAATTTAGTTTCAATCGCTAGTGGTCAGTTAAGCAATGTAATTTCTAGCTCACCAAACGCCGACCAAAGTAATGCTTTGCGGGTAATGAATACTTTGGCAAACGCTATTTCTGCATGTATCGGAGACAATGCGGTATGTCCAGAGCTTTTTAATGTAGCAAAAGCAGTTAATGGAACTATACCGAATAATACGCTTCAAGCTTTGCAAAATTTGGCACTCAATCCAGCGCAAGGTGTAAACGAAATAGTGACAATTTCTAATCAGAGTAAAAATCTATATACGCCATCTTTGTTAAGAGTACCAGATGCTTGGACTATTGCCCTGAAATTCAATAATACCGGTAGTGAGTCATGTCCTTTTGGTGGTCCCGGTAATTTTGTTTTTGACCAGAATGGCTATCTATGGATAACTAACAATGTAGTACAAGGCACGCCAAATTCGACAAATTGTATGATTATTCTAAAACCTAATGGCGCACCTGCCGATGGGCAAAATGATACAGTTAAATCCCCAGTTTATGGTGGCGGTATTTTAGGTGCAGGATATGGAGTTTCTATAGACTCGCTCAATCAAATCTGGTTAGGTAATTTTGGTTGGGGCAATTTGATTCCAAATGGAAGTATTTCGTTGTTTAACTCAACAGGGCTTGCTCTTTCTGGAACAGCAGGTTTTACTAATTTAGTTTACCGCGTCCAAGCACTAAAACCGGATAGCAATAATAATCTGTGGATCGCTAGTAATGGCAACCAACGGATTGTAGTATATCCGTCTGGTAACCCAGATCAAGGAAGCTATTATTCTACTGGCAACCTAAACCCTTTTGATATTTCAATTACCGCAGATAATCAAGCTTGGGTTTCATTTAATAATGAATCAAGTATTGCCAAATTTAAATTAACCGACAGTGGCGCAATTGAACAAGTAAATTCGGTTCAAGTTGGTTCATCACCATTAGGAATAGCTCTTGACTCAAGCAGTAATATTTGGGTTTCATCTTTTAAAGAATCAGCGATTTATATGGTTAATGCCGCGGGAACTAATGTAAAAATTTTTACTGGTGGTGGCATTGTTGCAACTTGGGATGTAACTGTTGATGGCAATGATAACATCTATGCTGTAAATTTTTTCCCGAATAACAATGGTGAATATGGTGTTGCTAAAATATGTGGGGCAGCAGTGAAAGGTTGCCCAACCAATGCCTCCTTAGGAACGCCAATTTCTCCTGCGAGTGGTTATACCTTACCCAGCGGTGGTAGCCAAGTTTTGCTTTCTAATGGAGAACCCTTGTATGGACCAAATGGTACACCAGACTTTCACCCATTAATGCGCATGACTTCCAGTCATATAGATCAGGCAGGAAATCTCTGGGTTACTAACAATTGGAAACCAAGTCTTCTAATTGATACTACAAGCAATCCAGGTGGAGATGGTATGGTGGTCTTTGTCGGGTTGGCCAAGCCTTTACATAACACAAATAACTAGCTGTGTGGCACGCTGTATTCTTGAAATAAACACAGCCTGCCACACAGACTCTCTCTAATCCATCATCTTTTCAATTGGCAACACTAAAATCGAAGTGGCACCAATACTTTTTAGTTTAGCAATCGTATCCCAGAATACGCCTTCTTTACTCACCACGTGCACTGCAACTTTATTGTCTGTACCGTGTAAATGTAAAACCGTTGGCGATTCACAACCCGGCAACATTTCTTTAAGCTTATCAATATTGTCTTTATCAATATGCAGCATAATATATTTGCTATCTTTGGCATTAATTACGCTTTGCAGACGAAAAACTAGTTCATTGGTACGCTCTGAAATATCTGCTGTAGCAGTTTTACGCCCGATCAGCACCGCTTCGCTTTCCAAAATAATGTGTAATTCCACCAAGCCATTTTCTTTAAGCGTCGTACCGGTAGACACCAAATCACAAATCGCATCAGCAATCGCGATTTTCGGCGCTAATTCAACCGAGCCATGCATTACCAATATTTTGGCTTTAATCTGGTTTTTGGCTAAAAAATCACGCAAAGTTTCAGGATATGAAGTGGCAATAGTTTTACCATTTAGATCTGATAACTTTTGGATGCCAGAATCATGTGCAGCGGCGATACTCAAACGACATTGCGCAAAACCCAGCTTGGCAATCACGGTTAAATTGTGCTCAGGATTTTCCAAAATGTATTCAAAATAACCATTTTCACCAACAATCCCGATGTCGCTGGCATCACTATCCACAAAACCCGGAATATCATCATCACGAATCATCAGAAAATCGGTATTCATTTCTTTAGACTGAATCAGGTAATGATTCTTGGCTGGGCGTAATTTAAAACTGCATTTATTAAGTAAATCCAAACTACCTTCGGATAATTTTCCTGATTTTTGTAATGCAACCCGTAATCTTGGTTCTAACATCGTAAGCTCCCTAACACTCTGAGATTAAGCACAATTTTTTTGCTATAATTTAATAACAGCAAAACCAATAATTTTATTTAAACAAGTAGGTATTATACCAAGCTATACTTAGATATGGAAGCTTATAAAATGTGCTTAATGCTATGTCATGTTGGGAAGTAAAAGATAAAAGAAGAAATGTTATAAATTAGCACTTACACGAAGGTATCTGAATCACCAAATTTATCGGTAATCTATTTTAAAATAAAACATACTTAGAGCTAGAAACTAAATTAACCTTTTGCTTACTCCCAACTCAGCATTAAAGGATGCCTGCATAAAGTCCTTGTACTGTGCAAGAGTCAATGGTTTGTTATTAACCATTTTACGAAAATAATTTACAACTCTTAAGATATGCGGTAAAAGAACGTCAATATCAGTAGTTGTTTGTGCTAAATGCTTGATTTTTGTGATTTCTTTAAGTAATTTCAAATCAGCTTTTATTAGTAGCTCAGCATGCAGAGCCCGCAAATTTTTAACCAGCTCGGGATCTGGCTCGATTTCACCAATCTTATCTATAAGATTCACCTGTAATTGGTGAACAACAAAATTAATATAAAGCTCTTGCTTCAGGAAAACATCATGCATTTCCTGATCTTTTTTCGCATTAATTCTGGTTAAAAAAACACCAGAAACCATTGATATCATCGATGAAATTATGACAATTAAAACCGCGTGATCTCGAATAAGCCAATGTGTAACATCACCCATTTATATTGCTCATTTAACGATAAATTAAAAAACTTTATGATGCCTTGTTAGCATTAACCAAAACATAACCACGATAAGTATCGCCATCCTTGGTATTCATACTCTTATACAAATCATAAACTTTGAGCCATTCCCACGGTGCGAATGCATTCCAAGTATCTAAAATCAAAACTGAGTCACTCGCTTGATCATAAGCGGCAATTGGTGAAAAATGCCCACCATTAAGCGCTGACATTACATTGAGATTATAATTTACCACCATATAGCTCTCTGTTTTGCCAAGAGTTGCTTTTAATAACGTTCTAAAAGCTTCAATATCGACATCATTGGCGGTATTTACATGAGTTGCCGTCGCTTCCAAACCTTGCAGATTAAGCGCATGAGTCAATTGATCTAAAGTCAAACCAACCACATACTTACCATCTACCTGTTTGCGTCCATAAATTATTTCTGGATCCAAATAACCACTAACCTTATCATTAAAGAAATTGGCTTCAGTCCAAGTAAAGTTACCGTCAATATAATTTTCTTGTTCATTATAAAATGAACCAAGCTTAGAAATTGGTGGTTGTTTACCTAGTGTAGCATAAACCGTATTGAGCATAATCACCGCGGAAGCCACACCGCAGCTCAGAATATTAGTTTGCGGTGAGTAGTGTGTTGATAAATTATAAAATGAAGCTTTATACTGCGATGAATTTAGGCGGCTGATTCCTGATTCGGTATTATAGGACAGGACTGCCATGGTATTCGAATACGGACTAACCGTGTATTTTTCATAGCCATAATCATAGACAGTAGGGCTAGCTTTAGCATTGGTAGTACTTGCATTACCAGAAGTACAAGCGACAATTACTGCCAAAGCCAATAAACCCAATAATTTCTTTGCTTTCATAAAGAGTTCCTTTTTTACAGATTCATCATCAAATAGAGCAACGTCATCAGTTAGAGATTATGCTCATAGCATAACCTCTCCTGTTTACAAGTTCAATTAGTAAGCCTTAGCAAAAACCATTTTACGTGTAGCTGGTTTACCAGTAAAAATACACACTCCCGGAGTATCATTATCCGCCAAAGGCATACAGCGTGCAGTAACTTTAAGTGGTTTGATGTATTCTTCAATCGCAAATTCATCAACTGCATATGCCAAAGCGAAACCACTATCGATATTTTGTTCCGCAGCAAAAAATGCGTTAAACTCGGTTAAAGAACTAATTTCAGTAATCCGTGAATCACGGAATGACTGAGCCTTAGTAAATAAATTATCCTGCATTTGCGCCAAAAGAGTCACCGCATTGGCAATCAGCTCTGCACGTGGCATTGATTGTTTATTAGCTAAATCATCACGACGAGAAAGCATAACCGCATCTTTTTCAATATCACGTGGACCAACTTCAACTCTTAATGGCACACCTTTTTTAATCCATTCCCACGATTTAGCGCCACCTTGAATATCACGATCATCAATCATAACTCGAATTTCATCACCTGCAAAATGCTGTGCTTCCAAATCAAGCTTTAATTGCTGACAATACGCCAATACCGCCGCACGTTGTTCGTCATTGCGATAAATTGGCTGGATCACAACTTGCTGTGGCGCAATTCGTGGTGGTAATACTAAACCATTGTCATCACTATGCGTCATAATTAAACCGCCAATCATGCGAGTTGACATTCCCCACGAAGTAGTCCATGCGTGTTCCAAGCTACCATTTTTATTTTGGAATTCAATTCCAGATGCTTTAGCAAAATTCTGCCCTAAAAAGTGTGAAGTTCCTGCCTGTAGCGCCTTGCAGTCCTGCATCATTGATTCGATACAATATGTATTAACTGCGCCCGGGAAACGCTCAAAACATGGCTTTTCACCTTTAATTACAGGCATTGCCATTACTTCTTCAGCAAATGCAGCGTAAACCTCAAGCATTTGCTTAGTTTCCTGAATAGCCTCGTCTTCACTTGCATGTGCCGTATGACCTTCTTGCCATAAAAACTCTGACGTACGCAAAAATAAACGCGTACGCATCTCCCAACGCATCACATTTGCCCATTGATTAATCAATAGTGGTAAATCTCGGTAAGATTTAACCCATTTAGCAAAACTCTCACCAATAATAGTCTCGCTGGTCGGACGAATTACAAATGGCTCTTCAAGTTCACCATCAGGTTTAAGTCCGCCTTTACCATCCGCAATCAAACGATGATGAGTAACTACCGCACACTCTTTAGCAAAGCCATCTACATGAGTTGCTTCTTTTTCCAAATAACTCAATGGAATCAACAATGGAAAATAAGCATTAACATGCCCAGTTTTTTTGAAGCGTTTGTCCAAATCTTTTTGCATCAATTCCCAAATCGCGTAACCCCACGGTTTAATCACCATGCAACCACGTACTGCAGAGTTTTCTGCTAAATCAGCAGCAATAATCACTTGTTGGTACCACTCTGGGTAATTTTCACTCCGAATAGGGGTAATTGCAGTTTTTTCCATATCTTATATTCCTAAAATCAACTATTAATAATTTGTAAAATTTTATTATGTAATTCGGTATTAGCCGTTGCCAAAACCTGTCCATTAAATTCACGATTTAAAGCTTTGCCCTGCCAATCACTAATCACACCACCAGCACCTTCAATCACAGGCATTAAAGCGGCAATATCATAGTATTGCAACTCTGCTTCCATGATCACATCTATATGTCCAGCTGCTAGCAAACCAAAGGCATAAGCATCACCACCAAAGGCAGTCAAGCGCACTTTAGAGCGCACTCGTTCAAAAGCTTCTCGCTCATAGGTAGTTGTAAACATCAGCGGTGTAGTTGCATTCAGGCGCACATTCGCGACCTCGGTTTGCAGACTAGTTTGCAGCTTTGCACTATTTAACCATGCACCATAATTTGCTAGACCACTAAAGCGCTCACCACTGATTGCCTGATCAATGACACTCAATAAAGGCGCACCATTGCGTAATAACGCAACTAACGTAGTAAAGGTTGGTTTACCCGTCGAAAATGCTACTGTGCCATCAATTGGATCCAAGACCCAGCAAAATTCGGCTTGTGTTTCTTGATTAGCAAACTCTTCGCCAATAATTCCATGGTTCGGATAATGTTGTTTAATCAGCTCACGCAAACGTAATTCTATCTCACGATCAGCTATTGTTACCGGAGATTTATTATCTTTACTATCAATAACAATATGTTGGCGGAAATATTTACGGCTAATTTGCGCTGCTTCATCCGCTAAAAAATTGGCAAACTCAAATAGCTTGCTAGTTAAATCATCACTCATAGAATTCCTGTATATTCTTCAAAAAGCATTGTACTAATTTTATTGATAATTTTGGGAGATTTTAGCATGCTTTTTAGCATAAAATTGATATAATTTCAATCACACCAAATAAGAAAAGCTTTTACAAAGTAACTTAGCACCTCTTGCTGTAATTTTACTAATTACGTACTGCAACATCCAAAAAGGCCGTAGATTTAATGATTTTATTATTTTGATTAAAATAAAATACAACCGCTGACAACGTATTATATGGACCTATATGAGTAATAACGAGGCTGTTTAATCCAGATAAAACTGAGATTATCTCAAACGAAACATTGGGCATCGCGGCAAAAAGTTTTTCCCAATACCAGCGAATATCACGAAGACCTTTTAACTGATTATTGGATCTGCGCGTAAGCTCCGCAACCAATGGTGAAGATAATTCACAATCTTCATCATAAAATTCAGCTAACTTATCGATATCGTGTTTGTTCCATGCAGTTACCCAGTTAGTCGCCAATTGTTTAGCAAGAATCTGATTCATTATAGCTACCTCAAAATATTTCACACCACTGATCTTAGTCAATTGCTAACTGACAAAAATCCTATTTCTATTTTAACAAAGAGTTTATTCCACGCAAAATCACTAATGGATCATTTGCCTGTGTAATCGGACGCCCGATCACCAGATAATCCGCTCCATTATAAACCGCAGCCTCCGGTGTCATTACACGAGTTTGATCATCTTTAGTTGCATCAGCCAGACGGATACCTGGTGTAACGGTTAAAAATTCGGGAGCGGTAACACTTTTAATGATATTTGCTTCTTGCGCTGAGCACACTACCCCATCTAAACCATATTCATAGCTTAATCGTGCTAAATGCTTAACTTGGCTTGCGACATCCTGTCCATAACCAATTTCGGCGACTTCGCTAGCACTCAGACTAGTTAAAATCGTCACGGCAATTAATAATGGTTTATTTTGACTATCTTCAATCGCTTGCCGTGCCTGAGTCAGCATCGCACGCCCACCGCTAGCATGCACATTAACCATCCACACACCTAAGTCTGCTGCTGCGCGAATTGCTTTATAGACAGTATTAGGAATATCATGAAATTTTAAATCCAAAAACACTTCAAAACCAAGCGCTTGCAACTCACGCACAATTTGCGGACCATAACTGGTAAATAGCTCTTTACCAACTTTAAGCCGGCACTCTTGAGGGTCTAAACGTGAAACTAAATCTAATACCTGCTGACGCTCACTAAAATCCAATGCAATAATAACTTTACTGGTAATCATATCTTCCCTTATTTGTAACTACTTACTCATTAACTGCCACGATATGCAGTTACCCTTATTTCTTCATTTTCGCAACGATAGCTGCCAACTTCTGTAATGCTGGCGGCTGTTTATACTTATCCATCACCACCTCAATCAAACACAGCTGATTGGCATGCGATTTTGTATCATTCAGCGCTTCTACTAAGCCTTTGTCAGTGCTAACCTGTCGAGTATAAGCTTCACCACCAAATGCGGCAGGCAAACGCAAATAATTCCATTCCTGAATATCATTATAACTAGAGTTTTCACCTAAGAAAATTCGTTCTATAGTATAACCCGAGTTGTTTAATACTAAAATAATTGGTTTTAAACCATAGCGTAATTGGGTTGAAAGTGCCTGAACTGTCATTTGTAAAGAACCGTCACCCACCACCAAAATAGTTCGACCGTTGTTTTTAGCTAAACTGACTCCAGTCGTCGCACCCAAAGCATAACCAATTGAAAACCAATTCACTGATGACATAATTTTACAACCATGAGGTAAGGTGTAGTAGCCACCAGTAAACGCAATTGTGCCGGTTTCTAAGATTAGTGTATCATCATTCTGTAAAAATTGGCTAAGGCGATAAATCAGGTTATCATGCTCAATTTGCGAGGATAACTGTTCTGGCTTAACACCATAATGCGCATCAAAATTCCGTGGATAGGGTGCAATTTTTATACTTGATTGACACAAGCTATCAACCAATGCAGCAAATGATATTTCTGTATAGTCTTCACCATTGATAGCACCACTATCTAGGTTTAACGAGATTAATTTATTCGTAGCTAATTTAGTACTGAACGTTCCACTATTAATTTCACAATACAACCAGCCCAGCGCTAAAACACAATCCGCATTTTCAACATAATCTTGTACTTCCTGTGCGGAAAAGCATCCAGCATACATCCCAGCAAATTGGGGATGAGATTCATCAACTGCACCTTTCGCCCCCCAGCTTACTACATAAGCGACACTACTATTTTGCAGAAATTGTTGTACTAATGCCTGTAAGTGATAACGTTCAACCAGCTCACCAACTAAAATCACTACTTTTTTAGCAGTAGTTAATTGCAGGTTAATCTGTCCGATGAGTTTGGTGATTTTACTCTCTTGCTCAGCAGTAGTAGAAGTAATTAATTTTAGCTTTGCTTGTGGTGCAGCAATCAGGTGAGTTACCAAATCTTGCGGAAACTGTAAATATACTGGACGTTTTTGCTGATAGCAACTCTCAATCAAGCGATCAATCTGTGCTCCGGGATTATCAAAATTTAATATCTCAGCGGCACAGGTGATTTGTTGATAAATTTTGAATGATTGGTCATATGCTCTATTGAGCAAAGTATGATGCAATGGCAAATTTTTTGCTTGTTTAGACAGTGCTATTCCACCAGTTATTTTAATTAGCGGAACATGCTCGGCATAAGCGCCAGCAACACCATTAACCGCACTAAGTTCTCCCGGTCCGTAAGTAGTAACTAGCGCACTAATTCCGTGTTCGCGAGCATAGCCATCAGCAGCGTAAGAGGCATTTAGTTCATTACATTCGCCTATCCACTGGAAACGCTCGTCATGTTCGAGTAGCTCAACCAAATCCAAATTAAAATCACCAGGAACGCCAATAACATCTTTGATTCCCAGCTCCGCCAAACGACAAAATAAATATTCTGCAACCGTTATTAATTGCATAGTAACCTCACTTCAACCAAATGTTACGTTTTTGTTGAATAACCCAAACTGTCTCATCCCTACGTAACTGCCAAATTACCCAGATCCGCCCCTGAAAATCCAACTGAATCGCCACGGGTTGATCCACTAAATTGGGCAGATAGTTTTGTACCAGATTATTATTATCTGGACCACGAATTACCGATGACGGGCTCATTACTAATTTTTGCGTAGAAAGAAACATCATTCCTAATAATGAGCTACCCCAATTACTCGGGATCTCTTGCACTATTACTTGCGGATAGCTAACTTCTTTAATCGTAGCAAATATCGCATTTGCTGGAAACTGACGAACATCATCCGCAAACCCAGTTAACGAATATAGCAACAATAAAGCAAAACTTATGATGCGCATCATTAACCTAATTTAAGAAAAATTGAATGGAAGTAACCACGCGCACTTTCTTATTGATATTGCTAGTATCACCCACATTTGAGCCATCCGGCGAAGATATAGTAAATACACCCTGACTGGCAGATTTAATTTTACCAACCTGAGATTGAGTATTTTTTGCAAAAGTTTCGGCGGCTGACTTGGCATTTTGAGTTGCGCTATCCAGCATTTGTGCTTTAATGCTATTAAGGTTATTATAAAAATAACTAATGCTGTTATTGGTAACAATTACACCCTGATTGACCAATTCGCCAGCATTTTGGCTAACTTTTGCCACCAAATCAACATTACTAGTTGTAACACTTACGCTATTACTAATTTGATAATGCGGTAACTTGGCATTAGTATTACCGTACTGATTTGCCCAATTATCATTCACACTAATTGTGCCTAATTGGATATCTTTTACCGCAAAGCCATTAGTCGCTAAGAACTGGCTTACCGTTTTTTGGTTAAGACTTACCTGCTGATATAAAGCCTTGAGATCATCGCCACTGACGCTAAAATTAATACTCCAAGTTGCCAAGTCTGATTTAACATTTTGTTCCGCCAAACCTTTAACCTCAACCGAGCGATCAAAATTGCGGAAAAACTTGATTCCGCTACCAATGTAATGTCCGCTGGTTGCAATTCCAAGGGCTAAAATTATAGCTCCAATTACTCTGCTGCCTGAATTCATGATTTTCTTCCCTCTAGTTAAATATTTAAAAACTGTGCAATTCGTGCTAAGTGCTCTTCCCGATATAAATATGGCGAATGTCCGGCGTCTTTCACTGTTAATACCTCAGTTTGAGGGTTCTGGTGATGCATTTTTTGTAAGGTAGCTAGGCTCAGTAAATCAGAGTGCACACCATGAATAACTAAAGTTGGTACAATCACGCGCTCCCAAAAACTCCAAAACTCAAGATTATCGCTACCATTCATTGTTGATGCTAGGCTAGTTGCTAATCGTAGATCTCGTTTAAGCTCCCAGCGCCCATTATGGTTCTTCTGAAATGAATTGACAAACATATGCTGCCAGATTTCTTCCTGATAAATACCATCATCTAAGGACAAACTCCGCAAATATTCACACGCCTCAGAATAGCTTGCAAAATCTGGTTGCTGCATACTATAACCAGCAATTCGGGCAATTCCAGAAAATTCAACTTCTGCACCTATATCCGATAAAACTAGTTTACGAATCTTATTTTGCGGTAAACTCGCAAGCATCATGCCCAAAATACCACCCAAAGATACACCGAGAAAATCAAATTCAACGATTTGCAGCTGGTGTAATAAAGCACTTAAATCGGCAATATTGCATTCTAAACTATAACCGCGCGGGTCATCTAAATAGTCACTATTACCTCGCCCTGGCAGATCTGGTGCAATCACATAATAACCATGGGTAACCATTTTAGCCGCAATAAAATCAAAATCACGACTGTTACGATTTAAACCATGAACACAGAGCAAGACTTTTTCTGCATCAGGATTACCCCAAGCAGAGTAACTGATGCGATATTTTTCTTCAAACTGATTAACGCGTTCAATATAATTAGTATGCATCGAAAACACCTTTTGACTTTAATTTGCGCAATTAATAACTATTTTCCCGGGATAAGTATTTTTCTGTAAATCAGCAAATGCTTGAGCAAACTCTTCTAAAGGATATTCATGTATTGCTGGTATTATTTTGGATTTATGCATAAGTTCAACTAACTCATCACCCATCAAAGCTAAATCGCATTGCGAAGGATAATGGTCTGATAAGTATGCACCGCCCAAAGCCACTTCGTGAAAACCAATTCCGCTGCTAAATTCAGGAATCTCGCGAGCGTCCAAAATACCAATAATCGAGGCAATTTGTCCATTAAACGCCAAAACACCAGGATCACGTTGCAAATTTTCGCGATTAGTTGTTTCTAAAACATAATCGACGCCACGTGGACACAACTCACGTAGCTTAACATAAATGTCCCCTTGGGTATAATCTAAAACAATATCCGCGCCCAATGAGCTCACATAATCCAGATTTTTAGTTGAACACGAGCTGATAACCTGCAGCCCAAGAGCTTTAGCAATTAGGATCGCAAAGCTGCCAACACCGCCACTCCCACCTTGAATAAAGATACTGCGCCCAGCTTGAATATTCATTTTACGGACTAAAGCCTGATACGCAGTTAGCCCCGCACATGGCAAAGCAGCCGCCAAAGCTAGATCAAAATTAGGGGGTATTTTAAAAAGAACGTGTGCTGGTTGAACGCAGTATTCTGCTAGCGCACCACCGTAAGTCAGATTACCATGCAGCGCTACTACATCACCGATATGAAAATTACTCTTTGCTGGATTGCCAAGCTTAACTACTTCACCAACCAGATCTAAACCGGGAATGTATGGATATTGCCAAAAAGATGGTTTTGCGGCAATTAATTTATAATCAACTGGATTAAGACTAGCATAACGTACGCGTAATAATACCTGCCCCAGATCAGGAGCAGGTATTGCCAATTGAATCAAAGACAAATCTTTGAGGTTATCCTCAGGAGAATGCAAAACAACTGCACGCATGATTAACTCATTTTAGTAAGTTTTAGCTTTGGAGATATTTTTCTCATTACGCCAGATCGCGGCACCTTGCTGTACATCAAATACCTGAACAAAGAAAGTATATGAAACTAATGTAGTTTTACCATCTGGTCCAACTGAAGTATCACTAGTTAATTTACCATCGACACGGCATTGCGCACCTTTCATTTTACCAGTTTTGGCTGTAGTTGATTGGTCATATAAGCCAGATTGATTTTGACGCTCTAATTCATCAACTTGATTTTGCATTTCCTGAGTTGAAACTACATAAGTTGAATTAACTGCTGATGAATTAGATAACTTATCTGCCATCGCATTCGTCATAACTGAAGTATCTACGTATTGATCAGTTGAATTTTTAACTGGTGAAATTGTGTATGATTTACATTTATTCATTTTACCGCTTTGGATTAACTGAGTTGACATATCCTGAGCAACTGCACGTAAATCATTTTGATTAAAATTAGTAGTCAGATTATTTACCGCATTAGGATCAACATAAGAAATCGTTGGACTAGCACAACCGCCTAAAAATACTGCTGCGCTTAATAGAGATAATTGTAATAATTTAGTTTTCATTTTCATCCTTTACTATAATATTTAATTATATACCGTTACGTTACTTGCATCATTTGAAAATTCAATTTTGAAATCAGTTGCTTCAAGTTGAGTTGCTTGACATTTAACTGGCTGATCTTCATTCGGATAGATCGTAACCAATTGCCATTGTTCAGCATCGCCAACTTGCATTTTATTAGCATCATAGAATTGACAACGATAATATCCTTGAGCTGCTTTGCTACCTGTATTATGGAAATAGCCTTGTGCAATTAATAGACCGTTTACTCGTACTGAAGTCATTCTGGTAACTTTTACATTGCCCATATCACCGACTTCAACTACATGATCTTTGATTCGATTGGTGCTACACGCACTAAGAAGAACGCCAGCTCCCATCAAACTACACATCAATTTTTTCATTTAACTACCTTTTTGAAGATTAAATATAATTTGGCTACCAATTACCCTAAAGGTCACAATCTGATATGGTTGATTCAGCGTAATCGTCTGGATATGCGGAACGCCATTAATATTTATTGTTATTTTATGCTCGCCATACGCTAAATTATTCACTCGATTAATATAAATTTTGCTTGGTAATAAAGTCCACGTCCGTTCATCAGCTCGATCTAAGAGCATACCACCCAAGCTGGTACCAAGGCTTAATATTGTTCCTAACGAACCACCATTGTTACCGGCTGTACATGCCGCCTGAGAAGTCGCGATATTCCGTACTGCAGCAGCAACATTACGTGCAATAATATGAGGCGTTTGATCACGAATCGAACGTGCTACCATCAAGTTTACATCAACCATTAGCATCGGATTATAGTTGGTATTATCTAGCGAAAATGAATATGGCATTGTATTCAAACGATCCATAATCAAACGTGGATAAAACACATCAATCATATTGATGCATGATTGTTGATTATTTTGCGAGGCGCTAAAATTCAAATTGATTGGCACATGAATTTCTTCTGATTTAATTTGTGGTGCATGTCCCAATTCTTCGACGATCAATAAATCGGTAGTTCCTTTTTTGGAACGAGTATTACTATCAATATTGTCAATGCTTTGTTGAATTAAAGTATTATTTGGATTTAACTGACCAGCTTTAACATAGCCTGGGCGCGATAAACTTGGTTCATTCAACGCCTCAAAAACAAATCCGGCCAAGTAATGGCTAAACGCATTTTGATAACTATTTTTGAGTGCTAAAACTTGGGGGGTATTGATGTCAGTGAAATTATATTTTTTGAGAATCTGAGTCGACAAATAATTTTGCTGATTGTCTTGCTTCATCTTTTGAAATTCTTGCGCTTCCTGATTGTAGAGTGCTTGATTGTAATTTTCAGTGGCTTGTTCAATTTGATACATGCGCTTAATTTCTACTCGTGCATTTTCCCAGTTATTCAGATCCAGATGATTTAACGCATGATATGTAGACAAAAAACTCCGTTCATAGCCACGAGGTTGGTATTCAGTAGCATTATCATTGACGAGCATTGACAATGCAGTATTACTCAATTGCCCACCAGTCGTACTCATCCAACTATTTGCCCAAACATCCACACTCTGCTGTGCCAAGCTAAAATAGTAGTTGCTTTGTGAATAATTCAAATCCATACGCAATAAGCTACCGTATTCCATATTATAGAGTGGATCGCTAGTACTTTCTGCTTCCATTGCCATGGGCAATTTTCCACTATAAATTTTATGCAAGGTTGCATCGCTAGTATTTTTATAAGAACTAAACGGATTACTCGCGCAAGAACACATTGATGCCGCCATAGTAGCAAGCATCAAGTTATATAATAATTTCATTAGTTACACTTTAAAATTAATGATTATGCTGAAGAAATGACTCGCTATACGCCAAAGGTAACATTGTATGCACTCCAGTTGCAATATAAATCTTGCCAGATTGACCAGCCATAATTACGCGCATTGCATGCCCCGATTTATCTTCAGCTTCTAAAAGTAGCTGGCGACATTTACCGCAAGGGGTAATTGGAAAATCGCTACTGGTACCCGGATTCATATTTTCAAAGGTTACTGCAATACTCTCAATTGTAAACTCACGAAATAAGGAATGAAGCTCCAAAAGCAGATTTTGTTCCGCGCAAGTTATAATTGAAGTATTTTCTTTGTTACTGCTGGTATAGATTGAACCATCGCTGAGTCGTGCGGCAGTTCCTACATTAAAATGAGAAAACTGCGGTGAAGCATGAGTAACCGCTTCTTCTGCGCGCTTTAATAACTCAGCATCAGCAAGATTTAACTCGTCTCGCGATGAAAATTCTTCATAGGTAAATTGAATTACTTTTTGCATAACCACCTCCAATTTTTAGATGTCGACGTTACGTGCCATCAATGCATTACTTTCAATAAAGTTGCGGCGTGGCTCTACTTCGTCACCCATTAAAGTACTAAAAATATTATCTGCAGCAATCGCATCTTCAACAGTAACTTTTAATAAACGTCTTACACTAGGATCCATAGTCGTTTCCCATAGCTGAGAAGCATTCATCTCTCCCAAACCTTTGTAACGTTGAATATTCATGCCTTTTTTAACTTCATTCATCATCCACTCTAGCCCATCGCTAAACGTCGCTACCTGTTTGCTATTTTCACCTCTGAAAGCAAGCATATTGATACCGCTAATTGGCGCAACCAATTCACCAGCGCGACTAATCCGTGAATAATCACCGCTTTCTAAGAAATAACTATCTAAATTTGTAACAATATGATTGCCGTGGACAATCCGTACGACTCTCAGGCGATAGCTTTGTTTAACTTCATCAAACAATATCTCAAAATTAATTTTATGACCAGCAAGAGCCTCAGTTAATACTTCAACCGTTTCATTAGCAGCATCTAAAGTATCTAGACTTAGACGTTTCACGCGTAATAATGCTTCAAGAACCTCACGATCCATAAAGCGGCTATGTGACTCAATAATTTGTTTGGCTTTTAGATAAACTTTTGCCATATTAGTTAGCTGATCTTTTTCAACTAATACTGCCCCATCAGCACTAAATTTTGCATCGGCAAGCGCTAATTCTAAAATATATTGATCAAATTCATCTTGGTCTTTTACATAGCGCTCATTTTTACCTTGTTTTACTTTAAATAAAGGTGGTTGGGCAATATAAATATGTCCACGATCAACTAATTCTGGCATTTGACGATAGAAGAAAGTCAATAGTAACGTCCGAATATGCGCACCATCGACATCGGCATCGGTCATGATAATGATACGGTGATAACGTAATTTATCTGCATTGTATTCATCTTTACCAATTCCCGTACCTAAAGCAGTAATCAGCGTCACCACTTCCTGCGAAGATAACATTTTATCGAAACGTGATTTTTCGACATTTAGAATCTTACCTTTAAGCGGTAAAATCGCTTGATTTTTACGATCGCGTCCTTGTTTCGCTGATCCACCCGCCGAATCACCCTCGACTAGGTACAATTCACTTAACGCTGGATCTTTTTCTTGACAATCAGCCAATTTACCTGGCAAACCAAGTCCATCCAAAACACCTTTACGACGCGTTAAATCACGTGCTTTACGCGCAGCTTCACGCGCACGTGCTGATTCTACGATTTTATTACAAATTAATTTAGCATCAATTGGATTTTCTAAGAGATAAGTCTTAAGAGCTTCATTAACTAACTCTTGAACTACTGGTGAAATTTCTGATGAAACCAATTTATCTTTAGTTTGAGAAGAGAATTTAGGATCGGGTAATTTGACCGAAAGAACACAGGTTAAACCCTCACGCATATCATCACCAGTCGTGGTAACTTTAGCTTTTTTAGCCAACTCTTGCTCTTCAATATACTGATTAAGTGTCCGCGTCATTACAGTACGTAATGCCGATAAATGTGAACCACCATCTCTTTGCGGAATATTATTAGTAAAGCATTGAATATTTTCACTATATGAGTCGTTCCATTGCATTGCAACTTCAACCCCCATTCCATCACGTTCGCCAACACCATGGAAAATCTTCTGATGTAAAACAGTTTTGCTGCGATTCATATATGCAACAAAGCCTGCAACCCCACCCGAATAAGCAAAGCTTTCTTCTTTACCAACCCGTAAATCAGCTAAAACAATATTAACGCCGTTATTTAAGAATGATAGCTCACGAATCCGTTTTGCCAATATCTCATAATGAAATTCAACTACGCCAAAAGTCTCAGCACTCGCCATAAAATGAACGCGAGTTCCCTTACGCCCCTTTGGTGCATCGCCCATTTCTTTTAAAGGCGCAACTGCATCACCGCGCTTGAACTCCATCCAATGTTCTTTACCATCACGCCAAATTGTTAAGCGTAACCAATCAGATAAAGCATTTACCACTGAAACCCCAACCCCGTGTAAACCACCCGAGATTTTGTAAGAATTACTATCAAATTTACCACCAGCATGAAGCACGGTCATAATAACTTCAGCTGCCGAACGACCTTCTTCCTGATGGATATCGGTTGGAATCCCACGTCCATTATCTTCGACAGAGATTGAATTATCTTCATGAATTACCACTCGAATCGTATTACAATGTCCAGCTAGCGCCTCATCAATACCATTATCCAAAACCTCAAACACCATATGATGTAAACCAGTACCATCCTGTGTATCACCAATATACATCCCCGGGCGCTTGCGTACCGCATCCAGCCCTTTTAAAACCTTAATACTACTACTATCATAACTTTGTTGATTTACTTCAGACATATTCAATCCTATAAACTTAACTTATTTTTATTACTAAGCAATATTACTCAAAAAATTAATTGCGTAGTGGCATTATCACATATTTAAAATCAACTTCATTTGGCACAGTTACCAAAATGCTCCGCTGATTATCGAAAAATGCCCACTGTAAATTTTCAGCATTACTATTATTTAAAACATCCAATACATAGCTGATGTTAAAATTTAAGCGTAATTCAGCATCATTGCCATATTGAATGGCTAACTCATCGCGTGACTCTTCCTGTTCCTCATTCCGACAGCTAATAGTCAATAAATTTGGTTTTAGATCCAGCACCAGAGTTTTTAATTTATCAATTCCAATTACCGCTACACGTTGTACGGCATGCAAAAATTCTTCACGATTAATCAGACATAATTTATCATTGGTTAATGGAATCACTCGCTCATAATCTGGATATTTACCATCAATTACTTTAGTGATCAATTGTTTATTTTGAGTTTCAAAAATTACTTGGTTAGGATACATTTTAATCGTTACCAAATCATCGCTATCTTCCAATAAACGATAAAGCTCAAGCATAGTTTTACGTGGAATAATTGTGCTAATATCAGGCAACATATCTGCCAGAGCATAATTAACAAAACTCAAGCGATGTGCATCAGTTGCAACCAAACGTAATTGATTATTCTTTATTTCAAGCAACATGCCGTTAAGAAAAACACGGCTATCGTTTACTGCCATTGAATATTGAACTTTACCAATCAACTCACGCAAATCGCGTTGCGCAAGATTAAACTGACCAACACATTCATCACTAACCCTTAATAGTGGATAGTGATCAGCAGGCAAGCTTTGCAGGGTAAATTTAGTTCGACCAGCTTTCACTGTTACTTTATTTTCAATTACTTCTAAACTAATTTCTGCATCAGGTAACGCTTTCAATACATCTTGCAGCTTCTTAGCTGGTAGCGTAATAGCAAAATCATCGCCCTCGATACCACCCTGAACATGCAATGTTGCCTGAATTTCCATATCATTGGCAACCACAATTACCTTCTCTCCAGATTTTTTGAGGTAAATATTTGAAAGAATCGGCATGGTTTGTTTTTTTTCAACAAAACCGGTAGTTTGAGTAAGTGGTTTTAGCAAAGTATCGCGTTGAAATTTCAATAACATGTTATACCTCAGAAATTAGTTTTGTAACATTTGAATCAGTAATTTATATTCGCGGTCAATCTTTTCATCTTTAGTCCGCAAATCAGTAATTGTGCGCTGCGCATGAAGCACCGTCGTATGATCGCGCCCACCAAAAGCCTCACCAATTGCTGGAAGACTATATTGAGTCAACTCTTTAGTTATCGTCATCGCAATTTGTCGCGGACGAGCAATTAATTGAGTACGCTTACTTGACAATAAATCAGAAATTTTCAGCTTATAAAAATCACAAATTGTCTTTTGAATATCATCAATCGACACACTACGCGATTCAATCGCAATAATATCCATTAAAGCTTCTTTAGCAATCGCAATGCTTAAACCTTTGCGCGAGAATTTAGCATGATAGGCAACTTTGTTTAATGCCCCTTCCAACTCTCGGACATTTGACTTAATATTTTGCGCGATAAAAAACGCAACCTCATCATCCAGATCAATTTTATTGCGCTGTGCTTTCTTCTTTAATATCGCAACACGCATTTCTAGCTCAGGCGGCTGAATCTCAACCGTTAAACCTGAGGCAAAGCGTGAAATCAAGCGTTCATTGAGATTATTAATATTTTTCGGGTAGGTATCACAAGTCATGATAACCTGTTTACTCTTATCTAACAGATTGTTGAAAGTATAAAAAAACTCTTCTTGAGTCTTGGTTTTATCACCTGCAATAAATTGAATATCATCCATCAGTAACAAATCTAAGCCGTTGTAGTATCTCTTTAATTCATCAAACCCCTGACGCATCGAAGCTTTTACCACATCCTGAATATAATCATTAGCATGTAGATAACGAATTTTGGCATTCGGATTTTTTTTATGCACTTCGTTACCAATCGCTTGCATTAAGTGAGTTTTTCCCAAACCAACACCGCCGTAAATAAACAACGGGTTATGATTACGATTACCAGGGTCTTGGGTAATATGCATCCCTATCGCATAGGCTAGTTGATTGGAGTTACCACGGACTAAACTATCAAAAGTATAATCCTTATTTAATTTAGTTGATTGATGGAGCTGACTCAAAATTTCTTTATCATGCCGGGCTTTAGCTTGTACTCGCGATTGCGGTGCTTTAGGTTCAGAAGTTGCTAAATTCTCATGCTTGACTCTTTGTTCCTGAATAACCTTATCGTTGCTATCTTTAGCATCCATTGTATCTTGTTGTAGGTTAAGTATTGGTCTAGTTTCTGACACTACTAACTCAACACCTACACCACCTGTTAGTTCAGATAATACAGCACTAATCTTAGCCCAGAATTTTTTACTTACAAAATCATGAGTCAATCGATTGGTTGCTACAATCTCCAACTTACCATCTTTGATCTGAGGCTGTAAGGTTTTAACCCAAGTGTTATACTCAGTCTCAGTAACAATACCCTGCTCTTTAATTAACATCAAACATTGCTGCCAAATTATTTCCAATTCGGTCATTTTATTATTTTTCCTAAACTAAACAAATAAACTACATCTTTTATATATGGACATCACATTATAATTAAGCACTACAGCATTAAACAACATATAACCCTATAACAAAATCGGTGATTACAATCAAACCGTAATTTCAAAAATAAATATCCTACTGCCGTATTTTACCAGAAATAGTTACTTAAGCATAAGCTTATCTCAAAAAGGACTATTACCATAGGTTTAGACAATAAAAAAACCGCGATGAATCAAATCACCGCGGTTCCGTATATACCTAAAAATAATCAATTATTTTTTGGTAGTTTTTTTCGCAGCATTAACTGTTGCTGTAGTAGCAGCATTAATATTGCTGTTAGTGAATTCAGTAACTTGTGCTGCAACTTTATTCATTGCTGACAAAGCTTGATTTGCGCTATTAATCCAAGTTTTCAAAGAATCAGTAGCAGCCTTAGCACCAGTTGGATTATATTGAGATAAACCATCAACTGAAGTCAATGCAGCTTGTTGAAGATTTTGTACACTTTCTTCAGCTACTTTATTGATTTTAGATTGAACTTCACTTACGATGTCATAAACATCACGAGCTGAAGCAAGGTTCTTCTCAACTGCTTGAGTAGCCATTGCATTTACGCGACTAAACATTTCTTTAGGGTCTGTAACACCAGCCAACTCTTTAATTGCTTTAGAAGTTTCTTCCATAATTTGGCGTGAAGTTTCTAATTGAATATGAGTTAATTTTTCAACTGAATGAATTGAAGTTGTAACTAATTCCATTGCAGTATCAATAGCTTTTTGTGTTTCTGTTGTAATTTGTTCGTTTTTAATCATGATAATATTCTCCAAAATTTGGTTAATTGCTGCAAGTGCACAATTAATCCATGTTATAATTATTTAGAGGTATAATTAGTACCTTTACTATCTCACAGACGATATTATTGTGCAGTGCAGCATAATTTGTCAAGTTTTTTTTAATTTTTCTATCAGGTACTTATGAAAAAAGCCCCAGAACATAGAGTTATCAAGAAATATCAAAATCGCCGACTTTACGATACTGCGACCAGTACGTACATCGTGTTGGAGGATATTAAGCAGATGATCATGGATGGTGACATAGTGAGCGTTCTAGATGTCAAGAACGATACCGATGTAACTCGTAGTGTTTTGTTGCAAATTCTCCTCGAAGAAGAAGCAACTGACTCACCAATATTATCTAATGATTTTCTAGTACAGATTATCCGCTTTTATGGCAAAGCATTTCAGCCTGCAATCAGTCCGTTTTTAGAACAAGGCATGGATATGCTCCGCCAAACACAAAAGCGATTTTATGCCCAACTAAAAGCTACCTACCCTAAAGATTCGATTCCATCAAGCCTAGATTTATGGAAAGAATTTTGGCAAGAGCGTGGACCACAAGTGCAGCAGAATATTTTTGATTATCTTAATACCAGTACTAATAATTTCATTCAGATGCAAGAACAAGTTCACGAACAGATTCAAAGCCAAGCCGAGAATTTTATGAATATGATAAAATTCCCGTTTAATACAAAAAAAGGTAGTAAATAAAGCATGGCGAAAATTGGTTTTATATCGTTGGGCTGCCCCAAAGCACTAGTTGATTCAGAAAACATCTTAACTGGTTTAAAGGCAGAAGGTTATGAAGTCGTTAACAGTTATGCTGATTCTGATTTAGTCGTTGTTAACACGTGTGGTTTTATTGATTCTGCAGTTGAAGAGTCATTAAACGCGATTGGTGAAGCGCTCAAAGAAAATGGTAAAGTTATCGTAACTGGTTGCCTTGGTGCTAAAGAAGGTGTAATTGAGACTAAATATCCAAATGTATTAGGCGTTACAGGTCCCCATGCAACACAAGAAGTGTTAAACTTAATTCATCAGTATGTACCTAAACCGCATGATCCATTTGTAGACTTAGTCCCAGCACAAGGTGTTAAGCTAACGCCAAAACATTATGCCTACCTTAAGATTTCTGAAGGGTGCAATAACACCTGCTCATTTTGTATTATACCAAGCATGCGTGGAAAGTTAGATTCTTACCCGATTGGAGACGTACTTGCTCAAGCAGAAAAATTGGTTGCAGCAGGAGTTAAAGAGTTATTAGTTGTATCTCAGGACACTGGTGCATATGGCAGCGATAAGAAATATGTAACTGGATTCCATAACGGACGCCCAGTTAAAACCAAGTTTATTGATTTGTGTGAACAACTTGCCAAATTAGGTGTTTGGGTTCGCTTGCACTACGTCTATCCATATCCGCATATTGATGAAGTAATTCCTTTGATGACTGAGAATAAAATTCTTCCTTATTTGGATATACCTTTTCAACATGCCAGCCCTAAAGTTTTAAAAGCAATGAAACGCCCAGGAAACGTTGATGGTCTATTGGAGCGAATTAACCAATGGCGTAAAATTTGCCCAGACCTAGCAATTCGCAGCACCTTTATCGTTGGTTTTCCCGGTGAAACTGAAGAAGATTTCCAAATGCTCTTAGATTTTCTAACTACTGCACAATTAGAAAAAGTTGGTTGCTTTAAATACTCACCAGTGGAAGGCGCTAGCGCTAATTTGATTGCCGATCATGTAGCTGAGGAAATTAAAGAACAACGTTATCACCGCTTCATGCAGCATCAGCAAGCCATCAGCTTAGCAAAACTACAAGCCAAAGTTGGTAGCCAGATGCCGATAATTGTCGATGAGGTTAGTCGTAAACTCATCATCGGGCGTAGTAAGTATGATGCACCAGAAATTGATGGTTTGATCTACATCAAAAACATGGGACAATACGATAATATTCAAGTTGGGGATATTGTTCAAGTTGAAATTATTGCTGCTAAAGATTATGATCTGTATGCAAAGCCACTTACTTTATAACAATCTAAAAATTTACCAAGTAGAGATTTATAACTTTACTTGGTAGATAATATCTCAACCATAAACTTAGTAGCCCTGCCTCGATTATCTCCGTTAAAGCAAATGAATTACAGTATAATACGGTGTTAACCCAAGTAAGGACACGCTATGAAACATCTTTATTTAACCTTAATTACTCTACTACCATTAATCGCAAATGCAACAGGATTAGCCGTTAGCATGGATGATTTATACTTAAAGAACAATACTTCAAAAACAACTACGATACAAATCAGAAATCTGGATGAAAGCGCGAGTAAATTTACTCTCCCTGCTAATAGCATGTGTAAAATAGATAAATCCATTATGTTTTTACCATTTGAGGAAGAGAGTAATAACTTCGTAGTTATGGTCACTAGCCCAGAAATGGTAAATCCAATTGTGATTGATCAATTTGGTTTATTGGCGCTAGCTTCTGATTCAGCGATTAAAGCACAATACCATGGAAATGTTAAGCAATATAGCCTATTTGGTTTTTGCGGAAATAAATTGGGTCAGTACAAATTTCTCAATGTAGCTCCGCACGACAATGAAAGCGCAGCACCAAATTTTACGCTAGCTAATTGCTCTGAACGTTCAAATTTTGTTTACTTCATAAATGACAAATATATTCGGGTAAAAAATCGCCCTAAATATTTTGATTTTAGCAAAGCACCAAATTGTAAACTAGCGGAGAATCAACCACCAGTAGCAGTGGCAGCAGAAAGTATGCCAGTAGAATCACAAACAAAATAAATATAATTGGTCGCATTGGATGAAGAACCGTTAACTGAAAGAAAAATATGAAAAAATTTATAAAATATACACTTTATAGTTTATTGGGAATAGTAGCAGTAGTCGCTATCGCTGTAGTGCTCCTAGTAACTGTAGTAAACCCTAACCGCTTTAAACCATTCATAGTTAAAGCAGTCTATCAATCAACTGGGCGAACTATCGCACTGGATGGCGATATTAGCTGGAAAATTTACCCGAATTTGGGAGTAAATATTAAACAAGTTACCCTCTCTAACCCGTCAGGATTCAGCGAGTCAAATTTTATGACTTTAAACTCAGCTGATGTATCGGTTGGTTTGATTCCATTATTAAGTAATCATATCGCAGTTAAAACATTGGCAATTGATGGTCTAAATCTTGCACTTATCAAACAAAATGGAGTTAATAACTGGACTTTTACCCCGCCAAATCAAGAATCAAGCACCGCTGGCACTGAAGGTGGTAAACCACAACCACTCCGTCTTGAGATGAGCGCATTTAGCTTTACCAATGCCACCTTAAGCTATGCCGATCGTGATTTAAAACAAAGCTATAGTGTAAAAAATGCTAATTTAATTGTTGATACTGACTTTAGAGGTGGAATCACTTTTGATCAAGGTGCAGAACAACTTTCACTAAATAAAGTTAAGTTTAAATACAATGATTCAGCGCAAGGTAAACTAAATTTCGAAGTAAAACAATTTGATAAACCAATTTATTCTGGTGATGTAGCAATTGATAAATTAGCCTTAAATACAATTTTAGACCAATTCAATATTGCGACCAAACAACGCCACGGTATGTCACTATTAGACAATGTAGTTTTTTCGGGTAATATCAATGGCGATATCAATAATTTGACACTAAAAGACTTTAAATTCAATTTATCAGATAAATTTAAAGGTAATGTTGGTCTATCTTTGAAAAATTTTGTCAACCCAGTTTATAATGGTAATCTGGACTTGGAAAAATTCAATCTTAATCAACTACTTAATAGCTTAAATATTGCCGTTGCTGAACGAAAAAATAAACCGCTACTTAATAGTTTTGCAATTAGTAGCAATGGCTTTAGTGGCGATAAAAATAATATTTCGCTCAAAGGTCTAAAGATAAGTGCTGGCGATAGCGTTAGCGCGTCATTTGGTAGCTTGCAAGTCAAAAACTTTACTAAACCAAGCGTGATTGGTGATGTAACCATTCCAACTTTCAATCTCAATAAAACGCTGGATGGGTTGGGAATTGCAATGGCAGAGCGTAAAAACAAACCACTCTTAAATAGCCTTGCCTTTAGCGGTAGCTTTAATGCCAATCAAAACAGCGCTAATTTAAGTAACGTTAAATTAAGTGTTGGCGATAGTCTAAAAGCTGCATTCAGTAGTTTACAAATTCAAAATTTTGCTAACCCAAGTGTATCTGGAGCGATTAACCTCTCGGATACTAATTTAAACAAAGTTTTGGACGGACTGGGTATTGCTATTGCTGAACGTAAAAATAAACCTTTGCTTAATAGTTTTGCAATTAATACCAGTTTCAAAGCTACACCAAACAGTGTAAATCTAAATGGTGCTAACTTTAAATTTGGCACATTATTAAGCGGAAGCACAACGGTGGCAGTACAGAATTTTGCTAATCCTAAATATAGCGGTTCAATCAACCTACCAACTTTCTCATTGAATGGCGTAATGCAACAACTGGGAATGACGCCACCAGATATTAGCAATAAAACTTTACTTAATCAAGTTATGCTTAATACTAGCTTTAGTGGCAGTATGAATGCAATCAACCTGAGCCAATTACGTGCCAAAATTGCTAATTCAACGGCTACTGGTAGTGTTAACGTAAGCTCATTTAAACCACTGGCATTCAGTGAGAATATCACGGTTGATCAAATGGACGTTGCTGATTTTAGTAGTGTTAATGGTTATCGTGTTCCAATGCGTCAACTACAGTTTAGCGGTAATTCTAGCATTGGTAGCAATATGGAATTGGCGACATTAAATGGTAAGCAAAATATCCAAATCGGTAACATAACTGTGCTAGGAATCAGCTTGGATAAATTAGTTGCTCAGCTTGATAGCACTATCGGACATACAGGTTCAAATAGTGGAGATATTGTTCATACATTAGCAAATTCTGCACAAGTTATTCAAGCGGTAAATAACATGAAAGCGGAAATAGCTAAAGCATCTTCACCCGCTGCACGAGATTTAAACCAAAAAACTAATTTGGGTAATTTCAGTGCCAATGTAGCAATTAATAATGGTTTGGTTAATCCTTCTGCCTTTAAGTTGAACGGGCCAAGTGTTGGATTAAATGGCTCTGGCTCGGTAAATTTAGCTGGTTCTAAAGCTTTAAATTACAAGACCAATAGTCAACTTTTAGTTAATGGGATTAATCCAATATTCAAAAAATTAACTTTCCCAGCAACAATTAGCGGTACGATAGCCGCACCAAGTGCTAGTCTGGACTGGGGATTAATTCAGCAACAATTGCTCAAACTTGCTTTTGAAAATAACAAACAACAAATTCAGCAAAATGTTAAACAACAGATCAATAATATCATTGGCAATCCGCAGCAAGGAAACCCTAACAATCAGCAACAAAACAAAGCAGTAGATGCAGTTAGCCAGGGTGTTACGAATGCCATTGGTAAATTATTTGGAAACTAAAAGGCTAATATCATGCTGAAGTGGCAAATTGATGAGCATATCATTGCCCGTAAATTTACGCTCGACGATGCAGCTTCTGTTTTTGCGGTTGTGGATAGCAACCGCATCTATCTTCGACAATGGATGCCATGGCTCGACCAAACGACATCCGTTGCCAATATTGAACAGTTTATCCAAAAAGCACAGGAGGGTTATGCTAATGGCACTAACCTCATCCTTGGTTTGTGGGATAATACACAATATGTTGGCGTTATTAGCTTTAATAAAATAGATGGCGCAAGCGCTGAAATTGGTTACTGGATTAGCGAAAACTATCAAGGCAAAGGAATTATCCGCCGTGCAGTAAAACTACTAATTGAATATGGTTTTCAAGACCTCAATCTAGCAACAGTTAACATCCAATGCGCAACAAATAATCTCAAAAGCCATGCTGTGGCTCAAAGACTCGGTTTTACTCAAGTCAAAATTATCCCCAATAATGAATGGCTCTACGATCACTATGTCGACCACTCCTTATATGTTCTAAGCAGATAAACGCCCTATATACTGGATATTTATGCTGCAGCGCAAGTTTCTTTTATCCTCATTCTCAGTGTATAATAGCGACGCTATTAATCAATTCCAGAGGCAGTTCACCATGAAGAAAAAATACATTTTAGAATTTATCCTATTCACCAGCTACATGCTCTTTGCCATGTCGTGGGTTGGTGCGGCAACTTTCATGAAAGACATTATGCAAATGACTGGGATGCAAAGTTTAACTCAAGCCAGCGTACTTAGCACTTCACTGACTTTTGCCAAAATTATCGGCACGGCTATTGCAGCATGGACTATTGTCAAATTTGGAATTCGTAATGCTTTCACTGTTGCATCGATTCTAATGTGTTTAAGTATCGTTACTCCTTATGCACCGAATTACCCGATTTTGCTCATTTCACGCTTTTTGATGGGCTTAGGTGGCGCACTAATTATTGTTTATTTTAATCCAATAGTCTATAAATATTTTGAACCTAGTGAACGCGCAATTGTTAATGGGTTAAACGCCATTGCTTTTAATGTCGGCACAGCCGTCATGATGTTTGGCGTTCCATTTTTTCTATCCGTATTTGGTAGTTGGCAAAAAACTTTGCTGGTAATTTCCTGTGCGAGTATTGTGATGTTAGTCGTTTGGTTAATTTTTGGCAAAATTGACCTTGAAAATAATAGCAATCAAAATACAGCCAAAATTGCTGCAAAATATAGTTTTAGCGATGGTCTAAAAGATCGCTTTAACTGGTTCTTTGCATTCACCTACTCTGGATTACTCGCTTTTTACATTGTTCTCTTCACTTTTTACCCTAAAGCTGGGATTGTCCAAACTAAACAAGTGATTTTATTTGGCATAATTGGCGCAATAATTGGAATGATTTACTCTAATAAAACTAAAAAACGGATACCCGTACTACGCATCTCGGGTTTGATTCAGGTAATTGCTGCATTTGGGTTGAGCTTTGCTGGTGATAATCAATTACTTGCAACAGTAAGTGCTGCAGTTTTGGGGTTCTTTATGTTCTTGCCGATGCCAGCCTTAGTTACCTATGCACAAGAACGCCCAAACACTAACTCACAACAAATCTCAGTAACATTCAGCTTGTTTTGGTCGCTAAGTTATCTGGTTGCTACCGTTATACCAACTATTTTTGCTAAAATCGTCGATTATAATAATGGTGATTATCATACTGCGTTTATCTTCATTTGTACAATCGAGGGAACTTTTTTATTAGGCTCTTTGTTCTTGCGTGAACATACAAATAATGGCGCATTGCTATCTGACATATCTAGTAAATAAGCTAGGCAGATAGCTATAGTGCTAATATTGAAAAGATATCTCAATAAATTAGGACAAAATTTACTGAATAATCTGAAAATATATTATAATCTGAAGTTACGTCAAAACAATAAATTATCCATTTAAGAAAGATAATCAGCTATGGCAAAATTTAGTTATCCTAGGGGTGTTATTGCACTATCTTCAGTTGAAATGTGGGAGCGCTTTAGCTTCTATACTATGCAAAGTTTATTAGTTCTCTACGCTGCTGCCAAAGTCGGTGATGGAGGTTTAGGATGGTCACAAGCAGATGCCCTCCGCTTGGTAGGTTACTACGGTGCATTGGTCTATGTCTCCCCCATTATTGGTGGCGTTATTGCAGATAAATTAATTGGGCGTAAACTAGCTGTGCTTTTTGGTTCAATCATAATGATGTTCGGGCATGCTTCTTTGGCATATCCGGGTGTCAAAATGATGTATATCGGTTTATCGCTGCTGATAATTGGTTGTGGTTTAATGAAACCCGCAATCAGTGCAATGGTTGGGGAGTTTTTTAAAGCGACGGAGACAGGTCGGAAGGATGCATCTTTTGCAATTTTTTATATGTCAATTAACATCGGCGGTTTTCTTGGTCCAATGATTGGTGGCGTGGTTCAGGAAGCATGGGGGTATGATTATGCTTTTGCTATGGCGGCACTCGGTCTGGCAATTGGAATTATTAACTTCTCAGTGGCAAAAAATCGCAGCCTCAAAGATGTCGGCAATATTATAAACAAAGCACATCACGAAAAACTACCGTGGACAGCTTTAGAAAAGAAAAAAGTATTTACTTACATTTTACTTTGTATTACCAATATTTTCTGGAATATAATCTATGTTCTTCCTTATGGTCTACTGACACTCTATGCAGAAAAAAATATCGATCGGCATTTAGGAAGCTTTACTATTCCAGCAACATGGTATTATGGAATGTACGGTTTACTAATTATAATTTATTCACCAATAGTTGCTACTATGTATCAATGGATAAAAAACAGAACTGGCTCGGATATGACTCTTAGCTGGAAATTAGCTTATGGCTATATCTTGGTCGCTGGTGGTTGCGTGATCTTACTTCCGTTAGTAAAAGCAATTGGTTTAAATCCTAACTATGTTGGAAGCTCATGGTATATCATTGGATTTTATACCTTATTTTGCTTTAGTGAGTTATTAACTCTTCCAGTAATGCTCTCTGCCGCAACTACCTTTGCACCGCATGGTTTCTCTGCGACTTTAGTTTCGTTAAATATGGCGATTTCTTGGGCAATTGGCGCATGGCTTGGCGGTGAATTTGGTGCATGGACTCAAGAAACTAATCCCGTAGTATTATTCTGGTGGCTAATTGCACTGTGCTTAGTATTTGCTGTTGGGCATATTCTTAGTAATAAGAAAATTGAAAAAATTATGCACGCTTAAACAAATATAACGGTATTGTCGATGAATAATCTATTTTTTTCATTAATTTTAGTAGCTATCACTCTTAGTATCTGGGTGCTACCAAATGTTTACCCCGTAACCGCAGCTATTGTTGTGGCTATATTGGCAGCTTATAACGGAGATATAAATGTTTCATCAGTAGTTATCCTAATTTTACTTGCAATTACTGGCAATCAATACTCGCGTAGTAATGAACATAAAAGCGCATTATTACGCATCAATATTGTGTTGCTGGCTCTGTGGGCTTTATGGAGCAAAGATCATCAGGGACACCTGATTAGCTGGACTAATTACGTACAATTAGCAGCACAAAATCATGGCATAACAATTCAGATTACCTTTGAAAAAATTATAGCTGCAATTTTGCTCGGTGCATTTTTATTAAAATCAGAACATAATATTCGCAACCTCAAGTCAATATTTTCTGGAAAGTGGATGACTTGCCTATTAAGCTATACTGTTATGTTAATATTAATAAGTACCGTCTTATATCTCTTTGCAGGCCTAAATATCGGCGCAAAATCGCTAAGTGGCCTATTAGCAACGATTTTTTTATTAAGCTTTACCGAAGAAATAATTTATCGCCAATTGTTACAAAATTGGCTGCACCAAATAGTTAAAATCAAGTATAAGGCTGTTGCCAGTTGGCTTCCGATAACAATGATTAGTGTTGCCTATGGTGCATTCCATGCTCAAAATGAAGTAAATTTTGCAATTTTCTATTTTTTAGTGGGCGCTGCATATGGATATATTTACCAAAAATCGGGTAAAATCGAGGTAGCAATTTTAGTTCACTTTGCTTTGAGACTAACTTTTGGATTGGTTTTAACTTTTTGGGGATATGAGCTGGCTTTACCTGCTATCGGGTAAGATTGACTCAGGCTTGAATAACTTTATTATATTTTAAGGAATAAATATGAGCATTTTAGAAATTAGAGTTCCAGATATTGGTGGACACAGTGATGTCAATGTTGCAGAAGTATATGTAAAAGTTGGCGACACAGTTAATATTGATGATAACCTGATTATGTTGGAAACAGATAAAGCAACCATGGAAGTTCCTGCTGATAAAGCTGGGGTTATCACTGAAATGTTGGTTGCCGTTGGCTCAAAAATCAATGAAGGCGATGTAATCCTTAAAGTTGAAGTAGCTGGAGCAGCTACGTCAGCTACTCCTCCTGCAGCTCAACCTGCAGCCGCCCCCGTAGCTGCCCCCGTAGCTGCCGCTGCACCAGTCGCACCTCAAGCCGCAGTTACTCCTGCAGCAAAAGATGGTGAGATTGTTTGTGATGTAATGGTGCTTGGTGCTGGTCCTGGTGGTTATACTGCTGCATTTAGAGCAGCTGACTTAGGTTTAAAAACAGTATTGATTGAGAAACATCCAACTTTGGGTGGTGTCTGTCTAAATGTTGGTTGTATTCCATCTAAAGCATTATTGCACGTTGCCAAAGTAATTAACGAAGCCGATGAAATGAGTCATCACGGTGTGAGCTTCGGCAAACCTAATCTAGATATTGACAAAATCCGTGAGTTTAAATCAGGAGTAGTAGGTAAATTAACCAAAGGTTTAGATGGTTTGGCTAAACAACGTAAAGTTGAAAAAGTTCAAGGTTTAGCGAAGTTTACTTCGCCACATACTATCGAAGTTGCAACCGCTGAGGGTGTTAAAACAGTACGCTTTACCAATGCAATTATTGCATCAGGTTCACATTCGTTTAAAGTACCAGGATTCCCATTTGATGACCCTCGTGTAATTGATTCGACTGGTGCATTAGCTCTTGAATCAGTACCTGAGAGACTATTGGTAGTTGGTGGTGGTATTATTGGTCTGGAAATGGCAGAAGTTTATGGCACATTAGGTTCTAAAGTAACCGTAGTTGAGCTTGGTGATGGTCTAATCCCGGGTGCAGACCGTGATGTAGTCAAAGTGCTGGAAAACCGAATTAAAAAACGTTACGAAGCAATCTATACCAAAACTAAATGCGCTAAAGTAGAGCCTAAAGTTGATGGAATCTGGGTTACTTTTGAAGGTCCTAGCGCTCCTGCTGAAGCACAAAAATTTGATAAAGTATTGGTTGCGGCAGGTCGTCGTCCAAATGGTAAAACCATCGGTGCCGAAGCTGCGGGCGTAATCGTAACTGAACAAGGTTTCATCCCGGCAGATAAACAACAACGTACCAATGTAGCACATATTTATGCAATTGGTGATGTGATTGGTCAACCGATGCTTGCACATAAAGCAGTCCACGAAGGCCGTGTAGCAGCTGAGAATTGTGCTGGAATGAAGTCATTCTTTGATGCACGAGTTATCCCTGGTATCGCCTATACTGATCCTGAAGTGGCATGGGTTGGTTTAACTGAAGGCGAAGCAAAAGCTCAAGGTCTTGAAATCGAAGTTGGTAAATTCCCATGGGCAGCATCAGGTCGTGCGCTTGGTAATGGACGTGATGATGGTTTCACTAAAATTATCACCGATAAAAATACTCATCGCATAGTTGGTGCAGCAATCGTTGGTGCAGGTGCAGGTGAGCTATTGGCGGAAACATGTCTGGCAATTGAAATGGATTGTGATATTCATGATGTAGCTTTAACCGTACATGCGCATCCGACATTATCTGAGTCAGTAGCTTTTGCGTGTGAAATCGTGGATGGTTCAATCACTGATTTGTACATGCCTAAAAAGAAAAAATAATAGTAACTGCTCACCCTATGCAGTAATAGCTTCGTCACAAGGCTCCTCATGTACTTCTCATGTACACTACGTCGCCTTGTTCCTAGCTCTTACAGCATATTGTGGCAGTTATGGGTGAGTAGTTACAAATAATATACTATGAGTATGTAATCATTCAGATTCATTATCCTGAATCACAGTATTTCGAATCAGTTTGAGTATGGTTTTATTAAGCAGACAGCATATGTCTGCTTAATTTTTTATATGAGAAATTTATGGCAATTCGAATTATAGAATATCAAGAACAATATACCTCACAATTAGTAGAATTAATTCTCGGGATTCAAGTCGGTGAATATGAACTTGCAACCAGCCTTGAAGCACAACCAGATTTATTACAAATACCAGAGTTTTATCAAGTTAATAATGGTAACTTTTGGCTGGCACTAGATGGTGAAAAAGTGGTTGGTACAATTTCACTTAAAATTTTCTCAGCAACACAGGGCGCATTACGTAAAATGTTTGTTGCCGATGGCTACCGTGGTAAACCACATAATATCGCTCAACAATTATTTGAGCGCCTACGTGCTACTGCAGAGCAACAAAAACTCACCACAATCTATTTAGGAACTACTGACAAATATTTGGCAGCACATCGCTTCTATGAGAAAAATGGGTTTGTATTAATGAATAAAACTCAGTTACCTGAAGAGTTTCCTATAGTTTTGGTTGATAATCGCTTTTATCGTCTGGATATCGCTTAAAAGGAGTTTGTTTTGACTAAAAAAGTTCATGTTATCCGTCATGTAATGTTTGAAGACTTAGGATCTTTTGCTAACGTTCTACAAAAACTAAATTATCAAATTGAATATTTAGATAGTGGCGTGGATAAAATGCCTGATACTTGCGATGCGGGTTGGCTAATTGTGCTTGGTGGTCCAATTGGAGTTAATGATGCACATGATTTCCCCTACCTCGCCGATGAAATTAATTTAATTACGCAATATATAGCTGCCGCTAAACCTGTTTTAGGAATCTGCCTCGGATCACAATTATTAGCTGCTGCGCTAGGTGCACAAATCGAAAAGAACTCACAAATTGAATTAGGCTGGTCTAAGCTTACACTTTGCAATTTAGACGCTAATGACTGTTTCCAATACCTATCTGAGGTTAACGTCTTACATTGGCACGGAGACACCTTTAAACTGCCAGCAAATGCGATTCTCAAAGCCTCTACTCCAATTTGTAGCAACCAAGCATTTACAATTGGCAATAAAATTATGGGCTTACAATTTCATCCCGAGGTTACCACACGTGGAATGGAGCGCTGGTTGATTGGCAATGCGTCAGAAATAAACCAACTAGAGCATACCTCAATTAGTAAACTCAGAGAAGAAAATAATTTATACGGTAGCGCTTTAGAAAATGCCGCAAGTAAATTTTTGCAGCAGTGGATAAATAATTGGGAGACGCAGATTGATAAATGAGCATGAGTTGATTCGACAAACCTTTGCATTTGTTAAAAACATTCATCAAAAAGATTTCTCGGGGCATGATTTTGAGCATATCAAACGGGTGTGGCACAACGGACAATTAATTCTAGCTGATGAAAACCATGCCGATCGCTTTATTGTCGAAATGGCTTTATTATTGCATGATGTTGATGATTATAAGCTAAGTGACAATACAGAGCGTGGTTATGCGTATCTCAAACAGTGTAATCTTGACGAGAGTGTAATTCAACGAATATTAACCATTATCGATAGCATTGGGTTTAGCAAGACTGGATATAATCCACAATTTAGTGATATAGAAACTAAAATTGTCTATGATGCAGACAAGCTGGATGCGATCGGTGCCTTTGGAATCGCTCGGGCGTTTGCCTATGGTGGTGCAAAAAGTCGCCCACTTTTTATAGCAGATCGCTTGCCACCACAAAATTTAGATCTTAAAGCTTACGCTGCAAACGCCAAATCTGGCGATAACCATACCGTAATTCATTTCTTTGAGAAATTGATTCGGTTGCCAGATTTAATGCAGACTGAACGAGGCAAAGCTCTTGCTCAGACGCGCAAAACTACTATGATTAATTTCTTACGTGCTTTATTCGCTGAGCAAGAGCTTGATAACTGGCAACTGATCTTGGACAACGCAGCTAACTAAGGTAGCTGCGGTGAAAAACGCTCCAAACCAATTAAACAAAATAATTTTCAATAAAGCAACGTTTCGCTACTTCATTTGCTTTCAGCGCTGCTAGGCACTGATTCTATATTCTTACCAGCTACTGGAGTTGCACTTTTTGAGATTTTACATTTATACAATTTACTGTTTTTGTAAAAACACTCCATCTTCTGTCCCTGATCCGTAGTAAAACGAAATCTGGCTAAGTTATTCACATCATCATCAGCAGGGATATCTACCACTGGAATATTCGGCTGCAAACTATCTGGACTAGTACTATCGTCATCACTAACATCATTCTGACTATATTTAACTTTATAGTTCTTGCAATTACTCTGAATTGTAGATTCCGTTGTACTACTGGTAATTTTTACACCGTTACATGAATAATTGGAAGTATCCAAATTTATGGTTGTATATGCATTGGCACTAGCAGCACCCAAACCACAAAGAGTCATTAATAATATCTTTTTCATAGAGAAAATCCTTTCTTAATATACGTATTCCGTCATAAATAATGTTGTCCATGCATTAGTTGCTGAAGCAACAGTCGTTGAATTATATGGAGTATACGGATCGCTCCACATATAGCCATAAACACCGAAGAATTTCAAGCCTGGAATTTGTTTAACCTTATAATTAAAGACCAAATCAAACTCTTGGTCAGGGTTGGAAGAACCCAAAGAACTATTCGCCTGCTGACCAACGGTATTTAATATTTGTGAATAAGCAGGAGCAACAGACAGAGTATTTTCTAAGAAACTAAACGTTGTTGTGATATTATACATCTGACCTGATGAAGCTTTTTGAACCAAACCAGTCATCCACGAGTTAGCATACATTGGGTCAACGTTTTCATTATAGGTATAAGGAGAAACAATCGCACCATGACCGAAAGCATCTGCAGGACCCCAAACATTCTCATAACCAAAAGAAACGTTAAACCAGCGATGATTAAAAACCGCCTGAGCACCAGCAAAATTACTATTGATATTACCAAGGTTAGCGCTGGTAATTGCATTAGATGCATTACCCCACTCAGTACCACCTTGAGCAGCTATAGTAAAATAAGTATTGGTATCCTTATCAAGGGTTAATTTAATTGAATTATCAGCATAAACCAAGGTTGCATAATTATCAAACTGATAAGCCCATGCCCTCACATTATACATGTTATCTGGCGTAAAGTAACTTGTTCCAAAAGCGAGTGTACCATTAGAACCCTGATTAATTCCAGTACTAATTCCTTGGATTGAGCCTGGGTTATATAATGTGCTTCCTGTAAATCCACTATACCCTGGATAGTTAGCACCATTAAAAGCTATACCAGTAAAGAGCCAGCCCCCACCAGGATTAATATTTACCGAAGCACCTTGGTAAGTTACTGCGGATGATTGATCTGAGTAATAATTAGCTGCTAGCCAGGGACTATTATTAATGCCAATAAACCCAACATCTGCCTGTACAATATGGCTATATTGATATTCAAGGAATCCCTCAGTTAATGCGTAATACGGCTCAGATGCCATAAAGACATAGGGGCGAAAGCCGCTGGCTGTATTATTATTCTGAATAAATGGATTGCCTGCTACAAAAGTTCCTCCTAGAGAAAACCCCTCCACTGAACCTGTTTGCCCAAAAATGCCTCCAGAAACATTAAAGTTGACTGGCTTATTATTATTCTGCTGAACCGCAGAAAATCCATACGCATTCCATGTACCATCTGCAAATAGTTTCTCAGCAAAGTTCTGTGCCGCTTTTTGCTCAGGAGTTACAAGCTGAGTCCCACCGCCACTTGGTAAACCGAGATATGGATTTTGCAAATAAGATTGCTCTCGAATATAGTTATCATTAGCATTTACATCCTTATATGTCGGTGGTGAAACTACAGGAGAAGATTCGTTTGTGCTAATCGGCGCTGATTCGTTCGTACTGTCAGCAAATACATGCCCTATTGAAAGTGTAGACAATATCACTAATATAACTTTTTTCATTTTAAAAACCTGCAAAAATTATTTAAAATACGGAATTACACATCACCACTACAAATAAACCTAGCTAGTCGGAGTTATTGTAGCAACGTGGATTGAGTAAAAATTCCAAAGCAAAAAACATGATGAATACGAATAAAAATGCGCAAATAATTAATAAATACGCATTTTTAAAATTAAAGTTACTGATTCAAACAGCTTCCTGAAGCAGAACAAATATTATTCGTAATGCCGTACTGAGCGTAACTAGAATCTTGCATCGGAATATCCTCATCAATTTCCCAAGTAAAGTAACCGTTTAAGCCCTGTGTATTGGCATAACTAACCTTGTTTGCTGCAGATTGCCCATTATCAAAAGTACCAAAATATGGAGTCCCACTCACAACGTAGTAAAACCAAGGCATCATTGCTGAGCTCGAGTAATTCCATGCAACAAAATTGCTAGAAGTTAGTGCTTGTGGCAAATAATCACCTTTAGCCTGAGCACAATAATTGCTGTTATATACGCAACGATAAGAAACTACTCCACCACCACCACCAACAACAGGCACTTTAGCTTTAAATCTAAGCGCATCTGGATTAAACAGTGTCTGCTCGGGTACAACAAACTGTAATTTTCAGGTTAATGTAATTTCGCAATCCAACCAAGTTGTAGCAACTGAGTATTTGAATGCAAATACTTCAAGCACGGCTAACTACAATATTGTTAATCTAGCACCTGGTAACTATTCAGTAAATGTTGTTGCTAGTTCAATTCCAAGTGTTACTACCGGAACTATTACCTCTAATGTTTCCCCTGCAACAACTAATATTACAGCGGGATCTACATCAACAAGTAATGTTTCTTTTGGTTTCACTTCAAACCCGATTAATCAAGTTACCTTAGATCTAAATACAGCTAATATTCCTGCTCAATTTACAAATAATACTGTCTATGCTCAAATATTAAATTCAGCTGGAGCAACAGTAGTAGGTGGTATTCAATTCACTAAATCAGCGTTGGCACAAACCGTAAGTAGTGCAGCTTTGGTTAGCGGTCAAACATATACCTTGCAAGTTCAAGGTTTAGCTGACCCTAAATCAGGAGTTTATTACTCACCAATTATTGAAAGTTTTGTGGTAAATGGTTCTTCAACTACAGTAGTAGCAAATGCTTATCAGGCAGTTCCTAATAATAAGCTGTATACCGTAAATCTAGCAGTACAAAACCCACAAGCAGCTCAAACAATTGCTTATGGATCTGATACAAACTACTACTCTTATGCAGTAGATAGCGCTAGCTCAGGATCATATACTTTCTTAAGTAATGACACCATTACGTTAACTCCAAGTGCCGTTGCTGGATACTCTTCATCATTAAGTCCAACTAATACATTAACTTCGGCTAATGCTGGACAAACGGTTACGTTAGTTAATGCACAAGCAACCTCAACACTACAATATTGCGTTGACAGTTTATGCCAAGCACAATTAACAACTTTAAATGTTGCTGCAAATGTTGGTGAGACTAATACCCAAACGATTTTTGTGCAAAATTTAGGTTCTGTTGCTGCCACATTACCAACAACAGTATCATATTCTGCTGCAGTTAGCGGATTGAGTGTGGCACCTGGCAGTTGTGGCTCTTCTTTAGCACCAAATGCGATTTGCTCATTAAATGTCACTTATGCACCAACTGCTGCAACAGCAAAAAGTAACACGACAATGATATATGATAGTGCTCCATTATTAATTAACTATGGAACAACTAGTAATACTTCAAAAGTGTTGGGTGAATATTGGTGCGGTTTCTCTGGAAGCTATTGCGGTCAATCAACAGGTAATGATGTTAATGCAGCAGCTACACACGTAATTATGGCTTTTGCTAATACCAATCAAAATGGTTCTATTGCAGTCGACTCAGATTTTCCAACTGCATTGGTACAAAGCTGGCAAAATGCTGGAAAAGTTGTAACTCTTTCTGTTGGTGGCGAAAATGTTAGCTGGACAACTGTTTTTGCTAATACCAATACCTTTGCTTTATCAGTACAACAAGCAGTCGCACAGTATGGTTTAAACGGGGTTGATTTAGATATTGAAAATGGTACAGCGACTCCACAACAAGTTGCCGATGCAATTAATCTTTTAAGACAATATCTGGGTGAATCAGCAGTTATTACTATTGCACCACAAAATGTTGGGGTTGCACAAAATGTACCATCTGTTCCTTCTGCTACAGCAAGTAACGGTGTAGGTGCATGGAATTTCTTTGTTCCAGTATTACAAAACTCATTGAACTCACTCTCATTAGTTTATCAGCAAGATTATAATAATGGTTGTGGATCAATGAGCAGCGTTTCATCACAATACTTTGAGTGTAGCTATGTTTCATGGGCTAATTTAGCTAATGGGTCTGCGGTTACAGGCGGCAATCAAATTGCTGGATTTGTCGGTGTTCCGGTTAGTAAATTGATCGTAGGAACAATAGCGTCTAGCTCAGCTGGAGGAGCTTCTTATTATGGCGGTATGGCACCAATTCAAAGCTTCTACTCAGCAATGCCTACAAGCTATGGTATTACACCACGCGGCTTTATGTTCTGGGATTCTTATTGGGATTCATTAAATAACTATACTATTTCAAATGGCATCTCAACCATGCTAGGCCTATAAGCCTAATAAACTAAAATGGCACCGATATCATCGGTGCCATTTTGCTGGTAACTACAAACAGCAGCTTTAACTGTAAATAGCAAATCAGCACGAATTAAGAGGTTAAGCCCCTCTACTATAATTGTAACATTTACAATTAAAATTCAAAATTCAGATTGATAAGCATACAGACCAGGTGCACCACCAGTCATCATAAAAAGTACATTTTTTTGTCCGGCAAATTTACCTTGCTTAATATCCGCCACGAGTCCAGCAAATGCTTTACCACTATACACCGGATCAAGAAACAATCCTTCTTCATGAGCCATTAATCTAACAGCTTCGCGCATGCTATCAGTTGGAATACCATAACCAGCGCCAAGATATGAATCATCCAAATAAATTTTACTTTCGTCGATCAATTTTCCGCTTTGTAGCAAATCAAATATTTCCTGTGTAATTTGACTAGTAACAGGCAAAGTATCTGCAACAGGCTTTAACACATTATAAGCAATAACCTTGGCTGTACTTCCTGAAAGCTCACAACCAGCTAATAAACCAGCATGCGTTCCGCTACTACCATTTGCCAAAACGATGCTGTCAAAAGCAATCCCCATGCTTTGTTCCTGAGCAGCAATTTCAAAGGCGCAATAAACATATCCCAAGCTTCCCAATGCACAAGAACCACCAAAAGGAACAATATAAACTTTTTTACCCTGAATTTCTAATTCAGCCTTGCGTGCTAAAGCTAGCGCCATCAGGTCGCTAGATGCATCAGTTTCATGAATGGTTACGCCCATTATACGGTCGAGCAAAAGATTTCCGTTATGAAGATAATCTGAATCATCACGAGGTACTTTACGACCAAGAATGATCTCACAAGCAAATCCGGCAGATAGCGCAGCAGCAGCAGATAAACGAGCGTGATTAGACTGCATTGCACCCATTGCGATGATCGTGTCACAGCCAGCTTGCCTTGCAGCACCCAGATAAAATTCGAGTTTGCGCAGCTTGCTTCCACCGCCACCTAAAAAGTTAGTATCATCACGTTTAACATAAATATTTGGTCCACCTAAAATAGCAGATAGCCTTTTTAATTTCGTAATTGATGTAGGATGTGGAATTAATTCGTGCCGTGGAAAATGATTAAGTTCTAACATTTTTGTATCCTGTTGTAAAGTTGTATCATGATTTAGATTTGCTGTGACCAAAAAGTATCACTCGTAAAGAGCTCATGCCAATTGATTGCGATATTGCAGAAAATACTACATATGGCACGACCATTAGCCAGTACAATATATCCAACGAAAAAAAGATATGAATTGATCCTGGGCTTAGTCCAGTTATTGAGTCCCAAATATTCTTACCATGAATCCTTGCCATAATACCTTCTTCAATTGCAATAAGGATTGTTACCAGCAAAACATAGAGCAGTGAACGACCAAGAATATGCCATATCATTGATTTACCATCATTTAGCTTAATGGGATATATTGCTTGACTAACCAACAAAAATTTAGCACAAATTATTGCCTTCACAACACCCAACCCAAAATCAGTAAACGGAACCTGAGCCGTCTTTAGTATCGCAAAACGGAAATAGCTAATCGCAATAAAAAATACCGTAAAATAAAACGATAAAATCCATATTTTTAATATCTCATATTTTAATATGTGTATGATTGAACGAATATTCATTTTCTCTTTCATTGAAGTGAAATTATTTGAATTGACTTACCATAAAACATTTGTGTATGTTGGAGCATGTTTCTCAGGCTTTCCTGCCGGAAGTGCTTAAAATCTTACTTATCCCCCATTAGCTTAGCCAATAAATTATATCATAAAGGGTACTAAAATACTAAGATTCATAGTATTATACTTGAGTTTAGGAAAAATAAAGAAATGAACTTATCAAAGAATTAATTAATGCCCTAGCAAAATTCACTAAGTTCAATAAGACTCTTAACAAATAACCTAAATCTTACATTGAGTTATTGTTTCTTTTGATAAAAAACTATTAATAGACAAGTCATAAATAGTAGATACTTGAAGAAAGCGGTCTAATCTGTTATTGTTATTTAGAATTCATGTTACAATGAGAGAAATTTTGTGGAGCATTATTATGCTATATTTATTTTTACTTGTTCTTACCATGTTTATAGTTCCAATGCTATTAATCGCTTATAGTGCTGGGTTTGTTGCTGCTATTTTTGATATTATTCGTCTACATAAAAAACCACAAAAAGAACCATACAATACTTGGCTACCGGATGATCATAAACATAACTAATAGCCTATAAATTTGATTAATTCCTAAGCTGCCTATGTGGCAGTGAATCAAGCTTCGATGTTGGCTTTAGTCCAGATCAATTTCTAAGCTGCCTATGTGGCAGTGAATTACTTCATGAAGTAGCTCATTGCTTACTGCATTTTCTAAGCTGCCTATGTGGCAGTGAATCTTATCGTGAGGCATTGCGTGAAGTTATTCGCTTTCTAAGCTGCCTATGTGGCAGTGAATGTTATTGATTACATTGTGGATGATGGACGACATTTCTAAGCTGCCTATGTGGCAGTGAATTTGCTCGATTAACCAGCCTAGTTCACTTCAACTTTCTAAGCTGCCTATGTGGCAGTGAATTTGTAATCACACCGTTACAAACTTATTTTGATTTTCTAAGCTGCCTATGTGGCAGTGAATGGATGTCAACTTTAGACAACGAACATCTAAGTTTTCTAAGCTGCCTATGTGGCAGTGAATTTTTATCTGCGCCTGGAAAACTTTTTGCATACTTTCTAAGCTGCCTATGTGGCAGTGAATGAGCAACAGTTTTCCCATCAGGTAATTTAATCTTTCTAAGCTGCCTATGTGGCAGTGAATATCTAATACGACATTCTCGCCCCAGATACTGCTTTCTAAGCTGCCTATGTGGCAGTGAATACAATTCAAGCTGCAATTGATTCATTTACGGCTTTCTAAGCTGCCTATGTGGCAGTGAATCCACTACGTGTGTACGTCGGTGTGGTTGCAGCTTTCTAAGCTGCCTATGTGGCAGTGAATGTATTCAGATTCCATTTCAGAGTACACTATCTTTTCTAAGCTGCCTATGTGGCAGTGAATTTACAACTACGACTATAACTCGGAATAGCAACTTTCTAAGCTGCCTATGTGGCAGTGAATGCGGACTGCGTTCTCAGCAGCTCCAGTTGATTTTTCTAAGCTGCCTATGTGGCAGTGAATAAGCGGTTAGTAACTTTTACGCTCTGTCGCGATTTCTAAGCTGCCTATGTGGCAGTGAATTGCTGGCCAGATTATTTTTGCTCTACCAAAGCTTTCTAAGCTGCCTATGTGGCAGTGAATGGATTGAACTCTTGCGTACTGATGATATGTTTTTTCTAAGCTGCCTATGTGGCAGTGAATATAAATCGGTTATCTTCACAGTATCACATACCTTTCTAAGCTGCCTATGTGGCAGTGAATGAATACCATGGCGAATATACGCAGACTATAAATTTCTAAGCTGCCTATGTGGCAGTGAATAAATTTCCCAAACATTAGTTTTTTCATTTTTTTTTCTAAGCTGCCTATGTGGCAGTGAATAACTCCACTTGTTCATCAGTGAACACTTCAATTTTCTAAGCTGCCTATGTGGCAGTGAATATTTTCCATTGCTATAATTATAGCTATCAACTTTTCTAAGCTGCCTATGTGGCAGTGAATTGGCAAACGGTATATGGGTTTGCATAGATAAATTTCTAAGCTGCCTATGTGGCAGTGAATAATCGTGAGGAAGCTAAAGAATTACTGGACGATTTCTAAGCTGCCTATGTGGCAGTGAATTGGTTGAGTTACATAAACCGGTTACTTAATAATTTCTAAGCTGCCTATGTGGCAGTGAATGATAATTTAACACTTTTTTAAGGAGGTAACATTTTCTAAGCTGCCTATGTGGCAGTGAATGTTTGTCCTTAATGTTGTTAATTGTAACAATATTTCTAAGCTGCCTATGTGGCAGTGAATGTGTTGGACATATCCGAGGCTGTGATATTTAATTTCTAAGCTGCCTATGTGGCAGTGAATTTACGGTTGATGATTTCCAGCCAAGCGGTATATTTCTAAGCTGCCTATGTGGCAGTGAATTTTCAGTGCGCTCGATATTGCAAGCAAGCATCCATAGATCATCAATCATGAGGTT
>ERZ650304.8-NODE-8-length-153371-cov-29.564729_pt1 | contig 153371 bp, 203 predicted proteins | sample MGYA00376240_ERZ650304 | MGnify/ENA primary metagenome ERZ650304 (study PRJEB26733, sample SAMN07839271) | wastewater metagenome | biome: small river; feature: stream; material: water | place: USA: North Carolina | collected 2016-03-01 ...
CGGATGTTAAAGCTACTCCCGTTACGGATAAAAAAACGGATGTTAAAGCTACTCCCGTTACGGATAAAAAAACGGATGTTAAAGCTACTCCAGTAGATTCTTATACAGGGGCAGCAAAAGATAAAAAAACGGCTACTAAGATAACCAGTTTAGATACTAGTGAAACTACAACAGATGAAAATGGAAATACTCAAACACTAACAGCATTTGATGTAAATGAAGGAAAGGTTAACGGAAAACCCGTTAAAGTTCATAATTATCAACGACTAATGGATATGGAACTAGAAAATAAGATTAAACCATTTGATAAAGATTCTGATAATATGAATAGACTTAATATCCTAAGAAATGATGCCAGTAATTTCGAGAGTAAAATTGGAAATCAAACTCCAACTACAACTACATCATCACCACAAACAGTAGAGTCAGTAGCATCAAATTCAAAATCTAAGCAATCAGACCCACAACAAGGCGCTGATGAAAAAGGTTCTAAATTAGAGGTTAGAAAAACACCAAGCACAATTCAACGTATATTTGATAGGGATTTTCATCTTTCACTTTAAATAAGTGATAATAAAAGTGATATATTATGGCTATTAGCAATCTGTTTAGTGATGGTTCAAATACAAATAATACTGGTGTCAAAGAACATCAGAATTCTAGTATGGTTAATAATGGGTCATCTCAAAAAGACAATCTAAAGAATACTGATGCAAACAATGCAAATGAAGTTATCAGTAAAAATAAAGATGAACAACAAACTAAAATAATTGACTTCTCAACATTTTCATCAGAAGATGTTTCTGCTTATATTGTTTTTAAAAGATTCAAATACAAACGAGGTCGCAATGATTCGCATACAGACTATGTTCCAGATAAAGATGAAGGAATTATTTCAGAAGCAGTGGGTACGGTGGCAAACTGGATTTCTTCTGCCCGCACATGGGATGAATCAGACTATAAAGGTGCTATTGTACTACCACTCCAAAACCCTATAATGCATGATTATGGTGTTTCATGGGGTATGTTTAATAGCCCTTTAACCGATATAGGTGCGTCCTTGGCCGCTGCTGGCGCTTCTGTAGCTGGTGATGTTTTGTTAGGGTATGCTAAGGCAAATATGAATGGCCCTAATATAAGCGGTGGGGGGGCTTTACAAAATGCTGCCGGGACTGCACTTTCAAATAATGCGGGGGCTATAGGTCAATATGTTGCCAATGTATCAGCTAATGAAGCTGGTCAGATATTCAATCCAGACTCTGAATTAGTATTACAAGCAATTAATATGAGAAATCATCAATTTGAATTTACAATGACCCCTAGAAATGCACAAGAACAGCAAATGATTAAAGATGCCATACGTGCATTTAAAATAGGAATGCTACCTAGAAAATCAGGTATGAAAGTATTTGGTTCATCAACAAATCTTTCATACCCCGATGAATGGGTTATTCATTTTATTGATGGTCGTCATAATAGAATAGGTCAGCCTCTTGACATTCCGCATATACCAGATTGTGCATTGGTTAATGTGATGGTAATGTATAATCCACAAGGGCATCATTTCCATGTCGATGGCTCCCCTGTGCAATATAGAATATCATTACAGTTTGCAGAACACACCACATTAACTGGTGATGATATAGAAAATGGCAACTATTGACTTCGTAATTTAAAACTAGTAGAATGGCTCCAAATAGGAGTCATTATGCTAAATCTAAAAAAATTTCTTGTTAAAAAGCTTATTGAAATAAATCAACAACTAGTTATCGATACAGCAATAAAAAATTGTCATGTGACCGGGCTTCATTCGTTTATAATAAATGAAAATCCTAAAATACGTCTGTTTTTAGCAGATAAAACATGCTCCCTTAGACTACCATTCGACTTTAAAAAGCCATATCTAACCATCCATCCGCATAAACATAATGATTTGTTTATTCCATTAACAAAATCCAAAATATTTCACCATATCTATAAACTAGTAGAATATACGACAGAAAACTCTATATCATTAGAAACAAATATGTATAATAGATTAGATATTAAAAAAGAAAATATGAAAGGTACATGTGGCGGGTCAGACTGGTTGGAATATATTGGTCCAACACAAAAAACATTTTTGAAATCAAACGAATTACATACGGTTAGTATATTTGGACTAGACAAATGTGCTTGGATTATTATTGAAATTGGTGCTGATGAAGACTTTTATCAAATATCGTATGGCGGGGAACAGATAACACTAGATTGCTACCAGACATTTACTAATCCAATTGAATATATCAAAGACTTTCTTGAAATAAAATGAGACACCTATGAACAGTGACCACGCCATAAAATAACAAATGCGCTTGGTCACATATATGATTACCGTTTATGGATTGATATGGAGACTAAAATAAGGACTAATGATATTTTTGATCTAACTAAATGTGAATATGTTTTACAAAAGTATAAAGAAACGAGCAAATATTATGATCTATAATAAAGAAAATATACTTTCGAATCATGAGAATTACGAAGCGTATTTTAAAATATTTCCTGAACTAATTCCATTAAAGGAAACACCACAAGACGCTTATTACCATGCAGAAGGTGATGTTTGGACACATACAAAGATGGTTTTAGATGAATTATGCTGTTTACCAGAATATATCAATGCTACCGTAGAAAATAAAGAAATAATGTTCGTTGCGGCACTCCTTCATGATGTTGCAAAGCCAGCATGTACGGTACACGAAGACGATGGAAGAATAACCAGCAAAGGACATTCTAAAAGAGGGTCTATTGATGCCAGAATTATGCTATGGAAGAAAAATTACCCATTTCAGATGAGGGAGAAAATTTGTAATATAATAGCAAATCATCAAGTTCCATTTTTTGCATTTGATGATAAACCCAGAGACGGAAAAATAGCAAGAACCCCTGAGTTTATAGCACACTCATTATCATGGCAATTACCCTTAGATTGTCTTTTATCCGTAGCTAAAGCAGATATGCTTGGGCGCATGTTTATTGAAAAACAAAAATCTATGGATGATATAATCCTATTTGAAGAAATAATAAAAGAACAAAACTGCTATAATAACCCATATCTTTTTCCTGACGAAAATACTAGGATGGAGTATTTTCTAACAAATGGTTCTATATCACCTAATTACCCGTTCTTCAAAGAAACAGGCTCTGATGTTTTTGTAATGTGTGGTGTTCCTGCAAGTGGTAAGTCTACTTGGATAAAAAATAATAAACCAGATTTACCAGTAGTATCATTTGATGAGTCAAAAGAAATATTAGGATTGAAGCAAAGTGATAATCACGGTTCAGCATATCAATTAGTGGTAGAAACTGCAAAAAGTTATTTACGAAAAAAAACCTCATTCGTATGGGACGCAACACACTTATCACCACTTATGAGGAATAAAACCTTAAATTTATTATTAGACTATAATGCGAAAATAACCATTGTGTACTGTGAACAACCAGAAGATATAATTAAAACGAGAAATGCTACTAGAAATACTTCGTTAACAAATAAACGCATTGATGAAATGCTTTTTAAATGGGAATTACCAACCCCATTCGAAACACACAATATAATATATAACGTATAAATCAATACGTCTCATATATTATATCAGTATGATATGGTAACAATTCAGTTGGTATTTCATTAATCATACTAGCTAAAGTTTGATGAAAAATATTTTTCATCAAACTTGATTTAAATCAATAATTTATACTATATTTTATGTTATAAACATATAAATAAAACCTTCATTGAGTATTTGTATGAATTATAATTCGATTGATATAGTTTTTTCCGAAGTCCCACACGAGATTTCATTAGCATTCACGATAACAGGATGCTCTTTAAAATGTAAAGGTTGTCATAGTAGTTATCTATGGGATAAAAATAATGGTACTAAATTGACCATAGACAATTACAAAGCATTGTTAAACAAATATAATAATTATATCACATGCGTTTTATTCATGGGTGGAGAATGGCACCATGAGGAGATTATACAGTTCCTTAATATAGCCAAACAATATCATTTAAAAACATGTCTATACACAGGTGAAGAAAATATTTCAAAAGAAATATATGAGAATTTAACATTTATTAAAACTGGAAAATATTTTCCAGAATTTGGTGGGCTTGATAAAATAGGAACCAACCAAAAATTTATAGATGTTGAAACAGGTGAATTATTAAATTATTTGTTTAGGGATTAACAATGAAAAAAACTTTTACACGTTTAAATGATAGTCAAATTGAAACTAAAATAAATTTTATTGATCAATATGTAAAGTCAATAAATGCCGCATCTGGTTCTACAGTAGACCAAAATGCCAATGTAAGCCATAAAAATATATCTACTCTAGAAAGCGAACTTTGCAAGGATATTAATATACAAGTTAATAGAAGATTAGTTTATAATAAAATAAAAGATATATTTGGAATAGAACTAGCTAACGAATATATAAGGCAATTAGAAACACATGAAATATATTGTCATGATGAGTCAAGTCTTAAACCATATTGCGTCAGTATAAGTTTATACCCGTTTTTGTTAGATGGTTTAACAAAACTTGGAGGCGAGTCTAAATCACCACAACACCTTGAAAGTTTTTGTGGTTCGTTTATAAACCTAATATTTGCTATTTCATCCCAATTTGCCCGGCGCTGTAGCTGCTGTCGAGTTCCTTTTATACTTCGATTATTTTGCAAAAAAGGACTATGGTGATAATTATTTAGAAAATCATAAACCACTTATAGATAATTGTTTACAACATATTGTATATTCTATAAATCAACCAGCGGCAGCAAGAGGGTATCAGTCAATATTCTTCAACATTTCAATTTATGATGAATACTATTTTGATAGCTTGTTTGGAGATTTTTGCTTTCCTGATATTAATGGCACCAAGCCTGAATATGACTCTGTTAAAAAACTACAATCATATTTTATGGAATGGTTTAATAAAGAACGTACAAAGGCAGTGTTAACATTCCCTGTAGTTACGGCGGCAATGTTAATAGAAAATAATACACCAAAAGATAAAGATTTTGTTAATATGTGTTCAAAAGAATTATCAGAAGGTAATAGCTTCTTTGTGTATATGAGTGAAAGTGCGGATAGCCTTGCATCGTGTTGCAGACTTAGGAATGAAATATCAGATAATACATTTTCATACTCATTAGGCGCTGGCGGGGTTTCTACCGGGTCTATTAATGTCATCACGCTTAATATGAATCGCTTAATACAAAATAAACGTGATTTAAAAAGTGAAATAGAGAAAGTACAAAAATACCAAGTTGCCCATAGAGCATTAATAGAAGAATATAAAAATAATGGAATGCTTACCGTATATGATGCGGGATTTATTTCATTAGACAAACAATTCTTAACCATTGGTATAAACGGAATGGTAGAAGCCGCTGAATATCTAGGGTATACCATCTCAGATAACATAGAGTATAAACAGTTTGTGTCTGATAATTTAAAAATAATATATGACGCTAATAAAGAAGCTAAAGCAAAATATGGATTTATGTTTAATACTGAGTTTGTACCGGCAGAAAATCTAGGAATTAAAAATGCGGAGTGGGATAAAAAAGATGGTTATATCGTACCTAGAGATTGCTATAATTCATATTTTTATATTGTAGAAGATGATTCAATAAACCACATAGATAAGTTCTTATTACATGGTAAAGATATGATTCAATATCTTGATGGTGGTTCAGCACTTCATTTGAACTTAGAACAAACTATGACAAAAGAATCATTTAGAAAGTTATTTGATATTGCAGCTAGAAGTGGATGCAATTATTGGTGTTCTAATATAATGATAACTATATGTAATGACTGCGAACATATTAGTAAGAAAACTGAATACTGCTGCCCAAAATGTAAATCTAAAAATGTAGATCATGCTACAAGAGTAATAGGATACCTAAAAAGAATATCTAATTTCAGTTCTGGTAGGCAAAAAGAAGCACATTTAAGGCACTATCACATAACATCATAAAATATTTTACATCAAGTCAATTATATGATAATATCATATAATTGATACCAAAAGGCATTTGAAATGAATAAAGAATTATTAGATATTGTTTTAGATGAAAATATCATTAATATCGTTTTAGATATAGTTGATGCTATGAAAATTTACTGGTTTGATTATTGCGGGTATTATGATACCGATACTAATAAGCCGGTAATGATTGAATATAAATCAGAAATATATTACGTTTATGGTTGCATGAATAAAAATAGTAATGGAGAATATATAGATTTTCAAGGTATACAAAAAGTATACAAATTAAAACACCAATAGTATTCCAAATATGCTACTATATCAAAGTCACGTGAAAATGGGACAATTAACCAAATGTGAAATTAAAACATCACAAACCTAAAGGAAACTTAAAATGACATTATATTACCCACAAATTGCTCGTAACCTAGATTCTCTAGGAGAAGAACAAAAGAAATATGAATCAATAAAATCTGATATATTGATGCCATATATCCCCATCATCGCTCGTCTTGATGGTAAAGCATTTCACACATACACCAAAAACCTTAAAAAACCTTTTGATATTGATCTACAGGCATGTATGAAAGAAACTCTTACCACGTTATGCGAGAAATATCAGGCCGATCTTGGATACTCCCAATCCGATGAGATAACATTAGTATGGTATAACGATAATCCAGATAAAATTATTTTTGATGGAAGACGTGATAAGTATATGAGCCTACTTGCATCAACGTGTTCAGTGGTATTTTACAAAGCAACACTAAAATACCTACCAAACAAATCTGACGACATGCCTCAATTCGACTGTAGGGTATTTCAAGTACCGAATAATCAAAAAGTATTTGAAAATATTTTATGGAGATGGTTAGATGCACGTAAAAATAGCGTTAGTATGTTGGCATCATCCATATATTCTCCAAAAGAACTTCTGAAAAAGTCTACTAAAGAACGTAAGGAAATGTTAAAAGAAAAAGGCATTTTCTGGGATGATTATCCATCCGATTGTAAATTTGGATACTTTTGTAAAAAGAAAGTCTATTACAAAAAAATAGAGTGCCCTGAAAAGTTTAAGGAATCTATTGATGGTGGAATAGAGTTCGGGCCAGATGATATTAGAGTTCCACGTAAACAATATATGATCGTTGATACACCAGCACTTTATATATTATCACCAACATATACTCCAGATAACTTGGTAGATGGAAAATATGAAAATGATATGAGATTATTACATGATATATTCTCCACACAATACTTAGGTGCTTTTAATTAAAAGAAAAGGGGATTTAAATCCCCTTTTTCAAAACTCATATTCAGATTCAAATTGAGATTTACTCAAATATCTCCTAGACGCTGCAACACCGCTTAAGTAGTTAGGCTCATCAATATCATACCAATTTAATATTATTCGGTTAGCATTTAATCCATCTAGTAATTTGGCCGCATAGTAGTTATTTCTATAATTACCAGTCGTTATAATAACTCTCCCATTAGCGTTTAAACTAGACAATGAATCATTAAACGAAAAATCGTCTGCATAAAAACTAAACTCATCAAATATTATTAAATCAAAAGTTTTAGCCTTAAAAAAATAATTATTCGGTGTTCCAAAATGAACATTAGCCATTAAACACTCAATGCGAGTTTTACTAGAATTTATATTACTATCATCTACCAAATCAGTTAATATATTATACACCCTATCACGCATGTCATGGGTAATATGTAAATTACACCCAATAAATCCAATATTAATAGATTTCCCCAATAATAATAGATGAGCTAATTTCCATGCAATTAACTGACTAACACCACATTGTCTTGGTTTACCAATAATATTAAATTTATTGCCACACTCAATTAAATCACACATATCCTTTTGGTGTTTATATAATTCAACCCCAATATATTCATTGACAAAATATTCAAAATCTTGTATTCTATCAATCTCATTCAAAATCATTTTAAATATAGTTTTCTTATTATACATCATAAACTCCTTTTCTTATATGTAACACCCTAAAATATGACATGGACTTCAACACTAATCAACACCAATAGTAGAAACTTCATCAATACGGTTTCTAATAACCTACCTATAAAAATAATATCTAAAATAGCTACCCGGAACATTTGCAACCTGCTTTTCCACAAATAACCCCAATACTATTATTAAAACAAACATGATACCATTTAAAAATAAATTAGATGTTTCATTCGACGGGTTTGTGGAATGGATAACCAAAGAGCCTACGAAATACTCGCCTACATTCTATTATACATTCGTACACCGAAACTATTATTTTGTTGTCATGGAAAAATTAAACTTTATTAATATACAATCATCAACTATTAATAATATGCTATGGAACCTTAACTACAAAGATCAACACGATAATCCGTTTTACAAAAACATCACAAAATATTCTGGGCCATCCGCCGAATATACCATTTACAAAAATCTCAAAAACTGCTATGATGACATTTACCATTCATTATACTCAAACATAAAAACTAATGTTACCGTAGACATGAATAATACAAACATAGCCTATAATAAACAAAATAACCAATTTATTATATCAGACCCTTATTGGAAAAAGTAATGATTAACCTAATTGATACATTTAATAATAAACATAATCGTGCAATGAACTATCTTAATGATATAATGTCATATGATGATAACGATGAAAATAGTTTCAAATACCTTGCAAAAGCTATTATGAATAATAATAACATTTTTGGGCAATGTATTCAGGAATTTAAATCACCATCCCATAATGATTTTTTATTAATTAATTTATTACCTAAAAAATCTAGTGAAGACTTCCTACATTTTATCATCTCACTCGAACTAAATTTTGAATATAGAACTATTACATTCAAAGAATATAACGTCCCTACTGTTTTGGATAATACAACTATCATATTAGAACCTATTAATACCCTTTTAAAACATTATCCACCAGACCATACATTCATATATCATACCAGCATACCAAGATATCTAGAATCAACCAAACAATTTCACAATTAATTGAAGATTAATTACTATTAAATTCAAAATTATTAACATTTAGCGCCAAACGGTTAAAAAGTAACCATTAACCCCTAAATTTCAGATAAAGTTTTCCAGAAATCCATACTACACGAAGTACCGAACTTATGAATACACTATTCCTCATCCAAGATACCTTTAGAAAAACATCTACCATAGACGATGAAATAGATGCGTGTAGCAACCTTTCACTCGTTTGGAAACCTTTATCCTATATTCCTTTCTCAAATACCATTGAACTGGATATAGATTATTATCAATACCCTAATTGTGTCGTAAGATCGGGAACAAAAATAATAAGACTCATTGAAGACCCAACTTCAAATATAACACCCCATCTACGCAAGTTCCTGAAAAACGGAATATGGCATTCCCATTATTTCGACCAAATTAATTTAATCCATACCCCAATTCATAATTACCTATTAAATGCCAATGCACACTTCTTACCGTTTAAAGATGCACAAAATATCAAATACAAAGACCCAATATTCATCAAGCCGTCAGGAGACATGAAAGAATTTGCAGGAACTATTTTACCACCCAATACATCTATTAATGAATATCTAAATCAAACAACCTATGATATACACATTAATGAATGCACCATGCTCATTCAACCACGATTAGAAACTATATTGGCAGAAGCCAGATTCATAGTCGTTAATAAAAATATCATTTCCGGTTCATATTATAAAATCAATAATAAACTACAATCAAAACGTATTATGACCAATTCACCACTCTTTACACACCTACAACAAATGATAGTTGACTTTGAACCAGCACCAATCTATACTATCGACATAGCAATCCTAAAAGGTCTGGAAATTAAAATTATCGAATACAATTGCTTCAATTGTTCCGGACTCTATCAAATAGACACAACAGCCGTATTCAAAGCTATTAATAACTTTTTATCCACATAACAATCCTATATCGAACCATTAAGGAAAATATACCATGATACACCAACCAAAACTTATCGTCAGCATCACCCTAGAACTACAAGAGCAAATCGCCAACCAAACTCTACACTTCTTCGAATGCGCCATGAATGAAATTGATTTCAATATCGCAGAATTATACAAGAATAATAACCTCAACCAAGATACACTCTCAAATATCAATACCATCAAAAATACCCCATACACCGTTACACACACCATTCTCGATGAAACACAACAATATATCATCCACTCCCCACATATCACTATCATAGACCATAAACACCTCAATAACCTTTTCGTGGCCTATGATGACAATACAACCGAAGTCGTAGAATACATCTGATCATAAGAGATTTATAAAATGAATAATAATATTTTCTGGCTCTATCACAAAGAAACCGGAGAACCTTGGAACCCAAATGAAGAAATTGATGCCCTGTTGATAGATGCAACAGGCCGTATCTTCACAGCCAATCATAATGGGGCCGATAGATTCTTTGATGACAACTATGAAGTAAAATTTCATCGACACTCTATCAAACATACTGGACCAACTCTCCAAAATATGCTGAATGATTGCGTGGATGATGGGGAAGACAACGCATGTATTTGGGATAATTGGCAATCTTAATGGAATACCACCGATGAAACATTTCACAAATCTTATTACAGATATACTAAACGAAGAACATAAGACATATCAACAGGGTGTCTATATTTCTACTGATCTATATCACGGCACACAAGATATTACCAATATAAAAAAATATATTAAAGATATTTTTAATATCACATTAAAAGAACATAAACTTCATTGTACACTCATATATTCAAAGAAAGATCATACTAAACTAAAAGTATCTGAATTAAACCTCGATCCTAAGAAGAAGTTTAATTCTACTATTAAAGAAGTTACCGTATGGCAAGACAACAATAATATCTCATATCTCGGTATCAAATTGGATTCTAAAGACCTAGTAGATGAAAATACAAGACTCATGAAGTTTGGTTTTGTATCGGATTTTGATAGCTATATGCCACATATTACCTTGCAATATGATACAAAACTAAATCTAGATACTGATAAAGAATTGTTCAAAGAAGTTAATGAATATTTTAAAGATAAAAATTATACAATAATTTTTCATAACGAACATATAGAACCACTTGATGAACAATGGGGTGAATAATGAGTAGAACATATGAATGCTATATCATCTACGGATTCCGTGGGAAAGATTTATTAGCGGCTGGATACACAGGAGATATGATATACGATATCATTGACAATACCACTATTTCTTTTGCAGACCCTTATGGAATGGGAGATTATGAAGATGGTGTTATCGGTTTTAAATTAACGTCTGGATATATTATTGAACATCCTATTACCTGTAATGAGAAAGCTATCATTAGTGGTTTGAAAAAGCATTTTAATAAGATTACAAAAGAGCCACAAATATACAGCGTGGTGAGTAGCTATTAATATATGTGTTATGGCATTATAACACATATTGCAAAGGTATTTTAAATGACTGGTATTAGTAAATTAAGAATGTTGCAAATATCCGAAGTGGTACATGCAATGGTTTGCACAGAGTTTTCGATGATGTGTAATCCCCTATACAGAGGTCCAAAGTTTTCATGGGGAATCTTCAAGGATATGTGTCGAGAAAACATTAAGGCCAATTTATTCATCTATTTTAGATCAAAGACACCTGACCAAGCCATGTATGACTACGCTGATATGATATGTTGTCATGTAGTTGACAAGATGTTGAGTAATTCTGGGTTTCTTGAAAATAATAATTAAAGAGGGTATTATGGGAATTTCAACATATGCGGTGCTAGTAGTTGGAGTCGCTGGTGAAGAATTAATAAAGAACGGATTTGATGAATATTTTATAGAACATATATTAGAGTCTGGGTGTGATTTTATTCAGCCATATTATGATTGTTCTTATGAAAATGGAATCATTGGAATTGAAGTTTCATCAGATGATTATTTTGAGTTTGACTATATGAGATATCAAGAAAAGTTTGAAGAAGCCAAGAATACTTTTAAAGAACTGATTGATATGGAGCCTAAAGTATTCATATCAGTTAATATGTGTTGAGGTGTAACATGTTTGAAGTAGTATATTATAACAGTAAGGTATATCCTAAAATGTTGAAGAACGATATATTTTATTTTGAGTGGTTAAAAACGTTATCGGAACGTGAGAAAGATATTTTATTGATTTCAACTTTAATAAACTCAGCCAGACTAGCAATGTATCCTGATGAATTGACGACTATCAAAAATTATAAGGATTTAGAGACATTGACACCTATCCTAGAGAAATATGAATGGTCATGGATGTTGGACAAAAATTCGTATGAGGAAGGGTATAGTATTACGGGTGAAGATTTTTTTAAAATAACTACGGTGGTGAACGAATGATTAACGACGATACAATAAAAGAATATTTGAAGAAGTTAACAAAACGAGAGATGGTTGTTCTTTTAACAACGCTTATTGAAAATGGTATTGAAAGTGAAGATTTGTCATTTGATGATAATAATTGGATGTATTGTCGTCATAGTGGCGAATACTATGTTGACCCTAAATGTGATATGGGAGATTGATTATAATTGGTATTGAAAATAGTCCCATAGTTTATTTTTGAAGCATAATCTAAACAAAGCTACTTTCGAGTAGCTTTTTTATTTGTCTGATGAATCATATCCCCATTCTGATAAACTATTGCCGTCTGTGAATAGATGTTTTGCGGGAACTGTTTTGGAGATTATTTTGAAGTTTCCATTGAGATTATCTTTGCCATGTTCTATAGCATATCGTTTGCTTATTGATACCCAATCACCGGAATTTATCTTTGGTTGTTTTTCATTAGGGTTCATATTAGCGAGTTCATTATCACGCATAGTTTTCAATTTACTATAATGATTATCCCAAGTATCGGTAGGATGTGCGTCTTTAGGTAGTTTATGACTACTGATCATTTTTTGCATTTTCTTTTCTATATTGCCAATACGATCTTTAGCAGTTAAATCATTAGGGATAGCTCTGTATACTGTTACTGTTCTATTAGGTTTTCCTTTAGCATATGAGATAGTGTTAATAGATTCGAAGTCAGTATCATTGGTTTTGTATTGGTGTGGATTCGAATATACATCGGTAGGATAGATTCCATTATGAGTTAGGTCATGTAATGGTGCATTTCCTTCTTTGGTTGGAGCAGAGTGTTCGCCATGATAGGTGGTTGATACAGGTTCTGGTGGTTGTTTTATGAACAGTTGTGTTTTAATATGATTGATGAGATTAATAACTTTGCCGTAGGAGTTTTTTTCGGAGATTTTAGCGGATTTGAAATGATCTGTTAGTATATCATGGGTATTTGTTAGTTCTTGCATAGTATTATTAAGTTTATGTGATGGTATATTTTTATATTTGTTTTTGATATGTGTTTCTATGGTATTAATATGATTTTTGAGTGTGGGGTCATGTATACCGTGTTCAATGGCATGTTTAGTTGATTTGATATGAGCGTGGGCAAGAGTTATGAAATCGTTTTTTTGGTTATCTTCTAAGAGATGTTGTAAAAAGTTCATATTTATATTCCTATAGTTATCAATATTTAATTGTGTTATATGTGGTTAAATATTGTCAAAGTATGAGGAATTGGTAATGAGTAGATTTGAGGAATTATTATCGGCGGCGATAGAGAATCAGAGTATTAACAAGACGAAGGTTTTGAATAATGCTAGGACATGGTTTACGTATGAGACTCCGGGTCAGCCTAATTCGGACAAGCCTTTTATAGTTATTCCTAATGGGACATTTCAGCCTGTTTTGAATACGGGTTCTGATTTAAAGGGATAGTTGTTTAAACATCCTATAAGCGGTTTTAAGGCATGTTTGTATATTAGTAGTACCAAGGTATTAAAAATAATTAAAATAGTCTTTAAATGGCCTTCTGTGAAGTTTTAGAAGGGTTTATGAAGTTGATTGTGGGATATGAATGAGGAATTGGTATGATACCATCGAGTAGAGAAGATTTGAAGCAATATTGTTTAGAGAGATGTGGTGCTCCTGTGATAACGATTAACATAGCACCGCAGCAGGTAGACAATGCGATAGATGATGCGTTGCAGTATTGGCAGGAGTATTCATTGGATGCACAAGAGAGGACATATTTCATACATCAATTGACACAACAGGATATTGACAATAGGTATATTGTGATGCCTGACAATATATTTTCTGTATTGAATGTATTTGGAGCTAGTCCTAATAGTAGTGTTGGGATGTTGTTTAACGTACAATATCATATTACGGCTGATGCTATATTGGGTATGACGAAGGCTGGTGGTGGGGGAGGGGCGAGTAGTTATTTTATGGCGAAGCAATATTTGGCCGATATGAATTATTTGTTTAATCCGGATTCACCATTTAGATATCGTATACACAGTCACAAATTGTTCATAGACACTGATTGGAGCATACGATTTGCGGTAGGAACGTATGTAATGGTTGAGTGTTATGCTATATTAGACCCTGCGGTATATTCTGGGGTATGGGGTGATTGGAGATTACGTGAATTAGCGGCTGCGATGGTAAAAAGACAATGGGGAGATAATTTGCGTAAGTTTGCTAATGTTCCGTTACCAAGTGGTGTTGTATTAAATGGTGAATCTATCTATCAGAGTGCGGTTGAAGAGATTGCACAGATTAAGCAGGATTACATTTTCAATTTTGATGAACCAATGGGATTTTATGTAGGGTGATATGAAATGGATTTAAAAAAGAATTTTGAAGATATGTTGGGTTCTACTAAACCTTTAGAAGAAGATGGTGTAGCTGGAACTACGACTGCGGCTATTCCGGTGAAGGTAGTTGTCACGAAGGAGATGCAGAAGGAGTATACGGATAAGAACAAGGGTATTGGGGAGACATTAGATACACAGACGATAGTAGCGAAGGTGACTAGACCTGCGATGTCGAGTATAGTTATACCGGTGAAGAGGAAGAGTTTTTTAGAGTGTTTGGGAGATTCTTTGTTATTGAAGGTGGAATGATGTTAAATTTAAGAATACAGATATTATGTGGATTGTTATTAATAGTTTTATGTGGTTTTGTGTATATGCAATTTCGTTTGAATAATGAATTGAAGGATGAATTGAATACTGCTAATGCACAAATAGAACAGATGGGAAAATCTATTAATGATTCTAATGTTAAACAGAATGAATTTAGTGAGAAGATAGGTCAATTAGAGGTTGTGCAATATAACAATCAATTAGATTTAAAAAAGAAATTGAATAGTATTAAATCGAAGCCAGTTGAACAACAATCGGGTGATTTATTGAATGCGTATCAAAGTGTGTTAGAATGTATTGAGAAGAAGTCATTAGGGGTAGTTTGTGAAAAATGAAATAATCGTTCATATAGAAGGTCATAGTGAACTGATACGAGATATGGAATCTGGTGCAGTTATTAATACGGCTACTAGTGAATATGATCGTTTTGTTGAGAAGAGGGCAAAGGACAAATTGACGCAGGGGAAGCTGATGGAGTTAGAGGACCGTTGTGCCAATTTGGAGAAGTTATTGAGAGAAGTTTTAGGTAAGTTATCGTAATATAATCAAAATCTTTTTGGTATTTGAAAATTTGGTATTCTTTAAATAAGTGTATATTTTTTTTGTTTATTGAGGACTAGGTGATGGAGCCTGAAAAGAATTTGGAGAATCAGATACCTTTAATACTATTTCGTTTAGATACGACAGCACAGGTATTAGAGGAGATAAAATTAGTTTTAGACAAACAGACACAAAACTTGAGTTCTCTTTTAGTGTTACAAGAGAAGTATAACAATTTACAGTCTCAAGTTTCTACAATTCAAACCCAACATACTAAAGACATAATTGAAATCAAGCGTGATACTGATAAAGAAATATTGTCGTTAAAAAGTGATTTGGCTATTGCCAAGAAAGAGATTGACAAACAGAATGGGTTTGTTGAGAAGTTTCATGGTGGATTATATGTTGGCGTATTTTTATTTGCCATATTCCAAGGTATTGTTATGTGGTGGGTGAATGATTCTGGTGATCAGGTCAAGAAGATAAAGGATTCAGTAGAGATGTTATCTAATAGAGTTATTGTATTAGAGACTAAGAAGGTTAATTAATGGCAGTAAATCCATATTTTGTTTCTGACTATTCTGCCTATCATGCAGAACAGGATTTGATACATTCATTAACAATAGAAAGCACACAGATATTTGGTATTGATTTGAAATATCTTCCAAGGACTTTGGTGAATTTTGATTCATTTTATGGTGAAGATAATCATTCGAGTTTTGATAAAGCTATCGAGTTGGAGTTTTATATTAAGTCATATGAAGGTTATAATGGCGATCAGATGTTATCGAAGTTTGGGTTGCAGATTTCAGAAGAATTGACAATCACATGTGCTAGAAAGAGATTTACTGATACAGTAACGGCAGTTGATGCTAGTATAACAAGACCGAGAGAAGGGGATTTGATATACATTCCATTTGCGGTTGACGAGCGTATGCGAGTATTTGAGATTTCTTATGTGAATCAAACTGAGAATTTTTCCACATTGGGTGAGAGATATTCTTGGGAGATTTCATGTCGAGTATTCAAGTTTAATGGTGAGAAGTTTGATACTGGTGATACTGAGTTAGATGGATTTGATTTGAATTATTTGGCAATGGATATTCATTTAGTTTCGGGTGCTGGTGTGTTTGATATGGGAGATACAATAACCCAGACTAATGGGTTTAGTGGAGAGGTTGTATCATATAATACATCAACTAATGTAGTAACAGTTACCAATACTCGTGGTGAATTGGATACTACATTGAGTTTGACTAATGGAACTATTACTAAGGGTATTATTGGTGTTACCAATGAAGTTGTTAATGATAGTGGATTAAATGATAATCAGTATTTGGTTCAGAAAGAGCAGGTATTGGTAGATTTTAGTGAAGCTAATCCCTTTTCAGGGATGTAAGAAGTATTGATATAACGCTGATTCTACAGAAGGTTCTATACTTGAATAGGTATTAGTGCCACGGAATGTAGAATCGGTGATATATGATATAATTTCCCAGCGATATGTATTATCATGTGTTATAATAAAAGTTATGATACATGAGTTGTTGAAGTATTCTATGGTTATGGAATCGGTAGTTATTTTTGTAGTTGGTTTTTTAAAAGTTGTAAGGAGCGATAATAGTTTAGCATGATTGTCGTTCATCAAATTGGCACGTTGTTGCTGTTCTAGTTCTTCTGTACTATCGTGGTAGTCTATACTGTAATATTGTCTATAGAAGTTTGTCATTATAAAATCTTTTGTTGAAGTGAAATTATATCATTGTAGATATGTATTGTAAAGGGTATATTGATAAATATTATGTTGTAATATGGAGGTGATAGATGGCGTTATATGTGATAGGAATAACGGGAAATGATATAAATCGTAATAAAAGATTGGGAGTTCATTTACAGAATTTTTTAGATCAATCGTACAAGGAATTTTATAAAACACCTAATTATAGAAAGTATTTGCAAGTATTCATAGAAACATTTCATCATTCATTAGAAAAGACGGTAACATTCATACAAGATATATCACATCATCGTAAATTGAATATTAGTAAGCAAGTTTTAACAGAGCAATTGAACATATTAGGAAATGGTATATTATGGGATGAGGTATTAGCATCTAAGTTATTAGAGTTTGAAGATATATCTAAGAAAAGACCTACTTATGATTTTTATGTGATTGTGCCTGATATAGTAACAGTTCATCAATTAGAAGTAGTAAGAAGATTTAATGCTGATATAATATTCAATTTTGAGTCGGTGAAGCCTGTAGATAAGATGGATTTTTGGTCTTATAAGATGTTGAATTGGAAAAGGGTATTTGTGAAGGGTAGTCGCAGTATTTGTTTAGAGAGTTGTTTTGGTGAAAACGATATATGGTATCATCATAATAAGCCTGAACATTATATGAAAGAGTTTGCTAAGGCATTAGTAACGGATTTTAACAATGATAGGATATATCATAATAAGAATGTGAAGGGGTGATATGATGAGTGTATATGGGTTTGATGATGACGAGTATTTGTTTAATATAGATGCGAAGAAACTGATTAAAGATTATGGTTTAGATCGTTATGAGCATTTTGTAGATCATGTATCCAAGAGGGCGTATTTTAAGGCAGATGGGTTGACTGGAAGTATTAATAGTATATTTGGAAACGTGAATAATGTGTATATTGTGGTTCAATTTAGTGATTTAAGATTTATCAATATTGATATGATACTACGTTATACACATAATCCATATAATAACAGTCATAGTATTATACATCCTATATTAGTAGAGTTTGATAATGGTAATATGGTTGTATTTGACGTCAAGTATCCGATGGCCTTAAGACCATTAGTATTAGATAAAGAATAAAGGCTCTATCAAGAGCCTTTTTCATTTTTAAGGGAAGCTGCTTTTTGCTGGACTTCTTCATTGTCATGTTTCATACCTTCATCCCATACTTTAGGTGTTGCATTAGGATGTGTTACGGCACGGTATGCCATAATATCTCTAGAATATGGGTGTTGATGGTGTATAGCAGTTAATAGGTTTTCTTCTGATGCATTTGGATGTTTTATAGCAATCAGTTTTTGTTTTTCATCATAATCAGGCGATGTTAAAACATGCTGTATTTGTTTAGAAGTTAGTTTAGGATGTTTCATCGCTTCGGTAGCAGCATTGAAATCATTACCTGCAATAGTATATGATTTATTATTATCAAGTGCAGTGGACAAGTTTTTTACGGTTATATTAGGATTTTTTATAGCTTCACGTTGAATATCACCTCTATCGCTTTTTAGAGCAGTATCTAAGTTTTCTTCTGATGCGTTTTTATGACCTGCCAATTTCGTTTTTACCATTGGAGACAAATGTTCATCGTCTAACCCTTTTTGTATTGCAGCATGGGATAATTTTTCATGTGTAGCAAGACGATCTTTTGTAATATCTTCGCCTTTATAATTGAATAAGGTGTCCAAATGCTTTTCTGTTATTTGATGGGAAGATTTTGGGCTATATGCGGCAACCATTCTAGAATTATGTTGTGAGGGATCATTGAATACATGATCCAGTTCATCGTGGTTTAATCTACCTGCATTTATCTCCATTTCACGATGTTTCTGATTTACGTTATCTGTTCCTGAGAAAAATGAATGTAATGGTGTTTTCATAATCTCGGGATGATTTTTAGCAAAAAGATTTATATGATTATATGGGGAGTCATCTTGTATTGAATAGGATTCATATTTTGTATTATCTACATATGGTTTTTGATCTTTTTCATCACGTAATTCGGCTTTTGATAAAGGTAGATGAGGTGTTTTAACTAAAGCATATTTTCTACTTCCGGTAGGAGTTTTAGTTTCTATAGTATAAAAATGATTTTTACCATTCATAGTATACTCTTTATACTTTTCATGTCCTGCTATAGAATGTGCAGAAACACACCATTCAGCCTTTCCGGGCATATTGGTATCATTACGCTTTTCATTATCTGGTTGGAGCCAAGCACTTTTAATGACGGATTGATAATTATTATGTTTAGTAACTTTCATTGTTGGTGAATGATAAACAACCTCATCGTCTTTTGGTTTAATATGTGGTTCTGTTGCATTAGACAATTCATCAATACTTTTATATTGATGAATATTCTTTTTTGATAATTTATCTTTATGGGTATTGAATGACGTCAATGTATTGTTAAGCTGTTCTAGTGAATCTTTATCAGTATTCAAATTTAGGTTTTGACGCTGTTTCAATGCCCAGTCATAGTGTTGAGCATTTAAGTGTGGGATTGAGTCTAATATTTTAGATTTAGTATGAGCATCTATATCAGAATATTTTTCATTAACATCATCAATCTTTCCTTCTGATAATGAAAATAATAAGTGTTTTTTAAAAATCATGTACCATACCTCTTATTGTATTCTTCTGTAGCTGCTGATTTAACTGCCGGACCTCCATGTTTCATTGCATGTGTTAATATTTCTTTAGTCACTAATGGATGATGTACTACTGCAATACCGCCATCTCTCATACCATGTTGATAAGCTACTTTGAGGTTATCTGGGGTGATGAATAGGTTATTATTAATAGCGTTTACTTTATCAGGCACACTAATATTTCTACTTTTGAAGTAATGATTCAATGTATCTTCGTCCATATCATGTGGATGTATATGTTTTGAAAGATGTTCTAAGTGTCCTAATGGAGTTTCATCATAACCATCATGGTTTATAACTTGCCTAAACATTTCTTGAGTTGCTTTAGGATGTGTTATAGCAGCTACTCTAGTTTTATAGTCATTTGATGATAATGCGGTTTTAAGATTATCTGATGTAACATTAGGATTTGTTAACACCTTTCTGGTTTCAAATGGAACACGACCTTTCAATATTTGATCTATATGCTCTGGTCTTAACAGTGGGTGTTTAGTTAAATATTCCCTCGTATATTCTTCATCCTTAGCATAATCTTTCATGAATTTATCAATATGATGTTGTTTTATATCATCTGGATTATATGAAGCCATGAAATGACGGTTGGATGTATCAGTAGGGTCGCTGAAAATTTTATCAACATCGTCATTAGTATATTCCCCAGCCCATACACGACTATCAAAATTCTTTTTATTGGCTTGTATTTCACCTGACATATAAGACTTCAATGGGGTTTTCATTATTTCTGGATGATTATTGATAAACAAGTCCATATGATTTTGGTCTGGTTTTGATTGTACTTGATATTCATAATCACGTTCATCAGTAGTGACATAGGGTTTATTATCATGTTCATCACGCAATTCGGTTTCATGACGTTTATCATTTGGATTTGCTACTAATGCATACTTACGATTATTAACTTTATCATCTATGGTGTATACGGGATGATTACCTTTTGCAGTGTAACCATTATAACGATCTCTACCTAAATCGGAGTCTGCTGATATACACCATTTTGCTTTACAATTAAGTGCTGCTGCTTCTGGATTAGTAGGATCGAGTTTAGCAGCCTCTATCGTAGATTTATAAGTATGGTGTTGTGTAACTCTCATAGAAGGAGAATCATAAATGACAGTATGTTCTTTAGGCTTCTCTTGAAACGGAGAAACTGCTGATTTAAGATCATCTAATGATTTGTATTGATGAATGTTCTTCTTTGTCAACTTATCTTTATTAGCATTGAATGTAGATAATGTTTTATGCAAATCATCTGGGTCTATAGGGTTTTTAGTATGTTGAGTCAAAGCCCAATCATAATGTTGGGCATTTGAATGTGGTATTGATGATAGGATAGTTGATTTAACATGTTCAGGTATATCAACATGTTTATCATTTACGTCATCTATTTTACCTTCCGATAAGGTGAATATTAAGTGTTTTTTAAAAATCATTTCTTTTTACCTTTAGGAAACTCTAGGGTCAATTGACCTTGGTGTTCATGTAATTTTCTGGTTACAAAGTTTTCTTCACCTTTTGGTATAAACTTTTCTTTATTATCCATCATATATGATAATGTTTTATGACCAAGTGAAGGGTGTTTCATAATTTGTTCGAACATATGTTTTTTAGGTTGTCTTTCATTACTAGCATTGGCGAATCCATGAAAATAATCATGATTTGTACTAATAATATTTTTCAATTGTTCATCAGTAAGATTATCTTTTAATAACCCATTCATTGTCTTTTCATGCACCGACGTTTTAGTAAGATCATTATAAGACTTGTTAGACAATTCATCTCTACGTTTGTATATTTCATGGGCTACATCCTTTTTAAATTTAGATGTTGCTGGGGGTTCCATTGTTGTAACTGGTCTATTAATTTTGTTTAGTGCTTGACCAAGTTCATTAGGGCCGACTGATGTATGGGACACTAACTTTTTAATGACTGTTGAGTTTTTGGTATCAAACTTGTTATGTAAAATATGCTTAAACAATTCAGGAGACACATTGGCTCTATCCAGTACATGTAACGCAGAGTTTTTATTTTTATCAGCAACTGATTTTTGTATTTCTATAGGGGCATTAGGGTGTTTAGCCACTTCTTCCAAGTTTGCAGCGTGAGAATTTAACATAGCTGTTAACATATGTGGTTGTAAAGTTTTATTAGAAACTCTGTAGTGATTATTTTTAAGATTAACATGATCGAAGGCACTTGGACGTTTTTCAAAATCTATATTAGCAACTGCATCATGGGCATTTATATGACTTGATTGGACCGCATCTTTAAGATTTTCATCATTTAGTTTGTTCAACCCTTTATAAGCAATACCCTTATTCTCGGCAGAAAGTTTTTTATATCCTTCATTGGCAATGTCACGATCTAAGTGTGGATTACCAAACAGATTGGTTAAGTGAGAATGTATTTCATTAAAAGGACCAGATCGGGTGCCATTTGCAGCAGTGACTAAGGTATCCATAAGTTCATGTTGATCTGCTTTTGGTAGTTTTCCTTTACGAATTAAGTTACCAGTAATACTAGATGTGTCTAAATTAGCTAAGTATCCGTTTTTAAACTCTTGTGACTGTTTAGGGTCTTTAGAATCTGTTTGTTTTTTGATATAGTCTAATAGTTTTGAATGTATTAATTTCCCGGTAATCTCTTCATTCAAGTTTGGATGATTTAATACTTGTCCTAATAAGGCAGGGGAATATGACATATTGTTAGCTATGTGATAGAAGTTCTCATGATTTAGATGAGGATTAGAAAGAGCATCTGTGTTAATTGTGTTGTGCGGATTTTTCTCTATTATTTTTTTAATAGTTTTATTATCAGAAGTCTTCTTTAATAAGTCATTAAGCATATTATGAGAATGAAAGTTACTTATTAATGTATGCTCGTGTTCTGGTGTTAACTTTATATTATCATTGCTGGCTAAATTTCTAACTACGTCCATAGCTTCTAATGATGTTCCACGATTATCTGTAGCAAACTTAATCAACTTATCAATATGATGTGGTTGTAAATGGGCATGTAATGATATATCACCTAAACGTGAACCGTTATTTTTAATACCATTATCAATTTCTTTATCTAACACATGACTTGGGAATCTCTTATTAGCTAATGAAGGGAAGTTGCCTTTATGCCAGTTGTCGTGTTCATTAACATTATTATGATAGTCTTTAACTAATGTTTCGGGGGAAACATTTTTATGTGACATTAATCCATTAGTGAATGTATGATCATTTTGATGTTTTTCATAAAGATCATCTATATCTTTACCTGATAAAGTTGATAAGTTTTTACCTTCAAATTTATCTTTATAATCCTTAGCATCTTCAAAATGTTGTTCTAGGAACTTTCCGGGTTTAGTATCCATAATACTAGGATTTTGTCCTAAAAACTCTCTCATATTAGGTCTATTATCATGTTCATCACGAAATTCTGGAACTCTTGCAGTAGGGTCTGCTACTAATGCGTACTTTCTACCAGTGTGTTTGTTCTCTATACTATAGACTGGATGTTTTCCATTATTGGTATATTGGCTTAGGTATCCTTTGTTTTGACCTCCACGAAGAGATATACACCATCTGGCATGACCACCTAGTTCAGAATGATATGGATTATTATAAGGTAGAGTGCCCATATTAGCAGCAGCTTCGTAACCTTTATGTTGTTTGACTATAATATCATTATCTTCATGGATAACTTTTTCATTACCCGTATTCGTCTTAACCCCAGTGGTATTCTTATCAACAAATCGTTTTACTGAATCTTTTAATCCGTTAACGTCAAATTTATTGATGTTATCACCTATCTTATCTTTATACTTGGTATAGGTTTCAATATAAGGTTTTAATGTATGTGCATCAGAAGGGATTATATTTCCCTTCTTATGTTGTCTTATGACCCAATCTAAAGTTGGTTTTGCATGTTCTGGGACAGCATGAGTATCATAATGTTTTATAATTGATGGATCAACATCTGGATGTGCTTTAATAACATTGTCTATTAAAGCTTCCATAAGATACTGTTCAGTTAAAATTCGTATAAAGGTCATAATCTAATTCCATAGAGTTTCATATATTTAACCACGAATAATAATACCATATATTGAAATATTGGCCTAAAATGACAGTATTTGGCCTAAAATGACCTTGACAACTTTCAGATTATTTTGTTATAATCCTGCGGAGCAAAAGCATTTTAAAACCTGTTCTTAAAAATCTTGAGGCTGTGAGCAGCCGATACTTAATATCCATTGTGAGATTAGATAAGCCTTACCAAGTTTTTGTTTAGAAGATAGATTATACCAGCTTAAACTAGACATAACAATATACATGAATTAAGTTTTAATAACATGAGCGAAGCGAATTACGAACGTAGTGAGTTACTTTAAACCTAGTTTAATATTGTCTAGAACCTTTTAATATATCTTATTAAGTATAAATGGCTAGCTATGTCTTTAAAAAGACCATCATAAAATATAAAAATCCCTTTAAAATCAAATCTTTATAGAATTTTACACTTCTTTAATGCCTTAGTTATTTTATCATTCGTTACACTCACTCTAAAATAAGATGCTTCGCATCCTAGTATACTATTGTCTTTTTTAAGTATATTTTACAAATGGCCTAAAAAGACCTTGACAAAATAAAGAACATAGTGTTAAAATCCTGCGGAGCAAAAGCGTTGTATAAACCTGAATAAAGATTGTATAGAGTTGTTAAAGACTGTGAACGATAGTGAACAGTCAAAGAATGTATTTTAAAGAATATTAATTACAGTATGATGAGCGAAGCGAATTACGAACGTAGTGAGTATAAAGATACAGATTGTAAAAACTTGTTAATAGTTGTGAACGATAGTGAACACGAACGTAGTGAGTTATTAATACTGTATAGAAGTCTTAAAGAAATCTAAATTTGTTTTTAGATTGTTTCTTATACTTCGTACCTCAGTATAAGAAAGGGTGCTACGCACACTTAAACCTGATATAACATAATAAAAGAATAGTGTAGTTTAAGATTTTAAAAAAAGGTTTAAACCAATCTTAAGACTTGTTATAGATTGGTGTTAATACTTCGTAACCTCAGTATTAACACGGGTGCTTCGCACGATAATACACATAATCAATAAAAGAAAGTCTTTAGTTTAAAACTTGGTCTTAACAAAAGTGACTTATCATTCGCTACACTCATTCTAAGTCACGTTCTTCGAACGGAAAATAACATAATCAATAAAGAAGTTTTTGTTTTAAAATTGTTTTAAAACTGGTGTTAACCACATAATTAAAAGCAAATGTTTCGCTCGTTCCTCACTCACACCTGCTTTTTAATAATTCGTTTAAAAGAAAGTTTCGTTCGACCTCACCAATACCGTTTAAACAGCCAATAAGACCGTTTAAGGCGTGTTTCGTGAGGTTTCTATACCAAGGTACTACTTCGGTATTAAAGTGTCTTAAAACGCATTATAGAGCGTTCTTTGACAAATTATCCTATTAATATAGATGCACCATCTATAACAGTAACACCAGAAGACACTAAATTAGTAGAACTAGAGTTTACAACATATGTTCCGCTGACTTTAACATTACAATTACCATTGATAGTTTCATTCTTATTACCATTGATAGTTGCATTACAATTTCCGTTTACAGTTAAATTACATTCTCCAGTGATAGTAATTTCACTACCTTGTGCTTTTAGAATATATTTTCCACCATCTACTTCTATTATTTTATCCCCAGCATCTACTTTAAGATAGTCTCCATTAGCTACTGTAACGGCTCTCATGTTTTTAATATGTTGGTAATTATTCACACAAAGATTATAAAGGTCTTTAACAACTTTCATCACACCATCTCCATTTTGATTAAATTCGAGGTATGATCCATTTTTATGTTGTAAGCTTAAACGTTCATTACCCGGAGTATCATCACGTTCTATAACGTGACCAGAATCAGACATTGTTGCTATATTATGTGGATAAGATGGTTTTCGTGTGTTTTTAGGTTCTGATATTGTTATATTGTTTGCAGACTTAGTATCATTGTAATATACACGATCCGGGATATTACTTATACGAACATATGGGTTTCCTGTATATGTTCCTTTAGTTGGAGGATTTTCTTTGAAATTGTTAAACCCAACATTAGTATTTGTATTAATATGAAGACCGGGTATGATTCCTTCTACTAATGGCAATTGCATTTCTTGTGAATCTAAGAAACGTCCATATACCACGGTTCCAATCACCATTGTCCCAATATCACTGGAACTTGAGTTAGTTGATACTCCTACTAATGCCCAAGGAAGGGTGTCTGTTGGAATTTTTGTGAGGTCTTCTGTATGAATACCAAAACAACGGACACGGACTCTGCCTGATTTCAAAGGGTCCATGTTATCTTCAACAACTCCAATAAACCAGTATAACCCGGATTGACCAGCGAAATTAAGTTGCATATTTTAATCATTCCTATGGTTTATTGGTGTCAGTTCAGTATCTTTCCAAAAGTCATTTGTGTTATTGCAATAAGGACATACTAATTTTCGGTTATCTTCCGATATAAAAATAATATAGTTATTACTATATTCGCTACAAAATACGTATACTAGTAGGTGTTCCATTAGATCATCCCAACACGATCATATTTTTCATGATCATTATAGAAAGAATCTTTTACAACTTCTACCACCATTTGGTACTCTACTTGAGTGAATATATGTCTTGTAGCCATCACAATATATTTCCCTTTTACGAATAAATCCTTTTTTTCTTTTTCATGATCGGTTGAATAATTCAAATATTCTATTTGTAACATGTCCCCTGCATATAGGTCGCTGTTTCCGGGTATTTCCAATATCAATTTATATGAATTAGTTAATTGATTTATTTGAGAATAACGAATACCCAGTTTTTCCAGTTTCCCGTTTTGATGACTTCCTACCATTCCAAACTTATTATAATTATCTGCTACTTCTTTAAACATGAATTGCGAGGTATGTAATTTGTTTTGTGGATTGGCAGATTCTATATGAGTGGTTTTCATATAGTCTTTTTTGGAGAAATAGTTGTACACATATTTTTTAAACTCTCTTGTAAATGGGTCTAACGCATATGTGGTGGAACCATACATCCCTTTATTGATATTATCCAAAATATTAAAGTGTTGATCGACTTTCCATGAGTTTACCGAATAGTATTCGGTACTAAAGTCTGTATTTGATTCAGACTTATGATTAAACTCATAGGTAAACTTTGGTTTTTCTACCATTAAAGAGTCTATGGTTTTAAAATTAAACCCATTTAAGTCCTCATAGAAGACATAAGATGCTGCGTTAGGATTTTTATTTGATATGCTTCTACTACACACATAATTTATAATTTCTAACGGTGAAATATTAGGTGCGACATAATTAAGACTATTTGATGTGTTTTCGGTATTCAATTGTTTTTTACTTATGCGATCAAACATCTTTTCTATCATTTTAGTGGTATTAATGTTTTTAAACCCTTCACTGACTGATAGACTGCGATTATTAAGAAGTTCTATAGACGCAAAGTATAGTGTGTAGTTGAATGTGTCTTTTCCTTGTATTTCAACATTCTCATTTTGGAAAATATAAAAAGTAAATGACTTTGGTTTTTGTTCGTTATCAGCTTGTATAGTAATGGTTAGTAATTCTTCTCCAATAATTGGTATATTTTGTATGAAGTTTCCTTTATCACGCAATTGAACTGAACCGTGCATACAGTTATTGAATAGATCAGTTTGAATATCCATTTTTATGAGTGATGCTTTAACATCAACCTTTTTACCTTTAAAGTTGGTTAATGTAAGTTCTTTTAGTTTATATTGACCAGCATGACGTTGTGTGGGCATCTTATACTCTGTTTATTTCCATATTATCTGTAATATTTTTAACGATGTTATTAAATTCTGATTCTATTTGATCTACATATTGTTTTGAAATCAATTTTATTTTACGCTTCATTTCATTCTGTTCATGCTCATGATCATATATGGATACAGCATACTTAGGTTCAACTTCAAGATACCATGTGTCTTCGTCGATTATATAACCGTCTTTATCCTCATAGTGATGTATTTCCATCAATGAATCTTCAAAGTCAAGACCATATTTCTCCTGTATAAATGCTTCTAGTTCGGAATTTAACAACGGCCATTCGTGCGACCAATCAAATATTTGTGCTGATAGCAAAACTAACCAGAAATAATATTGGTCCCCGTAGTATAATAATGCTATTGAGTGTGGTGTATCACCATCTTCTATGGTATACTCATACGTTGTGAATGGATTTTTTAATATACCATTAACAACGGTATAACGAACATTCAAGTCAACTGTTGTAGCATATTCAATGAGGTTTTTACCCTGATTGGCGGCATTGATTGAATTATACTTTATTGGATATTTTATAATAGGCAGCTTTTGGAAATATTTCATTTCAGTCTCAAAAAGTCTTTAATCCTATTTAGAACATATGTAAACAGAGACGTGGTGTCTTAAAACACTCTATGAGCCGTTTTAAGACTAGTTATAATATTTTAATATCTAGGTTCATCTTAATTAAAAGAACGCCTAGAAACGCATTGTGAGGTGGTTATGTCGCAAGTTTTATTCTTAGACTTTGATGGGGTTTTAAACTCCGATGAGTATAATTTATTAAATGAGAATATTGATGATTGGAATTATAGTTATGATGTTGTATTAGATGAAAAGGCCATTAAATTACTCAACATAATTTGTAAATTCCTCCCTGATATGAAGATAGTTATCTCATCATCATGGAGAACTCATTATGACATGAATATTATGTTGCAGAAGTTATTTGATGTGGGGTTTAGGTATCTAGATGTTGTTATAGGATATACCCCAGTAACACATCAAACTAGAGGGGCCGACATATATGAATACTGTTTGAATAATATAGTTGAAACATTTTGTATATTAGATGATAGTGCTGATATATTTTCTCATCAAAAGGATAGTTTTATACAAACAAATCCTGCTATTGGACTGACTATTATAGAAGTGTTTAAAGTGATACAGCATTTTGATAGTGAAAATGAGTTTGTTAAAAAATATAAGTACATTCTAGAGGATTGATATGAAAGATATAAAAAAGTGGGAAGGTTGTTTGTTAGGACTTGCCTGTGGAGACGCTGTTGGTGCTTCTGTTGAGTTTATGGCTAGAGGTAGTTTTCCAAAGGTTATTGACATGAATGGAGGTGGCCCATTTAATTTACCAAAGGGTTATTATACGGACGACACCATCATGGCGGTGTGTTTAGCCGAAAGTCTTATTTTGTGTGAGGGGTTTAATGCAAAGGACCAAATGAACCGATATGTAAATTGGTACGATTATGGTTATAATAGCCCAACTGGAACATGTTTTGATATAGGTACTACCACAGCAACGGCACTAGAAAAGTATAAGGAAGATGGTAATCCTTTTGCTGGTAATATTAGTATGAGGGCTAGTGGCAATGGTGGTATTATGAGATTAGCTCCTATACCAATGGCATATAAGTATAGTCAAGATGCAGCGAAATATTCAAATGAAATGAGCAGAACCACACATGCGTCTGAGTTTTGTCTAACCTGTTCATCCATATTTGGCTCGATATTGTGGTTAGCATTGCATGGTTATAATAAGCAAGAAATATCCGATTATATTCAAGTTAGATTGTTTGAAGAGCCTGTATTTAAAAAAGTTCCTATAGATGTGTTGAAGCCTAATTATATGGATAAAACTATTCACGAAATTAAGGGAAGCGGATTTGTACTAGAATCGTTGGAAGCTGCATTATGGTGTTTTTTTAAAACTGATAATTATAAAGATGCTGTTTTAATGGCTGTCAACTTAGGGGATGATACTGATACCACGGGTGCTATTGTAGGACAATTAGCGGGTGCATATTATGGAATTGATAGCATACCATTGAATTGGAGAGAACAAATATATAATCATGACGGATTAATACAATTATCAAGACAGCTATATGATATGTCTTGTATAGAATGAGAGGATATTATGTCATATACACGTTTTATAAATGATGTACACACTGTTTGTAATGCTACATTTGCGGAAGTAGCTGATAAAACTACAGAGAAATTATTGAATAAGAATTTAACATTAGTATTAAATTATTATAAACTAATTTATCCAGTATTATTTGCTGGGGAAAGTGTATCAGTAAAGTTGGTATTAAATGAGGATAACATAGGAAGTATACAATTAATTTTGTCTCCTACGTTAGAGGCTGAATATAATAAAAGACGCTAATGCGTCTTTTTTATTGAACAATACAACGAATTATAAAATCATTATCCATAGTGAATTGTATGGATTCTGATAACGGTTCTATAGAAAAGAATGAAATCTTTTTTACTTTTCCTGATTGTAGAGAGTTTCTAAAATCATTTAAATTGGTCTTGAATGAATATATGTGTTTAGGCAATTCTACTGTATCTGGTAGAACTTCAACTTCATTATCTTCACAAATCGTTTTAAGAAGATATGTTATATGTAAACTGTCAAACATGATTTTATTGTAGTAGTTAAGATAATTATATTTACGAATGAAAAAGGAACCATTTGGTTCCTTTTTGTTATATCATCACATACAGGCTAAGCATTCGTTCTTAGCTGCTTGAACACCAGCCAGTGTATAAATGTAGTATAACGATTTAATGTTTTCATCCATAAAGGCTTGTTGATGTACTTCACTAATATACTCTTCATCCTCATCTGCTGAGAAGAATAGATTTAGAGACTGACCTTGATCAATATACTTCTGACGGGTTGATGCTAAACGTAAAACTGCTTTTTGGTCTATTTCAAATGCAGTTCTAAAAACTAATTTTTCATCATCAGTTAGCCAATCTAAGTGCTGTACCGAGCCATTCTTTTCGACAATATCTTTAATGACTTTTTTAGAATACTTATTACGTTTTTTCATCAGTTCTAGAAATACAGAATTGATGCGGTCCATTTCACCACCAGCAGTGGATTGTGTGAATACCATAGCTGGGTCCGGATTAATACCTTCCGATACGCCTCCCATTAAAAGAGCTGTTGATTTTGTCGGTGCGGTAGCATGTCTATGTGAGTTACGAACACCGTATCCAATACACCATTCAGGCTCACCCATTACAGATGCCATCCATTGCGATGCTTTTAATGATTCTTCATCCATATACTTGAATGATTCTATATTCCAAAGATGAGTTTCAAATCCCTCGAATGCCCAACCTTTCTTTTGTGTATATGAATGTAGACCGCATGCACCAAGACCTAATGCCCTACTTTTTTCAGTAAAACGTATTGCTGGTTCTATACCTTTAATATTTTTACCTGATTGTATAAATTCTTCTGCTACACAATCTAAAAATACAGTGGCATTGAATACAGCATCAGTATCTTTCCAATCATCATAGAAGAATAAGTTCATACTTGACAGAACGCAGGTGAATGTATGATCTATATCAGAATGTAACATAATTTCTGCACATAAATTAGATGCTTTGACTTCCAAATTTTTATCTTTATACATTTGTGGTGATAAACGGTTAGCTTTATCCTTAAAAAAGAAATATCCTTTTCCAGTTACCATTTTAGTCTTTAATACTTTTTTGTAACGACGCACTGCTTCCTTATTTCCTTTATTCAATTTTTTGATAAATTTATCGGAAACAATCCATCCTACATTAAGATCATCTGGCTCATGTTGAATTAGGTCGCATACCTCATCAAAATCACCATGATCTATTTCTAGATAACCTGCATATGCCCCTCTGCGTTGTGTTCCGCTGAGTGATAGTTTGCATATCATACACAAAATGTCTTAATACTGGCTTTATTCCACTAGCTTTACCACCAGCACTTATTTTACTACCACGAGGTCTAATAGCACCCAAATACCCAGATGTTCCGAATCCGTGTTTAGTTAGAATAGCTGCTTCTTTATATGCGTCATAGAATCCATTAACGCTATCATCAACATATCCTCCAGAACAACTTACTGCTAGACCTTTAGAAGTACCCATGTTTGAGAGAACTGGTGTTGATGGAGATAGCCAACCTTTCCAGAATAATTGAAAGAATTTTTCAGTCCATTCATTAACGTCAAGATTATATTTCTCCAAATGACTTGCGGCGGTTTTTGCAATTCGATAAAATGCCTGTTTTACTGTCTGTCCTTCGTGTTGATATTTTTCCTTAAACAACTGCCATCCAGCAGTTGTATACCATTCCGGGATTTCACCTTGTTCTTGTAATAGTTTACGTTCTTCACTTAATTTTTTATAAATATCGGCCATTTTTAATTACCTGTTCCTTCTAGCATTTCTTCTTCCGTTTTCCATGTAAAACTTTCTTCATCCCAATCACGGACATATTCACGACTAATACCGCTAAAGAAGTCATTAAAGACGAACTTATTAATACTATCATAAAACCATGTTTCGATGGTGTTTGATTCGGGGTCGAACTCGAATATGGGCTGTATTTCAAGATTACCCAAACAAATATTAATACGACTCTTGACGAATATCTTTAAATCTTCTTTAGTAATCCCAGAAATATCACCCTTTTCCCACATCATATCTATAATACGAGATTCGTGTTCAAAAATCATTAGAGCAGAATCTTTTATACGAGATTCAACAAGTTGCATTTCTTCTTGGCTGCGCTGTTCTTCCTTCTTTTGTGTACGATATGTCCAAGAACCTGCTTCTGAGTGCATATTTTCATCACGTACTGAGAAGTTTATTCCACGAACAATGTTCAATGCTTTATTCTTTCCCCTTGACTGGAAATGTTTCAAGAATGCGAATGATGAATATAGAATAACACCTTCAACCATTGAAAATACGCCAAGAGAATATAAATCATCTGGGTCATTAATAGCACCATCAATGAAATCCATACGGGCTTTTAGTGTTGGGTCTTTTACATAAGATGTATAAAACTCATCATTATTGAGATGTAATGCTTCATTGATTTTGTTATAGAATGGTTTATGAATAGCTAATTCGAACATACCGAAAGTTGCCGCCATACGCTCAAATTCAGGTCTTGGGTATGTTTTCATGAACCTACCACACCAATAATCTGCACCAGCTTTTAATTCATATAGAGTGAATAATTTTAGTGCTGTTATAACAGCATGTTTTTCTGATTCGTTGAAGTTGGTTAGGATATCGTGTACGTCTTTTTCTACTTTGATTTCTCCATGTGTCCAGAGAATTTTGATTTGTTCATCTGTGAAGTTGACGGCATCCGGATAATGCACTACGAAACTTTCAGATTTTGTTTTCATTTTTATTGTCATAAAAATCCTTTATATTTTTTTCCATGTGTTGAATCTGACTCTGGCTTTAAACCCTGATAGACTCTTATTGATTATTTCAGTTTGAATATATGATATTGAAACATTTCCATTCTTTACCATATCATTAACGTCTTTATACAGAGTATCCATTTCCCAAAAGTATACTTTATAACCATATCGTATTGCTAAATCCATTCGATGGACAGTATCTTTACTTCGTGGTTCATTATCTAATGCGATATAGATATTTGATTTTTTCGTTCCAATTATTTCTTCTAGGTTTGCAACTACATCACCGCCTGTTAGGGCAATACCATTATCAAAAAATAAGGAGTCTATAATACCTTCGGTGACGATGATAGGCAGATTTTTATTTACGGAATCTAACCCATAAATTTTAGTTGCTGAATCATCAAATTTTAATGTTAAGAAACGATTCTTTTTTGATGTTACATCTATAATTCTTGCTTGTATACCAACTAATATTTTATCTTCATCTCTTAATTCAAATACTATGCGATTATCAGCAGGCATTCGATTATACTTATTAGGACAAACTTCTTCGATATATTGTTTAAAATTATCAACATAAATTATGCGTGAAAATTTATTTGTTGGTATTTGTCTTCCTAAACAATACTGTTTAGCTTCATGTTTTATAGGTAGTTTATCTACTGTAATCCATGTTCCATTATCATTAACATCTACATCGGGTAAAACTATAGGCTGCTCAATCTCGTCCATATTTTTTTTATGTGCGAGATGTTCTCTCATAAGTTCTAATTGTAGTTGTGAATGTATATTAGGGAAGTATTCTTTAAGAAAAAATAAAAATGAATTATTATATCCACAATTATGACATTTGTAATTAAAGTGTGTTCTTGTTTTTGGGCTAATGTAAACGTAGCCACGAGTTTTTGAATTATTTTTTTGTGAATCACCGCAAATAGGGCAACGAAATCGTGCAACACGTTGAGTTGGTATCCATATAAAACGCTGAACATTCATGCTCAATTGCATTACATAGGGTTGTTCTATAAGTAGTCTATTCATCCATGTAAACCTAAAAATTGTTGTAACATATTAACAACACTATGCTACAACAATCTTATTGAAAACTCAATAGGCAAATTATAAAATAACGTCAACAATACCTAATTTCAACGCTGCATCCGATGAAATATACTTGTCTTGTTTTGTTCTATAAATCTTCTTGAGGTCTTTATCGGTTAAATTGGTTTTCTCGGTAATATTCTTGTCAAAAATCTTTTGAATACGAACTGATTCATTCATATTCTCTTCATGTTCTGTAGTTTTACCCAAAGCCATATAACCCGCTTCGTGCCACATATAAGAGGAACTTTCATAACAGAAACGCTTATGCCCATTGATAGCCATGATAAAACCAGCAGACATAGCACAACCAGTAACAATAGTATGAATAGGTGTAGTACAATTTTTCATAATACCAACTAAGCCTAGACATGCGTATGCATCTCCACCGGGGGTATTGATATAAAACATGATAGGGTCTGGTGTATAAACCATTCCATAAGCAGCAGCAGCTTTTTTAAGACGTAAATCATGACTTTCAATTTCAACAATCATTGCAGTTAATTCACCGATTGCTTCTTGGGTAACATCAGCGTAGAAAAAAATATTACGATCAAATGGGTTTTCTAAATTCATAATTTCATCCTTAAAGTTAGTGTTTCATTTTTAATATATCATATTTGTAAACATATGTAAAGGTGGTTGACTATGGATAAAATATATTTTAATATACGGTTTTACCAATCGAACAACATTAATATGAAACCATATCAATACATGCTTCTTGAAGATTTTTATCCATTTAAGAAAGATGATTTGTTAAATGTCACTCATCGAACAACACTCTATACAGAAGGATATGCTGCATTTGATAATCCGAATGAGTATGGTATTGTGTTTATACCCAAAGATTTGTTGGAGGAATTGTAATGTTATTGTTTACAGGGGCATTTCGTGTTGTTGATAGCAGAAGCGATTATAGAGTTAAGTTGATCAACTTTAAATTCACAGCAGCTATGTGGGTATCTTCCAATAATATTAATATTATCAATAATAGTATAAAACAAATATACAACCCTAAAAATATTTCAGTTGATGATGCCGTTGAATGGTTGTTGAACAATACCCCATATAGTTCTAAACAAACAAAAGCAAAGACCATTAAAGTACGAAATCATCTAGAACTACTTCAAACAAACATTGATACTGATGAGGAAGGTGAATATGAAGAATAACCCAACTATTGACGATATTTTTAATACAAACTTATATTTTAACTGGTCTAATGGTCGATTTGGATTTGGTCAGTTATCGGTTTGGAAAGACGATAAGGGAAAATTACTATGTTCCAATGAATGCTTATCCAGAGATAGTGTTAGAGAATTATTAGTTGCATTTGCAAACGAGGTTGCTGATAAAGTAACATTATTAGAAGAACCATTTGGTACACCACCCAGCATAGATTAACACGCCATTTAAACCGCATAGGAGACGTTTTAAGGCTGATTCTGTTAAAAGATGTGCCTACGTATTACTAAAAGCAAAAAGGCGCTTAAAGCGCCTTTTTGGAGGTTTTATACCTATTAAACAGTATTGTTTAGAATTGCGATAGCTTCATCGAAGGACAATATAGCACCAACGTTAATGAAGTTCAATTCAATGAAGTTGATTGAATACTTAGGTTTAATATAGATGCGTCCTTTGAATTGATTCAACGCAACTACTTCTGGTGTATTAACCTTTTCAGAAACATCAATAGCATAGTCTTCAATACCACGACCCGCTTTAACGCCTCTTAAGTATATGTCAACCAAACCATACACTTGTGTACGAGTAGAAGCATCATTGAACTCGAACAATGCGAAACGAGCGGCATTTGCAAGAGTCTTTTCAATAACAATGAACAATCTACGTGTTGGAATACGATTAAAGCTAGAAGACAAGCTAAGAAGAGTCTTATCGCCATAAATCATTGTACCAACGCCGGGGAAAGAAACAACTGGGTTAACACGGTTGGAGTACAACTGATCACGTTGAGTTTCATTAGGATTGAACGCTAATTTAACTACGTTATTCAATATACCACGTTGTTCCCCAGCGGCAGAATACCAAGGATCACGGACACGATCTGTACGAGCATAACATCCACCATGATCACCTGATGTTGGAATCCACCAGTAACGGTCATTGTACTTATCATACATGTACTTCCATCCGCAATCCATTTCAGCATATGATGTTGAAGGTAATTCGTTAACATCTTTCAATATTTCACGAACTTCATTGCGTGGGTTATTAACTACTGACTCTCTACGGCAAGACAAGAAAACGACACTATCACGACGTTCTTCTGCAATATTCTGAATCAAATAGTTTGCAAGGACTGCATTAGGTGAACCAGAATTGTCTTTAATAGAACGCCAGTTACCAACGATAATCGGAGCATCTGTTTCCTCTGGATTCTTGAACAAATCATATCCAGCAATATCATCATCTATTCCCATAGTGTCAAATGAATCATCTCCACCAACAAGAACTATGCTATTAGAAACCCAATCTGTTCCTTGTGCATCGACATCCAAGTGGGACTTGAATAATGGTACTTCACTTAAGTCAGAAGTACCAACACGAACGTATACAGAACTAGTATTGATGCGGTTTAACCAATAATTGCTAGTGCCATCTAAATTCTTTGCAGTTGGGCTTAATGAAACATTAACGAACTTTTCTAAGATTGTTCCAACTGTGCCTGTAATTTTACCAAGTGCATCAAATACTACTACATGTAATGATTCTGTAGTTGGTGCTAAGCCGGTAACGGTACTAAAACGCCAAATTCGACTGAAATTAGTAATTGACGGATTCGATAATGTACCAACTTCTTTGTATGAACCAGTAGAAGCTATACCAGAATAAAGTTTATCTATTTCAATGACGTCAACGGTTTCCACACTAGCATCAGCGGTAGCAGCAGTACCAGTACCAATAAACCCTATTGTAGCCCCACCAGCATACCCACTACCACCATTAGTAACGGTAACAGATGCAACGCTGTATCCAAGAGTAGCAGTTAATGAACCGCCAGTACCGGTTCCAATACCAGTAAAGCTAACAGTAGGGGCAGATTTGTAACCAGCACCCGGATTGGTAATATTAACGGATGTAATAATACCACCTGCTGTAGTAACTGTTCCTGTAGCTGGTGTAGTTGGCTGACCTCCAGAGAATACTAATACACCGGTAGCAATAGGGGTATATCCACTACCACCATGTACTATATTAACAGTCTTAACAGAGCCAGTTGCAGATAATTTAGCAACAGCAGTAGCGCCAGTACCACCTGATACGGGAGTAATAGATACGTTTGGAACAGCGGTATAATCAGAACCACCATTAGTAAGTGTTATTGATTGTATAGATTGTGAACTACCGAGTGTGATTCCTTTAACCTGATAATGAACCCCATTAACGGCCATCCAATCACCTAAGTCGAAGATGGAGCGTGCTGATTGTTCTTCATTAGTTCTTACGTAATAAACTTTCTTATCACGAGAGAAATAGAAGGTATCTTTATTAACATAAGCAGCACCAACATTATCGGTTTCATACTTTGCTATTAAATCAACTTCATATTTGTATTCGTCACTAGTAGCAACTGTTGCGGAATTGGAAACAAATCCTATTCCTATGCTATTACCAATTTCGCCTGTAAAACGAGCAATAAATGTATTAGCTGCCAAATCACCACTATCTAAATTGGTAAAATGGTTATCATTTAAAATTGTAATGGTGTCTTCTGGGGTTGAGTTGATTGTTGTGTTTCCACTAACCAAACCATTATACTTAACTGTAACGGTTGCGTTTTTGTTAAGATATGTTGACCCATTAAAAGATGCCAAACGTACTATGTCTAATGCTCTAGAGTATGTTAAGTAAGATGCCGCAGTGAAGAAGTCAATAGCGTTATCTGTATTAGTACCGGGAGTACCAAAATAAACGCCCAAAGTTTCCTCGTTTGCAACACGTACACGCTCTAGGCATGGACCCCAACGGAATTTACCCGCAAAACATCCATTTGTACCAACAAACGGTTCTGCTACTCCACTAAGGTCTGTTTCTTTTGTGTAAACACCAGCAGATACTGAAAATGTCATGTCACTTCCTCTTTTTAATCCTAATATTCCTTTATCACTATTTAAGCCATCTGACATGATTTCGAATAAAACGTTTCTAACATCTACGTTTCCTTCATCATCACTAGCTAAAATAGTAACGCTATAAACTGTGCCTATAATTAAATTTGTAAAAATAAATGAACCATTTGGGGATAGACCTAAATCTCCTTGACCAAACATGGTTAAAATATCTACTTTAGTTGCATCTTGGGTGGTATAAGTCAATTCGACATTATGTTTATCAATTTGATTTAAATTTGCTGATAAAATAACCGGTAGTGCATCTAAGGTAATACTTGCATCATAGACTGTATTATTGTTATTTACGACACCTGCTAAAATCGTTTTATCTGATGCAATTAAACTGAATGTGTTTGATTCAACACTATAAATTAATGGATCATTATATGCAGTGGCAGTTACAGTATAATCATTAAAGTTAGAAAACGCATTTATAGTAGAAGCGTTAAAAATATAACTGCCATTTGGTGCTGCTGAATTATCACTATAAACAATTACATTTAATGTATTGGTAATAACTAATTCGACATGATCAGTAGCATCAGACGTCCAAGATATAGTCATATCTTCATTATCTAAAAAGTTATTGTTTGATAAGTTTAACGATAAAATTGGTCTTGGTAATACAGATATAAATGGGTTTCTATCTACGCTTCCTAATACACTACCATCTTCTGAAAAATCAAAAAACACTGAATAAGGTATTGGTGTATTATTAGTTCCATTTACTTCTAATGTTAATACTAATCTGAATGAATCATTAGCACTAAAATATCCTATAGGGACTTGCCCAACGACTATTTGTTGACTATTATATTCTGCAATTATATTATGGGTTGAATAATCATAACCAATTAAAATGGCAGAACCCGGAATAGGTTCTGTATTAAAAGATACTGTGTATTCATTAAAATATATGTTTGAACCAGTATAAGTATTGGTTAATAAGATAGGCATGGTTGACCCTTAAAGTTTTAGATATTTAAGGGTCAATATACTTAGAAATGATAATGTGCCGTTGCATAACCAGATACTGTTTGATCAGCGTCTGGAATATAACCAGACCCAACATCGGTTATTGCAACTGAACTAACTTTATAGTTAATTGCACAAGATAATGTACAAACAGTTGTTGGTGAACCCGCCCCGGAGAAAGTTGCAGAAGGAGCAGATGTATATCCAGAACCTTGGTTAGTTATATCAACAAATACTACAGCACCATTTTTGATAATAACATTACCAGCCGCCCCAGCGCCGCCTCCCCCACCAGAAAACACTAGTGGATATGTACCATCGGTATACCCAGCACCACCATTATTGGTCATAGTAACAAACTTATTAACAGATTTAGTAGTATCCATCGTAATAGTAGCTACTGCTGCGTGACCACCTGTGCCAGTAGGCGCAGATATAGTTATAGTCTGTGAATTACCTAACCCAAATCCAAAGTTTTGTACATTTAATGATGCGACATTATAACCAATATATGATTGGAATGTAGCAGGTGTAGACGGTGATCCGGGACTTCCACCTATTCCTATAGTTGGGGCAGTAGTATAACCAGAGCCACCATTTGTCACTGTGGCTAATGTAACAACACCACCACTGATAGTTATAGTGCCGGTTGCACTTCCACTACTAAACGTCATCGGGTATGTGCCATCTGTATATCCAGCCCCTGCATTAGTTATTGTTACTGTTTTATTAACTGATTTACTAGTTGACATTATAGGGAACACTGCTGCTGGTGAATAATATGATGATGGTGAATTTTCGCTTACCGTTACTATAGGCATTGTTGGAAATTCCAATAATGCAGAACCCGGTAGTATTTTAACATTTAGAGGAGAAACTGCACTAAATGGATGTTTATGTGCTATAGTTTGTTGAACTCCATTAACATATATCTTTTCATCTGCTGGTAGTGTTGATATAGTTGTGCCTCCAAATTTAGGATTGAAATATCCAGTAAATGTGGTTGGATTACCAATACGTAATAATCTTCTTGGCTCGTAATATGATAATTTCATGTCACGGTATCCCATCAATCCATCATTGTACGTACTCAATTCTGGATTGATGCATATTGGATTATTGAACTGAGTGTTAACCATATTAGTAGAACCATATAACACCCCACCAATATAAAAATTTATAGAACCATTTGAAGCCCTTGATAGGGTATATTCAGTTTCAATATCTGTTGGTGTATAAGTGCATAACATAGTGAATGCATAATAGAATCTTAATGTATTAATAGCACCATTAGTTCCGGATAATATTTTGAAATTTCCTGTAAAAAATGATGCCCCATCATACCACATTATTTGCATAGACTGCCTATCAGCACTTAGAGGTAGTCCAGAAAGTTTAAACTTTAGTGTGAATGGTGTTGCCGCAGGAATACCATTGTCACTGATATGACTATAATATTTTGACCCTGTTATCATACCTCTCAGTTGAGGATTACATTGTAAACGTGATGATGATGATGCATTAATATCAGTTCCATTTGTTGTGGGTGAAAAGTTTACATATTCATCAACCAACGCACCTACTGCTTTATTAGGAACTATGGTAGAAACACCATTAGCAAAATCATAGAATGAACTTACTAATTCACTATCATGCTGATATACATTATAGGTGAATGTATAGTCAGTGGCATTATCTTTCATCATGCCGTCACCAACAACAAATACGAATGATTCACCAGCCACAAAATGTGGTGTAGAAGTGCCATTTGTAAATGATATAGATAGCCCATCAAAAAATGGTTGTGCGGATGTATGACATGTTCTAGCACTACTGTTTCCAAGTACCCAAGCAGAACCATCCCAACCATAAGACTTCCATGCAGCCGGTTTATAAGTGGCATAGTTTGTTATAGTTGGTTTGGGTATTATAGGTGAAACTGAGAACTTACCAACACTATCATTCCAATATACTGCCATATTACTGGTACTCATATAACATACTGGATTAGCGCCATTGAAATATGTTGCTATATTATAAGATTCTAATGTGGCTGTAATAGTATCTACAGCACCATACTTAACATAAAATTCAATTAATGATTGTGTGTTAAGAGTAGCGGGTAATGATGAAAAATTGGCACTATTAATAAAGAATGCTGGCGTCGCATTGCTATCTTGTGTAACTGTGCTGGGGAATGTTGACCTATCACCATATTTATAGGAAGCACTAGAACCAACCAATGCACCAGATACACCTGCTATAGTTGCTGGTATAAATCGTGCCGATGAGTATATAGGTGTTCCTGTAGCCCTAGACGTCCAAGACGCTGGTGGCGTTGCTCCAGACCATGTACACATATGGTATGTGCTACTAGTATCAACAGAGGTTTCAATATTAGTGAACCAATATCCATTTATACAACGTACCAAATCACTACGTTTTAGATTATTGTTTAGTGAAAATGATGGATATGCTATACCAGTTGTCATAACAGTAGTTGTAGATGTACTACGTTCCCACCATATAAATCCAGCGGCATACGTGTTAGTTGCTGATGCAGAACCTAATATAAACAAAATACGATCATTCGCATGATCTGGGTCAACACACATAGAGGTAACATTAGACCAATTGGAGTTTGTTATTCCTGATGCAGTGAAACCACTTCCGGTATTATAAACAGACCATGACCAAGTTGCACCAGAATTTGATGTTGTACCTTTACACAATCCGCCTTCAAATAGTACCCATAGATCGCCATTAGACTTAACATCTATTTGATAAGCCTTTGATGAATCTACACCTGCGCCTATGGATGTTAGATGTGTAACTGTAGAGAAGGTTGAATCTATTTGCCATAGACCGGTTGTCGAGCAGGTAACAAAGGTATAACCGTTGGATACTGCTATATCTGATACATTAGCAACTGGTAATGCTGGAGTTGAAGTAGCATTTAATACAACTTTCATACCAGTTTCCATATTGTAGTATGCAATACCGGTTTTAGTACGTAAACATGATGCTGTAACAATATATTTGTTATTATCAGGAGAGCGTATAGTTGTACCACCTAAGTTTACGAAATCAAGAACATATGCATCTTTGAAATTGTTTTTATAATAACCTGTACTGAGAACATTTAAACCATCTTGAGGTATAATTGCATCACGAGGACAATAGCTGTTTTGCACAAAACCACCAGTGAAGGTTAATGACTCAACCTTGTAAGTGGCCGTAGTTGCATCACCAGAAGAAATTATATTGACCTTGAACACTTTAGGATATTTCTGTGTACTCCAAGAGGATGAGTCAATGTTTAATGTTCCTTTCATTGTACCAAGAGCATTCAAGTCCTGTAATGGGCCAGTAGCACTTGAAGTTTGTTTGAATACATTTTGTATAGGTGATGTACCAGCAGGAACAATACGCTGAGACATGTATATTGAGTCAATTTGGTTTACTGTCGCATAGTTTGCTGATAAATTACTTGAATTATATCCATTTCCAGCTAAATTCAAGCATCGTACAAACGCACCCATAGAATAATTATCAGTAATTGGGTGATTTTTGTTATAAAATGCCAATGAGTTTTGGTAAGTTTCCATGTTGGTAGCGGATATGTTAGCTAACCCCATATCAGACAATCTAGCAGACACACAGTTAGTGAAATTATTAAAACCAACTGGTCTGGATAGAGTCATATTAGTGAGGTCGTAAAATGAACTGTAATAATAACTTGGATATGTGTCTAATGCATACGATGAATTATAGGTTCCATTAGATGATAGCTTGAATATATTTCTCAAGTATGCAAAATAACCATCGGATACTTTGCTAGTAGAGGTTGATTCGTCATCTAGATATAATTTATAAGTTACACGAATGACTGTTGAGGTGTTCTGCACACAAGGGGAACTAAGGCGTAAGTTAGTAACTGTTGTATCACCATAACCCCCAAAAGCTGAGCCTGTCGTACCAATACCAACACCATATATGGTGCGGGTTTGTGTTGCTGGTAGTAAATCGGCGACATATGTCACATAATCCTTTTCTATAGGTAAAGTTTTGGGAACAAATACAGGATATCCTGTATTAGTGTTTACTGATGTGTTAGTTGTCCCATCATAACAAGGTATTCCTATATTGATAGGGCTTTGTATAAAGTCAGTTACTGCGAACCTGATAGTCCAATAAAAATTAAGTGTACCACTAGCAGGTGTAGTGACAGCCATATAAGGTGCTGTTCCCGTTGATATCGTTGTTACCAACAGGTTAGGCCATGAAATATCATTAGTCTCTGGTCCTATATGTTCATAGGAATTAAAGATGCCGTTATTGTAGTCATCAATATGTATTTTTTCTAATTCTACTACGCCTTGAATATTTTTGTCGTGCATCTTATCCTCCGATTACGGCACCATTTGTTCTTGCTATTAAGTATGAAAGATTACTTGTTATATTATTAATTGATATAGTATCATCAACGTCAACTTTAGTCATACTTAAAATAGTTGATGTTTTAGTGACAACATTATTACCTGTACTATATGTATGGTATGTAATGGTATCATCTAGATCATAATTTGTTTTCGATAAAATATTATAATTTATTGTTGATACTATTTTGCTTGTTATATCATTTCTAGAAAATATTTCATTTGCCCACAATTGTGGGCTTGCCACAAAAACACTTGTATAATATGTTTTTATATGTCCATTGGTATTAAAAACCGAACCTATCCTTAAGGGAAACCCAACATATACTGGTGTATAAACTCTTGGTGCAGAAGTTCCTAATACATTAGTTAAAACTTGCCAAACACCATTTATATTAACTTCTAGAGTAGTTCCTATAAAATTGCTCTTATAATAATCTATTTTTACGGTAGATGATTGTGTATATATGTCTGGCAAAGACCATGTTAAACCAACTACTGATTCATTATAAGATGCACTGGAATTATTCGGTATAGTGTAATCAAATAATTGTGGTGCTGTAAATGAATAAACTGATATTTGTAGTAATGGGTCTGTAGTTGTATTAAGGGAACTAGTTAAAACTGCACTATTAAGATTAAAATAATCTGTAGGGGTGGAGAATATAGTTAAGTCTTGATATTGCTCATTATACTTACCCTTATCAATCCAAAATCGGAATATACGATTTCTTGAACTACCATCTACAACATAGTGTGCTCTAGTTTGTGTATCTACAAAAAGTGATACCGCCTCGCCGCTAATCAATTCCCATAAGAAAGTATGGCCTGATGTATTACCTTGTATAGTTGCTTCTAAGTATACAATAGGATCACAAATACGTTGTTGATCCGGCCCTGCGGTAACTAATACTATATCATTTTGAGGTCTAACGCTTAATAGAGTGACAATACCATGTACTGGATTTTGGGTAGTTGTTTGACCATGTTGTTTTATGTCTATAATATCATCTAATAGGGTAGGACTAGAGTTGAATACACCAAACCCTATTTTAGAAGGACTTGGTGTGTTATAAGGTAAGTTAGGGTAATTAAAACTCATCCAACGTATATTAGAGTTGACATTTCTATTAGTTATGCTATTAACACGTTCAACGTAAACTGACCCAACTATGCTATATGTTGGTGTTCCTGTTATACTATCATTACTAGTATATGCGATCAACTTACCATTATCAACATATGCGTTGATAGAATCATTAGCTTCTACCGACTGACCTATTATAGATGGGTATGGAACATATTCCTCATCAAATATTTTTTCAAATATATCGTATTCATTATAACTAGGTGTATAAAATGTTGGATTTAATGAAGTTATTTTAGTTGAAAATAAAATTCTAGAACCGCTGTTGTTAAATGTCTCTTTTCTTATCAACCCTTGGAATTGATTATTTTCAGAAAATATTTGAATTGTATTATTAAAATTAATACGCTTTGTTATATTAGTTGTAGTATCTCTAACAAACCAATCAACTACTGTATTGGTATCTCCGCTTACGATGTTATTTGCAAAGCTAGTAAATGCTAGTTTAGTATTGTTTAACCAAGTATATCCTAATATATTATTAGTGATATTACCATTTGACGTAGACTTTGAAATACGTGTTAGAATTCTAGTTGACAGGTCTTTAACATATAGATTATCAATAGGATTTGTAGATGTTGGGTCTATGTTATAAGAGTTTGATATAAAGGCAACTTTACTACTATCAGGAGAGAATGACGCATGCACAGAATATCCATTACCATAAACAGTATCACCGCTATTTTCGTTAATAGGTATAATAGTATTTGTATTAAAATTATAGACAAAATCGTCTACCATTCCATTAGTATCTGGTGTTATAGTAGTACCAGATGATATACGAAACATCATTTTTGTTCCGTCATTAGACCAATACATAGTTTCTGGAGTTACTATGCCATATGATGAAATACCCGGAAGGTCTTGTACACGAGTTAATGAACTGTCTGCTATATTTTTAATGACGAATCCAATTTCATATGAAAAAAACGAAACTTTGTTATTTGTAACTGCTATATTATTACAATTAGCCACGAAATAGGGTGTTAGATTACTATCCTCACGTCTTGATATATGAATAACATTGCCGGAGCTTATATTTTTCAAATATACTTCTGAATGTGAGTTCTGAGAAATTCCGCTGACTAAGTTTGAAGAATAGCTAACAACCGCTACATTGGTGTTATCATACCATAATGCTTCATTTGCATCATAGCTATTACCATATACTGAGTTGGTTGATGAAACACGTTTAAAACTATTTTGAGTTATATCATAAACATACCATCTATTTTTATCTGGTAATGTCCCTGATAATAACGTATCTCCACCAACGAGATTTGTGGATGTTGTAAGAAATAGTATTTTAGTTCCATCTGGTGAAAAAGATGCGTTATACATCGTTTCATTAGATGATGTATTTGGTGGTAATGGGCATGTGCCGTTACCGGTATTAACGAGTTGTAATTTGTTAGTCTTTAGGTTTTTTAAATAGAGCTGATAAGTAGACAAATACAAATCATTTTGGTAATCGTAATCTTGTACCCAGAAAGCAACATGAATATTATCTGATGAATAGAATGGAAAAAGACAAGTTGAGTGTATCAACAGACCATTTTCTTTTATAGAAACTATATTAATTGTTTTATCTAATAATACTTGCATTATTACCAACTCTTTTATGGTTATTTACGACAGGAGTTATCATGACCGATCTTTATGACAATTTTAATAAGCTTACTAGTAATAGAGCTACATTACAATTTTCAAACTTTCCCCACCTAAGTTTTACGTTACAAAGATATCCATTACCGGGTATTAATTTAGGGGCTGCTAATCAATCGTCACCCTTATTTGATAAGCCTGTGTATGGTGACAAATTATATTTTAATGATCTATATCTGGAGTTTGCTGTAAGTGAAAATATGCAAAACTGGTATGAAGTATTTAAATGGATGTGGGGAATCGCAAATCCTTCAACGCATCCTATAAGTGCGGAGTTTACCTATGTTGATGCTATAATGACCATTTATAGTAGTCATAATAACCCAATGGCAAAAGTCACTTTTATAGATGTTGTTCCTACTTCATTAGGGGAATTGGATTTCAGTGAACAGACACCAGAGACGATGGAGATTTATAGCATGTTGGTGATGAAATATCAACGTTATGATATAGAGTTTTTAAAAACGTGATTGACAATTGAGTTACGAGTCGCTATGATCCAATATTGAGAAAATACACATGACGAATTTTATTTTAGTTTTATATTTCATTGCATGCACCATTGGACTATTTGTGATATACAATGTTATACCAGTTGAATGGTATGCAGTAACAATAGGATTGTTGGGGTTCTTGATAGGGTATGGTGCCTTGTTAGTTAATGATTGGTGCTATAAGAAATTTGGTTAATATGGATATAATATGTTATTAGAAGATATAGAAAAAGAATGGGCAAGTGACACTGAAATAAATCCATTGAAGTTAGATTCAGAAAGTTTAAAAATACCAAAATTACATTCCAAGTATTATAAGTTATTAGTGCATGAAAAGATGGTGTTAATAAAACTGAAAACAAAATTAGAAGAAAAGGAATATATTTTAGAACAGTTCTATAATAAGACCTTGACTATTGAAGAGTTGAATGAATATAATCTTCCTCTAATACAAGACAAAAAAGTATTGAGACAGGATATACCAACCGCTATTAGTAATAGACCAGACGTCATAGAACTTAAAACCAAGTTAGGTATTCAGAATATTAAGATTGAGTTCCTTGAATCTATTTTAAAGAGTATCCAAAGTAGAAATTGGAATATTAGAGATGCAATTGAGTGGAGAAAATTTGAAAGTGGCTTGTACTAATAGTGAACAACGTTCTGGATGTTGTGGGGCATGCCCTTTTGCATTTACTGATGAGTCAGAATATGTTCAGGGATTAGGGTGTTTGCCAGACCCATATGAAATAAAACAAATGAAAGAACAAAGTGGTCATAATTGGTCATGTCATGAAGATGCCAATAAAATGTGTACTGGTTATGCAATACACGCCACTGAATTTTGGAAACATTTGGATATAAAGAAAGGGGGTCTGATTTCATATGAGGATTGGTTCTATAAAGGCCCGCAAGAAGCTATGAAAATGGCTAAAATCTCTTAATTTTTATAGGTAAATGATGAAAGTAGTTGAAAAATATACTAGTGAAGTTATTCAAGATTTATTACTTCGTGCATGTAAACGCAAAAATAATCTTGAACAGGTTGAAAAATTGTATAAACGTTTTTATTACAATGATATTAATTACCAAACATTGGCATCTATTATGATTTCATTGTATCAGTGTCGTATTAGTAAGCAGTTAGTAATAACTGATATTTTAGATGACTTATCACCACATAAAATTTGTATGTGGCAGGATGTTAATACTATTGATAATAACTCATATTATAAACAGGTTGTCATGACATTAGTTCGTAATATTGCTATTACAGAGGTTTATAATATTAAAGAATACAAAATTCCGGCATATTGGAGAAACTATGAACGATATGACAAAGATTCACTACCCACTTAAAGTTATAAACCTTTGGGGTGGTCCATCTTGTGGGAAGTCTACAACAGCGGCAGGTCTTTTTCATTTAATGAAAAAGGATCATCATGATGTGGAATTAATAACAGAGTTTGCAAAAGATATGGTTTGGGAAAGGCAACATCCCGATCATTTTACAAATCAGATTTATATTTCAGCCATGCAAAATAATAAGCAATTAAACTTGGTTGCCCATAATGTTGAATATTGTATTACAGATAGTCCAGTTCTTATGTCGGCACTATACCAACCGAATAATTATTATTCGAATTTTCTTCCACTGTTAAAGGAAATACACGACTCATATAACAATATTAACTTTTTCTTGGAACGTGATTTTGATTATGTTGAAAAGGGAAGGAATAAGACAGAGGAGCAAGCTAAAGAATTAAGTAATTCCATAAGAAAGTTTATGGATGATAATAACATATCATATACTGTTATAAAAACTGATTATGATACCGCATATAAAATTTATGATATAATAAAAAACCATTAAGCATTTTTATTATATCTGGTTTTATTTAAATCTTTTGCCATATTAGTGTCTATGAATTGCAGTTTCGCAGAAGGGTCTAAAATTTCATGATTTTCGTTTTCTAACCAATAATGCGGAACTTTCTTCAATTCCGGTATGAGGTTAAACTTAGTAGCATACTCTTTTCTACTACCTTCACCATTTATATCATAACCTTTGGATTTCATATCATTTAATTCATGCTGTAAAAAGTCTTTCTTTTTGAAAGTTGGATTATCTACGGTAAATGTACCTTCAACTCTTTTAAAGTTATGAATACCATTTTTCTGTAGATGTATTAGAAAATCACTTGCTGCAACACCACAATTATCCCTTTTTGAGTAGAACTTTTTCATATTCTCCGGAATAGACATATAAAAGTGGTCTATAAGGCTATTTTTATTGATGTTTTCAATTAGTAATAGTTTAAACATATGTATTCTACTTAGTCAAATACTGGCTATTGTTCAATGACCATATAGCATATGCGTCAACTAAGTCAGATACTGGGTTTCCTATAGTATTCGGTTCTGATGGGTCTCCAATAGTTACATGTATGTCATAAGGACAATGTTTCTTGAAGAATACGTACATCATTCCTTTATTTGAATTACCACTCCCTGTAAAATATTTCTTTATTTGCGAAGGTGGGGTGACGTCAAATGGTATTTCTTTTTTATACATTTTATACTTTAATACTTCGGTGTTTTCTGCAATTTGGAAGACTTGCCCTGCCGAGCTACCATATGAATATCCTTCCATTAGGACATGCTCTACTTGTTTATTTATTAATATATTAATAAACAACTCTGATAAACGATCATAGCGTTCTTGTTCGGTTTTCCATAAAGGATAATCTAATAGGGTTATTTGTTTATTATTTGAATAATGTCTTTTTTTAGTGGCAAATGAATAGAAATGTAGGTCATCAAAAGATGACCCTACGTTACCTATAACCAATGCAGGACACGTAATTGAATAATCAATTCCAGCAATTATCATTCTTCGTCCTTAAGTGCGTGTGAAAGAATATTATGGGTTTCCATTTCCTTTTCACCTTTTATCTGATGTGATATTGCAGATGGCATATCACCAGCATTAGCATGTCTATTAGCCATTGCGAAATGATATTGTGCTAAGTGATGGGATGCTTCTGCTGCTGCATTTTTTATAACATTTGAATGAAATGCTGCTCGTTTTGTTTCGCCTACCTCAGTATGGAGTTTTACCATATCTCTGCTATGGTTTATGATATTACCGAACATTTTTGCCGCTGCGATATGATGTTCTGGTGTTCCAACTGGATGGGACTCCATTTCAGCACGATTAGCATTCATGTTGCGCATATCATTAAAATCTTCATCTAAACCTTGAGCAAAGAATCTATAAGATAGTCTTTCCATAGGGTTTACCAATGGGGTATCAATATTAGTATCAATAGTGGTAGCAGAATCTATCGCTGATGATTGATCAGACATTTATTAATCCTCCGTCTCTATATCCAGTTCTTCACCACAATAGGGGCAATAGTGTATATTAAAATCTGAATGAAGTTCTTTAATCTTAAATTCAGATTCACAATTAACGCAAATAATTTCCATATTTTCCTCTTTTATAAACATAATCTATATCCCCTAAAATAAAAAGAAGATATTACATCTTCTATATACAAAAACAAAAAGGCCAATAATATTATTGGCCTTTTTGAACATTTTTAAACTCTCTTTACTAATTCCACACCGCTATCATATTGTTTTTCAATAGCACGTACCCATGCACCACATAACCCTGAACGAACAATATCATCTGAATCGAACTCAACCATTCCTGATAGCTCTGATAATGATTTATTCTTCTTTATCATATGTACAGCCCACTTCAAACCATTTTCATCTCCAATATCAGACTGTCTCAAGTCACCATCAATAATTACTTTAGAACCTTCACCAGTACGAGTAACAAATGCTGTCATTTCCTTGATAGTAGTATTTTGGGCTTCGGTTACTAATACAATAGCATCATTAAATGAACGACCACGCATGACTTCAAAAGGAACCATTTCAATATCACCGTTTTTCAATGCTATTTCATATGCTTCTGCGCCTAATGTTTGACGTAATATACTAATAGTTTCCGCCAACCATACTCCTAATTTTTCATTGAGCGACCCCGGAAAAAACCCTAATGAGTTTTCAATTTCTTTATTAGGTCTAGTCATGACAATTTTTGAATAATGCCCCTTAATAAATTCTTGTGCTGCATAAGTTGTTGTACAAAAGGTTTTACCTGTCCCTGCTGGTCCATATACCAATACTTGATCATATTTTTCAAGCGCCATTAACAATTGTGCTTGTGCTTCTGTTTTAGCTTGTATTGGTTTTAGATGAGCAACTTTATTTTGATGATGACGTTCTGATTTTTGATGGGTAGGTTGTTCTTGAACGTTAGATTTACGTTGCTTGCGTTCCAATCTGGACAATTGGCGGGGGGAAAGGTATTCACTGTAAGTGCTGATTGAGTCTTCTGTTAACACACGCTTATTACGCATAATGTAATCCTTTGTAAATGGTTAATATAACACAACGCTCCGGTTACTTCTTGAATTGGAACTGTTGTGTTTGGTTCAAAGTGCTTGCTAGTTGCGATGCCATATTCATAAGTCGTCTAGATGTTTGTACGTCTCCTTTTAAAACGTAAAGGTTTGATAGAGCTTTTAGGTGTAAGTATAAGCTTTGATAGCTGGTCTGAATAACTTGTTTATAGTTATCTTGAGAGTTGTTTGACGCCAGATCAGTTTGAACTGTTTCTGAAAGATTTTTGATATCAATGAAGTCTTTATAACTTAGCATAAAATCCCTGTTTGAAAAGTGAAGTAGATATAAGAACATCTACATGTTTTTATTTACAACATCATTTTACATTTTACGCATATAAAGGAAATTATTTGAATGAGCATCATACATTTTGAAACTATCAATGAATCATTCGTTAGACTAAACACCGATATTGGTATCCTACGAGAAATATCAGGGAAATTCTCATTCCGTGTGGATGGCTACCAATTCATGACTCGTTTCAAGTCAGGTATATGGGACGGTTATATCAGACCTATTAATACCAAAAATGGGTATTGCCCTAAAGGATTAGTTCCAAAGGTAATGCAGTATATTAGAGATAATGGATATGAATATACCATAGACCGTGGGTTTGATCGCTTTAAAGAAGTTGTTAAGTTTGATTATAAAACCCTTAATCTCCCTCATGAGCCTCATGATTATCAAATATCTGCACTAGACTTATTTTTAACAAAGAAGCGTCAGGTTATTTTGAGTGCTACTGGGTCTGGTAAATCTATGACCATCTATATGATGACCCATGCTATTTTAGATTATATTGAGGAACACCAGAAAATTCTGATTGTTGTCCCAACAGTAGGATTGGTTTCGCAAATGTTCAATGACTTTAAGGATTATTCAGTAAACAATGGGTGGGATGTTGACGGGAATGTTCATCAAATCATTGGCGGAAAGTCTAAGACCACTAACAAGAAAATACTGATATCAACATGGCAAAGCTTATATGCTATAAAGGAAAACTCCTATTTCGAACAATTTGATGCCATTATATGTGATGAAGTACATTGTGCAGCGGCAGCATCATTATCAGCTATCATGGAACGCTCTACAAACGCTTTCTACCGTGTTGGTGTATCTGGGACACTAGATGGGTCACAAATTGCTGAAACGGCGCTTATAGGGCATTTTGGGCCTATTAGAAGGGTGTCTTCGACTAGTGATTTGATAGACAGAAAGATATTAGCAGAATTAAAAATATTTTTGTTGACATTGACGTATTCGGAAGAAATATCGAAAGAAACGAAATATTTTGATTATGCTGCTGAAATGGATTGGTTGGTTCGTAACGAGTATCGCAATAACTTTATTTGTAGACTTGCTAAAACTATAAATGGTAACACACTTATTCTTATTCAATTTATTGAAAAGCAAGGAAAGGTATTAGAGCAGAAGCTTAAAGAAATATGTCCTGATAAACAAGTATATTTCGTTTATGGTGGTACGGATGCCGAAGATAGAGAATCAGTAAGAAAGATTGCAGAATCTCATTCAAATGTGATTATATTGGCATCTTATCCAGTGTTCCAAGCTGGTGTTAATATCAAGAATCTTCCAAATCTTATTTTAGGTTCTCCTACTAAATCTGTTATTCGTCTTTTACAGTCTATTGGTCGTGGGTTGAGAAAACATGATGACAAAGAGTATTGTAGGGTGTATGATATATCTGATGATTTGCGAGGAAAACGCAAGAAAATGAATTATACGTTAAAACATTGTTTAGAACGTATAAAAATATATCAGAATGAAGGTTTTGATGTTAGTGAAAAAATTATAAATGTTAAGTAAAGGAAGAATATGAAACTATTAAGAGAAATATCAAGAGATGATTTGACAGAATATTTTAAATCATCTATCATATGTGCGATTACATTAATAAACTCTAATGTGGTTATATGCAGTATGAGTGAATTGGAGAATGAGATTATTATGTTCAATCCAGTTATTGTAGATGGTTTTGTAGATGAGGCGCAAGTATATCAATATTATTTCAAACCTTTATGTGTAGCATCAAAAGATTCTTATACAGTGGTTGATAAAAGAAACTTATTATATGTCAATGGCATGGATAAAGACTTTTTATCGGATTATGCAGAATATGTTAAGGCTAAAAATGCAAAAATACTAGAAGAACATAGTAAGAAAAGCGAACCAGATGGTGAATCAACTCCATCTAATGTAGTGAAGCTATCAAAGACCTCTCTACACTGACTATAAGCCCCATTAAGGGGCTTTTTGTTATCCTCTAATACCTACCCACCATAAAAATATAAAGGGGCTTTAAAGCCCCTTATAGAAGGTTTAATCGGTATTATGATTTATCCATTAAAATCCTAAATCCCAATAAACGTTTGTTGCGGGCAATACGATGAGCAATACGTTGAGCATGCTCAGGGTCTATAGCATAATTGATATGAAACTTTTTCTTAACACGAACCCCATCCTTACGACGAATATGCGAAAAATGTACTTCATGTGTTGATTGGAAGTCTTCAACCATATTCATTGGTTTTTGTTGTCTAAGTTTATTAGAACCAAACTTTTTGATATAAGTATCTCTGGGTGATATTTGAAGATTATCTGGATCAACATGATGCGCCGCTGGGTGATCGTGGAAATAATGTTTTTGCATATTTGAAATAGCATGTTTTAATACTAATTGGTTCTTATGGCGAAAGAATATATTTCCTTTAGAATCATGAACAATATAATCTGAATTGACTACACCAACAGATTCATACAGATCACTATGTTCAAATTGATCTTCTAATGATTCATATAGCACATGTTTATCAGTAGCCATTTCAGTTTTTTTACCAAAATCTCTGGCAAATGGTGAAATATGATGAGTAGAAACCATATGTTTAGTATCAGTAGACTCTGCGGTGGTTATTAAATCTCCCCCCGGATGTACCATGACGAAATGGAAGGGGTCTTGACGAATAACAACTGAACTTGGGTTTATTTCACGTAGTTTATGTTCTAATTTACGTGAACCTAATTCAGCAGACTCATCATGCTTATACTCTTTGAAAAAACGACCATTTTTCATATCATTCAATTCTTTATAGGTAGTTGCGGATTCATATATTCCACAAATAGCATCTAATATATTCATTTAATATCTCTTTTTAATTATTTCTTTATAGCCTGATAGTATGTTAAAATACCATGATGTTTAGCAATAGCGATTTCACCAGCAGGAGACCATCCATCAGTAGTATAAACTTTAACACGACTTACCAAATCATTTAAAGTAACGATAGCAGTAGCATTAGAACCCGTTCCAATAAAACTGATTGTAGGTGCTGTTTTATAACCCTTTCCGGGATTGGTGACTATTACTGCTACAACACCACCATCATCAACAACTGATATTGCAGTAGCGCCAGTTCCACCATTGGTGGGTGTTATAACAACTTCTGGCGCAGTGGTATACCCATCACCGGTTGCATCTATAGCGATAGATTGTATGCCACCATCATCCAAGAATTCCGAGTGTATTACTTTATATTCCATTAAGGTTCTCCAATTTATTTTTATTTAACAAAAAGCCCCAATGAAGGGGCTTATAAAAATTATTAATATTAATTTGGTGTTGATGTTGATGTTATAGTCTGATGGAATGTTAAAACTCCATTAGTCTTTGCTATAACTACAGGGCCGATTAAATCCCAACCAGCAGTAGTATAAACATTAACACGACTTACCAAATCATTAAGAACCGCAGTTGCGGTAGCATCTGCCCCGCCACCACCTTCGAATGTGATAGTAGGTGCTGCTTTATATCCCTTTCCGGGATTAGTAACAGTGATAGTTGTCAGACCACCCTCAGCAACTTCCGCAATAGCAGTAGCACCTGATCCGCCATCAACGGGGGTTATAACTACAGTAGGAGCACTAGTATAACCAGTACCGACCGTTTCAACTACGATTGACTCAACACCACCATCATCTAAGAAGGTTGATTTTATAACTTTATAACTCATTTTGTTTCTCCTTTTTAATACAATTATTTATTGGTTTTCATTGCTACTACATCTGCTGGTGATAATGTTTTATCAACCTTAATTGCGTGATCCATATTATAATTAGGAGCAAATGAATGCCTTTTTGGGTTATTAATATTGTTTATGTGATGAAACCCTGTCATATCACCAATCATTAAGTTTTTACTATGCGAATCCATTTCATGAATACTTTTTGGTATCATGACATAAAAACGTCCTTTAGGAGATTTTTTAACACCTTTGAGATTTTTAACCTCTTCTTCTGCGCCTTTAGGAACATGTAATAATGCGTAATGATCATTTGGCTCAGGGTTGATAGTTTTTCTAACAGCGGAAATAGTTGGTTTATGGGTCATAGACGCATGGCTCGGAAATAACTTAGATAGTAATTCTTCTTTATGTTTTGGCATAACTTTAGCACGATGATCTTCATCTGACATCATATCATTTTCATCCCATGATCTAGCATCAGAACCAAGGGCATGGAACTTATCATGCTCTGCTTGAGTAATTGGATGTGCATATTTTCCAGCAGATATTTTTGTTATGTTTGGTCTATGGTCTAACTGTCCATCCTCAATATCAACAATAGCATAATGATTCTTAGGAGGTTCTTGATAGACTGGTGTAGATGTAGTACGTTGGATATTACCCCAAGGTCTTTCATCATCTTCACGTTCTTTTCTATCCTTCATATATCCTAATGAGTTAGTACGCCATTTAGCAGACGGGTTATTATAATATGCTTCTGAAACTGTATCTTGAGTAACTTTAACACGATTAGTAGGTCTTTCCATCAATATGATGTGTTTACCTTGTGTATTTGAATGAACTACTGCTATTTCTTTACCATCAGCAGAAGTCATTTTAAACTCGTCATTATTCATACGGGAAAATGATGATTTAGGATATTTTTTGCGTAATACTGCTTCAATTTCTAGAGAGTTTAATTTTGGTGCTATGATAACATAACGATTTTTACCATCATTAAAATCAATGTCTTCAAACTCATCACTACCATCTGGGTCATTTTTATTTTCCGTTGCATTATCAATTGCAATAGGAGGTCTTACACCATAATAAGAGCGTGTCTTTTTATCTGGTGTTGGTGAATGGTCTTGTGGTTGATAGTTTTTATCTTCATCAGTCATGATCTGGTCCTTCAATGGATTTATTGTTATTTAACTATAATGTCAAATAACAGCAATAAAAAAAGAGTCCGAAGACTCTTTTTTGTGTTTTACCTAATTAACTATTAGGTAGCTGCACCAGCTAAGTTTTCAATACGTACACGGCGGTAGTAAACGTTAGTGTTTGCGGACAATACACCACCATTTACAGCATTACCGGAACCATCGACATTAGCGAATGGGTTACTTGCCAAACCGTAACGGGTTTTGAACCCAATCTTAGGTTGGAAAGAATCTTCACTAACAGCTTTGTAAAGTTGTAATGGGATATATGGGCAGTAGTAGATACCAGCATCATATTGGTTAGCACCCTTGAAGCCAACAACGTAGAAGTTACCGATTGCGTATGGATCAATGTACACACGGTACTTGCCATTCAACACACCAGCGAAGGTGTTACCAGTATCATCAATTTGCAAGTCAGTTGACAAAGCAGGTTGATAGTCTAACATACCAGACATTGCAAGAGCAGAAGCTACGTCTGAGGAACAGATAATGAAGTTACCTTTACCGTTACGAGTTTCTTTAGCGATTGCGTTAGCATCACGGTCGATTTGGAACAACATACCTTGGAACTTTTCTTTTGACCAACGTCCATTGGAGTCAGTGTCAAGGTCGAAGATACCAGCAGTTGACAAGTCAACGTTTTGAGCACCAGCCTTAGCAGTGATATAAATGGTACGAATAACTTCACGGTTAAGGTCAGCAAGCAATTGGGCTGAAAGGATATTAGCCAATTCAGTTTCTGCGTCAAGACCATGGATTTGCTTCAAGTCTTGTGCCAATTCAACAGTATAAGTAGCCTTCAATGCACGAGTCTTAGTTTGAACAGTAAAACTGTCAATGTCAAAGCCCATTTCACCGAATGCGTCATTACCATCTGTGCCTAATACTTCACCATCGGCAGTTGCTAAACCAGTACCACGAGTATAAGCACCGGGGACAGCTTGGTTAAGAACAGAAGGATCAGTACCTGTTTGAGTACCAGTACCAGACCATGCGGTATTAGCTTCTTTGTAGAAAGCATCTGTACGAGTAGCACCAACAACATACTTAGGTTTGTAAGCGAATACTAGACCAGAAGGACCAGTTAAAGGCTGAACACCACAAACATCATATGCAATCAAGTTTGGCATGGAACGACGAACCAAATTGATAAGGATTGGGTCATACTTAGCAACATTACTAGTGACGTTGCCAGCAGCAGTATCTTCATTCAAAGCACCGCCAAAAGCGTCAACAGCAGTTGTAGAATTTTTTAGTTGGTTTTCCAACAAGGTCGCAGTAGTCTTACGACGATGAGCATCCTTAATCTTTGGATAGTCATTGTGTTCAAGAACCGCTTGCCACTTTTGAACTAAATCAGTCATTTTGATTTCCTCTATTTTCTAAAATTTATTAAATCTCATTTTATTTACTAACAAAAATTAATTAATTTAATTTCTGTTTTGTAAACAACAAGTTGTTATACTTTTATTTACTGTAAAAAAATTATTTCTTTATTTTGTAACATTTTGGTGATTTAGATGTGTTTTAATTCATCTAAATCCAGTTTTAATTAGCGTCCGTTAATACGACTAATCTTTTTAGCAATTGCTTCAATTTCACTAACACTTTCAGTAACAGGTGTTGCAGGAACAACTACAGTGTCTTCTGTTAATGGTTTAGCAATAGGAGTTTGTTGAGACAGACTAGAAACAGCAACATCAACACGAGCACGGAATGAATCGGCATCAGTAAATGTGATAGCTTCCATTAGACTACGAATCTTTTCAGCCTTGACTGAACTAACATTTTTCAATGCAGATTCGAGAATAGTGCTTTTCTTAAATGCAGTAACTTCTTCTGCAAGTGCAGCACTCTTAGCCTTTTCTTCATCAAGTTGATCAAGAATCTCATCACCCTTTTTGATAGCAGCTTCATAAAGGTCAACTTTATCTTTAGGCAATTCAACATAGTGTGATTCAAGCAATCCCTTCAAACCTTCCATGAAAGATTCGGCGATACGTGTACGAGCACCTAACTCTAAAGCTAAACGATTTTCTTCGGCCCATTCATTTACAGTATGAGTCAAGTATTCGTTGATAGAAGCTTGTTGAGCTTGTTGATATGCGTTAAGTTCTTGTGAAATATAAGTTTCAGCAGCTTCTGAAATAGCAAGTAAATGCTTTTTGCCAGCAGCAGTAACAGCAGATTCAAAAATGTCTGTTGCCTTAGAAGTAAAGTCTTCGTTCAAACCTTGTGATTCAAACATAGAGCCTAATTCAGACTTCAATTGAACTTCATAAATTGATTCAGCCATTAGCTTACCAATAACTTGGTCCAAAATAGTGTTAACAGCATCTTCCGATACGACACCATTAATGCGATCTTGAATATCATCTACGCTAGTAATGTCATTACCACTAGATGCAGGCAATGCTGGGTCATTGATAAATTCCTTTTCATCCAATCCGCCATCTCCTGCAACAACATTACCTGTTTCATTTGCTGGATATGGAGCAACTGGTGCAGGAGGTGCTGCTTGAAAGTCTTGAGGTTGCAAAGATACTGGTGCAATTTGACCAACATCAGTGTTATCTGCTGGACGATATGCAGCTTCTGACATAGTTGTTAAAATTTCTTTTATGGTTTTCATTTTCCACTCCGATAATTGTGAATATTTTATACAATGTAAAACATTGAAATCTCTATTGATATATAGTTCAATGTTTTGTAATAGTTCTTTTATTTAATGAAATTATCCATTAATACATGATTTCATTAATTTATTCCAAGCTGCTAATTTAGCTTCTGTTAAGTTATTGGAAGATGCCATTTTAATAGAACGACGAATTTCTTCTGCAATAGCTATATCAGGGTCTGTTGTATCCCAAAGGATAGCCCCTTCCATTAAGCCATCGACAAATGCTTCTGGTGCTGATGGATCATATACGATGTCAATTGCACGTATGATCAAACCGGGATTAACAACATTGACACCATCACCACGCTCTCTTACAGAACCGTCGGCTCTTGAAGAAACTGCTAATTGAACACCACCTTCTAATAAGGCTTGTGCTATTTTCCCACATGGAGTGTCTAATACTTTGGCTTTACCAATATAATAATTACCATCTATTTTTATTTCTTCTGTTAGATGAGAAATACGGTCTGGATTTATTTTAGTGGTATCTGGGTGTGTTAATTCACCAACTGCACGTCTTTTATTAACGAATTGAGTAATATAAGTATTAGTGGCTGCATCTAGAATATCTTTAGTGTATAGACGGTTATTTCTATTGACTATATTGGATTGCATGAAAATCCCTTTGATATACCAATACTTCTTCCCATTAACGGATTCACTGATTATTTCGACATTCTCGAACAATTCATCATGAAATGGTAATACATTTTTAGCTATCATTTAAAATACCCCATAACACTATTTCTGCGTTGCATTGAACGCATGCGTTTTCTAACTATTTGTGCCATCTTCATTTGGCGCTTTCTGGATGCTCTTTTAGCAGCACGTTTACGATTTAATATTTCACGAGGTTGCATACGTACAACTTGACCACCCGCCATTAATTTAAATCCTTTACCCATAACATCAACTCGCTTATTCATTTGTAATGACCCATTACGAATACGGTTGACAATAGCAATACGGCCCATACGTCTTTCGAAATGATGCACTGGAACCCCAAATTGATTATGATCGGTTGATTCGAGCATAACATCAGAACTACGTACTGTATTTTCTAACACAGTTATAGAGGCTTTAAGAGCCAATTCATCTAATGATTCTTTAATCATTTGTTTAACTAAATTAGTCATCTTGACCTCCTTGTAATATAGGTTGTACAACTGAGCTAAAATCATCTATATCATCAAAGCCAGCATCCATACGAGCGATGAAATCTGGGTTAGACATTAATACTTCTGCTATATCAGGATGCATAACCACATATGAGCCATCTTTATTGACAATAACCAAATCATTTTCGGTAATTCCGTCTTGTGCCATTTCTTCGTCAGTGATGTCATCATCTGCGGGAATATAGTCATAATCAGAGTCATCATCATCTGAGTCTATATCATTCGCATCTATAGAATCGTCTAAGTCAATGGGGTCATCGTAATCATCAGATGTATCGAACTCATCATTATTAACTGGTGATACTGTATCGAAAGCATTATCCAAGTCATCATCATTTATATCATTATAATCCATTATAATTTCCTTTAATTCTTTATTGCCAAGGATTGTTTTCGCCAGACCATACTTGATCTTTACCAGCGTCTTCTAAATCATCATTATCATTCACAGTATCGGCTGGCAAATCGAACTGATCATTATTTTGCTTATAATTAGTATAGTAATAATCATATGGCATTAATTTAGCAGGACGTTGACTTCCTGTTGTATCTAAGTCTTGTATATTGAAATCTGATGTTAGTTCTGGCGCATACCACTTAGCCTTCTGCCAACCATCAGGACTACGATATTCAGGGTCATCATTCCAGTTTTCTTCATCTTCACGTCTTTCATATTGAGATAGCATCTTCTCAACCTGACGACGAGTAAGTGGATAGCCGGATTGATCAGGGGCCATACGCATTTCTAATAAATTGCCTTCTGACAAGGTATCCATTAACATTTCATTCATGACTCTCTTAGTATATGTTTTACTAGGGATTTTCATGTGTTACTCCTTAATCTATACGAATATTTATAAGTATTGAAAATAATCATGGTATAAGTATATGACTATCAAAATATGCTATGGCAGAATCAAAATATGCCTCTAAATCTGTTTTTAACGCATATTGTATATGTGGGTCTAACTCATTTATATGGGTTAGTAAAACACTATTAGCTGTCCCTGTAGGATCAGCCCCAACCATAACTGCCGTATAATCGCCTGTTTGTGCTAGAATACCGGGACCATTACGACCAAACACGGTTAATACAGGCCCGCTTCCCACTATTACGGGCATGCCATATATTGATGAATTAAAACCCATGATAATTACCTATTTTAATTCTAATATTTATTGTTGTTGGTCTTGTTGTTGTGGTTGACCAATATAATTAGCAGGGTCTATACCTTGTTTAGATAAAATTTGTGACAACTCTGCATCAGATTCTGCTTGTAATTGAGTAGTACGTTGAGATTCTTGTATTTGCTGTTGTATTTGTTCTAGACGATATGCTGCTGCTTGCTTCTTTAACTCAGCAGATACTTCTTCGGTAGTATGTAACACATTAGTATAGATATAATCTTCCCCATAATACTTACCAACATAAGCATCTGCTGCTGCTATCATATTCAAACGCCCTTGGAGAATTTCATTTTCGACAGATTCTTTAAAATAATTATCTACGGTAAAATCGAAAAATAAATTATCTTTGAACTCTTCCCAATCATCTAATCCAAGTATGCCTTTTAATATTAATTGACGTTTTAATAGCTCTGAAAAAAGTTTTGAAAATTGAAGACGTTGGCGTTGGATATAATTGAAGAACCTTAACTCATCACGAGTAATTTCTGACCCATGAGTGTACAATGACCCTTGTTGGAAACGAGTTGCTGGAACTTTTAACGCATCCCATAACTGACTTTTAAAATAATCTAACTGAGATGTATTATCAAATGCAGTCCCACCGGGTAATGTATCGATTTCAGTACCACGGCTACCACCTTGACGGGGAATGAAAAAGTCTTCGTTCATAGACATAAAGCGTTTTTCATTTTTTACTTTTCCGGTTATTGGGTCATAAAGAATTTTGGTGCGATATTTGTCTGCGATTTCTTTAATATATTGATCGATTTTAGCTTTAGGTAAATTACCAACATCAATATAAAAAATTCTGCGCTCTGGTGCTCTGGTTAGCATATAGATAATTCCGCTTTCTTCCATCATTCTTAATGAATTAGTAGTACGGATAGCCGTTTCTAGTGCAGATACCATGAAACCTCTTTCAGCATCATATAAACCAGAGTTACAGTGAACCACAGATTCAGGAGTTAACGTAATAGTTGCAGATGTGGTTCCAGCAGACGCATTACTTTGATCTATTCCATTTTCGTTATAGACATAGAACTCTTTAATACTTTTTACTATAGGTTGCCCATCACGTAGATCACGATTTATATCACGTATCTTTTTTATCTTATATGGTTCGACATATTGAAGTTGCTGTATACCGTGTTCCGGGTTATTTTCATCTATAGAAACAAGATAACTTATACGACCATCAACATACCAGCGTTTAGCTACGGTGTGAGCATTCGTATTAAAATCTAAAAGTCCTAATATGGTTTTAAACTCTTTATTAATGACTTCTTTTAATTCTATGGAAATGTCAATGTTATCCATGTTCAATTGAACCGCAGGTTTTTGATGTTCCATCACCACCATTTCACATATTATTTCTTCGACAGCCAAGTCTACTTCTGGTTGGCGAACAATGTCACGATATTGAGATATTGCTTCATTCTCAGTTCGCACCATAGAAGATATTTGAAGTGAGGTAGCCATAGGTGACATGAACCCACCAGAGTATAAGTCTACTGATGGGTCTATCATATTAGGTGCTATGTATTGTGTAACGCCACTGGCAGAATTCTTGTCGGATGAACCGAAGCTAAAACCAAATATTTTAAATTGCATTTTATTACCTGAGTATAATTATATTTTTATATAGCCAAATAAAAAAGGACTCTTTAAGAGTCCTTTTTAGGATATGTATATTATTTGAGTTTATGTGTTCTTATCATATACTTACCATCAACCGCAGTTACACGATCAACCAAGCCATCTTTGCGGACGTGTGTTAAACAATGTCCTTCATGTAGCGTAATTGAACCGCCATATCGATTGGTTAATGCTGTTGATATTTGTTGAATAGCTTCATCTAAATTAGTAGTTGTATGAGGATATTCAACATAGGCTGTTTCATCTAGCTTAGAGTCTTTGCAGCCTTTATCTTTTTCATCATTACATTTAGCTTCATCTAGTTCAGAATTTAGCATATCATTTTGATCATTAACAACGTCAACTGCTGGCGCTAATGTAGTAACAATAGGAGTATCTAAAACCCCGGCTATATCATCATTAGGTTCAGGACTAACAACCATTGAACTACTTAGGTCAGTAGGTGCTGGTATTACACCAGAAGCTATATCTTGATCAGTATCTTGGTTGGTAACATCACTGGAATCATCATCACCATCTCCATCTGGGTCGTATGGGGCTACATCATCCAATGGCATTATCATGGAACCATCATCAGTATCATCCTCTACCGGAGAAGAGTCAGCACCTATACCACCAACATAGTGGTCAGTATCTGTAGAAACTACCATATGACAGGTAGGGCAATCAACTCCATCATCATTAGGTTCTATAGTCATATAAATGAAAGCATTTGGGCTTATGCGAACTAATTGTCCTTGGGCCTGATTACTTATACTATTCATCAATGAGTCTGATGCGGAGCATGAATCTCCGCAGTCATGTGGATATACTGATGTTAAAACTGTATTATTAAAATCCATCACTCATTCTCCTTTATTGTTCATTCGAACTAGCTTTAACGTCATTCTCGGTAATACCAGACCCGGTGAAGTTGCTAAAGTTAGTGGTGAAATAGTCATATTTCCACGTCACTTCAAAAATCATGATTTGGTCATTAGCTTGCCAAGAAAGTTGAACTGGAGAAACCACATATGGAAACGCATTATGAAGAGTATAAATCTTATCCACTACACCTGTTTTGGTATAATGTGATATCTGAACCGTACAGACGTATTTGTCTATAGTTTCTGCATTTTTACCATGTTCCTTATTAGTTTCATAGTTTAAAAATGCTAGTGCATTATTCCACTTCTCAAATGCGTTACGGGTTTTGAAATCTTCATCACAGTAGATGCCACAAGACCAATCTTCAAACATTCTATCACCTGCAACGTTAATAAAACGTCCGAAATAGGGAACTGGAATAGTACCTATAATAGACCCCGGCATATCTCCGGAATTAGCTAACATAGTTATAGAGTCACCAACGGTAGAATCAAATACCGATTGATCCATAGTATGACTTTTTATAATTTTTATTTCGAACATGTTTGGTCTTGCGCCACCACGACTCAAACTTTGTCTAAATGTGCCAGAATTAAAGGGCATTTTATTTTCCTCTCAAATTAAATATCTTTGTTACTATTTAACTTTATTTATGGAGTGTTGTATAATGAACCGTTTATATCACGATTTAGATTCCTATAAGACAATAATCCTCCAAGAGTTAATACACGAACAGTATTATCTATCAAATCAAGACGCTATAGAACACTTATATATCCTTTCACCACAAATAAAAGATTTTTACAATTCCAAAACTCCTATAACTATTGTCCTTAAATGGATTATGACATACGAATACAGCCTAAAATAATTGACAACTGTATAAATACATTGTACACTGTAACAGTTGGGATAGGAGTATATTATGATTTCCGTAAGAAAGAATAAATTTGATTTCAAGAATTCTAATAAGTATTATTATAAAGATAGTAAATTGATAACACATTTTTTTAATGCTTTATCATCAACATTTCCACCCGGAGAAGATTTCTTTGTCCGTGCTGTTAGAAAACATCGTAAACCATTACAAGATGATTTAGAAAGAGATATATCTGGTTTTATAGGCCAAGAGGCGTGGCATTCACAGGCGCATAAGACGATGAATATATATGCTGAAACCCATAATATACCATTGACTAAAATTGAAGATTTTATCAATACTGCTTTAAAACTTATTGAGTCCAAATTAACAGCTAAACATTGTTTAGCTGTTACGGTTGCATTAGAACATTATACTGCATCTATGGGCATGGAAATACTGAATAACAAGAAATGGCTAAAACATTTTGAAGAACCCTATAAAGAGTTAATTAAATGGCATTCATCAGAAGAAATAGAACATCGTCATGTTGCGTATGATGTATATATGAGGGACTATTCGGATGACTATAAAACTCGTGTCATGGTTATGATAGGTGCTAGTGTTATCTTCTGGGTTGCTATATCTATCATGACTGGTATGTTGTTTATATCAGATAAAGACATGACACCAGTAGAAAAGACTAAGGAATTAACTAAAGGGCTATTTAAATTAATCGGCCCAAATGGGTTTGTCACTAATATATTGAAAGATGTTCCAATATTTTTCAAAAAGGATTTCCATCCTAATATAATGTAAAAGGGGCTTTGAATCCCCTTTTTACCATTTAAATGAATCTTCTGGGTCTTTTTCTTCCCATACCCCTTGTTCACCTTTGAATTTTACTAGCTTTGGTTCATCTGCAACTCGTCCTCCGTTAACATAACCGAATGGCAATAAGTCATTATCTATGTCTTCGTCGGATTGATCACGCATTAGCGGGAGAACATTACCATTAGCTAAGTCATGAAAATATGAATCTTGGGTTAGGAATGCTAATAATACTAGTGTCATAACCATATCATCATGTTTTCCGGGTTCTGCTGCATAAGAATCGTTCTTTTTAGAGAATGTTCTCAATTCTTTTATAGTATCATCATCAGTTAATAATAATGTATTTTGCTCTAACATTAGTTTTAATACAGAACATCCTAAGCGTTTAACGGTAGTAGTAGTTCTCAACCCAATTTCAGCCCCTCTACCAAATCCAGATGATATTCGCTTTCCAGCCCTTCCAGCAGATTCTGTACTTAGGGTATTTTCATACCCATAGTCATATTGTAAAAGTACGGCTACTTGTTCACCCAAGTCATTTGTTTCGACTATTACGAAACATTCATTATACATTTTTGCAACACGATATATCCAACTAGCATAATCTGTTGGTGTTATACGATTATTTCTAAATGTGCATACCTGTTTATATGGAACTTCGGTAACATCAAATATACTAAATGCGGAATAGTCTAAACCTTTACCACGAGATACGTCACATGTCATAAAATATACATGATCTTTTTGTGGAAGGTCATATTGTTTTAAAAACTCATTAGAAGTTATTGGTGGTGAAGGTAGTAAGCGTCCTAATGTACTTGAATTTAAAAGAGTTCCAGAAGACCCGTAAAAATTCTCCCTCATATTCTTGCCTAAAACGGTCAAAATCATAATTGAGTGCTTTTAATGTATCTTGTTTCCATTTATCATCTCTACCGGGTATTTTATACCATGGCGCAAATATGGGTATAAACCCATTTTTTTCAATGATACCTTGTTCGTTAACCGTCCCTTCGGTAGCACCTTTCCAGAAGTCATAATAATGATTCAAGCCATTTGGTGTTTGGAATCCAATAAAACCATTATAAACAACCGAATGTGCGAATGAATCTTCATCGTTATCAGGTAAACTAAAATCATAAACATAGTTTTCGGATTCATGTATATCTTTAATAACTTCCCATCTAATATTTTCAGAAACATTATTTTCAAAATATTCCCTAAGTTTTTTATCATCATTATAATTAACAGAGTCAAGTTCTTTTTTAATTTCCAACATTTTATAACGGGAAATATGTGGCGTCTTAGGAATATGCATACCATTAAAACATTTCACACCAAACTCTTTCATTACATTGTACGCATTGGGAATTATATCAAATGGTGAACCATTTCTTAAATCCGAGAATATAATCCTATCATGTTTTCTTTTTATTCTAAAACCAATGTCGGTATTAAATTTAATACTGTCTCTAGTGTTTAACTCTAAACACTGAGAATTAGACCACACATTAACCTTTTTAGTTGGAGGTGTTTTTTTATCATATACACTAGAAAATATGCCATAATTCAATAATAACATTTTAATTTGTTTAATAAGTTGTGGTGATGTTGACGTGTATGAAACTCTCGATTTACCATTTTTATTAACAATACACCCATCACCATCAAACATACCTTGTAATAATGCTGTTATATTTTCTTTTGTTGTCGATAACAATTTTGTTGGTATTATTTTTTCTTTGGCCGTTTTTGATAAATCAAATCCAATATATTCCATAAACTCCATAAAATGATAATTAGTAAACGTATAATGGATATTATCATGACAAGAATACTTAATTCCAACCACGTCAAAAATGGATGATATATCATCGCCACATGTTATTGTAAACTGACATGAGCGTAATATATCACCATCATACTCTTTATAGCATGACCCCTCTGCAATGTATAACCCGATCAAATAACATATATCAGGAATTAATAAAGTAGGCTTAAAAATATTCTTAATATAGTTTGAGTCTTTTGGTTTAAAATCACTACAATCAACCCAATCACCCCATAAATTATAACCTGAATGAACGGATATATAATCACCAATTTTCAAATCATTAGCTTTAACTATTCTATACTCGGAGTTTTTATGCCCCCAAAACTTATGCATCAAAGAACATTCAATATCACCCGATTTAGTACGTATTATACGTGTTTCTTTTAAACCATCGTTATGAAAAATATTACCCTTTCTTGTTTTTGTATGTCCTTGAACATTATATTCTGGAATACAATACCCATTTATTTTAGACTCATCAACAAAATCACCAACCTGTTTTAGTCCTGTATTAGTATAAACAAAGGTGTCTTTAGTAACACAAGATGTAAACAGCATTTTAGTGGTTTTACCCGAAGAAATAGTTGGGAATGTTGACGCATAAAAATCTGTCCAATTATCCAAAAACGCAGTTTCGTCAATATAAAGAAACGCCATTGCTTTACCACGAATTGAACTTGATGAAGACGCTGCTGCTATTATTCTTGATTCATTGGCAAATTCAACAGAACCCTTATTCCACTCTTTTACCCCTATTTGCATCCATTTTGGTAGATTTTCATAAGCCATTTGAATGCGATCTAGAATTTCCCTCGATGAATCAGCTTTGTTAGATAGCAAACCAATACGTTTTGCATTATTGAATAGTGCAAAGTGAAGTAAAATAATAGTCGCCACTGTGGTATTATGTGATAAAATTCCATTTGTATAATAGGTATGTGATTCAGAGTCTATGCTCAAATCATACATATGCTCTGAGTATCCACAATCTGATACATTGATAACTTTACTAGGACCATTAATAGATGTAAGTGAAACCCCTAAAGTATTTTTAGCAAATATTTCATTTCCATATACATCAATAAAAATATGATCATCAGCGCATTGAATAGTATACCCATTATCTAAAGATACTGAATAAACACGATATTCTATAGTTTTATTCGAATGTGTTATAGGAACATAGCCTGTGTCAGATAAAACTTCCCATTCATCTATTTCAAATACTTCTAAAAACTTCCTAGAAATTGTGTCTGAAAGTTTATTGACAATATCTATAGGTGCATCAACCAAAAAATCTTTAATGTTATTTTTAAACTGTTGCCATTCATGAAATGCCCCTATCTTAATTTCATAAATTTCTCCAGACTTTTTATTTTTAACATTTACTAGAGTATCACCCTTGACGCATTTTCCCTGTTGACGCCCTGTTAGTACAATTGTGCGTCTATTATTGAGTGTTGATTCTATAATTTCTTTTTGGAAATCATAGAGCTTTATTGGTATAACGCCATGATCAACACTAACAATTTTGATATATTTTTCTGCCCAATAAACAGGATCGATAGAACATCTATACAGTTCTTGTAGTTGTTCCATTGTGAATGATTGTTGTGTTCCGGGAAGTTTTAGATTAGGATTGCCATTATAACCTGCATCATTATTTTTAAATGCCATAATATACTCTTAGTGCTATATTACTAATATATAATGTATTTCCTATAAAATCATGGGTTTACTATGAACCTATAAAGAAAAAGCCTCTTAAAGAGGCTTTATGTTGTGGTGGGCGTATTTGATAAAGGTTTATATTTTTTAAGCTTATTAATTAGTTTTTCATATTCTGGATGGGATTGATTCTTAAAAATATTGTCTACTACGGTGTTTTCGTGTAACCCATGAATCAACTGTATTTCATTTGGTGTAAAAATATTATTCAGGTGTTTATCTAATGAGCGATACACATGCCAATGCAATTTATTAAGGTCAGCATCAAAATCTGCATGATTAGTATTACCTTTATGTTTAGCAGTAAAGGCATCTAACGACTTTACTTTTAAAGCATTTACCGTTTTTATTTTATTTTCATTGAATGATTGTAACGCTGCATGTATATCTTCTTTAGAATATTTTGGAGGAGTATCTTTTTTAAAGAATCCTTCTGTTAAGTCAGATTCATCGTCTTCTGATAGTTCATGTGCATTATCCACACGATAGTTTTTATGAGACAGTCCGTATAAATGTAATGAAACGTGTTTTGCATCATTAGCATTCTTAACATTAAAGATTTTAGTGCTAACTGCTTTTTCATTACCATCTGCATCTTTAATAAATCCATTAACACGAAAGTGTTTTGATCCAGAGTATAAACTTTCAATTAAAAAGTTTACTACCATTTGATTAAGTGTGTTTTTAATATCCATATTATTTCTCTTGGTGCCTATTCCAGAATTCCGTGTGTGCTAATATAGTATCTTTATGTTTTATATTAGAGTTCTTTATGTCTTCATATGACTTTTTATCATATAGTCTACCTTCAATACCACTATCGGTAAATGCCAATGGTGATCTAAAAAAGAAATGTGATGGTGACATATTTTTTAACGTTTTTGCAACATCAGCATTGTCTTTGGTTGATGCTAATACATGAGATACATATCGTGCTGAATACTCATTAGGTTCTTTTCTAACTTGTTTTCTGGCATCTTCCGCATAATTATCAATATGTGGATATTTCGTGGCTAATATCTTATAAGCCTTCTCTGTTATTCTACTAGGTTGACCCGGATTAGTTGCTAACTCATGTAGTCTCTTCGCTACTTCTGCATCGGTATGTTTACCAGTATGAGAAAACAATTCTTCATATGGTAGTTTTTCGACATACTTATGGAGAGGAACTGTATTCTCATCATCATAACCTTCTGGACTTTCCTTCAACGACTGTTCAAAACGTTGTTCTAAAAAATTCATAAAATATTTCATAATAACTCCTTTTTATTATTTATAACAATTGAAGAACCTTAGTTCTTCAATGCTATAGCTCGTAAACGTTTTGAACGTGGTGTAATTGCCCTGTAACGATCATCATTACGTTGTATTGATGATGAGTAAACAACCTTAACAACAAAGTTTGTAAAATCAGATGGTGCTTCATATTGATATTTGGTTTCTGTAAACTCTCCAATATCATTAAATGAGTTTCCACTAACAACTGTCATTAATTTCCAAGGAACATCGTCTAGTGTTACTGATGTAGGTTTAGTTGCAACTTTACAATATACATCAATTTTAGTACCTGATAATAAGTTATTATCCAAATATACCTGTAATTCATTGGATGGGTTTATTAGTGTTACATTTTTTGTTGCATAACGAGCAATTGAGTTATTAACTTCATAAGATGTACTTGAATCTGACAATATAATTGAGTCATTATATTCATTAATTCTATTAGAAACAACATACAACCCTATTTTATGAATGTCTAAAACTGGTGAAATATAATTATTTGGTGAAGTTATTTCACTTGTTAATTGTATAGATTGATCATCATTATACTTAACTACTTTTAGTGTTCCCAAATCAATTAATTTATCTTCAACTATTCCATAGTTAGTATTATCAACGTTTAAACTAGAGTAATACCCTTTAGCTTTCATATTCCATGTCACACTAGTTCCATTCAATACTACTGCATCGGTATTCAAACGAACCATTGAGTATGGTATAACTTGAGTTGCTGTTATTTTTTGACCACCACCATTCTGTACAGATTTGGTATTAGTAGTGCTCGTGACTATAAATGTATAACCATCAATTGTTTCGTCTGTTATAACATGTGAACCACTTATATCAGCAACAGTAAAATCTCCTAATACAGTACCAGTTGTTCCTGACGGGTATTCTAATACTACGGTATCGCCAACTTTAAATCCATGATCTTTATGTTTTACTGTTACTTTAGTTCCATTTTCATATACCATGTCAATAACGGCAGCAGTAGTATTTGTACCAACAACAGTTATAGCTGGCGCAGAGGTATATCCGTTCCCCGGACTGACAATAGTAAACCCTTCTATAGAACCAGTTACACCAACAGTTGCGGCTGCATTAGTACCATCTCCAGTTATTTCAATGGTAGTGCCAACACTATTATAACCATCCCCTGCATTATCAATTACTAATCCGGTAACAACACCAGATGTTAGAACAACAGAAACTTTAGCACCGTCCCCGGCACCAACTACTTGGGCTGATGCTACTGTATATCCAGACCCACCATTAGTAATAGCATATGATGTAATGCCTCCCTTAATAATTGGGTTGGCAGCAAATCCCAATCCACTAGTTCCGGTATTATCGAATGTGAATGAAGCACTACTATATCCGCTACCACCATTTCTAATAACCAAATTAGGGCCATAAGCAACTGACATGGGATTATCAACCAATATCTTTTTGAATATATTAGCTTCTGTATCTATATCAGATTCTAATAACTTATTAGTAAATGTAACTTGACCAACTACATCATTATTAAAACGTGCTCTATTAATAACAAACTTAATATCTTGACTCTGTTCCGCAGTCCATGTGGTATGGTTCTGTGACTTAAACATGGAGCCTAAGTACGGTTGTTTATTAATGTATTCTCCTGTAAAGGTATTAACATCTCCCGGACGCACCGATTTTTGACCAAGTTCAGAACACCATAGAGCCAAATCTTCTGAGTTGGTTTCGACAATAAACGCATACTCTTTATTAGGCTCCAAGTAGAATGGATAGTCAAATGTAAAACGAGTTGCGACAGTAGCATCTCCAGAACCGGAATTGACTTCTTGCTCAACTTTGGCAATTATATGTTGACCGGGGTATCCATTAACCATATCACATACTTGTACTGATACTATATTTGGGTAATCATTAGCTTCTGGACCAAAGAATAAATCGATTGACGATACAAATGCCCCCTCTGGGTTGGTAAACACGAATGATTCTGCAACTGGGTCATGCCAGAAGTCTCTAGTATTGACAACACGAGTTGTAACAAAAACATTTTGTAATGTTACAGAAGTTCCTGCTGCATCATAGGTTCCACTTGCGGTAGTAGATGGATTTTCTGTATTATCTTTTACTACAAACTTTCTAACACCAGTTTTAAAACGTAATGACTCGTTATTAGGTATTAAGTACCATCCATTAATAACACCAGCACCATTTGATTGTAAAACCTGTTTATTACTCAACAAGGTATCCCAAAGACCCCAATTATATCCAGACCAGAAATACCAGAAGTACCAATAATTCCATGCAGGTGGACTATTGCTAGTTGTTTGATAACAATACTTAGAAACATCAACCCCATCGAAATATGGCTTGACCACGGTGTTTGGTTTTAACCCGGTGATAGAGAATCTTACCCAGCGACTACGTATCCAAGGAATAGCCCCGGTGTCAACAACTTTAGTACCAACATATGTTGTTGATGATGTAGTGGTAGTTGTTCTCCATTCACGTCCAGTAACACGATGATGTCTAGTTGTTTTTCCTATTTGTACAGTGCTAGAACTGGTTGTAGAACCAGCATTTCCTATATCACCCTTAAACACACTACTTTCTTGACCAACGAATACTTTACCCGCCAAGTCAAATACTTTATTCTGGATTGTGCTTGCTGCTGTACCAGATGGGAATGTACCACCATCTAGAGTAAGGTCCGGTGCATATTGATAAGAAACCCAACGATCTATATTTGGAGTAAGCTTAACTTTACCATTCCAAGCGTATTGTGCGAATGGTTGTAATCTCACCAAGGTAGACGCTAATGTTTGTGATACATGCGGGGTTTCACTATATGGTAATGTAATGATACCTTCATCTCCATATGTTACATTTGATGAACTCTTCAACTCTAAGTTTACATGCGATGTGACGGTTTCCGTGCATAATTCACCACGATTAAAATCAATGGCTAAAGTATGCAGGCGGTTGTTAACATCACCAGTAGTTAAACTTTCAAAGTTATCAACAATATAACCAGATTTAAACTTATCAAAAAACTCTTTGCCTTGAATATCAGACTCTAACATTGATAATTGTGTATAATACTCTAAGTTTTCTACACGCTTGTCTAAGTTGGCTATATCACGCATTGTATAACGTTTATAGTTCTTTTTATCAACTGTTATGTCAGAAACCTTAAACGTATATGCTGGAATATGCATAGTGTATAGTGTGATAGAGTCGTCCGCATCGACTGGAACCTTTGGTTCTAATGATGGTACTCCACGAATTATAGAGAATACACCTTTACTATTCAATATTATATTATCAATGCGTGAAAGATAATATGAGTAATCAATAATAATATCTGTTGATGGTGTTATCTTAGTAGTCTCTTCTGTTATAGATGTTCTAAGATCAATGACGTTAGCTAAGAACACTCCATTATAGCGTGGAATATCGCTATAATTAATTTTTGAGTAAGACTCTACGGAGAAGTAATCTCCTGATGGTGAGTGACTAAAATAATCATAGCTAACTGTAATAGTACCTTGTGTTGGTGCTGGTGTACCTGCCTTTAGTTTTAGGTATCCAAAGTCATATACATCATCACGCTGACCATTATCTAAGTCATAGTGGTCGGTATAATCTTGTGTTCCATTAGCATCTGTTAATGAAATAGATGTTATTTTTATAATATCTGTGTTATTCAACTTAACCGATGCTATATCAGATGGGGAGAAACATAGATGTGTTTCGCCAACAACACTTTGGACGGTTTTAGTTCTTGGTGTGTATGTATTTTTTCCAACACTTGCCCAAACGGTATAATGAAGGCCATCGCATGCGGAAGGAACATCAAACTCATATGCACCTACATGTGGGTATGTTGCCAAAGGAGTTACATACCCAACACTATCAACGGCAATGGTGTAAGCATCTGGGTCAGATACAAATTGAATTGTTGTATCGCTTAAGTTTATTTTACCACCAGCAACTGTTCCATAATAAGCTTTATATGGTTGGCAAAGTGAACCGGTAATCTTGTCAACGTAACTTAGCGGTATATTCAATAATAGGCTTGAGTTAGAAGGACTAACTGAAATTGCAGGTATACCAGATGGCATTGTTGCAATAGGGGCCAATTTCGAACTTTGATCTATGTATTTTACAGCAGTTAGAACAGCACTACTAACCATAGTCTGTAAGCGGGTGAAATATAGTTTATAAATGGTTCCGGCAAAATGTTCAAGACCCATTGGTTGAACGGTATAAAGTGTGTTATGTGATATATCTTTAAATGATATAGGAGCAGATCGACTGAATAGGTCGAACGGATATGTAGTAACACTACCACCACCGGGAATAGTTCCGCCAGTATCTAAATCAATATACACATAATTTTCATATGGGTTAGAAATATAAACATCGTTAATAAAACTAGTATCACGAGACTTATCAAATGCCTTTGGTGGAGTTGGTGCAGTTTTATGTACTTCGTATCCACGGACATATGCTTTACCAGCACCAATAACTGCTACTAGCTTAGTTTCATCACCGCCATTAATTCCTGCGGTATACTGACCAAGGTTAGTTCCATTGTTTAAATGTTCTTTCAAATCCAATGAAAAATCATTGATAACGTAGTCACCAGATTCATCATAAGTTCTACGAGCAAATATATCCAAGAATAATTGTGAATAGTCTGTTTGATTTGGGGGGGCAGATGGGGTTCCGCTTTGTAATACCATTAATTGAACGTAATTTTTAATAGTATCATCAGTTGGCTTAACTGTTAATGTTAAGTCCATTCTATAGCGAGTAGCACCCGGAGCAGATTCATTAGGTGAACCTATAGCATTATCATAAAGACTATTATCATCTTCTGGTGTTACTATGACGTCATTAACCAAGAATCCCAATGATATTTCATTCTCAGATGCTGTGATGTCTGTATATTTTGAAACAACAATGGCTTGTTTATCAATAATAGAAAAACGGCCATTTATAAAATATATTCCATCGTTGATAAATGCCAAAGCGCCATAACCAATTCCGCTTTGTGGTATGTTACTAATAACAAATGTTTCTACAACGTTAGTTTTTTTATTAAGAAGACTAAACGTAACATTTTGATTTATCATGTATGCCGTGGCTGCTGCGCCTGTACCAACTCCACCTATAAGAACCGTTGGTGCGGATGTATAACCTGAGCCATTATTGGTAATGTTTATTTTATCAACGCCATTAGCTACAACAACTGCATCCGCAGTAGCACCTGCTCCATCACCATTTATGGTAACTGATGGTACGGTAGTATAATTTATACCATGAGAGTCCACCACTATTTTATGAACAAGTGTAGAAGAGAATGATTGAATATGTGCATCAGCCGATGTATATTCGACGTATATGGTTGCGGGGTCACTGATGGTAGCAGCAACATAGTGTACAATATTGGCCGATAGAGTCCCATTAGTTATAGTACCACCAACATATTCATTTGTACTAGTCGAAGGAAGACCTGTGATAGTATTCGGGAGTTTTATATATTCTATCTTTTCTTTTATAGAAGTCTCACCACCGATTATTTTTGCGCCATTATCAAAGAAATGGCTACCCATACGAGCAATTTGATCTTGAAGGATAGTTTGTAACTGTGTTAACTCACGAGCTTGTATAGCCATTCCCGGTCTGAAAAGGATTTGGGAAAACTTTTTGCTTATATCGAAATCATCGTAATAAGGTCTTTGTGAAAATGTTTTTAGTTTAGATTGGTATCCAGCCACAATAGGACTCCTGATGGATTTTTGTGTGTTTTATGGGAATATTTATACTACCATAAAATCGGTATTTTAATGGTTTCTGATTGTGTTATATTACGAAATATAGGAGTATTATTCAATACGTATAATACTTTTCCAGAATATATTTTAACATCACTATTTGTAACCCCATTAATGCTTATTTGATTAAACCCATCATATATCTTATGGGTAGGGGTAATAGTTGAAGAAGTTATATTGCATAGATGTAAAGTATTATTAAGTGAATCTATATATGCAACGGTTGCGGTTCCTACATTAACAGAGTTTAACCATATTTGCACTACCTGATCTTGAATAAATGTAGTGGCTGATGTAACTTGTACTCTAGTGGTAGTATTAGCCGCTGCCTCAACATAATTAACGTTGTCTGCAAATTTTAATGGCTCTCTAACAATAAAAATCTTTCTATATTCATTATTAGTTAAGAAGAATCCATCTACGTCATAATCTAATTCGGTTGAAAGTATAACATAATATGCTAATAGCTCGTCAGCAGGGCTTGATCCATGCCCACCCGGAGGTGATAATACAGCCTCAGCGGTAGCATCTATACCATCGCCACTAATAGTTATTTTAGCATAATTATATCCAGAACCATTGTTAGCCATTGTTATAGAAGGTATATGACCACCTGCTGTCGATGTTGGATATGCAATAGCACCTGCCCCATCACCTTCTATTTTAATATTAGCATATGAGTATGATGAACCTACATCAATCATATCAATTCTACATATTTCACCGGGAACGGCCACATTATTAGACGTATCAATAACGGGAATAAAGTCAGCAGTGCCAAATTTATTCATTACCTGTGTTGGGATATTATACATCCATTTCCAATGATATCCATCTGCCGGTAGCAAATCTGATGTATTAGTCACTGTTGGCTTGATTGTAGAAATTCCGCCATTGTTGTTATCAACGCATTTGAATACATCATTAGTATCTGTTATAACATAGAATGACAAATTGTTTAGATCAAGTTTATCACTATACTGGTCATATACAGTTCCGGTTGTCCATGTTATTCTGGGAATGGCTAGTGATGCATCGACTGTTCTAACACGCTTCATGGCATATGAATCACGCCATACATCAGTTATATTAGAGATGGTGTTGGTCGGTGTCGGAGGTGCTAAATCGTTATCCCATGATAATACTCCACCTATACCAATATAATGTGGGGTATAGTTTAGTGAGTTTACAAAATCTCGGGCTACTGACACACGAGTAAAATTAGTTAAAACGCTTGGCATTGATGTTACTCTTTAGTTTTCTATATTTAAACCATATGTAATTGCAGAAACCAAAGAGATTTATTGTTTACTTAATAACACCCCTTCTAGCATACAAACCACTCTTAAAGCCTGTTTTTGAAAATACTTTTGTGTGTATGATGTTTCTACCATCATAAAGCCTCTTTATAGGCGTTTAAAGACACGTTTAATTATTTTTAATACCAAGGTACTACTTTATTTTAAAAGCGTCTTAAGCGGGCTTATAGAGTGTTTTAAGAGCATACATGAGTTGTGTTTAAAATATAAAAGACTTGACAAATATAGAATTCTGTATATAAAATACGCATCTCGATTTTTTGAGAGATGTAATTTAGGTTTTTTGAACAATGTTTCTTACAAAATGAAGGAGTAGAAACGTTCAAAAGTTGTTATAATGGTGTGGTTATGAGACATGCCGCTGATGGGGATTGGCTTTTATTTTGACTGATCTTTTGTTTAACTTTAGTCCCCATCCATTAATATAGGTAAAATTAAAATGTCAAAATTAGTAAGTACAATTCTTGTAACATTAGCATTTATGACTCCCATTACGGTTGAGGCTAATCAAAATACAAGTCATTCTAGTCACGTTCATAATATCAAGACTGAGAAGAAAAAGAAGCCCAAGAAAAGGCATAGTGATACTATATTTGTGAAAAATACACATAGTATTCAAACTGGTAAAGCCTCTTGGTATGGTAAAAGTTTTCTAGGAAAGAAAACAGCGAGTGGAGAGCGTTTAACCAATAACATGTTGACGGCTGCTCATAAAGATTTACCATTAGGGTCTATCGTGAAAATAATTAACACAGAGAACAATCAAAGTGTAATTGTCAAAATTAATGATAGAGGACCATACGTAGGTAGGCGCATATTAGACCTTTCGCCAGCAGCAGCCAAGAGAATAGGATTATTGGAATCCGGCGTTGCTACCGTTAGTATGGTGGTTATTTCCAAACCACCACAAACATATTGAAGATAAATCATTCAAAAGACCCTTTAAAGGGTCTTTTTTATTGGTATTACATAATTAAAACAATGATATATTGATTAAATATCATTCATAGTTGGAGTTATTATAATGCCCGGTGCAGCAACAATAGGAAGTTTACGGAAGTGGACATGGTTGTTTTCCGCCACATAACGTAGTATCCGGAAATCCGAAAGTTCTTATTGAGGGAAGGCCAGCCAGTTGTATAGGGGATGTTCTAACACCACATTGTTGTGGTCCAGTTTGTCATCCGGGTAATATAGCATCAGGCTCATTTAAAGTAATGGTTGGTGGAAGACCTTTAGCCAAGATTGGTGATATTGTTAATTGTGGTTCTATTATAATATCAGGTGCTGCGAAAGTGCGAATTGGCGAAGCTGTTCCAGTTTCTATAATGCCTTCTACAGTGACTACAAGTGATGGAACCATTGTTAATTTACCGGAATCATATAGTACGGAAGCAGTTGCGCCTTTAGTTGAAGAAGCTGGTAGGTATGCTGTATTTGATGATCCGGATAGTATTGATATGACACCTTCTACAATGAGTGATGATAACCCTAAATCTGCCAATGGAGAATCCCCAGTGAAAGCTATACCAGATAAGACGGCTAATAAGCCACCCTCACCACCAGTTGATACCCCTGTAGTTGGTGATTGTGCTAATATAAAAGGCATTGATTACAATATGATGTTATCAAAACACTTTTCGTTAGCAAATTTCTCTACAAAAGCGTTATTCAAGCATGCTATACAGGCTCAAGCTGGCTTTACAGAACAACAAATAATTTGTAATCTACAAGGTTTAGCGCAGAATGTGTTAGAGAAGATTTGGGACCACTACCCAAACTTTCGTATCAATTCTGGGTTTAGAACTTTTACAGTTGGTGAGAGCCAACATGAAAAGGGTCAGGCGTGTGATATACAATGGCCCGGAATAACTAATGCAGAATATAAAGTTCGTGCTCAATGGATACGTGATAATTTAATATATGATCAACTATTGTTTGAGCATGGTAATATGATTTGGATACATGTTAGTTTTAATCGAAATCATACAAAACAAAGACAAGACGTGCGTACTATGTTCAAGGGGAAATTTAAACCGGGCATAGTGTTATACTATAATTAATGGTATTGATATGGAAAGTTTAAAATCTCAAAAAATGGTTAAAGCAGAAATATATCGTAATATATTTTCTGGAAAAGAATTTAGAAACCCAATGACAGATTCTATTATAAGCTTAAAACATAAACTATCTATAAAGTTTCAAACGACTACTTCTGATAAAATGAAAGATAATATTCATGTATTATTTGATTTATTAGACTATTTCAAAACATATACTGATGATATATCAGGGGCCAATATGAAATCTAATAAGATGATTTATGATATTTTAAATGCAATCAATAAGCATTTTGAGTATTGTGATGATAGTCGTGAAAATTTATATAAGTTATGTTTAAGCTCTATATTAGACGCAGATGATCTATTAGATATTTTTGCAGACTTAGAAAAGGCTATCATATATCATGAGTCTGATGATATAATTACTAAAAATATTCTAACTGCTATAAAGCATATTAATGCACATATTCAGTCTGATAAATTGGCCTATGCTAACATAAAACAAGAATTATTAATGTGTTCTATAAAAGAGTCATTGAAAAATGTAGTTACCGGAACTACTGCTAATATGGAAATGTATGGTGTTTAAGCATATTAAATACAACATAAACTAATAGGATTCATTATGAAAAATATGATGACATTGATGGAATTTTTTGATTCCACCGATTTACCAAATACAGATCAGAATCTTGGCATCAAGCGTATTGATATGCCACAGATAAACACCAATCAATTTTTAGCAGATGTTGAAGCACATCCAGATATTAATTATACTAAGGATGTTGTTGATACAGATATGTTATTACCAACACAAGACCAATTTAATAATGATAAAGTAAAATCTATCGTTATGTCAATTCGCTCGGGTGCTCCACAAACTCCAATTATTGTATCTAATGACAATTATATTGTTGATGGTCATCATCGTTGGGCAGCATATGATAATATTGGTACTCCGGCACCTGTAGTCAGAATCAATACGGATGTAAACTCTCTTTTGGATTTCTTAAAAGATAAACCTTATGTGCAAAATAAGTCTATTAATGAGTCTGTTAATATTGACAATATGAAACGTCAGTTGATTGATATACTTCGCTTAAGAGTACAAAAGGCATGTCCAATATCATCGTTTGGATATTCTATGCTATTACAGCAAGAAACCCAAAAAGTGATAGATATGCCAGATCAAGATGTTGTTAAAGAGTATGATCAGATTTTCATTGATAATAAAATAGACCCGGTGTGATTATGTCTAGATTTGAAAATTTATTATCTGACTCATATGATACAACATTGAATGAAGGGTTTCTTGATATAATTACCAGAAAACCATTTGGCGAAAGAGTTAAGGATGCTCGTAGTGATAGTGAGTTTATATCGCTACACCGACATTTAAATGCTAATAAGGAAGCATACCCCGGTTTAGTTGACACGTTAAGGAATAAGACTCCTGTAACAGCGTTTATGAGAATGTCTCATAGTCAAAATATAAATGATAGGATGATAGCGGCAAAAAATGCTCCTTCACCTGTTTTAGCGGGAATGGTTAACGATCCTAATACGGAAGTTAAAATCGAAGTTGCTAAGCATGCCCCTCAATTTCATGAATATATGGCGTCAGACAACGCCCCTATTGTTAGAAATGCAGTAGCATCAACTGCAACTAAGCATAATGTGTTGCATAAATTAGCAGGAGACGTTGATCCTAGAGTTGCTTATACTGCTATAGGCAGGGCACAAGATGTATTATCAGGTCATGCTTTGGCTGATGTACAACACAATTATAATAAAGCCCATCCACATGGATATAATGGATTGGTGTCATTCCATTAACATATCCACAACATTGTTTTGATAGGTGTCTGGTATAATCAGTTCTTTACTACCAGTCACTTTATCATGAACACACATACTCTCCATACTATTAGTAAAGATTCTCGCATCATTATATCACAACATTGTCTAAGACGATTTGTTCAACGATTTAGACTGTTTCTTACACTAACGGAACAACAATCTACCAATATGCAACAAAAGGCTATTCGAAGTCTTATTAAAGCAGGAGAAGTTCAGAGAAAATATGAATTTAGTCCTTTTTTAATGAATAAGCAAATGACCACTCATCATCATAAGAATATGTTCTATATTAAAACAAAATGTGGTTATTTTATGATGAAAAAAGACGGAGAGTCTTATGTGGCGATAACAGTTGTACGAGAATTGAAAGAGCTAACTGCTTAATGGCTTGCTTTATCTAATACTTCTTGTTATACTATGGCAAAACAAATGAGATATAAGAAATGAGTAACGAGATTTATTTTACATCAGATTTACATTTTCGGTCATGGCAATGTTATCAAATACTCTAACAGACCATTTATGAGTGAATCTGAAAAGTTGGCCTATGATAATGCCAAGAAAACATTACAACCAGACGAATATCGTGAGTTTGACCGTCGTTTTAAGCTAAGTCGTGAGTCTGTTGATCTAATGGATGAGACTATGATCAACAACTTCAACTCAAAGGTTCCAGTGAACGGCTTAACATACTTTTTAGGTGACATTTCATTTTATAAAGACCTTAATAAGACTATTAGTTTATTAAAGCGAATGAATGGCCGTAAAATACTTATTGCTGGCAATCATGATAAGTATATGGTGAAAGAAAAGGATTTTCGTGATTGTTTTGAAATGATACGTGATTTCATGGAAATTAAGCATGAGGGACAATCTATTACCCTATGCCATTATGCTCTTTTAACATGGAATAAGTCACATCACGCTGCATGGAATTTACACCGGACATTCTCATGGGTCATTGCCTGATGACCCTACTCAATTTCGTATAGACGTTGGTGTAGATTGCCATAATTTTTATCCAGTATCGTTTAGTGAAGTTAAAGAAATAATGTCTAAAAAGAATTATAAGTCAATAGATCATCATGGCGAGTAACCCCAGTAAAACAGATGCATCAGTGTGTCGTTATAATCAATCTAGCACAGATTATTCTTCTAATAGTGGCCGTGATAATGGGTTTGTATTTGACGATACAATAAAAGATCGGGTGTGATGAAGGATTAGATTCAATTTGTAATTATAATGACATTAATGAGAATGATAGTATGTACGATTATGCCTGTGGATATGACTGGTATTCATTATGAATGGTAATATTAATGACCAATCGTTGAGATTTAACGTTAAAGGTTCTTTATCAGATGATGATAAAAGTAAAGCTTTGTCTAATCATTATGATAGAGCTTTTGGTGATTTATCATTTTGTGATGGTAGAGATAAGAATCAAGAAGACGGCGATTTATGCTCTAAATTTGACAGCAGTGATTTAGTTGATTTTTATGTTTATACCTGACTAATATAATTGACACTGCACCTTTACTCATGTTAATCTATATAACATAACAATTCGGCGAGACATTTAATGATTCATCAACTTACTTCAACACACGAAACTTCAAATAATCCTATTGTAAATGCTTACCAATCAGTATTGTCTGAAAAATTAATTTCATTGTTTAGTAATCAACAATTCTATAACTCTGGGTTTAGCTATTTTTATATCACTAAAGAAAACCTTTTTAAGTTGAAGGTTGCTATTGAGGATGCACAGTATCGTGTGTATCATTTTTCTGGTTCATCTAAAGAGTTTATTGTCATTACAGATGATGAGATTATAAAGATAAATTATATCAATCAAATAAATGATATGGTAGAAGAGGCATATAAGATGTCATATAATTCTATCAAAACTACTAATGCACCTCTTAATTTTGCAAAGGTGATAGATAGTTTATCATTTATCCCCCCTAATAAGCTAAAGGTATACAATTACTTCTACCAAGAGGGTAAGATTGTACATAATGAATTTCTGATGGATGTATCATCAGAAATTAACCCCCTAGCATATCCATACATCAAGAATCTAGAACAGTATTTTGCAGACTATTTTTCAAATGAGCGCAGCGTACAGATTTTCAAGGGGCCACCCGGAACTGGAAAAACTCGTTTGATACGTGCATTGACGGCCAAGTATACCAAAACGGATATTCCTGTTTTTTATACAAACTCAGATAGAGCCATTGAATCCGACCAACTATTCAATGAGTTTTTAACCTCTGATTCGACAACTATTATATTTGAAGATATGGACTTGCATTTGACTGCCCGTAATGATGGTAATCTAACCATGTATCGTCTACTAGCAGCGTCTGATGGGTTTATTAAGTCCCCGATTAATAATAAGAAAATTATCATTTCGACTAACATTCCAAACATGCGTGAAATGGATAGTGCATTAACACGTCCGGGCCGTTGTAATGGTGTTAAAGAGTTTCGTGCATTAGATTATAACGAATCTTGTGCATTTATGGAATCTATAGGAAAAGAATATTCTTGGTTGGATGTAAAGGGGAAATACACTTTGGCTGATTTGTATAATCATACGGAAATATAATGGTTGGTAAAAATTTTTCTGCTAATAATATATTGGGGAAACGTAAAAAATCAGATTTTTACGAGACTCCGTATTCCATGACAAGACAATTTTTAGATGACTGTTCTTTTTATGGTGATGTTCTTGAGCCTGCATGTGGATCGGGCGCTATAGTAAAGGTATTAGAGGAATATGGATATAAAACACATTATTTTGATATTGAAGTTGATTTTTTGAAGTATCAGGGTAGTGTTTGTAACATTATAACAAATCCACCATTTTCATTAGCTCATGAGTTTATATTACATGCCAAGAAAATAGCAACTAGGAAGATTGCTATGTTGTTGCCTCTTTCTTATTTGCATGGCAAAAGGCGTTATGATGAAATTTATTGTGATGAATTATTCCCATTAAGTAGTGTTCATGTGTATACAAGATACCCATTATTAGGAAATGATTTGCGTGAAGATGGAAAATACAGCACTGGAATGATGGTATATGCTTGGTTTGTTTTTGATGTTGATCATATAGGGCCACCAAATATACACTGGATAGATAATAATGAATATGTATTGAATAGTAAGGATAAATTATGAAAGTTATAAAACACCCACTTGCAGAAAGTAATAAAAGTTTACAAGACCATTATATTATTATAGATGGAGATTATAAGGGTAGTGTCTACGAACTAAGAAATCTTCGTTTTGGTGATGATTCTGATGTACTTTTTGATTTGGATTTGGTCGTTTTACAATATAAAGAGAAGCCAGTTTCCGATATATTTTTGATAAATTACCATTTTGGGATTATGCAAAAGTTAGTTGGTGAATTAGTTGTTACCGCATTAAAATCATATGTTGATAATGCAGTAAATGAAACGGAATTAGAGATAGAAAATAAGTTACCAGATTATGATAAATGAATCACTGTGATGATTTAACCATTTTTGATGAAAAAACTTTATGTTATTATCTGATAGAGATTCTATTGATGTTCATAATTATAATTATTTCGATATTGGTTTAAGGCAAGATTTACAAAATTTTGACGTTGGTGGTTTAAGAAATATGTGTAACAGAGAAGAATAAGTTAATGGGCGAAAAGAAAAAGCAAATAAGGGCTAATTTTAGAGAATCTGTTTTCATTAGAGATGGTTATAAATGTGTGTTCTGTGACATTACAACTAATCTTGACGCACATCATATCACCGATAGAAACTTACTTCCAAATGGGGGATATGTTTGCTCTAATGGCATTACTTTGTGTCATAATCATCACGATTTGGTTGAGGATTGGCACCGATTTGGAGAAGTTACGGAAGAAAAATACCACCCGGATAATTTATATGCAATGATAGGAAGTAGCTATCAACAAGCGTATAATGATTCATTAAAATTGGGAAAAATAACATGTTGAAAAATCGTTTTAAAGGTGCTTTATTCGGGCTTGCTTGTGGTGATTCCGTTGGTGCTATTGCTGAATGGAAACCTAAAGAATGGCTTTTACAAAATCCTGTGACTGGTATGCAGGATAATCCTACTCATGGATTAAAGGCAGGACAATTCACGGATGATACTAGCATGGCTTTGTGTTTAGCACAAAGCCTAATTGACCATGATGGAACAAATCAATTAGATCAAATGAAAAAATATAGCCTATGGTATATGCAGGGTTATATGGGGTGTAATAATAAGTGTAACGGTATTGGTCGTACCACCCGCCTATCAATTGAAGAATTTCTTAAGACTGGTCAATATATAGCAATAGATACAAATCCAGAAAAAGCTGGTAATGGGTCGATAATGCGTTTAGCACCATTGCCTATGTTTTATTTTCAAGATTTTAATTCCCTTATTAAGAATACTATCAAATCCACCCGTGTCACACACGGTTCGTATGAATCGATATATGCTGCTGTTTTGTTTTCGATTTATATGCATAGGGCACTAATGGGTGTTTCCAAACAAAATATTCTATCACCAGTACATTTTTTAGCAAATGATATGAATATTACTGCTGGACTACAGGATATTATATTTTCGGAATATTTGAAAAAACCGTATGATGAAATTAAGGGAACTGGATATGTAATTGAATCATTAGAAGCTGCATTATGGTGCTTCTATAATACTGATAATTATAAAGATGCTGTATTGATGGCTGCTAATATGGGATATGATGCAGATACAACCGCTGCTATCGTTGGTCAGTTGGCCGGTGCTCATTATGGGTATGACACTATACCAGAGGAATGGGTTGCAGTTTTGGACATGAAGCATACTATTGACAGTATCATAGATTCTATATATAATACGGTTAGTAAAAGATTAATAACATAATTGCATTAATATAAATCATATAAAACATATCAAGGATGAATAATGTCAGACAACAATTTTAAGGTTTTATCGGATGAAGAACATCTAAAAATAAGACCTTCTATGTATATCGGTTCCGTGGATGAAACCGAGTTACATTCATATTTCATTAACCTTTCTGGTGAATCACTAAATCCCGCAGAATACAAGACTATAAAGATAGTTCCCGGTTTGGCAAAAATAATAAACGAAATCATTGATAATAGTGTTGATGAAAATATAAGAACTAATGGGAAGTTTGCCAATAAGATTGATGTAACAATGTCAACCAATCTCGAAGGGTTTACTGTATCGGTTAAAGATAATGGGCGTGGTATACCTATTGTAAAACCCGATGGTATAGATGAATATAGACCTGTTCTATCATGGTCTAGGGCCAGATCGGGAACTTCATTTGATGCTAGTCGTGTAACATTAGGTGCTAACGGTGTTGGTTCATTTGCAACTTATGTTTTCTCTACAAAATTTTTTGGTGAAACTCATGATGGAACTAATGGACTAACATTCCAAAAAGATGGTATGATAACCAAGGTGGTAAAGTCTAAGAAAAACTTTACTAATGTAACATTCATGCCAGATTTAAATCAGTTTAATAAAGGTGAAGTTGATTTTGAAAGTCATGCTGCTTATATTAGACAGCGCCTGATAAATTTATCAGTTTGTTATCCAAAAATAAAGTTTACTTTCAATAATGAGTTAGTATCTATACATGACACTACCCTATTGGCAAATTCTTTTTATAAAGATAATATAATAGTTAAAGAGTCAGACTTTACAATAATAATTGGATCGACGGCAGAATTCCAAGAGTTTCGTTTTCATTCTTATATTAATGGGTTACATAATCCTAACGGCGGTGCGGTAATAGATTTTATCACTTCTGAGTTGTGTAATGTATTACAACCATTGATAAAGAAGAAACATAAAATTGAAGTTACCCCTAGTCAAATAAAAAACAATCTATTCTTGGGTCTATACTTGTCAAATTTTGAGAATCTTAAATTTGATTCCCAGACTAAGGAAAAGATTACTAATAGTAAAGCAGAGGTTGCATCATATTTTGGTAAGTACGACTTTTTACCATTGGCTAAGAAATTATTAGCAGATGAAAATATCATAACCCCAATTATCCAATCAATATTAGCTAAAAAAGAATTGGCAGAGCGTTTAGAATTAGCTAGAAAGCAAAAGAAATCTACTAAACTTGATATTGTCAACCATATACAGGCAACACACCCAATACCGGAAGAACGTCTTCTTTTTATTGCCGAAGGTCTTTCAGCAATGTCTCCGTTGATTTCTACTAGAAAGACTAATAAAATAGGTGGATATCCGCTACGTGGAAAGATATTGAATGTGGCTGGAATGAAATATAATGCAATTATGGATAATACAACTATATCAGAATTATTGTCAGTTATTGGATTACAGTTAGGAAAGGTTCCTGTAGATTTAAATTATGGCCGTATATGTATTATGACCGATGCTGACGTTGATGGTATTAGTATTAGAATGCAATTATTCAATCTATTTTATCTATGGGGTTCTAAACTATTTGATGAAAATAGAATATTCATTGTCAAAACACCATTACTATCTGCTAGAAAAGGTGATGATCTACGTTTATATTATTCATTTGATGAATATCACAAAGATCAGAAGAATATTAAAGGATATGAAGAAACATACTTTAAGGGATTGGGGACAATGCCGTTGGAAGTATATGAAGAGTGTATCAATAATCCAAAACTAGTTCCTGTATCATTATCGTCTGATTCTGATAAAAGACATTTGGAAATGGCATTTGGTGATGATGCAGATTTACGAAAAAAATGGTTGTTAGGGGATTTTAAATGAAAAATGAATATGATGAAAATATTATACATTCGCAAACGAGCAATGTGATAGTCAATAAAAAAGATTTGGATGGTTTATTAATATCAAGTCAAGAAGAAAAGCGTATTAGGTTATTTGAGAAGTTAACATCAACATTAAAAGATATTGATGTTAACTCTTTTATACGTTATGATAAATTCCCCGACTCTCGTATTATAGGTGTGAAAGAGGGTAGGTCTTCGATTTTAGTGAAGACTCGTTTTAAGCCGGAATGTAGAACTGTGAATATACTAGAAGTATTAATAGAATCTTCTACCACTGGATTACAATGGGAAGCTGTTACGATATACGATGACTACCATTTTCAGAAAATAACGACATTACAAGAAGGAATTTAACATGAATTTACATAAACTGGCATCTCCATCCGAGCAGGAATTGGAATTTAGTAAGGCTAGTGAAACCAACATTATAGCAGAAGAAGTATACTAATATATGACTGCAAAAAAGGGAAAGAAGACTTTAGTAGAACAAGATTTAAATCCGGTTTTACTAGAACCTGTCAATATAACGGATTATACAAATCAATATTATAAAGAGTATTCTTTATATGTTATTCAGTCTAGAGCACTACCAAATTATATTGATGGATTAAAAGTAGTCCAGCGCAAATTGATTTATGCAGCACTACAACTAGCAGCTAATAAAAAGATAAAAGTTGCTGAATTGGGGTCATCACTATCATCATATGAGTATTTGCATGGTGAAACTTCTGCTCAGGATGCTTTAGTGTCTATGGCCGCTCCTTGGAAGAATAATATACCATTATTTGATGGTCATGGCAATTTTGGGTCGAGACTAATTCAAGAGTCGGCTGCTCCTCGTTACATTTATGCAAGTTTGTCTGATACCTTTAAAAATACCTTCTCAGACTTCGCTGTAGTCGATTCTAGGAGTGATAACCCAGAGCCTATAACCTACCTACCTGTTATACCGTGGAGCCTTATAAACGGCATTTCTGGGGTTGCTGTAGGGTTTGCTTGTAATATATTGCCGAGAGACTGGAATGATATTAGGAAAGCCTGTATTGAATATATTTCTAAAGGTGTTATAAAATCGCCTATTAATGTTAAGTATCCGCACTTCAATGGTAGTGTTGAACTACTTGATGATGGTCGCTGGGCTACTTATGGAATTGTTAATAAGGAAAAAACTGGTAGGAAGGAATATTATGTAATTTCTGAATTACCAATTGGATATGATAGAGAAAAGTATTTTAGCTTCTTATTGAAATTAAAAGAAGCAGGTAAAATATCTGATTTTGATGACGATTGCAACAAAGACGGTTTTAAGTTTATTGTTTATACTACACCAGACCAAAATAAATCCATTGAAAAGGATAGGATAAAATTCTTTGGTTTGATAAAAACTGAAACAGAAAACCTATCGACTATTGATGAAAATGGTGAGTTGAGAATATTCTCTGGGGTGAATGATCTTATAGCGGCGTTTTGTAATTTCCGTTTACAAAAATCGAAAGAGTCTTTAGCATATAGTGTTGGTGTATCTATAGTAAAGCTAAATGAGTTATTGGTAAAGAAACAATTTATACAACATGTGGTTGATAATATTATAAATCTAAAGGATTTTACCAAGAAAGAGTTATTATCATATGTTTTAAATCTTGGTGATATTGATAGTGAGACTGCCGATAAGATTATATCTATACCATCGTATTCATTTACTAAAGATAATATATTGGAATTGGATAAGACTATAAAGAAAGTAACTGATGAATTGAATAAACTTAAAAATAGTAATGAAAAAGATATATTACTAGACAAATTGAAAAAATTAAATTTAGATTAAAGGATTTGAAATGACAAACACATGTACACAAAAATGCACAAATAGTAGTAAACTACCGCCAGTATTAGATTCTATTTGGAAATGGAATAATATAGCAGGCACTTTAACAGATGACCCCAAGACAATGGAACTTTATAAGAACCTCATCACCGAAGAGTATGAAGAGTTCATCGAAGCATATCAGGCTAAGGATGAAGTTGAGGAATTAGATGCGTGTATAGACTTGATGTGGGTTATCAATGGGTATATGCGCAGTCGTGGATGGAGTCAAGAATTGGTTAAAGCTGCGTTTGATGAAGTTGAACGTTCTAATTATTCTAAGTTCGTTGATGATAACGGTATTGTTCGTTGTGTAAAACGTGATGATGGAAAGATTTTGAAGCCGTCTACGTTTTCTCCTGCCGATATAGCATCATTGTTTGTATGACACAGTTTCCAATAACCATATATTATCGTATTAAAACTCCTCAGATGACCTTTGAGGAGTTTTTTGAGCAATATATGCGAAAAATACCGAGTAAAACAAAATATGATGGTATAATTGATGAATTGCATGATCAACAGCGATATAGTAATGACCAATATTCTATAATAGAGAATTATTACCAATTTGTTAAACGATATGAATCAGCAGCACCTCAAAAATATTTCATGTATACCGAAACCACTAAGGTTGTTGAGGCAGTTGATATTAAAACTAAAGATGAACTTAATAGTTTTTTAAATCATGCTAGGGTAAACAGATATGAAGTTCTTATGCCAAATTCACAAGAAAACGGAATTGATAGTGATTCTAGATGGCTTGGTTCAAATCATATTAATGCAGAAGTTACAAATTTGAAACCAAGTGATGTTATAGATATAATGAAACGAGAATATATCAACCCTGTTAAAGAAAAGACTATAATACCATCACCCGTTAGCATGGATGTAATATCAGTTGATAATAAAACTAACTTGCAAAATGTTATGAGTGGTAATATTAAAGATATTATAAAAGGATTAAAATGAATAAAGATTATCCATACTTACTATTTTATATGCAGCCAGTTGATAATACATTAACATATCACGAGTATTGCAATTCTTATGAAGCCGCATTGCCAACAGAAAGTGAGTATTTAGATTACCATTCCCACATAGGCAAACTGCCATTATTAGATTATGCTAGTATGTTAAAAAATGAACGATTGGGTCTTAATTCAAAATATGATTCTTATAAAAATACTAAATTTGAAATATACTCCCGCCCTATTGATTCAGACGAAACATATAATGATTTTATTGATGAATGTATGATAAATGGTTATAAACTCATGAGAAATAAGGAGTTTACCGTTGTTGATGATTCATGGAAAATAAAAAAGAAGACTTAAGTCTTCTTTTTAGGTTTTGCTTCTTTTACAACAACTTCATCATAGAATGTAGGGTAAAACATTTTTACTATTCTTGGTCCACGGACTCCGACTTGGGTATACCATTTTGATTTGGTTAAATTAGTAGCAACGTTTTTCCAATCTTTCTTGACGATAAACGCAAGAGTATTCTTAAAAGTTAATAATCCACCTATTCCCATATTAAAGCACAAGTTTACAATAGCTCTGTTTGGGCCTTCAATGTCTTTTGCAGCTTCCCAGAAATCTTTTCCTTCTAGATTTTTAACACATTTGGCAATATCATTTTTAAGAAGATAATCGACTTGTTCTATTGTCAATCCTTTAGTTGTTAAGAATTTATCGGCATTAGTAAATGTTATTGTTGTAGTACCAAATATTTTTTGACATTCATCTGGTGAAAATGGAACATCAGAATAATTGCGGCCTACCCCAACAGTTCTCTTACCTACAGTATCGGTATACGATTTAAGACGCACGCCTTCGTCCTGTTTCAATTCTTCTATTAGCTTTTGTATATCCATGATTAACCTTCCAACATTTTATTATCAGTTGTTACTAATTCAGACATATTCGTTTTAGTTTTCATAACTTCGGTTATATTAACTTCTGCGAATACGGTTTCATTGAGGATTGATTTATTATCAACCACTTCGATCAATGTGCTATTGTTTTCCATATTATTTTCCTGTATCATCGGTGGGTGCAGTAGTTGAACCTGCTTTTATTTGTGCTAATTTCAATCTTTCTTTTTCTACGGATGCATATGAAACACCAGCCATAGTAGATAGTGGTATAGTTAGCGCCCACATTAATGTATCAGCAACAGTGGTATAAAACGATGCTATAGTTAGTATAATAACCCCTATAGACATGGCGGTAGCAGCCATAAAAAGAACTAAACGTTTAGATGACGAATCAGATGATTCTTTAAGAAAATCGGTTAGTACAAAATCACCTAGTTTTAACATATTAATCTCCAAAATATCTTCAAAGGCATTGACAAAATTAACCTTAGCTGGTATATTTACAAAAAATAACAAAGGCACTTTAAATGACTCAAACTCTTATTACGACACCAAATAATATCCCAACAACAAATACCTGTTCAGTTACACATATTAATAATGCTACCGGTGATATATTAGTTGTAAATGCGGCTCGTGTATCATTCGACAAGGAATCACAATTAGATCAGGATGGTAATCTAAGTACAGGCGACCAGCGTTTACTTAATTACTTGGCATCTCACTATCATTGGACCCCATTCTCACACGTTCGAGAAACTTTTTCATTTGATGAGGATTGGTTTGATATTGATTGGTTTATTCAAACTGTAAATCAAGAAAATTTGGCTGGATTGGTAATTGCTAAGGCAAATGTATATGATAAGCCAAGTTGGGTGATTCGCCATTCTCTATATGGGTGGGTACAATTACTTAAACTAAATGAAACAGAACACCTATTCCAACCGGTTGTTGCCAATTTCATTCTGAATATTCTATCATCAGTATACCCCGGTTCTATGAAGGCATATGAACTATTTCAAGAGAATGTTGAAATAGAAGGGCATGATGGCCTAGTTGAATATATCCCAACACTAGACATGATGATAGAATCGGACCCAGAAAATACCACTACTGTATTTGATAAACCCGTTGTTGAGTTTTATCAACCCGAAAAGCGAGACTACTTTATTGACGTAACAATTCGTGAGGAAGTTCCAATTTACGTTGCCCGCCAACGTTTTAAACACATGATTGGCTTTACTTTCAATGAGGTGAGTCGTAGATATGTTGACTTCCAGCCAATATACTTTGTCCCAGATATTCTTCGTGGTCGTGCGGAAAATAAAAAGCAAGGTTCTACTGATGATGAATGTTCTAACCATGATATTGCATTGGCGTCTTATAATGACGTAATTCTATATGCGGATGTAATATACAATACGCTAATCGATAAAAATGGTGACTACAAAGTATGCCCAGAACAAACCCGTGGTATTTTACCGCAATCTATGTTGACCAGTTATTATGCAACAGGGCATTTATCAGCTTGGAAGCGTTTAGTTAAACAACGCCTTGACCCGCATGCTCAATTGGAAATACAAGATTTTGCATTACAAGTTCAAGAAATTATTAAAGACATATCATAATGTTACCTAGATATCAGCCAATAACACAACCTAAACCATTCACGCATTTGGAACTTCCTAATGAGGTTCCAAATGCGGTTCGATCTGTGTTGAAAGGAAAGCGTGTCTATGTTGTTGAGGATGACGTAGACAACCCATTATACTCTGTAACAACTGTACTATCAGAGCGTGAAAAGGAATGGGTAGATGCTTGGAAAAAAGAAGTTGGTGAAGAATATGCTAAGAAGGTTTCTGATAGTGCATCTACTATAGGTTCTACAATACATTCTTTATGCGAACATTATCTACTGAATGATGATGTTAATAAACAGGTTAAGACCAATGTTATATTATATCATCGTTTTAAACGTTTTATAAAAACCTTGAATAAGATTGATAACATATATTGTTTAGAGACTCCTTTATATTCAAGACGTTTGAAACTAGCTGGAACAGTTGACTGTATAGCAGAATATGAAGGAGTATTATCTGTAATTGATTTTAAAACTTCTAATAAGTTGAAGTATAAGGAAGAGATACCACATTATTTTGCACAGACAACTGCTTATGCCATTATGTTTTATGAGATGTATGGTATAAAGATTTCACAATTGGTTATACTAATATCACTAGACAGTGATGAAACATTAGTGTATATATCAAATGTAGGAAAACACATTGACTACCTTTTAGAGTCAATAAAAATATTTAGAAATTCATTGGAAGTTTGAAAACATGGTAACTAATAACACAACTATCGAAGGGCTGTTTATCTCTGGTCATTTTACAGGTAATGTGTCAGCAACTATTAATGTGGTTGATATTAATGATAATACGATAGTTTATAAATGTAATATTAATAAGTTTAGAACACCTGAGTTATATGAGAGTTTAAGAAATGTCCATAACGGTCATGTTTTAAAAATGGATGGGTGCCGTGTGAAAAATCAAGCAACTGGCGAATGGCAGTACATTATAAAATAAGAGATTAATATGTCATTGAAAGAAAAATTAAAGGGTATTCGTTATCTTCGTTGGGTTAAACCAACAAGTGATTCATTCTCTTTCAAACCTAATTCTATATATCCTATAATCCGAGTAGAAGGTAACGATGACCTTATTGTAGTAGATGAATCTAGTGAAGAAATATATGTTGAACCAGAAGACCTTCAATTTCTCATTCCGGTATCAGATGAAGAATACAGAAATGAGAATAAGAGACCTAAAAATCCGAGTGGTCAGCAGTCACAAACTAGTTATAGTCAACCAGTCATTAAGGTTGGACCAACTGTATTAGAATTGAGTGATACACAATTTCCTTATTGGGCGCAATATATCACTATTAATAATGAAGGGGTGTGGGCTACCACAGATGCACCAGATTCAGTATCTAAACAAAAAGAGAAGGTTTTATTGGAAACCCCAATTGTTATTCAGATTCCAAAACGTAAAGTTCCTATGGATGTATTAGCATCTTGGTTCAAAGAAGGAAAAATTACATATGAAGAGTTTGAAACAGAAATGAAAACTATGTTTGGAGTATGATATGATACCATTACAAAGACGTGTTATCTTTAAGTGGGTGGACAATAATAATGGAGACTTTGCTACTATTAAAGTTATAAATGATGGCATGGATGAACTATACGAAATTGTTGGTGATGCTTTAGAGCGTCATAAAGGAAATTATTATTTGGTTAATCCATGTAATTATAAATGGATTGATCGTAAAGAAACGATTGGAATTATAAAAATTAAACATTTGGAAGTTAACTTAGGAAGTGAATATGTATCTAATCCCACAAAATGAAATACTTGTAACAGAAAAGGTAGAAGTAGAACAAAAGAGTAAATCAGGACTTTATTTGGGTGCTGCTGATGAAAGCCCTCCCTTATTCAAGGTTGTTGAAACAAATAGTAATTATACTCAGTATGAGTATGGTGATAGGTTACTTATTTCGGCATCACCTCCAAAGGCTAAATTTGATGGAAAGGAATACTTTTTCGTCAATGTAGACACTGTTTTAGCAATTTACCGAGATTGACAAATAGCTCCGAATATGATTTAATATTGTATTCGGAGTTTTAATATGACCAGAATTAATGTTGTTCCTCCCGCAGAATTAACACGCCAGCATCTTCAAGCAGAATATCGTGAAATAGTCCGCATATTTGCTCTTGTTCGCAATGCCCAATCAAAAGGCATCAATAAATTTAATTTTAAATCAAAATATAAACAGCCGGATGAGTATACATTAGGCACTGGTCATGTACTGTTTTTTTATAACAAGCTAAATTATATTCTCAATAGATATCATGAATTAGTTTCGGAAATGAAAACTAGAGGATATTCACCAAATCCAATTACAGACAAAGAATTATGTTATGATATTCATCCGGCTTGGTTTGGTGAATATATCCCAACACAACATGCTATGTCTATTAATAGAGAGCGTATCCAAAAACGTTTGAGTGGAGATAACACATGACATATCAACGTGGTTATAAAACCTGCAATAAGTGTGGTGTGCAGCATCTACACTGGGTATCTATAGGTGGTTTTTGGCGTTTATCAAACGATCCTAAAGGAAAGGATTTACATAAATGTAAAACGTATGAAAGCGAAAAGGTAATCAAGGATAAAAAGGAAAAGGAAGCCGCTAAGAAATTAAAAATAAATCAGCGCATACAAATCATATATGATAAGGCTGGTGCGATAAACATGTTTGGACGTATTATATCGGTTGATAATACGGATAGTTGGGCTTCTGAATGGTATGGCATTGAACTTGACAATGTAGTTGCCTTTGGGCATAATTGTTTAGGTTTATGTACGATGGGTCGTGGGTACTATGTACATATGAGTTCAGTTAAAGAGGCGGATAATACGTTGGATTTTGGGTGATAATATGTCTATGATGATATTTTGTTTTACATTAAAAATGGGAGTGTGTGCTGAATCTAAACTGCCTAATACAACACCATCTCAAAAAGTAGTTACGCAACAAATAGTTAAGCTTAAAAAGTGATGATACCATATCTTATTGCTTTTTTTGGTGTAATGCTTTTTGATGCACTATATGTGGTATACACTCATTTATTAGTTTCTGGAAAAATACATCAAACTGCACTGATAGGTGGGTTGATGACTATGTTACAAGGGCTATTAGTTGTACAATATGCACATAACCCATATATTGTTATAACTGCTGGTATGGGTGGATTTATTGGAACATATATAGGGAATTATATCGGATTATTGTGGAAAAATCATGACTGATAAAATCGTAAAGTATTTTAGAACCCATCATCTCCCTTGGTCAGAAGCTATTGCTGGTGATGATATTGTTTGCAACTCGCCATTTAAAGAGACTGATGAGATAGTAGTCACGATTAAAAAGGATGGTGAGAATACTTCTTTATACCCATCGGGTAGATGCCATGCGAGAAGCATTGATAGTGCTAATCATCCATCTCGTGACTATGTTAAGAGCTATTGGCAAGAACGCTCATATAATCTTCCACTAGGTTGGCGTGTTTGTGGTGAAAACTTATATGCCAAGCATAGCATCCATTATACTGATCTTAAAGCATATCTATATGTTTTTTCTATATGGAACGAAGATAACACCTGTTTATCATGGGATGATACATTAGAATGGTGCTCATTACTTGATTTAGTCCCTGTGGAGGAAATATATCGTGGGGAATATGATGAAAAGGCTATTAAAGCAGCTTTTATTCCATATAAAGATACCCAAGAGGGGTATGTTGTACGAAGTGTTAACAGTTTCTCATATGCTGATGCCACAAAAAATATGGCTAAGTATGTTCGTAAAAATCATGTTACAACAACACAACATTGGATGCTCCAAGAAATTATACCAAACAAAATAAAGAGTGATTGAAATGTTATATTATTTAAAAGATACATGTAAAACATATGTGTTTGACGAGAATACGAGAAAGTTATATAGAGTCCGAAATGGAGTTTTATCTTTATTACTTCCTTGTAATGAAAACTCATATAGAATAACTATGCCTCTAAGTGGTCAACGTTTTCGTGTGACTATAGCGGAGTTGTTTAATATGATGGGTAATGAAAAATGTGAATTACCTTTACCTTCGGTTACGTCACCAATTAATAGCGGTGAATATGGTAATGGCGAACAGACTAAACCCATTGTTCCATTAGAAGAAGTCACGAATACCCCCCGTTATATTGTATATTTTGTTCCAGCAGGCTCAAACATTACATTAACATATGAAGATGCGTTGAAGCAGGTTGAGGGTGAATTGAAAAAAACCCCACTAGGGACTCGTGCTATTATAGCCGAAGTTAAAGAATATGCTTCTCTTAATGTAGTAACTACAAAGGCTTAACTTGTCTACTGAATTAACTATTCGTCAGTTGCAGAAAAAGCAACGTGACATGAAAGAGTCTACTGATATATTAGCTAGGCTATTAGCAATAGAGAATATTACTATAGTTGATGGTGGTTGTACAACGAGTTCAATAGATTTAGATAATAGGGTTATTAACATTGTTAAGTTTGATGATGATAACCCACTATCATGTAAAGAAGTTCGTATCACTAGCATAGCTCATGAAGTTGGTCATGCCATATTCACGCCATTGTCCTTACTCCATAATAGTGTAGATAAGAACTATCCAAACTTATTCCCTTATATTAACCTAGTAGAAGATATTCGTATAGAAAGTCTCATTAAGGGAAAGTATAGGGGTATTCATAACATGATGAAGCATGGTAGGAGAATCATGTTTGATAATGGGTATTATGGTAAGGAAGCACAAAAAAATATTAACGGGTTAAAGATATTTGATAAGATATTATTACACACTAAGGTTGATGAAAATATCAATGGGTTGCAGTTAACGGATATGGATAAGGCAGTTATTAGAAAAATAAGGCTTACCGCAGTTAATGAATCCAGTGTTATAGAATGTGCTAAATTCCTTTATGAGTATTGTAAAGAAAAGGGTAGTCTAGATAGCTATCTTAAACAACAAATGGATAATCTTTTAGGAAATCCTTCTACGGATGATAATGACGATGATTCTGATAGTAATTCTGAATCTAGTAGTACAGATGGTGATTCCGAAACAGACGTCACTGATGAAACCAATAGTGAAGGCAGTGAAACTGATGATGTTGTAGGTCAGTTGATACAATCTATGTTATCTGGTGTCATGGACAATGCGGAAAAGGTGTCTGATGATGATCTTGATAAGCCTATTAAAACTGTTGAGAATATAATGGAAAACAAGATTAAGGATAATGCAGATTCAACGATAACATCATTTGTGAAGAAGGGTGCCGTGTCTAAAATGGTTGGTAATCTTTCTTCTAATCTAAAATTATAGTAGTTGACAATTATAGTATATTGTATAGAATGTGTAAACATAGGACGTTACGGAATTATATTATGGATAAGCGTACCAAAACTCTACTTGAAGAAATTATCAGTGAGTTTGGCAGTGAAAATGTTAATGCTGGCGAAGTAGCAAAGCTATTAGGAAATGAACATCAATTAACATTAATAAAAAATGGAGTTAGAGTTTCTTCTAATGTGTATTCGATAAACTTAAATGATACAGTTTCTTCTGAGATAGAAGAACCGCAACAGAACTCTAAGGTAACACAATTCTCAAAAATAAAGGATTTGGTTCCAGATTTTGATAGTACATATGTTCCGTTTGGATGTTATAATGAAATATTAACTATTGTAAAGAGTAATCATTTTTTACCCGTTTACATAGTTGGTGAGTCTGGCAACCGGTAAGACTTTTGGTGTTGAGCAAGCATGTTCTGCATCTAATAGAGAATTGATTTGCTTTAATATTACTAATGAAACTACTGAGGAGGATTTAATAGGGAGTTTCATATTAGAGAATGGTAATATGTTGTGGAAGGATGGACCCGTTTTAGTAGCTATGAGGCGTGGAGCGGTTCTTTTAATGGATGAAATTGATCAAGCTACTACAAATGTGTTGTGCTTACAAAATGTGCTTCAAAACAAACCATACTATGTTAAAAAGACTAATGAGATGGTGTACCCAGCGCCCGGTTTTACTATAGTTGCTACTGCTAATACTAAAGGCGATGGTGATGGTAGTGACCGTTTTGTTGGTGCAAATGTTATGAACGAGGCATTTTTAGAACGTTTTAATGTGGTTATAGAGCAGGAATATCCATCTGCTATAACAGAATTGAAGATTTTAAAGAAGCATTGTAATGATGATCAATTTATTTTAGGTTTAGTTCGTTGGGCTAAGATGATACGAGACAATTATAAAGTTGGTGCTATAGATCGTTGTATCACTACCAGACGTTTAGTGCAGATTGTAAAGAACTATAATGTGTTTAACAATAAGATGAACGCAATAGTATATGCTCTGAATCGTTTTGATAATGCACTGAAAGAAGCATTTTTGGATTATTATAAGAGTGTTAATGCAGTTACAACTTACAACGATAATTTAGAAAATGATATAAAACGTATTTGACAATTAATGATGATGTGTGTATAATTATGGTTTAACTATGGGGTTATGTTATGAAAACTACGTTGAAAATTATTCGCCTTTATAACGACTACCTATTACAAGGATATCGCCCAACTAAAGTATATGTTGATGATAGAATTTATGGAAATTTATGTCGTGAACACAAAATTGAAGAAGGTGAATTACTAGACACTGTATATGGTCTAAAAGTAGTATGTCGTATTGGTGGGCAAAATAGTATTGATTTCTTTTAAGGGTTATTAAGATGCAAATAGATGTACTAAAGACGGCATTATTGAATGCTCGTAAAAGCAAAAATGAAGTTGCCAAGAATATCCTTTCATATCTTCTTGGTCAGTCTCAGCTAAAGGAAAAGAACCCTTCCGATGAGCAATTATATGCTATCTATAAAGCATATTTGAAACAGATGGACGGAGTTGATAATGACATTGTAAACCAAGAGCGTGTTATTATTAGTGATTTGCTTCCTAAGCAGTTGTCGTCAGACCAAATTGAACAACATGTATTACAATTGTTTTCTGATAATGAGAATACCAAAAATGACTTTGGTGCTATCATGAATAGTTTCAAGACATTGTATTCTGGGCAATTTAATCCGGGTGATGTACGTGCTGCTTGGGTTAAGTTAAAGTGACCACTACCATTGATGTTGATAAAAAGAATCAGCAAAAATTGGCTAGAAAGATACGAAAAACCTATCAAGACCATTATCCTCATGGTAAGTTTTATAAGACAATTGATGGGTTTTTCTGTCATACAACAAAACAGAAATTAGACATGGACGCTATGAATTGGTTGGAAGAAAATGGATATGTGAGGTTACATTTCGGAACACTATTCAACTTTTCATTTTATATTCTAGACGATTGTCCACATGGGTTAATACAATGATAGATATTATTATATTAAAAAGTTTGTTTATGGAGTTTTCATTTATATTTGCTATGTATTATAGCATTGTTGGTTTAACTAATATTTTACATGGTTCTTTAAAAGGTGCATTAATTGCTGTTTTTACAGAAGAACCCGGAACTTTTTATATAAACATATTTCCATCGTTTTTGGCTGTTATTGGTTGGACTGTATTTGCTGCTACTAAGGGATTGTTTACACTATGAGTAAAACGACTAAGTTAACTAAGAAAGAAAAAGAATTATATAAGAAGTTTGCAACGCTTTGTGCTATGATGGCTAAGCAAGTTGATAGTAGAGAGTATTCATTAACAGAAATATCCGAAGGTATTCGTGAGTTAGAACAGTTCTTTAAAGAAAAGGCTACTTAAGTAGCCTTTTTAATATATGAATATAGTTTACTTGTTCCGTTACAGAAATGTCCTTTACTAAACGGACTCAAATAATGTCCATTAAGTAAATGTCCATAACCATCCGTTCTTTCATATATTTTTCCATAATAGTCATATTGATATGATAGTACACCTATTCGAGAAACATAGTCAAAGTTGTTAGCATAGTGCTCTGCATAATGATCGCCTTTCATCATTTCGCAAGCGGCAGATGCAAATGTATAAACCTCTAATTTGTGCATATGTGGATTGCTTTCTTTATACAAATGCTCTATTATTTGTGAAATCATTATTCCACCTTGAGAGTGTGCTATAACAATGACCTTATTAGCCCCTACAAGGGCATTTCTAAGCGTTTTGTATAAGGTATGAGTGTCACGGTCCTCTATATCGAAGTTGCGTCCAAAAACGCATTCTACGAGGTCTGAGACGACTCCTTTAGTGGGATTATGAAGGGGCAATACTTCATGGAAATCGAAGTATTGCAATATCTCTTTGGCATTTATTTCCCAAACTCGTTTGTCGGTGCAGATACCATTTAGAAAGAATACTATAGTATCTTGATGATGTGTTTTTACTTTAGTAATATTATCAGTCCCACCCATAATAGCATTAGTAGCTGATTTAGTTACGTCTAGTATATTGTTGTATGATGTAACATTTATTTCAGAGTTCTTTTGAAACACTGGAGGAAATTTACCAAATATCATTGGTAATGTATACAAATTCTTAATAGCGACTTTCCAATCAAACATCATCATTCTCCTTTAATACCTCCATTAGTATTTATTTTATTGACAAGATTTAACAAACATGATAGTATAATAAACTATTAAAATTAACATGATATGAGTATAATATGATCACTATTACTAATTCAACAGCATTCAACACTGCCACATATAACCAAGATAACAATGAGCTAATCGTAGAATATAAAACTGGTGGAAAATACACTTACTCTGGGGTGACTTTACAAGAAGTTGATAATATTATTTCAGCGCCATCTAAAGGTTCTATGCTAAAACATGTTATTGCAGGAAAGGTATTTGTTCATAATGAATGAAATGTATGCTAAACTGGAAGAACCATTAGTGGTAGGAAACTATAGAATAATTGTATACAAATACAATTCTAAAAAAGAAAAAATGGACATGTATGATGTTTGTGAAGGAATATATGACACTGTTGACAAATGGCTGTATAGAACCTATCCTAATATTGTGATAAAAGACCATAATGGGACTGCGCACACAAATTTATATGAGGTTACGAAATAATGAAACAAATTAGAAATGGTGTATTTGAGACTAATAGCTCGTCTTCACATTCAGTTAACATATCATCTACGGGTGATATTGATGTAAGTTTAATTCCTAATCGTGCTGGCGTATTAATTATCGACAGTGTTACTAATTTTGGTTGGGAACAAGAAACATATACTGATGCTTCTACTAAAGCAATGTATTCATATCTACAGGCACAATATTCTTCACGAGAAGAATTGGTTGATATGGTATATGATGTCATAAAGACTCAAACCGGCGCTACCGAAGTCGTGTTTTTAGGTGATATTCATTCATCATGGGAGGACAAAATGTATTCATACATTGACCACCAGTCTGCATATTATGAATCTGGGTTTGAACCATTAGAATCTAAAGAGTCTTTGAGAAACTTTATTTTCAATACTAATTCAGTTCTAGAAACAGATAACGATAACCATTAAAATAAAACGACTTATGAGCCAAAATAGTCCTAGACGCTTTTTCCAATAGAATACAACAGCGAAACGGTGATGGCTCTTTATACAAGGTGAATATGACAAATATAGTAAAATATGGTGAAATAGATGGTCCATATTTTCTCACGTATAATAGATTATGTGAGAAAATTGTTGAGGAATCTATTAAGGTTAAAAAGTATTATCAAAAGACATTGTTTCTAAACTTGAACTTATCATGTAATGACTTTATAAACATTTTACGTAAAACCATAGGAAAAGATTTTCTAATTGCTAGAGACGCTGACAACGCATTTCATTGTTTATTTGAAGATAATACCATACTTCTTTATAGTAAAATGTCGAAAAGACCGGAATATAATTATTATATGCTTGGTGTAGAGGCATATACATTAGAAGGTCTTAATAAGTTTGCTGCTGATATAGAAGAAGCGACTAAACAATATGCGGTGTCACACCCAACAATTGATATTAGATGGTATTATAATACTTCTAATGGTATTGATTTCAATATCTTCGACGAGAAAGCTGTTTCCGACATAAATCCGTTAGCATACCCATATTATAGTGATTTAAAGAGTTATATAGATGACTACATTAATTCTAGTGAATCCGTGTTAATACTATTAGGGAAGCCGGGGACTGGTAAGACAAGTTTAATTCGTTATATTATTGGTCGTTATCAAGAACTAAAAAACCCTACAGAATCTGTTTCTGAATCAACAACTGTATATTATACGGCTGATCAAGAAGTTTTGTCTGCTGACATGATGTTTATTCATTATGCTGCTGAGCGTAATGCGTGTATGGTTATGGAAGATATTGACATTCATTTGTCTTCCCGTTCAGATGGTAATACATTCATGTATAAGCTATTAGGGAGTTCTGATGGTTTGATTAAAAATATAGATCGTAAGATTATTATTTCTACTAATTTGCCAAATGTAAGAGATGTTGATGATGCATTAATTAGAACAGGTCGTTGTTTTGGTATTAAAGAACATCGTGAGTTGACTTATGATGAAGCACTAGCATTTTTACAAGATACCAATCCAAAACATGCAAATAAGTTTCTTGACTTCGATAAGAAAAAGACTTATCCTTTATCTGATCTTTATTCAGTACGTTTGTTTAGTGAGTAATATATGAATAGTAAACAAGTAATAGTCGTCCGCAAGGATGTTCCCATGTCCATTGGTAAAATGAGTGGACAAGTTGCTCATGCTTGTATGGGTGTATTCTTCGACTGGATGAGAGAGTTTACTATTGATATCCCATTACCAGATGGTTCTTTTATTCGACAATATACGTTATCTACTCATTCTGAAAGTGCTGTTTTTAATTATATTGAGGGGACTTTTACTAAAGTTGTGGTTGAGATTGCTAATGAAGATGAGTTGCGAGTTCTGTTAGAGAAAGCTTCCGAAAGAGGTTTGTTAACCAGTATTATTACTGATTCTGGTAGAACCGAGTTTTCTGAACCAACTACTACTTGTATTGCAATTGGTCCTATGTCTGATGAAGACTGTATCGGACTTACGGATGGTCTTAAATTATATCAAGATGATACTGCCAGAAAACTTCGTTCTTATGAAAAATTGCTTAGAAGAATTAAGCAAGAAAAGTCTTTCGATAATATCAAAAATATTATTTTAGATTATGAAAATAAAAATTCGACTATATAATATACTAAATGATAAAATGATGTAGATTGCTATTGACAATGTTGTTTAGAGTTGATAGAATGTGAAAATGATGTGGTGACATCATATAGCGATTGCTATTTTATATCGACATGATGCAGTTGTTAGTCTGACACAAGTAACTAAAACAATGCTGCTCTATAAGTCAATTTATTGGCCGCTTGCGGGCGTAAGGTAGGGGTGCTGGCGTGGATATGTGTCTTATATAAAATAGGTTAAAGGTCATCGCCGAAGTGCTTTTCCGTTCACCTGACGGCATATTGGTTACAATATGATTTCTATTTTGCGCTGGTGATATATTCCGTAAAAAGAATATATCACTCCAAGACGATACATTTGGTTATATCGTCTATAAAGATGAAGCAGGCTTGTTCCTGTTGACCATGATACTTTAAATGCGCAATGTAGTTATATGGCCCATTTAACTAGTGAATAGATTGTTATTGGGAAATCGAAAGAAATGCTGATAATCACTTTCAAGTATCAAAAGGCTGATTGAAAGGATGAAGCGAAGATGCATTCTTTCATGTCGTATAGATGAGAAGTTCGGAAAACGTTAAAATACTATTTGACAAATATTCGAAATATTGCTATACTATGCCAACACTGGCATTATAACTCTTGAATGCGTTATAATGTTCCTGCGAAATGGAGAAGCGGTATCTCGTTGGGTTCATAACCCAAAGTCCCCAGTTCAATTCTGGGTTTCGCTACCGAAGAAACGTGCATAATAGACAGTTCTAGGCGTAAAGACGATAGTTAACAATTGCCCGCAATGGTTGCACGAAACTGTTCTTTACATGTTTGGGTAGGTTAGTAACCTACCATGCCTCAAACAATTTTAGGAAATGTACAGCAACAAATATTCCATTAAAAACTAAGTGATAGTACGGTGTGGAGTTGACACACTTTAATAAATGACTAGAGGATTGCACATGGCCTCTTAAAATCCAAGGAAGCACACATTTCCTGTTAATTTTGTCTCTCTTCTGATGAAAACATAAGAACGATTAGAAGACTAGTGTATGATGGAGATACGGACTAAAAGTTAAAACTTTGATATTCGTTACCTTTGCGTACAGAGACTTTTTTCTTGTAGTGTTATTAAAGTCTATCATAATGCCAATGTGCTTTTGGGTGCCGTGTTCTACCAAGATGACGACATTATGATAGTTAGAAACACACCACTATGAGGAACCAAATATGTATGAATTGGATGAAGGCCCGCTAACACCGGAACAAATTCAAAAAATCAGAGAAGCTTCATCTGCTACTAACATATCGGATGAAAGATTTACTGAAAGACTTTTCGATGTAAAAATTGAAAAGTAAGGGAACATACTTGCATTATATGACTTGAGTGTGATATAATGCACCAAATGAGAGTAAGCCTACCGCTATATAAATTCTACGGTAAAGGACAGGTAGTGATGATATTCATCAGCATAAATCCTTGTTCGTTAGGTAAAGCGGTGTAATGGGTTCAATTCCCAACCTTGTTTATACGATATATGTCCAGTGGTAGCTAGTATGAATCAATAAGAGATATGAAAGAGAAAATTACTCGTTTGGGTTCCAAATCATATCGCCGCCGCTCTAATCGGCAATAGCGTTCCGACCTTAAATGACTATTAAACATATGTATGATGGTAACTACCAACGCATAAGCCGTAACCACTCTACCACGGCTTTTAGATTACATAATGACTGATTGGGTGGTTATCGGTTTGATGCAGAGTTAGGCACTTTTAGCGATGAAAACAAAAGAGGTAAACATGAAAGCACCAAACCACATAACAAGTTTAGCAATGCACAATTTAATTGATTGCGAAACTTGTATTGACGGAAAGTGGCAACCAGCAAGACCAATGGCTTACGCTTCTATCATTAAAAGGATTAAATACGCTTGGTGGGTTTTTATTGGCAAGGCTGATGCTTTAACTTGGCCTAAACAGTGACTGCCTAACTAAACATATGTGTCATGGTAGGTAAATGTTACCCATGTAGATAATTCTCCTTTAGACACATGTATAGATGGACTGTATATGACAATTTTGCCCTCCTAGCATGTCATATACAGTCACCGATACCATATGGGTTGGGACAAGATTTCAGAGAAATCGACCTTGTTTGTAATACCCGGTATTTCGCCAACTCCTTGAGGGTTGGTTACTGTCGTGAGATAGTAAAAATCATGTTCTGTGAATTAAGATTGAACCAGTGGAGAATATGCTCTAGGATCAGATTCGTGAAAACGACTTTTATTCCGGGTTAGATAACATCAAACTCCGAATATTCGGGGAAATAAAATTCCTGCCTGCCAACATGATTTTTTTAACCACCATGTCATTGACATGTAGAAAGTTAACCCTTGCTTTCGCTGATGGTTTTGTATTGCCCTTAGAGGCCCAGCTTCATAATGTGTAAAAGCGTTATGAAGACCGAGAGTGTGATTATTCCTCCCCGCTCTTTAAATCCAGATGAGGATGGCGCAAGCGCCTGACTAGGCCGGGATCATAAGGATCGAGTATAGTTAAGCCATGTAGCCAATGGCAAAGTTTTTATCCATGAGTTCGCAGCGTTCAAAAGAGTAGGTATGGGGATTTATTACTGCGATTACTGTTGTTCGAATCAATTAGTCTACTTTTGCATGGATATAGTATAAACAAAACGAGAATGATATGAAAATTAAAATGATGTTTGCTGGTGCTGTATTAGCAATTTCTTCTTTAAGTGCTGATGCAAACACCTTTTTCGGTAATGATGGTATTTGGTATGGTAATGTTTGTCGTACTGGCGCATATTACTCAGTGATTGCTTTTGCTCCTATTGGTTCCGGTTGTTGGAATTATGGTTGGGGTACTTATGGTGTGGTTTCTGGTAGTTAAAATAATAGTGTAACGAGGGAAACCTCATGCTTGCTGGTTCTATTAACCTTTGTCAACTAGATTGCCACTGGCTACAACATATCAGCGGGAGGTCTTTTCAGATCGTGGTGATGCAAGTTCATCGTTTAGGAATTGTACAGCAAAAATATAACCTTTATTATAATGGCTAGTTGATTTATGCATATATTGGTGATAATACACTAACATTTTTAAAATTTATAATATTTTAAAAATGGATATATGATATAATTAACATTCGAAAAAATAGCAATATTTTTTCAACTGGTGACAATATAATACCAGTTTGATTAGCAATAATCAAAGAATAATGTGTTCGTTGAAAGTTGTATGGCAACGTTAAACAGAGGGGCACAAACATTTCCTGTTAACGTTTTATATGAGATTAACTTCTCTATAAAACACCAACTCAAAATAGCTTATGAAAAGCGTCCCCCGGAAGGGTGTTGCCGGTACGTTCAATTCGTACATTGTTTGGCCCAGAAGGAGCGATGGGAAGGTTGTTGGTTCAACTCCAACATTGGGTTCCAGCGACAGTGGATTTGTTAGTAGCAATACTTCCCCCATTGTCAAACAATAACTTATTAATGCGCATAAAATGTATAATCTTAATACGAAAGCAGCACACCTATCTAATATCATCATGCCTGACCCGGATTATGGTGATATGACGTTACAAATGTTTCCTTTTAACAATTCTGAAAATGTTAGATTACCTCTAGCGTTTAGTATTTGGCAAGAAACGTTTGATAAAATACGTAAAATGATTCCTATAATTGATGGTGATAATAATCATTTTGTTACTATCAGTACAAGATTCTTTTCGCAACAAGGAACCTTGCGTCGTGAAGGATTGCACTTAGATGGTAATTTTTGTGGCGACCCTTCGTTTAGTTATGCTACTTGGGGCGGCACAAGAACTACATGGGCTGGTGCTGCACCTAACTTTGATTCAGAAGAGGGTTGGGTTACACATAAAGCTTGGGTTGACCCATTCGATTTGATTGTTCCAATCGGAAAATATGTTTCAGATGATTTGGGTGGTATATTTCTATTGAGTTCGCATCCGGGATGCGAGTTGTTTTTAGGAAATATGAGAGACATTGATGTTGGTGATTCTGGTAATCTTGAACATCAACGTGAAAAGGTAATTGCGCAAGGTAAGTCTGTCATTCAAGGTAAAGATGAATGTTGGTTTATAAGTTCTAATACACCACATGAATCTTTGGAAATCCCGCAAGGAATTAGACGCTCATTCATGCGAGTTACTTTGAATTGTAAATATCCAAACAAATTAATTGGAGTGTAAACTCTAAAATATAATGGTTGTTAATAAGATATAAGAAAGCGTTGCCGGACGGGAAGTCGTGCTTCCCCACTTCCACCAATGAAAACTATTTTATGGGGGTGAATTGATTCGACGGCGAAATGAGTATTTATATTTTTCAACTCGAAGGGCGTTCTTCGGTCACTAGTGACAATAACAGCAAACAAAAATAAATGCAGCAAATGATGCTTATTTCGGTGAAACACGCCTAGCAGCGTAACCCGATGGGGTTTTAGTAGTTTTCCTTATTATCAAATAAACTACTACCTTTTCCATAACAGTCAATATCCATATATAAATTAAAATAAGAGCGTATTTAAATAATGCAAGGAAATATAATATGGTTATTGTATTCTTCAATCATATATGGAATGTTCTAGATACATATTCCGATGTTAGAAAACTGGTGTCTGATACATTTCCTGATATAGAAGATAGTCGTTTAATCCCTTATATCGGAATTCGCATAGATTATTCGGATGATATATTCTGGAACTATGCTGGTGATAATATTGAAATAGAAAATATCACAAATTTTCATCCAAATATAGCACCTCATATAAAATCCTTTATAGATGCACATGATGAGTGTAATATTCATTGGAATGCCAAGGATAGCGTACTGAATATTGCTCAAATATTCGCATTACGTAGTCGTTATGAAATGTATGCGTATGCTGTTTTAGAAATATTACAAACTTTATATCCAAATCATATTATAGTATTAGAGCCATTATGAAAATTGAAATGATAATTGGTAGTTCCGTAGATGCGAGTGGTGTACCACAAAATAATAGTATTCTGATTTCAGAATTAGATACAAAAGAACTTGAAAAAGTTAGAAGTTTATTGAAGGCTATTCTTGTTTATGGTCAATTTGATGATGCAAAAGAAGCAGCAGAAGGTTTATCACTTGATAGCATTATAGAACAAATGATTTTGCGAAGGCCGTCAGTAAAAAGTTGAAATAAGTGTTGACATATTAAGTAAATTACTATATAATAAACCACACAATATATTAGATTTTGGAAGCTAACTGCATATACCTTTCTCATATGAAAACTAAATGCTTCCAGTTGATTTTAGGAATGTAACAGCAAACTCTTAGGATAAAATGTCTTCGGACATGACTTGGTTCAACCCCATGAAGATGCATTCCTGTTGAAAATGGTTTATTGATCATTGACTTGATCATTGACTTGATTAATAAACACCAAAGGAAACTAACAGCAACATTATATTTTCTCCATTATGAAAAAGAAAATGTTTCCTGTCTATTTTAGATTGCTAACTGCATATTATACTTATTGGAAAGTACAATGCAATCTGTTGACTCCCTTCATAAAACCATTTAAATGGTTTACTTATAGTATTAAGTGTCTTACCAAGATAGTCAACCTTATTGCAATGTTTCCATCGTGTTACACACTATTACACGATATCATTTGACATTTCACTCAAAACATTTAAAATAAACAACTCAATTCAAAGGACACACAAAATGACTAACACATTCGTTACTGCTGTACAAGATCAATCTGCAAAGTCTGTTAAGAAGGCTAACAAGACAACCACTACAAATGGTGCAAAGGCATTCAAGTCTACCCTTGATGCTAACGTAGACCTTTTTGGTAAGGCAGGCGCTGCTCGTGGTCAAGATTTATCTGGACTTTTCGACAAGGCTTTGCGTGAAGAACCTGAATTGGCATTGCGTAATCTTTTGTTTATCCGTGATGTTCGTGGTGGTGCAGGTGAACGTGATACTTTCCGTAACCTTATGAAGCGTGTTGCTGACGTTAAGCCAGCATATTTGCTTGAGACTTCATTCCTTGAAAAGACTGCCGAAGTTGGTCGTTGGGATGACTTGTTGACATTGTTTACGCCAGTTGTCGATGCACGTATTCGTGATAAGATTGCTTCGCTTTACAAGCAAGCATTGACCGACGGTAATGGTTTGGCTGCAAAGTGGTGCCCACGTAAGGGTGAAGTTGCATCACGTCTACGTACTGCATTTGGATGGACTCCAAAGTTCTACCGTAAGACATTGGTTAATTTGACTAATGTTGTTGAAAGCAAGATGTGTAAGAAGGATTGGGAAGGTATCAACTTCAACCACGTGCCTTCAAAGGCAATGACTATCTACACCCGTGCTTTCCAACGTAATGCATTGGAACATTTTAACCAATATAAGGAAGCATTGTCCAATGGAACTGCGAAGGTTAATGCAACCGCAGTATTCCCACATGATGTTTATATGGGGTTGATGCGTGATTATTCTGGCGCAAATGATGTTGTGTTTGATACGCAATGGAAGTCATTGCCAGATTATATTGGTACAGAAGCTAACATTCTTCCAATGATTGACGTTTCTGGTTCCATGTCATGTCCTGTTGGTGGAACAAAGAACTTGTCATGTATGGATGTTTCTATATCTTTGGGTACTTACATTTCCGAACGTGTCAAGGGTCAATTCAAGGGGACTTATTTGACTTTTGAAACAAGACCTACTCTTAACACTTTGCAAGGTTCAAACTTGCGAGAGCGTTTTGGTAATGTTCGTGGTGCTCATTGGGGTGGAAGCACTGATATCGAAGCAGCATTTGATTTGATTTTAAAGACTGCTGTTAAGAATAAGGTTCCACAGACTGATATGCCAAGCCATTTGGTTATCTTGTCTGATATGCAGTTTAACTCTGCAACTGGTCATCGTAATTCATCTGCGTTTAAGATGGCTAAGGAAGCTTATAAGAAGGCAGGTTATGATCTTCCTAAGATCATTTTCTGGAATCTTAATGCACATGACAACGTTCCTGTGAAGTTTGATACAGAGGGTACTGCTTTGGTTTCTGGTTTCAGTCCATCAATCATGAAGGCTATTTTGGCAACCAAGTTCGACGAAGCTGTTGTGTTGACTCCACGTGAGTTGATGCTTGAAGCAATCATGAACGAACGTTACGACATTGCGTTCAAGGAAAAGAAGGCTGCATAAGCCTTCTTTTTTTAAATTAACATATAAAGTTAATAAAAATGAATAATTTTACAGAAGAACAACAAATAGCATATGATTTAGTAGGTGAGACTTTAGATGAAACCCAAGCAAAGTTTGATGCTTATTTTGCTGGCGATAAAACTGTTTTAAAAACTAATCTAGGTGCTAGTTTAAAAAAGATGAATGAAGCGTTTGATAACATGTTTAATGAGCTTGATAAGTAATTTATACGATATGTTAAATTGGTATGAATCAGTTTTATATCATTTTGTGCCGAATGAGAGTGTTATTACAATAATATACCTGTAAAACATATATTAAGAATAGAAATTTTAATAAATGATAAGTGGTGTATATGGAAATAACATATTTAAAAATAAATAATTAACAAATAGGTAATATATGAATATTATACAATATATGAAACAGATGGAACCAAAAACACGTGATGAAATCACTGATTTTATGTTAGAAGGATGTGACGATGATGGTTCAATTAGAAAGTTTCTTGACGATTTACCGATATATGATTTGACAGTAGCATATGCAATTGCATTAAAAAATAATACACCTAAACCACTTTACACGTTAAAGAATGAGGTATAGTATGACAACCATAGTAACGATCCAAGCATGTGTTTCTGATGATAAGCAAGTAAGTGTAGAATTATTTGATAATGATGTATTGGTAGAACAGTATTTTTTACAAAACGGTCAGGAATCAGAGAAATACATTTATGATGGTCGAAAGATCATTGTGAATGAAGTGTTGAAGTAAAAATTGACTTATGAAATCTTGATTGGTTTCATAAGTCTCCAAAATAGAGAAAATATATAAAAAATATTTGAAAAATGTGCTTGACAACCAGTGAAAAACACTATATAATTGTAAGCATCAAGACGAACAACGTCAATTAATTCTGGTGATACGCTACCATTGAGTGCGAAGTTGAAATTTTAGAGAGATAAGATCATGAACGCAATTTACACTGTTTACGCATATGAGTATTATGAATCCAGCGGGGTTGCGGGAGAGATTTGGTCGTTCTAAAGAAACCAAATAAGTCTTCTGAAACCCCAAATAGAAATATTTGGGGTTTTTTGTTTTTGTAGTTTTAAAAATGGGTGATGCCCTGTGCCTCCGCCTGTAAAGCGGAAGAAGTAAAAAGTGCAGAAGTTCTTCGAGTGGTGCGTTACCACCATTACCCACCAGTTTCAAAAATATGGGAATGTATGCCGCAGCGAGTCTGTAAAACTTGCGTCGTTAAAGAAGTGGCTGGTTCGACAACCTGTTCGATTCAGGATGTTCCCTCCAAACATATGAGCACCAGTAGAATAAAAGTAATTCACCAGTCCTTCAAACTGGCTAAGACGGAGCATTACCGCTACCACCAAAACATTATATGGCCCTGTCGAATAATGGCTAATTCAAAAGACCTTCAATCTTTTAATCGGAGTTCGATCCTCCGCAGGGCCACCGTTATACTTATAGACTAAATTAAGACAAATATATGACTTTAGAAGAAATAAAAGAAATATTATGGGTGGTTTATAAAGAATCTAATATGCCTATAAGTAAAGAAATAATCAATGATATGGATGGTATACCAAATTATAAAAAATTTATTAGCATGGGGCTATCAATCCGAACTTTAAATAAAGATTTTAAAATACGTTATATAAAAGAAATAATAAAGAAAACATGCCCGAGGTGTAATTCTCCACATGTTAAAAATGGTATATTTTGCTCACATAAATGCGCAAACTCTAAAAAATGGTCGGATGCGGATAAAGAAAAGAAGTCGATTGCTGCAAAAAAATCTATAAAAGTATTGGCAGCGAATAGAAGTAGAATACGAAATATATTTGAAGTTAATTGTGAGATTTGTGGTGGTATATTTAAAACTTTTTACGGTAAAACAAAAACATGCTCTAAAAGATGCTATCATTTATTATTATCAAAAAGAAATAAAAACAAAACTGGCGGATGTAGAGAAGGTGCTGGATATTCTAAATCTGGTTATTATAAAGGGATATATTACGGCTCTACCTATGAATTGGTTTGGGGAATTTATAGGCTAGATCATGGCCTTACTGTTAAGCGTTTTGATGGTTATATTGAAGAAAATGGTAAAAAGTATTTCCCCGATTTTGATGTTGATGGGAAAATAATAGAAATAAAAGGTAGGCATACCACAGAAGTTGATATCAAAACTAATATGGCAATTGATGCTGGTTATCAAATTGAAGTAAAATATAAAAAAGATTTACAAAAAGAGTTTGAATGGGTTAAGAAAAACTACACATATAAAGAAATATATGAGTTATATGATGGTTATAAACCAAAATATGAATATGTTTGTGATAACTGTAAAATAACATATAAAACCGAACGTAAAAGAAAAACCGAAACAGGATTTTGCAGCACAAAATGCGCCGGTAGTTATAGGGCAAATGTTAAGTGGCATCCGAATAATAGGGATTCGAGTTCCCTCTACGGCACCAAAAATAATTATTAAATGTTGTTTATTATTTGTTTAATAATTTCAAGATATTTTTGACTTGACAATTCCGTAAATCGTTTTTGTGATGAGGTATCTATAATACATAATGATATACCATGTTGTTGACATAATTGAAACTTGTTTTGGTCATTAGTTTGTATTTTATTTAATTTTTCTGTTCCATATATAGGTTCATAATGAAAAATGCCATTGAGTTCAAATGCAAGTTTTAATGATGGAATATAAATGTCTAGCTCTGAACCAATAGTATCTTTACGATTATAATGTATATCAAGGGTTGGGTACAAAATATGTAATTGTTTTTCTAGATATGTTTCTAATTTTGAGCGTCTAGTACCAGTAGTTTTGTTTTTATTGTTATAGATAGCCGAACAGGAACTGGAACAAAAATTATTTTTAGTAATCCTCTTTATATTTTTATTAAAAACTTTATTACAATTAGAGCAATTGATATTTGTTGATTTAATTAAATGACTATAGCAACCTCTACAATTTATATCACAAAATTTAGGAAGAATACCTCTATTATATTTGTGTATTATATCTTTTTTAGTGCGATAAAAAGTTTCATTACAATATAAACAGGTTATATTAATTTTAGTGTTTGATTTTGCGTTATTGAAATATTCTTGGGTACAGTTGAAATTTTCTTCGATTAACATTAAATGCTCCTTTAATAGTATATAGTGTTTTCGAATCCCATCAACTGTGCCAATTTGGGAGTTGTACCCGCTATCCGGCTGTAACCCGGATGACGTTAAAGAAGTGGGTGGTTCGTCAAGTGGCTCAATTCCACCAATTCTCACCAAATTAGTTGATTTTCATAGAACAATGTGGTATGATTTGCACTATAGAATAGAGAGCAATTTATGAACATTGGTGACATATTTTTATTAGACATGAACTATGAAAGTCTAATGGAATGTTATGAAAGATATGATATTAACCCAAATATACTGGTTGATGAGGAAACATATAATCTTTACTTTTATAACAAGTTGGTTAGAGTTTATTCGGTAAAACATCAAATCGGATCATATGGGTTTCAAAGCAGTATGGAAGCTGCCTCAGATGAAACAAGCTATCTAGTCTACATTCCAGATCAGATTAAGTTTGATATCATTACTGACAAAAAGACTATTAGCAAAATATTGGCAGAAGAGTTTAAGTCATTAAATGCCGCTAAAATTTCCATAGAAGAGAAAAAACAATCGGAAAAAGAAACTAATACCCAATATAAAGATAGGCGTGACAATATGTTCGACCAGATTTTATTGACTGCTATTAACGTTGCAGGTAATTATAAAGATGACGATGGCTTTATTAACGTGCATCAATGTAAAGACGCCATTAAAACAATGGTTGAATTGGGTATGAAAACATTTGATGAACATTATGGTATCAAAATATGAAAACAATTGAAGAAAAGTTGGCAGAATATAGTAGCTCACTTGGCCTACATGACTCGATGACAATTGACTCATTAATTGCGTCTCATAGGCATCTAAGAGAAAAGAATGTCGAAACAAACGTAGCGTTTCGTGAGTCTATTCAAGCAGCAATTGATAAAGCAGAAAAAGATGCCTATGAGTATGCGTTAACTCACAATTATATCAACGTCGAAGACTTAGCATTGATGACAATCGGAGAAATTAGTGAATTGATTGAGTTGACTAGATCATGATTTTAATTTATACCATCTTCTAGCGGATAGGAAACCATCACGAATAAGTCCAAATTTGGTTCTATACCATTTATCTTTTGGAAAGAGTTGGCTGGGTGGAAAGATAGGTTCGAATCCTATTGGTATATTTGCAGAATACTCCCGTAAGCCCACGTTAAGGGCTTGACGTTAAAAGCGGGTTGGATTTGTCTAGGTGGTTCGATTCCCCTATTCTGCACCAGCTATATAATATAAGCATTGATAAAATAGGAGGATGCTATGTCATCGCTAAACGCAATGGATTTAAGACCAACTGGTTGGTAAATCAATATAAAACCTTTTTCGATAATAAGAAGATTATTTTCGATATACATGATTCTGTTATAAGTCCCGATGACAGTACATTATTCACAACCTCTGGGATGCAACAATATAAAAAACTTTTCTCTGATGTACTTTATAAAGGTACATTTTCTAATATACAAAAATGTTTGAGACTAAATGACCTAGATGAAATAGGTGATGGAACGCATCATTTAGTTTTTGATATGCTTGGGTTCTTTTCATTTCGTGAATATACAGTAAAACAAACAATTGATTTGATGATGGAGTTTTGTCTTTCAATTAATATAAAACCTGATTATGTCACTATTCACCGAGATAAGTTTGATGAATGGAAACACTTCTATACTGAATATGATGTTGAAATTCGTATAGACAACGAATGTTTATGGTCTGATGGTAATATTGGTGGTTATTGTACTGAATTCTATAAGAATGATGTTGAAATAGGAAATATTGTCAATACTCTAGGCACCTGCATAGATGTTGGCTTTGGACTCCAACGTTTAAAAATGGTATTAGGACTTCGTGAGAAAAAAACTCGTCGTGATATATTAGAAGAAACTTGTTTAACTCTAATTGATAGTGGTGTTGAATTATCACACTATGGTCATGGTTATATATTAAAGAAGTTGGTTACAGAGTGCATAATGCTAGGTTCTACAATATCACATGAATATTTTGAAAAGATAAAACAAAACCAAATTGAAATATATAAAAACTATTTGAGACTATCATCACGTAAGTCAAACAAAGATAAAACAGATGAATATTGGCTTTCTACAATGGGATTCAATAGAAAATATGAACATATTTATATGATGTTATTCGATAATGTTGACTATTGAACTTGCATATGATACCATTTGGTAAAATCTAATGGGATAGTTTTAATGAACAATACAGACAACGAATATCTTAAAAATGAAGTTTCTCGATTGGAACAAATTGTTTCTAATTTACAAGCTGAGAACGAAGACCTTAAAGAGCGTCTATATCCATATGAACGTTATGATTATGTAACTAATCGTTTGGAAGCGATTGTAGATATCATGTTCCCACGTTACTCAACTGCATCAGATCATGCCGCTAAGCCACTTATTCACCATTTAAAAAATTGGTGGTGGAATGGAGCGTCTGTAAAGCGTGACACGGTGGAAGAATATGGTGATCAAATTAGAGTTATGGTTAGTTCTTATGTTGGTGGTTGTTCGCTTGATGATGCTACTATATCATTTCCCGCTGTGTTTATTGATCTTCCAGAAGATCAATTGGTTCAAACCGTTACGGAATGGATTATTAATGAAAATAAGATTGCGGAAGATAAGAAAGTAAAGGAAACTGAATTGAAAAATAAATTAGAGATACAAAGATTGCTGTCAGAATTGGAAAAGTTGCAGAACAAATAAATGGATTTATTTGATATAATAGCTATACTATCATGCTTGCTGTTTTTGTCATGTCATATACCAGATTTGATAAAGCACATTAAAGAGAATAAACTGAAAGGTGTTTCGGTATACAGTAGCATAATGATGTTAGTTGCATTGATATTAGCTGCTATTACAAATTATCATCATAATAACTATATTTTTATGGTAAATGACATATTGTGTATGGGATTGACTAGCTTGATACTTTTTTATCGTCTAAAGAAAACGTAATAAATACCCTTAAAATTAAGGGTATTTTTATGACTGGATTTAAGCAATTTTTAGTTGAATATTATAATTTACAAGAACAAATACGTGATCAATTCCATCCAGAAAATAATGTTTATCGCTTAGATTCTTCACCGATAAAAAGTTTTCACCCAAGAGCATATGGTCATAGCAGAGATTGGACAGAATCTGGGGCTATTCCACATAAACGTTCTGCTGGCTGGGCGAAGGGTATAAAACGTACACAAGGATTATTTGCTGGTGAATTACATCATGTAGCACCTTATGCCGCTATGCATAATCGTGGTATGACATGGTTACGACATACTTCACCAGAGGGGCATAGTACAGTGGTTTTTCATAATGCAGATAGAAATGCAATAGAAAACCATACTGCTTATCTATCATCTTTTCCTAAACATGAATTTAAACCCACTGCTCATGGTTCTGGTGAATATTTTAAAAAGACTAATAACGAAATACAACCAATGAAACAGGAAGCAGTACATCCTTTACATTTGTTACATCAAACTGGTAACACTGTAAAATTTGTCGATAATATTCATGAGTATAAAAATAATATCCCAAGTGACCATAAGGTTGACGGAGAAAACTTATAATGAAATTCAAACAATTTTTAGTTGAATATTACCAAGAAGGTAAAACTTGGTATCACGCTACACAAAATCATTTTGACAAGTTTGATACATCTCTTGGTGACTTAGGTTCTCATTTTGGCTCCAAGGAGCAAGCAGAACATGTTTTGAAAAACCGTCTAAATGGTAATGGTCATATCTATAAGGCTAAGATAAAGGTTTATAATCCAGTTAAATTGAAAGATGTTGGCTCTTTTCATGCCGATAATATATCCGACCAATTACTAAAGAAGAAATTGATTTCAGAAGAAGATCATATAAAATACACACAACCAGATGCATGGAAACATCGTAAAGCATATAATCAAGAAATTCGAGATAAGTTGATTAAACAAGGTTATGACGGGGTATCTTATTCTAATACTAATGAAGGTAAAGGAACATCATTGATAATATTCAATCCAGAAGACATAAAAATGGCGTAGTTGTGTAACCATATATTGACTACACAATATCAATATTATATAATTACGCCATACCTAATCAAGAGGCTTTCTAAATGCAATTCAGTAATGAAATCGAAAAGTATGAATATCTCCAAACTCGTATTGACGAAATTATGGACTGGTTTAATTTTGAAAAGGTTAATACCGCCATGACAGCTTTAAACTGGGTGTGGTCTGGCTGTGACGGTGTTCCAGATATACAATACTTACGTAATCATGTCCGTAAGGCTATGAAGCATACTTTTAATGAAGTTGTTGGCGGAAAAACAAAATCCGCCTATATTACTGGCGGATTTAATATTCAATGTATTCATGATGAAGAGGAAGATGTAATTTTCTTCAAAGTAGTATTTGAATTAGCTGATTGGATGACCGACGAAAGTTAACGATCACCAATTCCCAACTCAATATATGGTTCTTCTTTTTTAGGCTTGGTTTTTTCTTTTCTATCCCCGATACCTAATTCTATATAAGGTTCTTTCTCTTTAGAAGGAGCCTTTTCTTTTTTAGCTTGTTCTTCTAAGTATTCTGTATAACTTTGCATATTATTCCTCGTCTGGTGTTATAGTTGCATTATGGATTCTTATAGTGGTGTTTTTATGGGGATAAACAACATCTTGTTTATGGTCTTCATATGTACCATCTAAATGTATAGTATGTCCTTTGTTTATCAAAAACTCGTGTTCATTACTATTATCGCTATGTGATGCTATATACGCACCAACATGTTGACCTTTTTTGATATTGATACGTATAATGTGATGAACTTTGTGTTGAATTTGTGTTCCATTATCATCAGTTGTATCTTCTATAGTAAATCTATGTCTTGCAAAAGCTGCTGCAACATGTATATCTGGAGATGTTGATGTATATGCTGGTATATGTAAATCTCCTTTTTTAAGAGTATTTCTAGTTGCATTAACGCCCGTATATACAGTTAAATCATTCTTAGCCGCAGGCGCAGTCTTTAATGCTTCTGATATATGTTTAGTTAAATGTCCTGATATATTATTAGATTTACCAGCCCATAGGTTTTTATTAAGTGTTTGTGAGTCTATAGTATAATCTGTAAGGGCATTAATATGTGTTTTTGATAATGTGTTAGCAGGTTCATGTGAGCGCATGTCGAGTATGGAATAATGATATTCTGTTGGATAATGTATTTTATTTTTATCCATGAATTGAATAGGCTCTTTTGCTAATGCTTCTACTAATATTTCAAATCTGCTCACTTTATTCTTCCGGAGTTATAGTTGCATTATGAATTCTAAAATATGTATTTTTAGTATGATCATCGTCATTTTGTCTATGATCCTCATGAGTACCATCTAGATGAAGTGTATGGTTTTTATTAATCAAAAACTCTTTCTCATCACTATAGTTGCTATGTTCTGCAACATATGCACCTACTTGTTGACCCTTTTTAATATGTATTTTTATCATATGATGAACTTTATGTGGGACTATATCACCATCTGCATTGGGTAAATCTTCAACAGTATGTCTGCTGTGAGCAAACCCGGATGCTATACGACTATCGCTGGAGCTAGAGGTAAATGCGGGTATGTGTAAATCCCCTTTATGGAGTGCATTACGTTCACCATTAACTCCTGAATATACAACTAGGTCTTTTTTAGCTGCTGGCGCTGTTTTTAATATATCTGATATCTTATCGGCGTTTTTATCCAAATATGAATTATCAACGGCTGTACCAAACTTCTTTCTCCATAAATGTTTATTCATGGGACTTGAATTACCAGTATAATAGTTAATCATATCACGATGGTCTATGTGAGTAACATCAGGTGCATGTTTCTCAAAAAGATTATCATCAATGTCTGGAGAATTGGTGAGAGTGGTTGAAAGAAACTGAATAGGTTCTTTTTTAGCTGGTTTTTTACTAAACCACGATTCTGCCAATAATTGTTCAAACCTATTCATTAATCACCAATCCAATAGATAATAGTGCTGATTTTACTCAGCACTATCAAATGATTTCAATTTATGGTTGACTGTGCTCAATACATGATGGTCAGCCGCTTTTAGGTTAGCATCATCACTATATGTATGTCCACCCTGACTTCTTGTAAAATGATGTTGCGATATAGCAGTTAGAGTATTTTTACCAACATTTGGGTGATTTGCAACTAGTCTATGTAACTCATTAGTTTGATTGACTCTATGTTGTGCTGTGCCATGACCAATATATCCAGCACTATTACCAACTCTTCCTGTAACCAAGTGATGTAATGTTTCGGAGTTTGTATGTGGATTTGCTGCTAAAGCATGCATAGCCTCGTGTGGTAGATGATCTATATGTGATATATCATTAGGCATTACTGAATGTTTTATAGCAGCCACCTTTTGCTCTGTCGTAGCATGTGGGTGATTAAGTATACCATGAACAAGTTCATGATTCTCTTGCGCAGTGGTATTTTTATTACCCAACATTTTGACGGCGTGTCCTATTACCTCTTTAGGTGCAGAACCATTATTGTATGCAAACCTTTTGGTATTTATTCCAGTTAAATGTTTAACCTTTTCAATAGCATTTCCAAAAAAGCCTTCGTCTAGGATTAAATTTCCTTCTACAATTTGTCTAAAACTCATGATGATATCTCCTATTTGATATTTGATACTATTTATATAATCATTCTGCATCTGGAGTTATTGTAGCATGGTGGACTCTATATATTCTAGGATTATTATCTTTACTGGAATGATGGGGCGGCATATAATGATCTTCATGATTGCCAGATATGTGAATAGTGTGACCCTTGTTTATTAGAAACTCATTTTCAGCGGCATAGTTGCTATGATTAGCTACATATGCACCTACCTGTTGTCCTTTTTTAACATTCACTTTTAATATATGATGAACGGTGTGCTTCACCATATTACCATTCTCATCTGGATGATACTCTTCGGTATGTCTATTCTTATTTGGTTCTACGAACTTAGCAGCCCTATGTATAGAAGTTGAGGTAGATGTAAATGCGGGCACATGCAAATCTCCCTTTACTATTTTATTTTTATTGGCATTTAATCCAGTATAAACATGAAAGTCTGCGTGGGCTGGTGCCGCAGATTTAAGACCCGCTGAAACGTTATCTATTTTACTATTAAGACCATGATCTTCTACTCCCCATAAATGTTTATTATATTGTGTAGAGTTGGTTGTATATGCACGGATAGCATTAGTATGATTGGAATCACTTGTATTTGGTGCATGTGATTGATGAAATGCTTCTTCATCACTAGTATGTGTTTGTGGTGACTGATCAAAATTAATTTTATCATGATCAACTGTTTCTACTAAAATCCTAAAACGTTTCATTATTATTCATCCGGGGTTATTGTTGCATGGTGTACACGATATATTGCAGGCTTGCCAGTTATTCCACCATCAGTTTTAATATGGTCTTCAACAGTGCCATTAAAATGTAACGTGTGTCCTCTATTAATTAAAAATTCCTTTTCATGGCGTCTTGTGCCTATATCACCAATATATCCACCAACTTTCTGTCCTTTCTTAACATGTATCTTTATGACATGGTGTATATTAACTTCTTTATCATTACCACCTTCATCTTTCATAATTTCTGTAGTATGCTTTGCGGATGCAAATATTCCAGCAACTCTATGATCTGGTGTAGCTGATGTAAATGCAGGTATATGCATATTTCCATTAATATGTTTTGGCGATTTGCTGACGCCAGTATAAACATGAAAATCATCACTTGCTTCTGGAGAAGTTTTTAAAACATCATGAACATGATTTCCAATCTCTCTATCAGTTTCATCATTACCATGTCCCCATAATAACTTATTAATATGATATGAATCACGCTTATAAGAAGCAATGGCATTCTTTTGTTTAGTGCCATTTATAGCAGGCTCATGTTCCATAAAGTGCTGTTCATCAAATGGAACATGATCTTCGTTGTGTGAATTATAAGTAAAATTTAAATGTTCTTTAGGGGGGTTAGTAACAATTAGTTTATGTTTTCTTTTAAAAATATTAAAATCCATGATTAATCCATAGTGATAGTTGCATGATGAACTCTAAAGACGGTTGGTTTACTCAAAGCACTACCCTCTTTAACATGGTCTTCGACAGTTCCATTAAAATGTAACGTATGTCCTTTATTTATTAAGAACTCCCTCTCATCTTTTCTCCTACCTATGTTTCCAATATATCCACCAACATGTTGACCTTTTTTTAACATGTATTTTTATGATATGATGTACTTTAACTTCTTTATCATCACCGTTTTCATCCTTCATGATTTCAGTAGAGTGTCTATCGGCAAATGCGGCGGCAACTCTATGATCTGGTGTAGCTGATGTAAATGCGGGTATATGTATATCTCCCTTGGTAGGTGCTCGTGTAGAGTTTATGCCGGTATAGACATGAAAATCATCGATGGCTTTTGGAGAGGATTTTAATACATCTGAAATATGACCTATGTAATATTCATTTGTTTTAGATGCTTTTTCAACTCCAAATAATGAACGATTTATATTTCTAGAACTTAATTTATAATCATCAATAGCATTCTTTTGTTGTATATCATTTATAATAGGTTCATGCTTCAAAAAATGTTGTTCATCAAATGGTAATATATGATCGTTTTGTTCGTTATGAGTGAAATCAAGATGCTCTTTAGATTTATTAGGAACAATAAGTTTAGATTTTCCACTAGAAATTTTAAAGGATTCTTTTAATCTCATTTTAACCTCTTTATAGTTTCTATATTTAAGGTGCTATAAATACTGTAAAATATGGGGATTGATGATGAGTTTTATAGGATACTTAGTAGAATGTTATTTGAAAGAAGATGTTATTGATAATGTTACTACAGATTTTAACCTTCCTAAAGAAGTCGTGCAGCATTATTATGACCATGCTCTAGATAAAAGCGATAAATCGCAACGTGCTTTACAATTTGTGGTGGGTCTACACAAAAAAGGGGCTATTGTCCCAGAGCAAGCACCAGAAATAAAATCTAGAATGGCAGTAGTATCTAGGTCAAATCTAAAAGGCAAACTAAAAGATGTTAAAACCTTTGATGATTTGAAATCTATAACAGAGCCTCATATGGAAAAATCTGTTTCTAAAAAGGAACAAATAGATCATGATAGTCCTGTAGTATTTGAAAATGACCATGTTAAAATAACACAACATAAAACGCATGACAGTGCTATAAAAGGTGCTCTACTACACCCAGATAACCCTATGTTCTCTACAATCAAAGGGAAGGGTCAATGGTGTGTTAGTGCGGATAGTGATGAAGGTAAAGAACATTTTGATGACTATACAGATAATGGAAAACATCCACTTTATACCATTTTTAATAAACATACTAAACGAAAATATGCGTTAGTAGCTAACCCACATACTGATGTTGGCTCTATGGAACTAAGGGATGAAAAAGATGAGAAACCTACTGGTGATGAATACGAAAGTGGTCATACACAACTACATTCATTTGTAACCCATAACCCCGGATTAGAAGGTAGTATTGTTGATAAACATTTTGAAAATATATCCCCAGAATATAAAGATTTAAAAGAAAAACTCCCAATACATGCTACTAAAGATCAGATATTGGCTAGTTTGAAGCATAAAGATAGCGATGTAACAACAGCGGCGGGTCTTCATGCTAACGTCGATTCTGATATATTACATCATATTATAAAAAGTAATCATGTGGAAGATACTATTACCGCAACCGTATTGAAAACAGCTAACATAACACCAGATCATTCTAATGAAGTGTTGAAGACAAAAAGTAAAGTTCTTATACATGGATTAGCACAGAATCCTCGTTTGGATTCTAATAGTATAAGTAAAATCCTAGATACTAATGATACAGAATCCCATGTATTAGCAATGAAAACACCTAATGTAACAAAAGAGCATATAGATAGAGTTTTAGACCCAAAAAATAACTTTGATGGCAGGGTTAAAAAAGAAGCATTAGGAAATCCGGTAGCAAGTAAAGAACAGATTGAACATGCTGTCTATAATAGTGGTTACGACCCTCGCTTAATTAATGGTGCATTACGTAGTAAGCATATAACACCTGTGCATATACATCATATATTGACTAAACATGATGATGTGCATAATAAAGTGTATGCGACCATTCATGCAAATGCAACTCCAGAAAATTTAACTACGGCACAACGTCAGTATGATATGAGTATTAGTAAAGCTGTTATGTTTAATAGAAAGGCTAATGAACAGCATATACAAAATGCGTTAGAGCATGCACACTCAAACGTCAGGCAATATGCAGTAAAACATAAAAATGCAACTCTTAAAAATCTACAATATGCTACTAATGATGATGATAAAAAAATAGCTGATATGGCTAAAAAACGTATAGCAGCTAAGGACTACAAATAATTTTTAATAGTAGTTGACATCATATACAAGGTTTGATAAGATTACCACATCAAGACGAGACACACTATTTTAAAAATGTTGAAAATAATTTTAAAATAGTGCTTGACTTGTTAAAAGAAACACTATATATTAGTAACACACCGCAAATGACAGCGGATAAAAAGGTAAAATAATGAACACTATCAATTTTGTAACTGACATAAACACCAAGGACACAGTAAAAACTGTGACGGTGACTACTATTGTCAAAAATATAGTTACAAATAATGATAGAAAATGTGAAAGGCTTTATGACGAGGGTTGGTATAATTAATCCAACTGCTGATGTGATCATAAAGCCTAGTCTAAACAACTAGGCTTTTTTATTTGGCCCCTGTCCCCACAACGGTCTTCTAAGCCGTTGGCATTAAACTGTGGGAAGGAAGCCGGTGAGTTCGATTCTCTCAGGGGTCGCCAAATATGTAGTATGGGTTTATGATGAAATTGGTTATCATATCTGACTTTTAATCAGATTTTCAGAGTTCAAATCTCTGTAAACCCACCAAATTAGGTTAAAAGTTTTATGTTTTAACTAAATACTCTAGTTAAAGAAGTATTTTATGAATTATAAAAAAATATATAATGGTATTATTGAAAAGCGAAGACTATGCTTGCCAACTGGATATGTGGAAGTTCATCATATATTACCTAGATGTTTAGGTGGTGCTGATGACAAAAGTAATCTAGTGAAATTAACAGCAAAAGAACATTTTATTTGTCATTTATTGTTAACAAAAATGTATCCAAAAGGAAGTAATGAATATTATAAAATGTGTCATGCTTTCTTAATGATGTTAGTTAAAGATAAAAATCAACAAAGATTTATGACTTCTAGGAAGTTTGAACAACTTAGAATAGATGCTGCAAAAAATTCATCATTGCGAATGAGTGAATTACAAAGCGGAGAAAAAAACAGCCAATATGGAACCTTTTGGATTTATAATCCTTCGTTGAAACAAAGTAAACGCCATAAAGGTGAAATTCCAGAAGGATGGTATAAGGGAAACGTATTCAATTGGGATAGATTTTTTAATAAACCACTGGAAAAAGAAAAAAGATTACTTATTAAAAAAGAAAAAATTGAGAAATATAAAATATATTATACCAATTTATATGAAATATATGTAAAGGATGGGTGGGAAGGAGTTTTAAAAACTGGTTATGATAAATCACAACCAAATCTTGTTAAACAGTTTTCTGTATATGTAGAAAATTATGTTACCCAACAAGGTAAAAAAAGAATTATGGACGATTAAGTTCTTCATATTTCACCAAAGGAAACTAACAGCAACAATTATACATTTGACTTTTAATCAAACCCGTAAAATGTTTCCTGTTATGCCCGGTTAACTCAGTTGGTTAGAGTGCCATCTTTACACGGTGGAAGTCGTGTGTTCAAATCACACACTGGGCACCAAAAATGTCAACAAATACATTGACATACGTTCTTTAAAAGTGTAATATGTTGTGAACAGATAGGTCTATAGCTCAAGTGGTAAGAGCACCCGACTCATAATCGGGCGGCTTCGGTTCAAATCCGAATAGACCTACCAACACGCTGCTTTCATATAAAGGCTATTATGCTGGTTTTGTAGTCCAGTCATGAGGGTTCAATTCCTTCAAGCAGCACCAAGTCATATCTATGGCTTAGATGTATAATTTCATTCCCCGGAACCCGAGCATGGTGCATGGGCTTGTCTGTTAAACAATGGTTAGAGTGGATCGTTGCCACTGCGGGGAGCCGTTAATTGTTTTATAGTGTTCGAGTAAATAATCTCAAACTAATGAGATTATTTACTATGAATTACACTAAAATATATAATTTAATTATAGAAAAAAGAAAAGTGGTTATACCAACAGGTTATGTGGAAGAACACCACATCATTCCACGCAGTCTTGGTGGCTCTGATGATAAAAGTAACTTAGTTAAATTAACAGCTAAAGAACATTTTATATGTCATCTGTTATTAACTAAAATGTATCCTAAAGATACCATTGAATATTATAAAATGTTTCATGCATTTTTTATGATGTTAGTTACCAGTAAAAATCAAAAAAGATACATTACTTCTAGAAAATACGAAAATATGAGAGTATCATTTAGTGAAAGAATGTCTGTTTTACAAGGTGGTAATAAAAATAGTCAATTTGGAACAATGTGGATACACAATAAAACATTAAAACAATGTAAGAAAGTGCCAAAAGATAGTATATTAGAAGAAGGTTGGGAAACAGGTAGAGTAATTGACTTTGATAAAAAAGAAATAGAAAAAACTAAAATAATAAAGAAGAAAGAAAATATTATAAGTATAAAAGAAACTAATAGTAATAAAAACATAGAATACTATACCAATTTGTATGAAATATATAAAACTAAAGGTTGGGCAGGAATAGTTGAAACCGGATATACAAAATCTAAACAAAACTTTGTTATGAGACTTTCAAAATATGTGGTAGACTTTATCCCACAAAACGGAAAGACAAGAGGTTTAAGGTAGCAAAATGATTTATATTTCAGCCCCATATTCACATAAAGATAAAAATGTTGTTGAGAAGCGCATGAGTGCTGTATATGAACATTTTGCTACTCTAATGTTAAAAGGACATGTGCCGGTTTCTCCATTAATGGCACATGCGGTTGTAAAAAAGCATCCTGTGCCATCGGATTCAGTATTTTGGGAAAATTATTCACTAAAATTGTTGAGTAAGTGTGATGAAATGCTGGTGTTGATGTTGGATGGTTGGGAAGAATCAAGTGGTGTTCAATATGAAATTGCATATTGTTTGAACAATGATATACCATTTGATTATGTTGTAGTAAAATGATTTAGTAAAATTAAGTTGTCTCAATAGCTCAGGTGGTTAGAGCAACCGACTCATAATCGGTAGGTCGTTGGTTCAATCCCAACTTGAGACACCAAGAAATATTATATATTTCTTATTTGTAAACTTAATTCCTAGATAGCTCAGTTGGTAGAGCAGGTGATTGTTACTCATCAGGTCGGGCGTTCGAGCCGCTCTCTAGGAGCCAAAAGTTAGGCGTCGAAAGACCGCCTAGACGTTGCGGAAACGGCTAATCCCATACAATACGAAAATGTGTAGAAACCGTTAGTCCTCATTCCCTCCACGCATACGGTGGGGTGCTAGAGAAGGCACAGTTTAGTGCTGGTGAACTGATTGGGTGCAAGCTAGTGTCGTGCCCGCCGATTACTTAACATGCTTAAATGTGTGTTTAGAAAATGGCATGAAAATAAACTCATGGTTTATTTTCACAACAAAATATAAACAGAGTGTATAAAATGTATCGTGCAAGGTTTTATGTTCCAGTTGAAGATTATCGTCCTGTAGTGTGGCCGATCAATCACCCTTATTGGTGTACTGGTGGAACATTAGATGGACATTCTGTGATTGTGGCGTATGTTGATGATATGTATCAATTACTGACATATTGGCCTGATGCATATGACATTGATATGGGTGAAGAAGTAGTTGAATATGTCTTCACTGATAGATTTAGAAAACCTGATTGGTTTATATAAAGGTTTAGGTGGTTAACAGCAATTTTAATTTTTTATTTCAAAAAAAGCAAAAATACAACCTGTTAAAATATTTATTTAAATAAAGAGTATTATAAATGGAAAATAATAAAATAAAAGCCCCTTATGGAGTAATATTTCAGTCTGATAAAAAGGTTATAGTTGGTGTTAATCATGTTAAGCCCTTAATTATAGATGAGCATACCCTTCAAAAGATAAAAGAATGTTCCCATGGAAAATATTTTTATGAAGGTGCAGGTGGAGATAAATTTAAAGTTAATGAATTGTTTGGACATATAAAATATGTCGGTTCTTGGGATGAAATGATAAAACCACCAACAAAAAAATGGTTGATGTGTTATACTATTTTTAGTACCATCGGTACTAATACCACGAGATTAGTATTAGCATTGACGGATAAAACAGGTCATAAAAGCATTTTAGATATGTTGTGTACCAGTGGAAATAAATTTCTACATGAAATGGCTAAAGGGTATATGTCTAAAATGAATTGGGTGACTTTTTTAAAGGCATGTGGTGGTGATATTTATAAAATGTCCAATATGAAAGCATCATCTCAAAATGTTTCTGCATTTATACAACAAGGAACTCTATTAATGTGGCCTCCTAACTTATGGCATACTTATTCAACCCCCGCTGGAAAAATAGCATTTGAGATGAGCAAGGTTAGAGATACTGCATTAATTAATTTTAGCGACGGAGTATATTTTACTGGATGTGGTCATTTAGTTGATATACTAAAATTAGGGAAGGCTTCTTTAAAGATGGTTGGCGGCGAACTCATATCTTCATAACATTTAAAAATAATATGTAATATAAAACTTGTAATTAAGGATGGAGAAATCCATCTATGCCGCTATAGCTCAGGTGGTAGAGCAACGGTTTCGTCACCATATCAATGATATGGTAATGATAATCCGTAGGTTGTGAGTTCAAGTCCACTGGCGGCACCAGAGGAACGTAACAGCATATATTATTCATAGCCCCGGTGCTGATGTGGGTTCGACTCCCGCCATCCTGTAATGGGGTGTAGTTTAACGGATAGAACAGCACCTTTTGATAAAACTCGTTCCTGTTGACCCTGACAGTTAATTGTGTTATAATACGCTTTGAACTGTCAGGGTTTTTTATTGGTGAAATAATTTCAATGATTGAAATAAAAATAACAAAAAATATGCAAGAAATTGCTAAACAAAAATCAGAAGAAATGGGTAGTTTAAACAATTCGATTCGTCAACGGTGAAGGTAATATAGTTGGATTTCTTGGGGAGTTGATTGTTGCAGAATATCTTGGTGTTGAAGTTTCTAATACTTATGATTATGACTTGATATATCATGGTGCTAAGATTGATGTTAAAACAAAAGAATGCACTTCGCCACCAAAAGATTTTTATGAATGTTCTGTTGCAGCATATAATACTAAACAAAAATGTAACGCATATGTTTTCACTCGCATTTGTCAAGATACTTGTTGGATATTGGGGTGGATGCCAAAGCAATCTTATTTTGAGAAAGCAACATTTTTAAAGAAGGGACAAATTGACCCATCCAATAATTTTGTTGTCCGTGCGGATTGTTATAACCTTCCCATCAACCGTCTTAAAAGCATTGATCATCTGATTTCCATACTTACAAAAGCATAACACATCAAATAAGCCAGTGTGTTATAATAGAACATACAACATACTGGTATTACAACATGGCAAAAATTGCACAAGCTTACCGAAGACAATCTTCGTATTTCACTTGATAGAAGCAATGAAGAAATTGTTGCACTAATGAAACAATATAATACTAAAGCTAATTTAAAAGTTTCTGAACGCTTTGGTAAAGTTTTTTGGGATGAATGATGAATACACCACATGAAAATTGCGATATTGCAAATACTTTGAATATTTCTGTTGATTATGAAAAGAAGTATAATGAGTTAGTAAAATCCATCAAGTATAATATACTCAATCATACTGGTGGCGACGAAATGAAAAGTATGAGAGAGTCTTTTCGTGATGATTATGTTGTTTCAGTTTTAACTGATATATTGGATAATAATGGCGTTAAGTAATTGTAAATTAACATTTTATTTTCAATGTAGGTGAAATATTTTATAAAACGTGTTGACAGATTGATCTTGGTGTAGTAAAATGACCACATCAAGACAACAATGCTTCTGTAGCTCAGGTGGTTAGAGCATCCGACTCATAATCGGCAGGTCGCTGGTTCGAACCCAGCTTGAGATACCAACACCCTTATTGGTGTACTGGTGGAACATTAGATGGACATTCTGTGATTGTTGCTTATGTTGATGATATGCAACAGTTATTGACATATTGGCCAGATGCATATGACATTGACATGGGTGAAGAAGTAGATGAATATGTCTTCACTGACAGATTTAGAAAGCCTGATTGGTTTTCTTAAAGGTTTAGGTTGTTAACAGCAATTTTAATTTTTTATTTGGAAAAAAGAAAAAATACAACCTGTAAAAATCATTGGGTGGTAACTTAGAGGCTTAAAGTTCCCGGCTCTTCCCCGGAGAATCGTGGGTTCAAATCCCACCCGACCCACCAAACAAAAACGAGGATTATTATATGTCTATGCACCAAAGGCATCCTTTTGATATATCAAAGCCGGTTCAAGTTTATCGCAATTTGAACAATAGGTGTTGGTCAATAAAACAAAAAGGTCTTGTTGTTGCCCATTCATATGAACCAATTATCCTGTTTGATGTGACATATAAAGTAAATCAAAAAGGAAGAGAACGTGTTTTACAAACAAAGCGTAAAAATGTACATGCGTATGTTTGTGGTTATATAATAGATAAATCTAATTTTGCTACACTTGACACATTTGTGAAAAAGGCGTATTATAATCCGTATAACACAGAAACTTTTGTTGATATGGATACTAAAAAAGTGTTAACAAAAGTTTCATATTGTTTGATGACTTCTGATTTTAACTTATTATATAGAGATTAATATGATGTATAAACATGACTGCGATAAATGTGTTCCATTGGGCGAATATAAGGGAATGGATTTATACTTTTGTAATGATATTACCGGCCCTACTGTTATTGCTAGATATAGTGATTTCGGGCCAGATTATAAAAGTGGTTTGTGTTTTGCAGATTTTGATGAACATTTGAGTAAAGCTAGAAAGATTTCTATCGAAAAAGGCTTGATTTGATTTGAATTAACTGACGTGACGGCCATCAAACCGTCTAGTGGTTAGTATCCATGATAAGAAGGAAGTCATGCTTCTAATACTACGTGGGGTGATGCCCGTATAGTTACGATAATACTATAATGCTACTATAATTAAATGGTATAATAGAGGTCTAGTAATCCTCCTTTCTCAGTTCGATTCTGAGTAGTAGCACCTTGGATGGTAACTGCAATAATATCTTATGAAAACTCCTTGACGTATGTTCGAATCTTACCCTCTCCACCAATTATTAAAGATGTATGGGAGAGGTAGCTCAGTGGTAGAGCGGGGAGATAGAAACCAAAATTCCATCCAGATATGCCGCTCCATCACCATAATTATAATATCAAGATATTTTTTACTTGATACTGTTGTAAATCGTTTTTGTGATGATGTGTCAATGATACAAAGTGATATGCCATGTAGTTGACCCATCCAATAATTTTGTCGTCCGTGCGGATTGTTATAACCTTCCCATCAACCGTCTTAAAAGCATTGATCATTTGATTTCCATACTTACAAAAGCATAACACATCAAATAAGCTAGTATGTTATAATAGAACATACAACGATTTGGTAAAATCTATCAAGCATAATATACACAATCATACTGGCGGCGACGAAATGAAAAGTATGAGAGAGTCTTTTCGTGATGATTATGTTGTTTCAGTATTGACTGATATATTGAAGAAAAATGAAGTTACGTAATTGTAAATTAAATTTTTATAAAACATGTTGACGGTTTGATCTTGTTGTAGTAAAATGACCACATCAAGACAACAATGCTTCTGTAGCTCAGGTGGTTAGAGCAACCGACTCATAATCGGTAGGTCGTCGGATCATGCCCGACCAGAAGCACCACCATAAGGTAAACTTAAATGGCTAACATTCGTAGTAAAGTTATTCAACCTTTCACCGACCAGAAATGTGTCATTGCTTGTTCTGGTGGAGTTGATTCTGTAGCGTTGCTGCATTTCATGATTGGTTATAATGATGTGTCTATTGTACATATCAATCATAATCCGGGCAATGAATATGATGATGCCTGTGAAGAATTGGTGCGCAATTTGGCACAAAAGTATAATGTATCATTTGATTTATATCGCATTGACACTAAGATCGAAAGTAATGTAGAGCATAACTGGCGTAATTTTCGCCAAAAAATCTACAGGGCATATGATTGTAATGTGTTTTTAGCACATACTCTTGACGATCAAGTAGAAGAATATCTTATGTCGTCTATTAAGGGCAATGTGAGATTTATTCCGGCAAAGCGTAATAATCTTTGTCGCCCGTTTCTTCATTTGACCAAGAATGAAGTATATGAATATGCAAACAAGCATAAGCTTGTTTGGATTGAAGACCCAACTAATTTTGATTCTTCAAATCAACGTTCATTGTGTCGTAATGAAATTGTGCCACAGGCGTTGAAAATCAATCCGGGGTTGTATAAGACAGTATTGCGATTGTCTCAGTTGTAGAAAGTTTTTGGAACGTAACAGCAGATAATATAATCAAGCAGATGGTCGTTGGTTCGAATCCAACCGTGCTTCGGCATGTAGCTCAGTGGTAGAGCATCCGCCAAATAAAAATCCGTTCCAGTCGTTTTTGGATATTAACAGCAATTAAATCCATTTCAAGGAAGTGACGTCAGTTCGAATCTGACAGTCTTCGTAATTGGGGACTTGGTGTAGTGGTAGCATACTTAAAAATATATCCAGTTGTTGTAAACCGCATGTAGTTTAATATGGTTAAAACGTATGTTGATCAGCATACAAAGATGCTCGAAACATCTCATGAGGGCCAAGGTGAAAATATGTCAAGATGGTTGAGTACGAAAGAATCGCTATTGTATATGTTTAAGATAGTATATCCTAAATTAAGAACTATGGATGACCCTATTAAACAAATATATGATAATGATTTATCGAAGGCTATTAACGATTTGTTTGCAACGTTATATGCTACTGAATATAGACCATATAATATACGTGAAGAAGAATGTATCTGTATTTGCAGAAACTCATGGTATCAGATAAAGAAATATGGTCAAATTTTAGAAGATGACATACTTTAGGGAACGCTATATTAGATAGCATATATTGACAACGTTGGTAGGTTTCAATAAAAAAGACTTCTTCGGAGGTCTTTTTTATTGTTTGCTAAATATCTCCAATAGCTATTGGAGTAATAAAATGCAAGATTTAGCAATGTTTTTAAATGTATTGGGTATATTTGGTAGAGCATGTCATAATTTAGCTTCTGGTCCAACATTCATACAAGATCATGAATTGTTTGCGGAAGTATATGGGTTTGCCGAAGACTCATATGATGCAGTTATAGAAAGATGTATTGGTACTGGTGTTGACATTGACATTCAAAGTATCAACCTTCGTGCAGCTACAGCATGTTCACAAGTTACTATTGGTGATACTAATGAAGACAAGTTTTCTAGTGTGTTGGAAATATTTTCACAGATTACATCTATTATAGAAACATTAGTTGATACTGAAACATATTCATTTGGCACCGAACAATTGATTGGTGATATTGGTAATCAATTAGAAGTATTTCAATATAAAATACAACGCAGATTAAAATAAAGGAAGATATAATGAGTAGATTTGAACAACTTTTAGCAGAAGAACTTAGTAATCAGGGTAGTGTATATCATCTGTCCCATAATGCACCTTCTCCACATATCCCACATGGTTTTAATGCTGGTGTGCCGCATAACCATGCGTCAGTGCATTTTAGTCCATCTGCCCAAGCGCACCATAACACGCTCACGCAACATGGTTTTAAATTACATACGCAGCATACTAATCAGGACGGCCACCGTTTGAATGTGTATGCTAAATCAGGACACCCAACAGTTACGGTTCGTGATCATGGTCATTCCTCATCGTGGATGGTTCATGATGGGCATGCTGGTGGGTTTAATCATCAGACGCACCAACAAGTTCATATGCTTCCACATTCATCCAGTTATGGTGGTGTGAGACATTCTGAAACAACGCATGGTACATTTGGTAATGTAGGTGTTAAGCATAGCTTTCATAAACAAAGTCTAACACATGCTATAACCAGACCATCAAACCAACATAATACATTAGATCATGAAAGTATATCACATGGTCATACATCAATTATACCACATTTGCATCCACCTACACTATAATGAAAAGCCTACTTTAAGTAGGCTTTTTTGTATCTGTAATGTAATAGTTATTGCAAACTAGTTGTTATGTGTTAGAATATGACATAATACAACATATGAGATTGTGATGACTAACATCAAAACATTTGGTGATGTTAAATCAGCCGTTACTACAAGTACACCACAACAAGCTAGTAACATAGCTGATAAACTTCGTTCGCTTGAAAGAAACAGACAGACTGTTAGTACAGTAGCTGTTCATAATGAGGTTAAACCAATACTTACACCTACAGTTAAAGCAACACTAACCACAGATGAAGAAACTGCCATTTCAACTGCACTAAAATCATTAGGGTTTAATGATTTTAGCTTAACACCATTTGAGAAATCTCGCATACTGTTCACCAAGAATGAAATAAAAGTAACTGATCACCAATATATCACTAATTATGGTACTGATATTAACTCAGAAGAAATCATTGAAAAATTAACGAAACTAACACAAACTACGTATGCTGATAATATTAGAGTATCATTAACGAAAATAATGGCTAATATTAAACGAGTTGATATAGACGCTATTTTCAATCCAAACTTTTTAAAATCTTTCTTTTCACGATCTATTAATACTCGTGAAGAATATATTATTTTAGAGAAAGAAGTTTCTTATGAATCTAATAAATGTAAATCAGCATTACAGGCATTGACACAGTATATTCCTGAATTTGATCATGTTGAATTAGAGACGGATAAACAATTTCGTATGCTTTCTGTATTAATCGTAGCTGCACAGTTGCGTATTAATGATGAAAAGGTTAGAATACAGAATAATCAAAATAATACCGATTTTTTCTTGAAACAACAAGAAAAAGACGTTGTTGATGCCATTTCACGTTTTGATCGTAGGATTAATAATTTGATGCTAATACGTCAAACTATTTTAATGCGTATGTCTCAATTACGTCTTGAGGAAAACAATTTTTTAACATTGATAGATCAAACTAATGATATATTATCGTTAGTCATACCCACATGGAAACAACAAATGATTTCTGTGTTTTCATCAAAATCAAATGGAAATAATGAATATAACAATTTATTGAATATTCAAAAAGAACTACTCACAAAAATGTCAAATGCTACAGGAGCAAAAAATGACAGCGTTTAAACCAGTTTCAGCATATACACAAACCGGGGAAATTAAGAAGCCTATTCAGGTTGTATTAGTTCCACCTAATAGCAATGCAATCATGCAAAAAGTATTTGATTCTAATATGCAACGACTAGTCACATCTGGTATGGATGTAGACGACCTTCGTCAACGTGTTTCTACTGCTGTTCAAACATTTGATCCATTTGATAGTAATGCTATTACAAAACTAGGGTCAAGTGCAGGCGAAAATCTAGTTAAGTTTTCTGATGATATGCTAAAACAAGTTCGTGGTTCCGATGTTGAAGGAATTGGTGATAAGATGACCGAAGTTGTTGTTTTAGCTAAACAAGTTAATATCAATGGTATGGTTAACGGCACTTCTAAAATCCCACTTATTGGTGGATTGATTAATAAGTTTAAGATTGGTAAAGAAAAGATTATCGGACAATATGATTCTCTATCTAAACAAATTGAAAAATTGATGGATGAGGTTAATACAACACAAAAGCGTCTAGATGGTACAATTCAAAATTTAGAACGTGTATATCAATATAATTTTGAAGAATATAAGAACCTTGATACTAATATTTTAGTTGGGGAGGTAAAGATTGAAGAATTATCCCAAGAACTAGAACATATGAAGGCTTCTCCAAGTGCTTCGACAAACCCTATTGAGGCTCAAAGTATTTCGGACTATGATGCTATTATTACCCGTCTGAAAAAGCGTGTTCATGATTTGAAGACTATGCAGATGGTTGCTATTCAAACTGCTCCAATGATTCGTATGATTCAGAGTAATAATCGCACCCTTATTGATAAGTTCAATAATTTATCCGAGTTAACTATCCCCAGTTGGAAGAAACAGTTTGTATTAGCTATTGCATTGATTGAACAAAAGAATGCCGTAGCATTAGCCACTAAGATTGATGACACTACTAACGAACTCATGAAAAGGAATGCTGACTTGTTGAAGATGAATAGTATTGAAACAGCTAAGGCTAATGAACGTTCGGTGGTTGATATTGAAACCCTAGAGTATGTTCAGAAGAATCTCATTGAAACTATTGATGAAGTCAAGAAGATTCAACAAGATGGCGAAACGGCCCGTATTGAAGCTGTCAAGAAAATGGAAAATATGAAAACTGAACTTATTGAAAAGGTCATTAAAAATTAAAGACATTTTTCAAAAAGTGCTTTACATTTTGAAATCGTATGTTATTATACAAGCTCATTTAACAAAGGTGTCTTTAATATGTTACAACTAATGCGTCACTTCAAATACTCAGGAATCCTTGCGGTATTATGTTTTATTGGGGCTTACCTATATGCTGGTATGGCGGGATTGTTTGCTGCTATGGTGTTGGCAGTTCTAGAAGTATCTCTAAGTTTTGATAATGCTGTAGTTAATGCAAGTATTCTTCAAAACTGGAATCATTATTGGCGAACCCTATTTTTGACTGTTGGTATATTTGTAGCCGTATTTGGTATGCGTCTAATTTTCCCGCTGGTCATTGTATCTCAAACCTCCGATATGTCTATGTTGCAAGCTTGGCATTTGGCATTCGATAATCCAAAGGCATACTCATTAGCATTAACAGCACATCATGCGGAAGTTCTTGCCTATGGCGGAGCATTCCTATTTTTAGTATTCTTTAACTTCCTATTTGACCCTGAAAAAGACTTGCATTGGCATTCTTGGTTGGAAGAGAAGATGGCTAAGTTAGGACGTGTTGACTCTATTTCAGTATTAGTAACATTGGGTATTTTAGTAGGTCTAAGCCGTTTCCTACCAACAGAAGAAGCCAATTTAGTATTGATGGCTGGTATTTATGGCATTATAACCTATCTAGCAGTGGAATTTATTGGTAGCTTGCTAGAGGAAGAAGAACATGATAATGCAGAGGTTGTGAAAATGGTATCTACGGGTAGTATTGGTGGGTTCCTATATCTAGAAGTCCTAGATGCTAGTTTTTCATTTGATGGTGTTATTGGCGCTTTTGCAATCACATCTGATATTATTGTTATCATGTTGGGATTGTGTGTTGGTGCATTCTTTGTTCGTTCTATGACAACTTACTTAGTTGATAAGGGAACGCTTGCGCAATATAAGTTCCTAGAACATGGCGCTCATTATGCGATTGGTGTATTGGCTGCTATTATGTTTATTAGTACCATTCATGAAGTTCCTGAAATGGTCACTGGACTGATTGGGGTTGGTTTCATTGGTTGGTCTGTATTGTCATCAATATTATCAGATAAACGTACTGCCTGATTGAATAATGGTTCTCATTGGGTTGATTAAACTACTTAATTATCCTGATGGGAACCATTAAATTGGGTCTTCATGTGGTATAGCTATTACGGGTGTATTTGTGTGTATCAGGGAACTATTTGACAATATACGATGGTTCCCTGCTATAAGCATCATCTCACCAGTTTGTGCATTATGAATGACTATTGGTGTTTTCACGGAAGTATCATTCACTGAACCTATACGTTTACTTCCTACATTATGAATACTCCTAGCCATAATTGGATTAACGACCTTCATAGGTGCATGTTCAACTGCATCATCAAATTTATTCTTATCTGACAACTCATTCATTCTACGCTGTGCCCATAATGGTATAAATGGTTTACTACCATGTGTTGATAACTGATGGGTGACTTCTTTATGGAGAGTGTTCTTAGACTTAAAGAAACCTTCATCAAGACCTTTCATATCTGTTATTAACATATCTTCGAAATTCATACAATTCCCATACAATCAATAGTTGCGATACCATATTTATTGTGGTATCATAAGTCAAATTAAACAGGGTTTTAAACATGAAAGAAATTTATTTAGGTCGTGCTGGGAGTCATAGCTATGGCACTAATACCGCCACTTCTGATGAAGACTATCGTGGAATTTTTGTAGCTGACCCTAAATTCATTCGCACACCTTTTCATAAACAATATGAATATCGCCATCCCGATCAAAAGGATAGCGTAAGCTATGAACTTTCAAAGTTCATGCAATTGTATACGGACTGCAATCCTAATATTGTAGAGCTACTTTGGGTTGATGATTCAGATGTATTAATTGATTCTCCAGCATACCAGTTGCTTCGTAAGCATCGTTATGATCTATTGTCATCGAAGGTTGCCTTTACCTTTTCTGGGTATGCTGTTAGTCAACTTAAACAAATGAAGAATCAATCTAAGTGGCAGAATAACCCACAACCAAAAGAACCACCAAGGCAGACTGATTATGTATCATTAGTCGTCAATTATACTGATGATAAAATATTCAAGGTTAATATCGAAGACTATAAAAATAATCATCGTCTAGTGCATTATGGAAGCAACATTTATGGATTGTATAAAGAGCAAGGTTATAATACCTTCAATGGAAACTATCATTTGAATGTGAATAGTGATGAGTTTGATCATACCAGCGAAGTTGGAGAGCGAAAAATTCCATTAATGGTAGTCAAGTTTAAAATCACAGAATATAAGCAAAGTTTGCAAACATGGAAGCAATATTGGGAATGGAGAACCTTGAAGGATAAGAAGGTTGAGTTGTATTCTATTATTGAAAATGAGCTTTCAGAACGCCACAATAATACTCGTGATATTATTGAAACCGACTATGATGTTGATCGTGTAGTTGGTGATGATAATATGACTGAATTGGTTAAGACAATGAAAACCACCAATTTGACTGACTTATTGCATTTATGTAAACGTCATTTAGATTTCGCTGCAACTGGTAGTGACCTAAAACATGGGATGCATTTGGTTCGCCTATTAAAAATGGGTAGAGAAATCCTTGAAACTGGTGAAGTATCGGTTAAACGCCCGGATGCCAAAGAATTATTAGAAATACGTAACGGGTCTTGGTCATATGAAAAATTAGTTGCGTATGGAGAGGAACAGGATGAATTAATTCGTAATAAGTATTATAATGAAACTAAGCTACCAAAACGTCCTAATATTGAATTAGCAACTAATTTAGTATTACAAATACAAGATATGGTATGGTGAAAAAGGTTTAATATGATTAACTTAAGTAAAACTAGCACTACAATTAAAACGGAAAACATTTTTGTTTATTTCATTATTATGTTATTCGTTATATGTCCAATTTACTTTGGGTATCATCACTTTGTTGTAAATGATTTTATTATAACACATAATAATATAATTTTAGATAAAACAAACCAATATAAAGGTGGAAAATATGACTATAAATTGGTTTTAAAATCTATGAGTGATAGCACTACTATAACGCAGCATGTTACTGCCGACTCATATATTCACCATAACATTAATGATACTTATATTACCAACAATATAAATTGGAATCTAAACCCAATTATGACAGTAATTGGGGTTTTGGAAGTTACTGCGCTAATTATTGTAGTTTGTATTCTTGGTATTGTTGGAATATTATAATAATGTATACTAAGGATTACATAGATACCCGTATAAATGAGTTAACCAATCATTTGGAGTATGTTCATAAGTTTTTACGCTATGATGATAGGATTATATTAGACTTTTTTATACAAATGACGAATGAATATTTGATAGAGCCTACTACTAGATTGAGAAGTGCAAAGAAGATTCTCCATCGTATTATTAGACATATGATATTATCATCACCATTTTATATTAGGTATAAAGCCGTATTGAAACAAAAATATGAGCAATTATGTAAACAGCGTTTTAATGACATTGGTTATGATGACTCACCGTGCTTTGAGGTATTTTATTTTAAAGAGTTATATCCAAATTACTCAGACTACAAACATTTATTCTGTTTCACTGATAAATTATGAAAAAAGAAATTGAGTTCAATATAAATTATTTCATTAAAGTAAAACTTAATAGATAACTCATTAATAACTACATACTCTAACAATTTATTAAGAGACCGTACACTTATTAAAGTAACGGTTTCTGAAAATAAGTTTAGGTTAAAAGGTAATGCTCATAATTATCTATTTGATTATGGTGGGAAATGACGGTACGATATTTAGATAGGAATACACCATCTAATAGTTGACATATTTGTAACATAATGTTACAATAACACATAGCATAAGGGATTAATATGGTTAAGTTAGGATTTACAAAAGAAGAAATTATGTCTAGTCTTCAAACAAGAGTTGAGGAATTGAGACGCCATTCTGAAACATGGCTTGAAGCTATATCTGAATACTGTCAAGAGTTTGACTTAGAAGAAACTGAGGTTGCACCGTATTTGAGTCCAGTCCTCATCGAGCGTTTGCGATCAGAGTCTATTAATCTAAATCGTATCAAAAAAGAAAATATTGCCACTTTACCACTATAATTATGGAAATAAAATCAGTTGTATATCCTGTTCCATCCGAACCAGTTTATGTAAACGATTTTGATGTTTGGAAACTATTTCACGCAGTTCGTTTACATTATACAACATCTTCATATAATATAGAAAAATACCATTTTCATTCTAAAAATTATAATTGGGAAAAGTATCAAGAAGCACATATGTGGGAAGTCCGCTTGTTTGATAAATGGGCTAAAACATTCGTAACAGAATCTAATGTTAAAATGGCTTTAGCCGCACACTTCTTTTATAATAAACCTGCTGGTGGATGGGAGTGTTCACCTGATCATGAAGATGTTCAGAAAGCATATTCAAAATTGAAGTCATTTCTTTTCAGTTCAAAATTTTTTTTAGATGAAGACTTGACAAAATTACAACAATCATATACAATAGATATATTGAAAATTAAAGATGATACCGGACAGGTTGGAATACCTAAAATTTATCATCTTGCCCATAAGAATTTTATTTCTTATGAGACGTTAGCATTAATAGATTTTTCTACATCGCTAACTAAATACACATGTACAAAGATTAATACTTTGACGTGGGCTGCTTATAGAGATTGGTATCTAAAATATCGACCTTTTGTTTGTAGTTTTATGGATAGGGAATATTCAGAGTACATTAGAGAAAAATTATTACTTTTGAAATAATTTTAACACATATAAAACACATAAAATCATATAAGGAAATATATTATGTCATTAGCCGCATTACGTTCTAGTTCAAAAAATATGCTTGATAAGATGAAAGCATCCGATCAACATGCTCAACAAAGTGGCACTCGTGCCGTCGATGAAAGAATCTGGAAGCCAACTTTCGATAAAGAAAAGGGTTCTGGAACTGCAATAATTCGTTTTTTACCATCAGCGCCTGCTGAAATTGATGATCTACCATACGCAAAGATTTATTCGCACGCATTCCAAGGCCCAACTGGTAAGTGGTATATTGAGAAGTCTCTCTCAACAATCTCCAAGCCTGATCCTTGTGGTGAATTGAATAAGCGTTGCTGGGAATCTGGTGTAGAATCCGACAAGGATAATGCCCGTTCACGTAAACGTAAGACCACTTACTACGCCAATGTTCTTATTATCAAAGACCCTGCTCATCCTGAATTGGAAGGTAAGGTTATGATTTATGAATACGGCCCACAAATTCATAAGATGATTGAAGACGCAGCATATCCTAAAGACCCTGAGTTTGAAGGTGATGAAGTGGTAGAACCATTGAATGCGTTTGATATTGATGAAGGTGCTGATTTTGTTATTCGTATCAACGGTCGTACCTTGAAGAATGCTCGTGGGTCTGTTACTGTACCAAACTATGAAAAATCCTCTTTCAAAACTAAGTCTCCGTTGGCTGGTGGAAAGGAAAAGGAAATGGAAAAGATTTGGAATCAATGTCATTTGCTTCAACCTTATTACGACGAAAAGGAATACAAGTCATATGAAGCCTTACAAAAACGTTTGGTAGAAGTTCTTGGTCCTCAAGTTGGTTCTGGTATTTCTACTGCTGGTGGTGCTGTTGTGACCGCCATCAAGGAAGAGAGTGAAGATGATGATACACCAGTTGTTAAACCATCTAAGAAACCTGTTCCTGCTGCTCCAGCAGAGCCGGATGATGATGATTTAGCATTCTTGCGTGACATCGACTAATAGGTAACGTAGTTACAAAAAGCCAGCAATTTGCTGGTTTTTTTATTGGCGGAATATGTTATTATCATGAACTCTAAAGAAGGGTTATATGAACATGTGCATTCGTGAAGTATATCAAACGCTCCGTGATCGTTTTCAAGGAAAATGTCGTCTTATGTCAGTATTTGATGTTAAACTTAATGACGATAATTCAGTATGTTTAACATCTACCATTAGTGGCGGTCTAATATCATATATTGACCTTTATGAAATGTATGAGGAAAACATAAATGATGTTATTGGCATGTTTATAGAAATTGAACATACTTATCAGAATAAGGGGTTTAGTACCTTATTAGGAAAACCAACCTTCGAGTTCATGCAATCATTGGATACACTATTTGCTAAGGCAAATTATCATACCTATAGTAAAAATACAGTTATAACAACACAATTAACCATTTACAAAGAGGATTGAAATATGTATAAGAGACAAGTTATAATAACCGAATATGAACGTGGTTGGGGTCAGCGAGTAGATGATATTGAGTATTATGATAGTGATGAAGCTGCATTAAAACGCATTAAAGAGTTTAATGCAAATAATACGGAAAATACTGCTCCAGATTGGTATATGTCAGCATCTTTAGGTGACGTAGTAGATGTATAATAGGGTTTGACGTTGTACTGAAAATGCTATATAATATCCACTTAGCAAGAGGCGATGGTTATGAACAGTTCAACAGTAATTCGTGATAAAGTGGATGTTGAGTTTAATAATATTGCTGATATTACATTAGTATCAAGTATAAGTGTATTATCATCTGCATATTATGGAATATGTATCACCTTAGTTGATGGTGTGGAATATCATCTAACATGTAAAAAGGGTTTACCAGCAAGCTTAGAATATCAGATTGATGAATATAGTCTGTTATCTAATTCAGAAAAATATAAATGTTTTAGCAACCTAAAGAAATATATTTGAGGATATAATATGCCAAATTCACAATTTACAATTCGCCTGACACATGGTATTTTCGATGATGATAACTGTTGGGAAGCACATGCGTTAGATACGGTAGTATATGCTTACTCAACCGATATTCAACAAGTATTATATGATATTGGTAAGGAGTTATCCGACAAGTATCCATTAGATGTTAAAGTTCCTATTATAACATTAGATGATATTTTCGATAGTGATATTTCTGCGATGGAAGAACTGGATTTGATTAGGCAGGCTACAAAAGTAGCCTGCTGATTCAATTATGGTTGTGATAGCCTATTTGCAACAATAGTAGCAATCTGGGGATGACTTGCATCATTCATTAAGTGAGTCACGTTATTAATTAATGATGCATGATTTCTTTCTAAACCATGTATAGTTGCAGCACGTAATAAAGGGGCTGCAAATGTATATTTTGGATGTAGATTAGGTCTATTCGGATTTGTAGTAATTATATTTTCATGTCGTTGAAGATGTGGTGACGATAACATAGCCCCAATAGTATCTTTACTAGCATTGGGATGCCCTACTGCTATATTCATAATGGTATGATTTAAAACACCACCTGTATGTTGTTCAGGGTCTAAGTGCATTACTGCGTTTACTTTTGCTTTTGAGGCGGTTAGTGGTAGAACTTTAAAAGCCTCTTTATTATCCTTATACATTTTTCTACCAATATGACTTAATGTCAATTCAGGATGTTGATGTAACAATTTAAAGGAATCTGCATGTGTATATGTTAATCTGTTGCCAGTACCATTATGGTTCACCTTATACACTTGATGCCCTTCTTTCCCTGCTACCTTACCGACTATAAAATGATCGCCATGTGTATGAATTTCATGTGTTGGTTCAAATATAATACCTTTATTAGTAAAATCACCTGACATTTTATGTTTTAAATGATCATGGTCACTTAATCTGGTCACATGTAAACTTTTAGTACGTATTTCATCCTGTGGTTCCCCCAAGTGTATATCCTTGTTTAAGAAGTCACTCATATGCTTGAATGGGTTTAGAGAGAAAGATTCATTCATCTGAAATAGATAATGATCTTCCATATGTTCTGTAAAGCGGCTCATAATATCTCCATATTTTCATTATTTATCTAGATGCTATACTCACACCAACAGCAGTTGATGTAGTTCCCTTTGACAATTTTATAACACAACCAACATGAGCAAATGTTAGTATTTCATGATTTTGTGTCATAAACACTTCTAAACCACCAATAAACATTTGATTGAATTGCTCATTAGCATAATCATATACTAATACGTCAACACGTTCCCCAGACTGCAACGGACTGGAAATAATGGTATAATTCCTTTCAGATACAAATTCTATCTCATCCGATACTACGGCAATTGTAGTTGGCTGTATGGGAATAGTGATGTGATTTCTCTCTTTTATGTTCAATGACATATTGCTTACCTTAACACATGGTTACTATACAGACTATTTAAGATATGTTATGATCGTTGCAAATGTTGAGGTTATTATGGTCTATCAAGAAATGCTGCGTAATGGTTTTTGTATACAAGATTGCATTGATGCTGGTTATTTTGATGATCAGTATGCAAATGACCATCATATAAAAAGTCTTTTAATTGGAAGTGATTACGATGATGCAATTCTATATGGGGTTAATACAATAAACCCAGATATTATCATATCTATGTCTGGTTGCTTTTCGCCATTTCATCAAGGTCATTTGAATGCTATGGTACAGGCTCGTGCTTTGTATGAAAGCAAAGGTATGCGTGTTATGTGTATTTTCATACCTGCTAATGATTCTTATGTGGATGTAAAACGTAATGGAACATGTAAGATGACAGCTATGGAACGCATTCAATATATGAAAAAGTTCTTGGAAGAATCTAACGAACGTGATATTGTGATTGATGAACATCCAGCATTGGCTATGCCGTATGAATTAAACTTCCCCTATCTATTAAACCGCATTGAAATCATAGCGCCAAATGTCAAACAGTCATTTGTAGTAGGAGCGGACAATCAGCTATTTGCATTAGCTCTTAAAAATATGGGGCATGATACAGTTGTTTTAAATCGTGATAATACTGATATTATCATCGAAGAACGTCTAAAATCACATAATATGGACATGACAGCAGTCTATATTATTAATGACAACCAATACTCGAACCTATCCTCTACCTTAGTACGATCAAGTTTTTCACTACCCACATTATCTAAAGATGGTATCTATCTAATTAGGAATGATTCCCGATTAGGTGGGTTTGTTGATAATACTATTATTTTAGAAGAGTGTATTAATAAAGCGTTCATAGGCATCAATACACATATCATTGATGCAGAGTATCAAATTAATATATGCAAGAAATATATTGCTAATAATTATAGTGATTATATTGTCATTAGTATGGACAAGTATTTCAAAGGAGATTTTAATATAGAGTGTTCTAGGCTATTCAAGCCATTTACATATCAAAAGAACCCAGTTGGTTATGAAATAGTTAATAAAGATCAATTAGTATCATTCCTGTATACTATCCAACCAAATGCTAAAATATTAGTAGTGGATGATGATATTTCATCAGGTTATTCATTCAATTACATTAAAAACATTATTATTGAAAATTGTCAACCACAAATAATAGAGGGATTCTTTATGAATCTATATTATATGGAAGTTAATAATATTACGGATGATGTATATGATATCGTTGATGCAAGAGATTTTATTTCATATGCTAAAAATGGTGGCTTGAAATCAGTAGATGGTAAGCGTTACCTGTATAAGTATCCTTATGTTAATATTGCTACAAGGGCTAAGATACCTGTTAATGAAGTATTATCATTCAATGCTGCGTTATATGGGGCATGATAAATATACCAAACGGAGATTTTGGTATGTCTACTACAATAATGGCTTTAGCGCCAACAGACAAAGAGCTATTCCTTGCGGAAAAAGAAAAATATCATAGAGAAGCATCAAAGGCATATAAAGATGCTTCCATAATTTATCCATCATTAATATCACAATCTATATTTCATGATTCAGAAGCAGAAGATATGGATGGAGATGAATAATGTCTGAGATAATCACTATTATAGAAAACACATTAGCGAAAAAATCGGATTCTTCACGTGAGACTTTGTTAATTAACAGTATTGCGCATTTAAAGGAAGCTGGTTACAATAAACCTGTTGACTATGTTCAACAGATATTGAATAAGGATAAGGAATAATTAAATGAGTAAGTTAGATATAACCAACTTTATAATAAATGAAGATTTAACTAATAAACAGAAGTCTATCGTTAATAATTGGCAACAGGAAAATAAAGAATCTGGGGAAGATGTAGACCCATCTCACCATAATGATTTATTTGAAAGACATACTAATGACCCTAATAGTTCTCGTTTAGTAATACCATTATCACACCATGATATTAAGTTTAACCCTGACGTAGCAAAACATCTTCATGAAAATGGTGGGTGGACTATTCATGACTACGTAGGTGGTATTGCCACCAGAAAACTAAAAACTAAAAAAGGATTTGTCAAACCCGAATATAAGTCTATCGGGGCTATCCTAGCAGAAACTGGTGGGCAAGATAAAAAGATTACTACAACAGACTCTAATGGAAATCAAGTAGAAAAGCCATTGTCTCATGTATTCCAAAATGACCCTACACGTAAAAATATGAAGTCAAATGGGCTTCAAATAGTCGTTTCTAGACACCCTTATGATATTGGTGGTATGACTAGTGGTCGTTCATGGGAAACAACTTGTATGCGTCTGCCACATGGTAGGAATACTAGACTATCATCTGGGGGTGAACACCATTCTTATATCCAATCAGATTTATCACACCAGACATTAGCAGCATATCTAACACATGAGGGCGATCATACTGCAAAGGCTCCTCTTGCCCGTATTCTATTAAAACGTCATACTAACAATGAAGGCCATGATATATGGCGACCCGAACAGAGAGTATATGGGAATGCTGACGGGTCTTTTATGAAGTCAGTTACAGATTTTGCAAGAAAAGAATTTCCATCAGCACCTAATTCAAAATACAAAAAGAATTCAGACCTATATGACGATGATGAACAAAAAACTATTAAGGAAACACCATCTAAAGAAGGGTCTCCATTAGAAGATATAATAACAGAACATCATTTATCAAAGTCTGCTAAGGTCATACATCATACCAATGATTCATTGGGCAATTATCATTCATTCGATGATAAACCATCATTAGTAATACAAGATGGTAATAAAACTCATAAATGGTGGCATAAAAATGGAGATGTACATCGTGACAATGCTCCTGCATATATTAAAGAAGCTACACATCCAAATGGTACTATTAGCAATGTAGTAAAACAACACTATCAATATGGAAGTTTACATTCACCTAAAAATGGCACTACTCCATCTATAGAGGATACCGATTACGATGAACATGGTAATGTAACAGCTATATCACATGAACATCATAAGTTTGGGTTTGAACATAATGGCGTAATGTCTGGTCTATCATCCTTGTATATGACACCTCATGGGATTGGTGCGGTAAAAAGTGTTTATGGCGAACCTCATACCGATAATGAGGAACCATCTCGTTATAATTTATCGCTAAATTCAAATGGTACTAAAGGGTATGAAACAAAGTCATGGCATACACATGGTATAATTAATAAAGAAGTGAAAACTGAATATGACCAGCACGGTAATATTAAAGATCATCAAGAATATAACCATACTTCAAATATACCAAATAATGGAATTATTTCGCATACATGGTCTAATGGGGAGGGAATTATTAAAAAATCATTGGGAGATGGGAAATCAGTAACCCACGAGTATAAATCATCCACACCAACAGAAGAACCCGAACATATTACAAATACCATTTATAGAGATAGTAATGGCTCTGTTATAAAAAATCCTGATGATAACCATGCGGATTATTCTATTCATAGTGAAAAGCAAGATGTAGAAAAGCACTATGATGAGCAAGGTAAGTTGCATAATGAAAATGGCCCGGCTAGTATTGAAATTGAACGTGATAAGACTGGAAAGACTGTAAAATACAACATGTCTCATATGGTTCATGGCGAGTATGATTTAGCTAATACTAAAGTTGGAGATGTAGTACATCATACGTATGATGGTGATACAGATACTGGAAAAATCCTTCAAAACAATGGTCATGGACAGATGGTTCAAATGGAGTTTAAGGGTGGGGTTGATGGTTATAAAAATAAGTCTAATATTACTGCATTAGCACATTTAAACCGTAAAGGTGATATTACACATTCATTAGATGAAAGCCCATCTATACTTAATAAAGACTCATTTGCTTATGTAGATGATCATGGCGAATATAATAGCAATAAAGAGAATGTTCCTAGCAATGGTAAAATAATTAAGAAGTCTAAGAAACATATTATAGGAAAAACAATATCAGTATATGGTGTACCCATGAGTGGTAGAAAGATTTCTGTAGATTCCGATAAAAAGGATACTGTAGTAACATCAAGCTCTCCTCATGGATATTTTACACATAGATTTGATGAGAATGGTAAGTATAAAGGTTCTACGATAGACTTTCCAGAGACTGGTGGGGAGACGGTTCATGCGGATAAGGAGGGTAATTTAGTTGATAAGGATGGTTATGGTATTTCATTATCTAAAGAACGATCTATTGAAAAACAATCTCCGGAAGACTTTAAGATTATGTCTCAAACAAAGGATTTATCTCATATTACAGACCATATAAAATTACCAGACAAAATTCATCTATAATTTACAAAAACCAACATAAAGGGAGTTGAAAAACTCCCTTTTCTTTTATAAGATACTAATAACTTTTATTGGTGTCTATATGAATAACTTTATTGAAATTGGTCATTTTTACACTGATGATGACATATCTATGATTGATCTATCTTATCTGGATGATATTATGGACACCATTAAAAATTCGTCTAATAAAGTATTAGCCTTATTCATTGATAATTATAATACAGTGGAACACATACTGGATGTTCCACAATTAAAACTTGATTATGAAGGGAAGTTGAATACCCCTATACATATTTTCTATGAAGGTGATATGGTTCAATACTATCACAAGACCCTTAATTTTTTCACTGATAAGGATTTAGTAGTGACAAAGTATAATAGAGGGAAGAAAGAAAAACTGGAGTTAGCTATTGGGGATGCTCGAATTACTATAGCAGAAATATCACCTAATTTTAAAATAACATGTGCTATGTTAAGTTTGATGTGGACTTTATATCGTCTTGGGGTATACAATAATGATGGAATTCTCAATAATGTTACCACTATCATTGATAAAAAGTATATGAAAGTTGAAGAAAAGGTATTGATGATGTTGGAGTATATACAGAAAAACCATGACAAACATTATATGAAGTCAGTTGATTATTGGTTTTACAACACATAAAGGAATTATATGATAGTAGACAAACGTTTAAAAGGTGTTTCTGATCTTATTAAAAATGGTCAAGGATTTATAAATCCTATATCTGAAAAGGCTAATATTTTTAAAAATCAATGTAATAGTATTAGTCCGGCCTCTTTAACAACTAAAGCCCGTGATATTGCCACTAAGCTTAATATATCAAACCCAGATGAATTTGCGGCGGATTTTGCTAACCTACAAACAAAAATAAATGGTGCGGTGGCTTCTATCGATGGTATAAAAGACCATATAGACCAATTATCTGGTGTTGCTATGGATAAGGAAAAGAATCTGATTGCCGCAATGGACTTAGTAAAAGCGGGTCAAGACATTATAAAGGAATGTAGTGACAATCCAGATGATCCTAATAGTTATCAAAATAATCCCGTGTACAAAGTGTTTGGTTCTGTATTAGATTCGGCAAAACACAATTTAAAAATTGGCGATTCCCATGCAATTATAAAAGAAATAAACGACTTTTTTCATATTGATCAATTAAGTGATTATCTACACTCATTACCGGAGAATGAAAAAATAGTTGCAATTCGTGCCAAAATAAACAAATTGAAAGATACTTACGACACACTAAAATCAATAATGGATGCTGCCAAAAAGTTTGATGAAGATGGTTATGAAGCTGTTAAAAAGGAAGTTATGGCTCAAGTTGCAACGGCAGCATTAGAAGCTTTCGTTAGTGATCGTTGTGCGAATCAGGTTATGAGTAAAATACAATCACCTGATTTGAAGAAAGCATTGAAGTTGGCGAAGCAGTTGAAGAAATAGTGTTTAAACTCTCTACAAGCCCCTTTAAAGGGGCTTTCTTATTTGGGTAGTACCCTAGTATCATTTTTACTAACCCATTGGTAATTCCACGCATAGGAAGCCGCAGAGCCATCCCCATATTTAAATGTACTTGGTTCAGATCGTGCATTAGTAACACGAA